>Ga0207090_1108_pt1 | contig 20279 bp, 31 predicted proteins | sample Alteio_BWMinHeat_50_FD_153565 | JGI IMG/M metagenome (GOLD analysis project Ga0207090, IMG submission 153565) | Enriched cells from forest soil in Barre Woods Harvard Forest LTER site, Petersham, Massachusetts, United States -... | ecosystem: Environmental > Terrestrial > Soil > Temperate forest >...
GCTGCGCGTACAAGTGATTCGCTCGGGACTGTCACCGCGACCAGCCGAACGCGGACTACACAACAGGGGGAAACAGCACTAACCTTTGGGGACGCTCGAATTGGGCAGTCAGCTTCCACCGGAGGCGGTGCTGCGCGACTGGTGCTGCGAGTTGGGCGACGGACCATCGGCGCGATGTGTGGCTTGATCACGCGGTGCTCGGAAGTTGTCGCGAAGTCTTCTTGTGGGAAGTTTAAACCGGCAAGATGCCCAACCACCTGGACATGGGTTTCGCCGGCCTGTGCCCGAGCCGCCTAGTGCGCGTCCTCGGCTTATCTCACCTCTAAGCGCTGGGAAGTCATTCCTGGATGCTCAATTGTTGTCCATACATCCACGGCTCCGGCTTGATCCGCGAAAGCCAGTCTTGTGCCGTAGGGATGCGCCCGAGATCTTCCTTGACGTGCTGCTCTCCGATCAATCGTACTGGAACCTTTTTCGCTTCGCTGTTTGTTATCGTCGTGCCAAAGATCTTCTCACACAGGAAGATGCCTTCAGCGTGGTGACGCAAGGCACGATGGCGGACATCCGCAAGGAATGCTTTCGACTCATCAAACCAATGATGGACTTGCAGGTAATCTTCAGGGTTGCCACCAAATTTCTTGGCGCTACTCTGAGCGTGTTTCCATGGATGTGCCACAGTCAGAATTCCATCTCGTCGTATTCCACGTCTGTGATATACCACCCGTGTTCGTTGACGATCGTGTTTTTGAGAACGTTAATGACGAGCGTGCCTGTAGAGCCCTCGTTATCTCCCCAACCGCAACGTTGGGCACACAGAAACTCACAGGTCAGGTCGCTGATCTCGTCCTTCAGCGTCTCAGCAATCCTGATTCCTGCGGGTCCAATCTCGATACCTTCGACCGCACCCTCGTCACCGCACCCACTGTAACTGACCGTCGCGGTTTCGATGCCGAGCTCGCGAAGTCTGGGAATGATACTCTCCTTCATCGTGATGATCTGGATTGGGGCGGTCGCATTGTTGCGAGGCTCCTTCTTTTCTTCTGACATTGACTCGACTCCTTTCTCGAACGGCGATATAGTTCTCGAATACGTTGGTAAGGTTGGTTCGCCGGACCAGCAAAGGCGATCCTGGGTGAACTCAGAATCGACATAACTCGGTTCACCGGCATCCTATACGGCCGTTGGTCACTAGATCGAGGAACCACCACTTCTCCACCTTTCGCAGATCAATCTCGTCCGGGTATGCCAGCACGAACTCACGAACGGCAGCGTGGGTGATCCAGTAGGTATCACCACCTTGGCGTTCCGTCCTTTCCGTACCTCGCAGAGTGGCCTTCAACATCTTCCGGTTAGTCCAGTACGTGATCTTATGACCATCAACGCCAAACGCCGTCGCTAGGGCGCAGGCGGAGTAGCCGTCGAGATTCTGCTTGATTCGCAGCCGCTTCATCTTCAGACGGATTCCGTTGATGGAGCGCTGAAACCCCGCTGCCTTAAGCTTCCGGTGAATGACCCCGTCCGTGAGATGGCCCCATCGTTCCAGCACGGCGATCTCTTCGGCGCGCCATAACGGTTCCTTGACTCGCGCCAAACCGAGGATCGCCCCTCTACGCGTGACCCTCCACTTCGGAAGCTGCAGTTTGCGGGCGCATGCACCGATCGCCTTCCGGTTGTTGTACTCGAGAAATAGGTGATAGGCTCTCCGGATTTCCTCGTCCATGGCCGGCGTGAAACTGTACTTCCGCCGCATTCTTCGTTCCACCGGTCTCAGACCAGGCTGTGCCAGTACAGTTGAGGCCATAAAGCAGCTCCTAATGAGTGGATTGATTCAACGCACGACTTCTTTAACCAGCAGGTCACGATTCGGAGTCCAGATCGGTTCGGACAATGGAGACGGGTGGGCCATGGAGTCCTCTTTGTTTCGGATAGGGCAGCGAATCCGGCAGAAAGCGCCGCGCACTTCGCTGAAGACTCCAGGCGTACTTGTAATTCCCGGAATGGCGAAGTGATCTGGTCAGACGTGGCAACCAGCTTCTCAGCCAGTCCTCGCGTCCGTTAGTCGGCGCCGGCTCGCTGCCGAATTTCTCCAGTAACGCTGCCGCGTACTGCCAGCCCTGCTCGCCGGACCGGATCTTCTGAATCGCGCGCTCATTCAGCACCGAGCCATCGGGCAAAAGTCGCACAGTTCTGGGCGCGGTCTTTCCCAGGAGGGTTGCCGCGGTTGCTTGATAGCAAATACCAAGGTGCCCTCGGTGAACGATCGTTCCATCCGCAGCGGTGCGGGGCACTGGATCACTGAAGCTCACCACACCTGCCAGTCCTTTGCGCCGCAGGCACTCGAAGGTTCTGGCCAGAAACCAGCTCTCACCATTTGCCGGCACGCTATCGAGCAGCACGAACCTTCCCAATTCCACGCTTTCCAAGGGGCTGAGAGGAAACACCGAGGTTAGAACCCGGTCGTTGCATGGATGACTAAATACCGCCACGCCCACGAGCCGCCCTTCTGTGAACAGGCCGAAACGCGCGCGAGCGCTGGGATAAGAAGCGCTGTAATGGTGTGCCAGGATGAACGCTTTCGGTTCTCGGTCTCCGCCCAGCTCTGCAACCTCGTATAGTCTGGGATTGATCGGTTCGCCGGCCGGCCGGTAGCTTTCCCGGCGTTCTCGCCACCGCTGACTGAACAGAAACAGCTGCATTGACATGGTCCTCCCATTTCGCGTCAGTAACTACTTGAAAAGAAACACCCGTCGACACGCTAGTCCTGCTCGATTCGTGACTTTTGAATTAGCCTGCTCGTTCGGTTTAGACTGAGGGCGGAGTACGAGTCAATGCGTTGCTTGGAATGCGGTGCGGAGTTTGACGAAATGAACGAGTCCCAGCCGGTCTGCCCTGGCTGTGGATCCCTTCCCGGCACGAGCCTCGATGACGCCGAGATCGGCGCCCTCCTGGACGAGGCTGTGGTCTTTGCCACCGCTCCGGCCGAGGCAGGAGAACCCGATCTAGGCTCTGAACTGGATGAACTGGCTGGCCCGACTCCGACTCCGATGCCGAGAGACCTACAGGAGGCGTTGGATGACGCCGAGGCTCTTCTGCTGGCTACCGGACACGCCACTTTCGACCTGCCCGAAGGATTCCGGATTTTTCAGCTTCCGACCGAGCGAATCATGTGAGGTCAGATCCCGATGCAACCGAATCTTGCCACACGCGAGGCGTCTGCACCGGCTCCCTTCGTGTGCCAACGGGTCTCCAAACTGAAGCCGGATGGTTCGGCGATCAAGTGCCTGTTCTCTGATGAGTCTTCTCTGACGCTCTCCCGTTTCCTTGCGGGCTTTATCCATCCGTTAGACCAGATCGAGTTTAGCCCCGCCGCTGCCGATCCGGATCGAGAACTCCGCGTTGTTCAAAGCACATCGCGGCGTCCAAAAGAACTCTATTTCGCGCCGATCGGCTATGTGACACAGCCGAAACCTGACAAGCGGGACGAATACTTCGCGCGCGCGGCGGTCACCGACGGCCGGCTCGGCGTCAGGCACGTCCACCTTCCCAACGAAGCTGTTCGCGACTACTTCTACTTCAGCAATCGGAGGCGACCCGGCTGCGAAGAGCAAACTCTTTACGACCTGTTGCGGACGGTTCCCTCAGCTGGGTCGGTGAGTCTCCGACTTGCGTTTAAGGTGCGCCTGCTGGAGCTTCAGGCGGATGCGGCGCCCAAAGATCAATTGCAGGCCGTCGAGCGCGCCTTCAATCTCCTCGCGCACCCGGATCTCCGATCCTGCTATCAGGCCCTGCTTCTCGACCCCGACGCGCCCGCGATGTTCCCTTACGGCGGCTTTGGCGCGCTGCTCGCCGCCGGTGAACTCTCGGCGGATCGCGAGACTTTTTTCGCCAGGAAGATTCTGTCGTTTCTCCCTGATCGTCGGGAGTGGCGCTTTCGGGCGCCCCTCCGGAAGATCGAGTTCTTCGAAGACTATGCCGTTTATCGTGACAGCCGGCGAAAGGCTGAAGTGATTCTGGACTCGATCTCGCTGCCTCTTGCGTTTGACTCGACCTGGAACCAGTGGAGGCACCTGATCGGTACGAAAGTTGGTGTCGCGGCGACCTTTGTGAAAAGCGGAAAGTATCGCCATCGTGGCGGCGAGTGGCATCTAGTCAACTGGGAGACAGCTCTGCCGAGCCGCCTCAAGATTACGCTCCCTGCTGACGTGCAAGAAGGCTTGACGAATGCTCGAAGTAAGCACCACCGATTCGGCCAGTTCTTCGACGCCATCCAAGCAATTCGCCTCCGGCTGGAACGTGAAGCGCTCGATCGAAGGGAATTAGCCCGGATCTGCGACGAACTCCGCATACCTTCCGATTTCGACATCGCGCAGATATCGTGGAAGCCGGACTACGACTCGTTCTATTACAAACAACTCTGGAAGCGTACCCGCACGATGTTTCTCTTTCGGGACGAATACATCTTCGAGCTGGAGCGCGCCACTGTGGTCGAAGTCCCACAGCAAGGGCATGCGACCTACGTTTTCTCGCGGCCCGCGAACCTCGATCAATGGGTGCGCGCCTACGCCCGAGTTGCCAAGGATGACATCCGTCAGAATCGGGCCAACGCGGCCGAGCAGCTCGGCTTCCTGGGTCGCGTCATGCACGGACGCAATCCGAGGACTTGGTTGCGCGAACTCCGCGCGAAGATCGGTGAACCGGTGGATTATTCACTCGCGGTGGAGACGCCTTAACGGACTTCTCATGCGCCGCGATGATCGCTTCATTTCCGCGTCCGAGATCGGCACCTGGTGCTACTGCAAGAAAGCGTGGCACTTAAGTCAGAGCGGCTATCCATCCTCCCTCACAGAAGAGCGAGTGGCTGGAATCCAATATCACCAGTCCCACAACCAAGACCTGCGAGCTGCGCGCCAACAGCACGCAATAGCCCGTGTTGTCATGCTCGTCTGCCTTCTGATCCTTGTGATGCTGGGGATTGTCCACTCATGGTCCCGATGACATCCGCGATCCTCGTCCTAGGTGGAGTGTTTCTGTTGGCCCTATTTGTCTGGGTTCGTACTCGCCGAAGAATCCTTCGGAGCGGCGTTCCAGATGGTCGCGTTGTCTGTCAGGACGCAGATCGGCGCCGCAATCTCGAGCGTCCTTTGGTGTCCCCGCGTTATGGCTTGATCGGGAATCCGGACTATCTGGTGGAAACTGCGAGTGGGTTGATCCCCGTCGAGCTCAAATCGCGCGACTGCGCTCGCTCGGGGCCCTATGCGAGTGACGCCGCTCAGTTGACCGCCTACTGCGTGCTCGTCGAAGACTCCTTGGGAGTGACGCCGTCTCACGGAATCGTTCAATACGCTGATCGTTCCTGGCCCATTCGCTACACCGCAAAGAGACGCAAGCGAATTCTACTGATCGTGGATGAAATGCGCGAAGCCCGCCAGTTCCAGACCGTTCACCGAGACCATGAGCAGGCTGGTCGTTGCCGCGCCTGCGGTTATCGAGCCGTCTGCGACGAGGCGCTTGACTGACACCACGGGGACTAATGCGGCTATCCGCGTACATCTTCTAACTGTCACGACAGCAGCTCCATGAGGTCGACGGCCCGTAAAAGCCGTTTCGGCAGATGACTCTTCTCGCTAGCTGGGAATTCCTCGTTCCGTGCAGTGATAGCCTCATACAGACTCCGATAGACATCGACTTGATCCTGGCGAGACTTTGTTCGGAAACGACTAAACACCTCCGCCCCATATGCTTCATGCGCGTCGAGGATCGATTCCGCGTTATGGACCTTGTCAGCAGTCGTCACGCGGAGTGCTTGCAGCGTCTTGTGTGCGATGCTTTCCGCATATTTCCGCTTGCGCTCCAACCAGAGGTCTCGCTCCCCGGACGGTGTCGCCCCCGAGCCTTTCGGAAGGCCCTCGTCATCCGTGCAGGCGTCAACGATAGCGGCGACTCCAGGCCCAAAATGGTCGCGGATGTAAACGCGAAGTGCCTCGCGCCCACCTGGATAATTGCTCGCTTGATCCTCCAATGAATCATGGAGTAAAGCAGCAATTGCTTCGTCTTCCGATCCGCCATCTTCAATCACCAGTGCGGCCACAGCGAGCAAATGGCCGAGATACGGAATCTTCGTGCCTTTCCGAGGTTGTTGCCTGTGGATCGTGGCCGCGAACAACAGCGCCGCGTCAAATCGTTCCGTAAGCATAAACTTCTTCGAGCTTCCCTTTGGGAAGTATAGCGGTGAGTCGCACAGGTTAACGGAGCGTCCCTGGAAGTGATGGGGCTTTGTTACTCAAGCGAAGCCATTCCAGGCGTGTCGTCGGCCCCTTGCAATCCATTCGGCTGAGTTGTCGCCATCCGCTCGAAGTGACCTTGAAACGGCGTTGTGGGAATTTCAGCGGCCACTTGGACAAAAAAGGGCTAGGCGTAGAAGTGCTCAGCCCCGCAATGCCCGAGCTGTCCTTTTGCGCCGACGGATCCTGGTAAATGCCCATAGATCCCTGCAGCGTTCTCAGCCGAATATCAATGGATTCGCATCAGAGCCCTCTGATGCGCCGCTTCCCCCTTGTTCGAAGCGCACGCCACAGCGCCGGATCGGCCACGAGGGGCTGCACCCTGCTCCCGGCCACGTTGACGAAAGCGCCGTGGTAGGCGATCGAGCCATGGCGGAACAGTCTTGCGAGCAGCGCCAGCGCGTGGTTGGCGAGCGTCGGATTTACGAATGGCTCCTGCCGTTCCAGCGCCTCCCAGGCGCTGCAGCTTGGCAGTCCGTCGTTGTCGAGCGATGGCTCGACTAGCTCTGGAAATAATTCGGCGACAGTTCGCAGCCGAGTCGCAGAGCGCTTGTTCGCCCAATTCCAGGGCTGACCAAGCACAAACTGCCCACCCGTCGCGTGGTTTCCCAGGTCGAGCCAGTATGAAACGTCACTACGCCGCCCCGTCACTTTGTGAGCAACCACTTTCCGCGCACCACGACTATCCACGCACCCAATCAGGATGTCCACCCGATCCACATTCGTTTGTGCCGAGAAATGCTCCGGGACGGCGCGCCACCGCAGGCCCCAGAAGAGGTTCAAGCGCGAGACAAGCACCACAGCCTTCGAATGTCCGATCTCTGCCTGGCTAAAGGGCTGCCGCACACAGTTTGTCGCCGAGATCGCGTCACCGTCCATCAGTGTCACTTCGAGCCCGCCGCGGTGACCGTGAACCAGCATGGCTTGGTGCAAATACGGCAGACCTGCCGTGATTGCGCTGCCATTTCCCCCGCAGCCAACGACTAACACACTCACGGGCCGGCGGATCAATTCCGGTGACAGATCGTGTGCCACAGCTCACCTCCGTTCCACAAACTGCCGCAAGGTTTCGCGCGCGTCCGTCAGGTACTCCACAGGGAAGGGTTTCCGGCTCCCGGCCAAGTGCCGGCACAGCGCAAGGAAACCGCCCGGAAAGCTCGTCAAACGTGCGGCTCCGTTGGCGTGCGTGAACTCGCTCTGAAAGAACCCGCGCTCCCAGCCTTCCATGGCTTCCACACCCGAGGACTCTGGAATTCGCATCGTGCCAACGCAGATTTCGCCGACTTCGTTTCCGTTCCAAAACGGCGCCGTCTTCAGCTTCGTCTTCGCGGTCGGCCGCTCGTTCGTCTCCAGGGCGCGGAGGCATAGACACCCCCCCGACACCTTGAACACAAGAGGGGGCACAGGGTAGCGTTTCCCACTGAGATCCTTTCCGGCTTCACTCTGTTCACCGAAGAAGACCGTCCGATGCTGAGCAGGTGTCCACCAGACCAACAGCTCAGAGGTGCGGACCAGAACGTTCGCCGGTAGAATCTCCGGTGCAATGTAGGCCCCCAATCCTGCCGACAGCGTTCGCAAGAACTCCGTGGTCAGCGATTCCGCCTCGGCCAGGTACGGGGTTCCACCGCCTGGCCCCGGCTTCGCGGGGTGCCACACCGCGAACGCGTCGTTTCCACCGCGATACACCAAGACCGCTCCGGTCAGCGTCATTTTCTGGCCACCGCCAATGGACACGTTGACCTCCATCGGAGTCCTCCTCCCTACTGCACGAGTTCCATCATGAGCTTGATGAGATGCGCCCCTTGCTGGAAGACACTGAACGCTACCTCCAGCGTTTGAAAGGCTGTGCGCACACTCGCGGCGTCGTCCGATTGAAGCGGCACGATCAGGTTCGGTTCAGGGGCACACTCCAGCATCCCCTGGGCCTCCTCATCAAAACAGCCTTCGATGGCGTCGTGCTTCTCAAATACTGAAAGCAAGGCTGGCACCGGAGGATTCGAGTCCATCAACTGCTCTCGGGCTGGCTCTGCGATCTCGGGTCTCGCCCCTTTCCGCGAGGCGGCACTGAGTTCCAGCACCGCCTCCAGCATCGCCCGTATCTTCAGGTTTCTGACCGTTCCGAGAAGCCGCTCCACGGACCGTTCTTTGAGTGGATTCCACTTCCCGTGCAAACACTTTGGAGTGGCGCCGTCCACATCCGGCAGTTCCACGTTCTCACTCTCCGGATCGCTTGCGTACCACTCCTGCAGTTGCTGCACACGGTCGGCGGCATCGCGGTAGTCATAGACCCGCACCCAGCGATTCAAAGCATGAGTAAAGAGGTCGAAAAACGTCGTGGGCAATCTTGGGTGAACGGTCTCCAGCAATCGCAGCGTCGGCCCCAAAACCACATAGCCAGCGCTGTCCGGCTCCAAGACCAAATACATCTCGTTCCCGCCTTGCTCCCCCCCACCTTGCCCGTGAGGGTCCAGATCGGAGACCAGACCCAGGCGCAGGAACAGATCGCTATCGATGTCCTGACTGCCGTGGGCCTCGATCCAATCCTTCAGCGTCTGCTCCAAGAACCGGAACGGATCGCGCCCAGCCTGGAACCATGAATCCGCCGCAGCGACTCCGCTGGCGAGAAATGTCCTCCCCAGCCGCGCAGCCGCATCCAGTCCTCCGATAAACTGATACTCCGTCGGAATTCCACGCAGAGATGGAATACTCCAATGGCAGCCGGACGCAATCAGACCATAGGGGGCAGCCACCCTGGCGGTGGCGTCAAGTAACAGCCCTGTCCTCTTCGTTGTCCACCGTCCAGCGCTCGCGAGAGGATCACACTCGCCTGTTTCCAGTCCGAACATTGCCGGTACCTCTCTAACACTGTTTGCTGCGAAGCGTGCCGCCCTAGGGCAAGGAGTTCCAATTCGGCCAGAACTTCTTCTCTGCGGCCTTTGTTCTTAGATCGGATCTTGGGTTTCATGGCCGACCACCTCCAACGGCGAGAGCGGACGCAATCTGGCCTTCCGGCCATTGCTCCGCTCCCTATGTCGTCGTCCGTCAGCCCTTCGAACCGATCGCGCGCTCGAATGCATACTTCATCGTGTCCCCCACTGCTTCCGGTCCACTGATCGCCGCGGTCGCAATCTCCGGATACTGCATGGCAAGAACGCCTCTGACGTCCTCCACGGTCATCTTGGGATCCGGATCGGGCAACTTCAGGCCCTGGAACGAGAACTCACGACGCATCGCTTTGGCTTGCATGGTTCACCTCCTCTCCGCCGCCGGTGGACGTCGGGTGCTGTACCGCCGCCTCCTCTTGAGCTGGCGAATCGAAGAGGCTGAGCATCGGCGATGGTGGCGGTGTGGGAGGGGGCTTGTCTGCTTCCTTCGGCTTCGGCTCCGCAGCCGTGTTTCTAGCTCCACCGTTCCCAATCGTCTTTTGTTTCTTCTTCAGCTCGTCACGCGCGGCTTTCTCCGCGTCTTCCCGTTCCCGGTGGATCTCGGCGAGGTTGACGCCAAGCGCAACGTGGCCTGCCACGAATTCACGGACTTGCGTCGGGAGTTCGCGGTCCAGTTCTTCGGGAGTTCCCGTGCAGCAGAGCGGCGTTGCCAGAGCCGCGTTCTCGCTGTCTTTCATCCGTTTCGGAATGACGGAAACCGTCAGGTGTTGCTCGTCGGCCTTCGATACGATCATCATCACCGTGCGGTCGGCGAGCATTGGCATCAGTTGGGCGAAAAAGCCGCCCGCGATTGTTGTTGCTGGTGTATTCATGGTCGTCTCTCCTCGTGTGCTCGGGATCGGAGCGGCCGCTACCGGCGGCTCCTGCTCAGCCGAGTCAGAACGGAACATCGTCCGCCCCGCTCTGGTCAAACTCGCCCGGCGAAGCCGAAGGCTGCTCCGTCTTGGCTCTCGGTTGACCTGGCGTCGACCGCTTCTCGTCGCCATTGTTGTTTCCGCGGCCGAGGAACCGTACCTTTCCTGCGACGACCTCGACCGAGGTACGCTCCTTGCCGTCCTTGTCCTCGTACTCGCGGATCTGGAGGCGGCCTTCGACGTACACGCCGTCTCCCTTGGTCAGATGCTCGGCGCAGGCCTGCCCAATTCCGTTGAACGCGACGACCCGCAACCAAGTGGTTCGTTCCTGCGGATCGCCGTCACGGTTCTTCCACCGTTCATTGACGGCCACCGAGAAATTGACCACCTGAGACTTGCCGTCGTTTAGAAACTTCAGGTCCGGCGTGCCGCCCAAGTTTCCGATGATCTGGATGTTATTCAAACCCAGCATGTTCTTTGCTCCTTTCAGTTCTTCGTAGATAACGCACCGGCCCGTAGGGACACGCTGGTCCTTGTGGGCTTTCGGTGCGGCTAGATTGTCAAGGTTGACCCTACGGGCAGAACGCCCTCGGGTAGAAACGGACGTGATAGCCCTACGCGGCTTCGGCGGGGACCGGCTCTTCGGATTCTTCGGTGCCTTCCGGCTCATGTACCGGCGGCTCGATCGACACCCGAAGCGCCGTCACCCGAGTATTAAGGACGTCCAGGCTGGCCTTCAATTCAGCATTTTCAACCCGCTCGATCACTTCATCGAGCGTTCCCTCAATACCCTCCAATACCGCAGCGACAAATCCTGCATCGAGCGCCATAGCGGTTCTCCTTTCTCCGGATCGGTTATTCCTCGTTGAAGCGAAACTTCCGACTCGGTTTCTTTACAATCATCGTGTCCAATTCGGCGGCCAGATCGGCCATGCCCTGCTGGATCTTTACACGCACGTCGACGGTCGTCCGGAGGTCATCCGCGCTTACGCCGCCGAGCATTTCCCGCGCTTTGTCAACCAACACCTTCAGCTCCGCGTCGTCAGCGACGTTTCGGAAATCGAAGGTTCCTAGGAAGTCCACCAGGTTGGAAACCGTAGTCTCCTTGAACCGCAGCGGCTTGCCTTCGGGGCCATCCTTGAGCCGATCGCGCATATGCTTCACGAGCTCCGCCATCGCAGTCCGGAGCACCTGTTGGATTTCCCGGCCCGCTTCCGCCATCATCTCTGCGGCCTTCTCCCTTTCGTCATGCCAGATCTTTGTGGAGATCTCGCGAAGCTGATCCGGCACGCCGAAACTGATGTACTGCCAGATGAATGTGAACTGCTGTGCCACGTACTCTAGCGGTGGGTAATCGGCCGGGTTGTATAGCGATCGCAGTCGCGTTGCGGCGTCCTTGCACAGCGCGGGGTATGCTGCCAGGAACGCTTCGACTACCGCACTGCGCTGTGCCGCAAATTCCCGCAGCCTGCCCTCCATTTGCTCCAGCAGCGCCAGTGGACAAAGATGGATGCCAGCCTCAAACGGCAGGCACGTATCGTAGAGGTAGCGCCGGATTTCTCCATCACAGTTGGCGATCGTGCGCAGCTCTTTGGAATCGAGCAAGTGTTTGGAAACCCGAATCAGACTCTTGTCTGTGTCCACTTCCACCTGCGAATTGCTGACCTTGCGTGTATTGCCCAACCGGCCGAGCCGGACCTTGACACATACGGTCCTCTGGGCCAGGTCCTGGCCCATGCTCTGAACTTCAATCAAAGGCATTGGCATAGCAGCCATTTCATTTCTCCTCTCTCGTTGTTGATTACTCGATCCCGGCCGTCACGCTGAGATCGGATGTTAGAACGACCCGTACCAACCCGCACAATTCGAGCCGGCTCATATTGTTCTGGGAATACGCGGGATTCGCGTGCCCGATCAGCTTGCTACCGGGGTCGTCCGGTCAGGCAGGAATGCCCAGCACGGGGAATCCCGTAAGCACGGACTTCCCGCTCTCCGCGATGGTGATTTCGATGACCTGCGGCCCGAAATCACCCTCTTCATAGCGGCTGCTGAATAGTACCAGTCTCTGATTTAGGCTCGTCCGCAGCGGCTCCGTCGCAGGCTGTGCTTGGTGATAGCGCCCCATCACAGCGAAGTCCAGAAGTCCCTGAAGCGTCCGCCACAGTTCGCGCTTCTGCTCCAAAGTCGCCCTCAAGCGCGTCATATACTGCCCGGCTGTGAGCTCGTTTTCCGAGTAGCCGGTGAACATGCCGAAGCTCACCGCCGGTGTCGTTTTGCGGATCTCTCTTATCAGTTCCAACAACGCCTCAGCTTGCTGCATCGGTTCGCCACCCGAAAAAGTAACCCCTTCCAACGGCTCCAAGCGACTCGCTTCCTCAAGCCGCTGAGCCACTTCGAGCACAGTCGCTTCCATACCCCAAAACTTGTGCGTATCCGGGTTCCAGCATCCAGCGCACTTTAGTGAGCAGCCCTGGAAGTAGACAACCGCGCGCACGCCTGGTCCATTTGCCCGGCTTGCCGGAACGAAAGCGTGTAGAAACATATCAACCCCACCTCAGTTCGAAGTCTGTGTGGATCCGCGCCACTGCCTTCGCCTTCCAGGCGGTCAGACGTCTCGAAGCTGCCCACTCTTGCTGACAACGAGACGGTCCGCGCTCACTGTCCGCTCTTGAGATACTGGTCACGCGAGTCGCCCGTCTTGCTATAGAACGCGGCTTTCTTTCGTTGCACTCCAGCGCGATCATCTCCCTGGAAGTCCTTCAAGACCTTGTCACAGCCCTGTCCGGCGAAGCCCTCCAGATCCACTGAGCTGTTCCCGTTCTGGTCAATGACAACTGTGATCGTCTTCTGCAGCATGACTCAGCTCCTATCGTGCGACGAACTGCAGTTGGATCTGCGGTCCGTTCGACGTCTGAATGACTTCTTTCCTGCGAAAGATGTAGCCCTTTGATTTCGCTGCGGCCATCGTCTGGCTTTCTTTGTAGTGCTGGTGCACTTTACCCAGCCACTGTTCGTTGTAACCGATGCTCCGGTCGTATTCGCTCAAAATCGCGCGGAAGTGGCCGTCTGCCCCGCGCACGAATCCAATGTCATTGGAAGCGCTATCCAGTTGCGCGCGCCGGATGATGACGTGTGCCGTCTCGGTTCGCTCGTCTCCGTGATAGCCAACCAACGCAGCCCCGGCCGCCTGCACTTCGACTTTGTAGCCCATTGCCGTGAGCCCCTCGACGAGGAATCTTTCTTCCTGCATGATCGTCTCGAACTCTCCGTATGCCGACACGTCTTTGCTCCTTTCCGAAGTCTTCATACCACCATGTGACTGATAGTTTGGGTTCCTGCGTCCGGGGACAACGCCGTCCCGCACGCGGAAGCTCGGTTCATGTTTGCACCCCCATCGGGACTCTTAGCGGGGAACGGATTCGCTCTGCCCCTCTCGGCAACTCTCCGAGACGCCGACATCTCGTCCAAGTGGCGATTCCTAAACACTGCGGCGTTACGCGAGAGCCATGCTGGGCTGGCCATCCAGGCGAGTTGTGGGCTGGCAAGTGCTCCGTCGAACCCGCCAGTTACCCGTGACATAATCGGGTCGTATGTCCATCCGGTCCCAGGCAGAGTTCGAGAAACTGCGCGTCATCGGAAGAATCGTGCGCCAGGCACTCGATAAGACTGCGGCAGCGGTCCGACCTGGCATCACAACCGGCGAACTGGACGAAATCGGCGCCAGTGTGTTGGGTCAAAACGGAGCCGAATCCGCGCCGCCGAAGGTTTACGGCTTTCCGGGAGCGCTGTGCATCAGCGTGAATGACGAAGCCATCCACGGGATTCCCGGCCGACGTGTGGTCCGATCCGGTGATCTCATTAAGCTCGATCTGGTAGCCGAGAAGGACGGGTTTTATGCCGACGCTGCCGTCACAATCCGTGCAGGCGAAGTCAGTGTTACTGCCGACGCGCTGGCACGTTGCGCAGCGAGTGCCTTCTATCTGGCGTTACGATCAGCGCGTGCAGGAAACCGCGTGTACGAGATTGGCCGTGTAGTTGAGCGCGAAACTAAGCGCTGTGGCTTTCGAGTCATACGGGATCTCTGCGGCCACGGTGTTGGTCGGACGATTCATGAGCCGCCTAGCATCCCGAACTATCATGAGCCTCGCCTTCGAACTCGCCTCACCGAAGGGCTGGTTATCACCATAGAACCGATTATTTCCGCTGGGGACGGGAAGGGCGTCTTGCAGCCGGATCGTTGGACGATTCGCACGGCGGACGGCAGTCTCTCAGCACATTACGAACACACGGTCGTCATTACAAAGGGTGAGCCGATCCTGTTGACTGCGGCGTAAGACTAAAGCTCGTGGTGACGCCGCGCGCCAAGCTAGACTCTCCATGAGCAGTCGCCCAGCGTTTAGGAATCCCTCAATGGTCGCGATGGTGGGCACTTGGTTGAAAAACGCGCTACCCATAGATGTGCATTGGGTTATCAGAAGCATGCCGGATCGCGTCGGTTCGAACCCCTCAGTCGCGAAGCGGAGATCTCACTTGAGGTAAAGTTACTTCTTCTTTTTTGCCGCCCAATACGCCCGCATGCGCTGCGCTTGCTGTTTGCGCTGAGCCGCCGTGAAAGTGCGACGTTTGCTCTTCGCGGGTGATGGAGCAACGGCGACACCCGGTGGGATCGAATGGGCGCTCTTGGGCGGCCGCCCACGCCGCTTCTGCGAGCCGGACAATGCTTCGATTGCTCGATTGAGTTTGTCGCGCTCTACGATCAGTAGAGCCACTATATGGTCAGTTGGCATCAAACTACCGTAACATTTGAAGTCAGGTCTCCGGTAAGAGCATCGACCAGAGGTGTTCGCCTACATGGTCGTGGGGTTGGCCATAACGGGTAAGTTGGGACGACGGCTCAACTTTCCATGCCCCGAAACGCGCGTCCCGCTCGCAGTGCCGGCGCCGACTCCTGGAACTGGTACACGCCGGCGTACGATGCGCTGATGAACTTACCGGAGGCCTGCTGCCGGAGAGCCTTAATCTGGTCCGCCGCTGAGCGGGATACCGGAACAATGTATTCGGCTGATTCCTTCACCGTCAGCTTAAGCCGGTACGCCTTCCGGCAACACTCCTTGATCTCCGCCCCGGTCCACCCGTCGTCGTCCGGCAACTCACCGGGCACACGGTACTTGTCCAAATAGATCTTCCAGATCGCAGCCCGTTCCTCTGGCGACGGAAGGTCGAAGAAGAAGGTGCCAAGCGTAAACCTCCGACGCAGCTCAGGCGGCAGCGTGCCGATGGAATTGCATGTCGCAATCCAAAGGCTGCGTCCGTTCGTCACGGCATCCACGACTTTCAGCGCTGCACGCAGACGTTCTCCCGACGCTCCGACCAGCGCGTTTTGCATCGCCCCCAGATCGAAGGCGATCGTAGGGATTCCAGCCGTGTTCCCGGTGGCCTTGGCCACAAGGCTCTTGGCCGCACCGGGAGGCCCGATCAAGATGCACCCATCAGCATTTCGGTCCTGCATCCACGCGAGGACGGTCCCCGTGAGTTCGGTCTTCACGCCAGAGAGGTCCGTACCGGTTCCGGCGAAGGCCTTCTCGATCTCGTCGAGAAAGACGATGCCTCGCGGTGCCTCTTCGCCCTCGATGACCGCCGTGAGAAAGCGCTTGATATTGCCACACCCTCCGATGTCGTCGAACGATTCGCCGCCCCGCCAAACGCTGAGGCCCGGCGCTTGCTCTATCACTTGCCGCTTTCGTTCCCACACTTGTTCAAGATCAAGCCCCTTCTTTGACAGCGACATTGCCAGCACCTGCTCTGCCGGGAACGCAGCCAGGCCTAGCAGAGCATCGACGGCCTTTCCGCTGACGTTTGATTCGAGTTCCTGCACCTCCGCCGCGGCCATCGTTTCTTCAAGGATGCGGTGTAAGTCCTCAACCGCCGGTAGCGGTTCATCGAGCAAAAGCACATCTTGGGTCAGCTCATCCGGGAGAACGGCACCAGGTGCCGTGAGAAGCGCCAAGGTCCTGCCATTCGACTTGAAGACGTCACGCAAATTCCAGATCGCTTGCGCCACTTGGGGATCGTTCCAAAAGCGCTGAGCGTTGGCAAACACCAGTACGGCGTCTTCACCCAACTGGCAACCTACCACGAGTGCATCGACGGGTCCGACGCTGGCCGGGTGGCGTTCGCCGAGCACCTTCCCGATCTCCTTCGCACCGGCGTCATTTACCCGCACAAGCCCGCGCACGACGTCCCATTGCACTATCGCCGCATCGTTTCCTACCGCCTCTTGAATCCGTGTAACCGTGAGGGCGGGATCCGCGGTCCGTATCGCAACCAACGGCGTCGAGACCCGGCGCGCCGCCAAGAGTGTTTTCACAAACTGCTCCATCGGCCCAAGCATTGATGACATTTCTCTCCTCCCGTGTTCATCGCCGTCACGCGGCGTTCAAGGTGATGAGTACGGCAGTACCGCTCCGGTGTGCAAAGAATTGCTGGTGAAGCTCGGCCAAATCCTCGTGGAGAGCGGCTGCCGCCGCGCTCGCTTCCGGGTGCTTCAAAATCAGTTCATCCAGGGAGCGTTGCGCGAGACCTCTCCGGTCATCAGACTCGATCAGCACGTGGCACTGGTCGCACGCTGCCCAATCCCCGACACTTTCGCCTGTGAGGTTCGGTGCGCAGTAAGCGACGAAACTCCGGGCCGGGTATCGCCATACCGGGCACGGCGCAGAGCAGAAATCGCACCGCGGACTCGTATTGGTCATAGTTGTCAACTCCTCTCCGCTGAAGATATTCCCCACTCAGCCTGGCCGCTCGCTCTTCGCCGGAACGCCTCCAGGAAACCTTGCTCCCTCAAATTCTGGTCCCACATTTTCGCGAACTGTTCGAGGTCGCGAGTCCGGTTCGGCAGGCAGTGCAAGTTGCCGGCGTCGTCGCGTTGTCGGCTCCACTGCTCGACGGCCGCGTAGTCGTTCCGGAAGTAGAACGGCCAGAACTCCGGTTCCCTTCCACCCTCTTCCACAACCTCGAACAGCATTTCCGGGTCGCGCATCGCGTCCCCATTCTGTTCTCCGTAGTGCGCCACGGACACGACGACGTGGCCATCCGGCCCCCGCTCCGGCAGGACTTCAATCACAAGCCGCATCCACGGCTCGTTCTCGATCGAAATGCACTCCGCATGTGTCAATCCACCTGCCTCTTCGATAATGTGAAGAATCGTCTTCATCGCCAACCTCACCCGCGGCGCTTCTGCGCCGCCCTTTCCTCACGCTGCTGGTCCGCTGCTTTCTTTGCGCCGAGCAGGAAGATCGATTCGTAATCCACCTGGTACGACCAACGCGACCCCTTCAGACGAATCCGTAGCATCAGCGCCGACAGTTCGACGACCAACGCTTTGCGCTTCACCATCGCCAGCGTCTCCCGCACTACCCGTCTCTGTCCTTCTAGCCGTGTCACGACGTTTGTCCCTTCACCCGGAACAGTCTCATCCCGGAATTCCGCTCCAACGAACTGCCTGCGCGTCCTCCGACGATCACTATCCAGTTGGTTGTAGAGTCCGTAGACGCATAACCTTCTTTGATCAACTCAGCGTGGCGCCCCGAATCCCGAAGGTACTGTTCACGGCGAGATCGCCAGTCCTCGCACTGTTTCGTTTGCTGCGTTGGCATGTGACTCCTCCTGAAAATACGAAGCGGCCGACGCCGGCTTTGAGACCGGTGTTCGGCCGCTTCGTCTCGCATGGCAAAGCCCGACTCCGCCTGGGGCTGGGCCGGTTCTATGTCGTTACCCTATTTCGTCGTGTCCGTTGGCTTCGATTTCACAATCAGCAAGTTTCACGTTCGTTTCGTCCGCTGATTCCATGGTCAGCAAGCGGCGTCGTTAGCCACGACAGTCCAAGTGTCGGCTCCGCCCGCTTGGTGTGCTTCGACCCAGCGCTTCGTGTAGCTCTGCAGCCCCTCAAGCCACAACGTGGGGTCGCCTGATTCCAATTGGATGCGTTCAGTCTCCGTGAACACGGCACAGCCGGCCTGCCGATCTCGCGACTTCGCCATGTACTCGGTCAGCTCTCCCGTCGCTTTGGTCATGGGAAGGTATAGCCAGCCAGGCGTCATCGCGAACGCGAGTTTGTCGGCGTAGCAGAGCTTTGAGACGTTCACGCCGTTCCTCTTGGCCCAGTAACGCGAATGTCGAAGGGTGAAATCGGCCCACGAGCCGCCAAAGATTACACCCATGATCCTCGCCCCGAGATGGACGTGTTCTTCGCCCTCCGGTCCGTCCATATTTTCCTTCTGGATATAGCCCAAATCATGTAGGAAGAACGCGGCAAGAAGCCGTGGGTCCCACGGAAACCCATAGAGGGTCCACCAGCCGGCAGCAACGAAAAATGGATGGATAAAGAAGCAGTGCGCGCCGAAAAGAACGCTTTTTGTGCCCACTCGCATGGTGTTTCCCTCATTTCCCTGAGAAGTCCTGTTCCTGAATCACGAGCGTATGAGCGCTTCGATTCCGAGCGTCAGGGCCTTGATCCCCACCAAGCCCCCGGCCGTCAGTACAAACCGCGCCGTACCACCTCCGGTTATCATCTTTGCCAAGCCGATCATGATTGATCCAGACGCCGCAGCCGCGGGAAGCCATTTGGACACAACAGAATCAACCCCGAGGCCGAGATCACTCACACGACTATCAGACACGGCGCTCAACGCCACCGCCTCGCACCATGTGGCGTACCAGCACCAGCACACTCCGATGACCACCAACATCCAAGCCAGCCACAGCGACCGAGGCGACAACTCGTCTTCCGCCTCTCGCTCGGCCTGACCGGGTTCATGTCCGTCCATTGGGCCCCTCCATCCGAAGAACAAACACCTGCTCCGTCGGCCGCGGCGCCGGCTCAGCGCGAGGCACCAGCTCCGACGTGACGGCCCTATCCAGCCCTGCTCTTTGCTTACTTGCCACCAGGCGGTTAAAGACATGAACCAGAACTGGCGTCCCAGCCAACGCTCCAAAAAATGTGCCCAACTCGGTTGCCCGAAAGTAGCTGCTGAAGATCACCAGCAGTACAACGAACAGGCAGAAGACCAATCCTGTATTCTTGACTCGTTCCATTGCATACCCCACTTCTAAAACCGCTTCTCTGTCAGCCGCCTCGCGGTCGCGTCGAGCGGTCGCGAACTGATGCGCGATCGTCGCTGGCCCTCTCAAACCGCCATTGCGTGCTCACTAACTGCTGACTCACTGGCCGGCGCCGGAGCGACAGCATTCGACACTGGCTTCGGTTTCGGAGCCGTCAGATAGTGCTGATGAGTGCATCCCACGCAGTTCGCTCCCCGCACGGCGGCCTTTAAGACGCCCACGAACTCCGGCGGGATCTCGACACGTTCTCCGGCCTTATTGAAGAATTCGGGAACGATTTGGCCCGCCACCCCTTTCTCATTACCCGTCAGGTCCAGCGGCAGATGTCCCTGGCGCCCACGGAACAGCACTCTCGCTTCAATGCGACCGCGCTGGCCCTCCGTTGGTTGCAAGACATCGTATTTCACAATCAATACGTCATACGTGTTTCGCACGCGGAAGACTTCTACGCTCACCAGCCCCGGCGCAATCACCACCGCGTGCCGACCATTTACCCCGATCGAATCGATTGGCTGGAGCCAGGGGATGCGCTCACCTCTCGCGTCGCAGAAGGTCACGTACCGCCCGATCTCCTTGATCGCTCCCCCCGACTCCATCCCACGCAGTACCGAGCGCTTTGACAGCGTCTGATACTGGAGTGACACCTCGGGTTGACACAGGACTCCCACCTCTTGCAGTCGCCGCTCGATCCGGCGGCGGTCCCCCCGCGCCGCCAAACTCGGCTGGGCCGTACCCTTCTCTCTCACGCCTGTTTGCTCCGCATTCGTCGTCATTCGACTCCTTTGCTTACGTTTGACAATCCAGTACTTTCCGGCGATTGCAATGCCGTGATCCGCCAAATGCAGCCAGCTCGGAAATCAGGTCCTTTTGTCCGTCCGTTCGACCTCGTGTTCAAACATAGCCAGCGGTAAGCTTGATACGAAATCCAGCCTGAAACCACTGCCGATGCCGTCCTGAATGAATCCCACGCTGTTCCAGTCATGCGAGTCTCCGCTCGGAGATCGGGCGGCCCAATGCTGCGCGAATCATCTCTTTCGTGCAGCCCGCCCAGCAGCAGTATTTCCGAGGCTCCTCGACCG
>Ga0207090_1110_pt2 | contig 20076 bp, 19 predicted proteins | sample Alteio_BWMinHeat_50_FD_153565 | JGI IMG/M metagenome (GOLD analysis project Ga0207090, IMG submission 153565) | Enriched cells from forest soil in Barre Woods Harvard Forest LTER site, Petersham, Massachusetts, United States -... | ecosystem: Environmental > Terrestrial > Soil > Temperate forest >...
GGCAGAAACCGCGATGCCGAACGTGATCAAGCCAAGAAGGGTTGCCGTCTTCATCGACGCTTCTCCCGCCTGGCGCTTCTTCGTGTGTTTCATGAATTTTCTCCTGGGGATTCGTTTTAGGCTGCAGGATTCCGACCGCGGCGCCATGTAGCCTGACGACGCCATTTTTCTTCCTCGCTGCAACTTGTTGAACAAAGATGGGAGAGGAGCGTGAACGCCTAATGAAGCAGCAATGAAACGTCAGTGAACGTCTCTCAACGCGTTGGGTTCCTATTGGCGTGCGGCCGATTAGAGGGTTTCGAGACCTCCTCCGCCGAGCTACTCCCCGCCTTGTTCAAGCGGGGTGGCTGCCGGGGCTATTTCGGGACGGAGGAAAAACTCTGAGACTTGTTTCAGTTCTTGAAAATGCGTTCAGAGTTTTTCCTCCGTCCCGAAATAGCCCAATCGTTGATTGCCGATAGTCGGTGGTCTATGACGGTGTGAACGAAATAGGCCTGGATGCCGGGGGATGAGATGCCCGCTGTAGCGGCGGTCTGTGACCGCCGGTTTTATAGTAACTCGCAACAAACACGTGTTCAACGCACCCGACGATCACGACGATTGATGAAGTCTCGGCTCGGCACACACACCTTTTGCATAGCTGAGAACCGTTATCCTGCCGCTGACTAAACGATTGGAGCCACAGGCCAGCACGGCGAAATATCACGGAAAACCTGGAGGCTTGTTCGTGTTATCGCAATCCGAAACAACTCCGCCGCTTCCTTTCGGAAGCGGCGGAGTCAAGGGATCAGTTTTTAAAAGGTGAAACTATTGATTGGGGGCGGGAGGAGTTGCTGCGCCACCGCGGCCACCACGACCACCGGCAGGAGCGCCGCCGCGTCCTCCACGGCCGCCGCTTGCAGGAGCGGGGGGCGCCGGGTTCGCGCGTTCGAAGCGGGAGGTTTCGATGTAGTTACGGATGGCAGTGTTGCCTTCGTGGCAGGCGTACTCGTACATGTCATACTTGGGATCGAGCTGCCAGGGGAACTCTACCGTCCATGGACGCGTTAACACGATGGGATCCTCGACGGTCATCTTGTATTCAACCGTCTCAGGACCGGTCCGGGTCAAGCGTTCGATGATGTGGAGGCTTTCGGAAGCCACCGTCAGATTCGGGGAACCGGGCACACCCGAATTGGTCTGCGCGGGTTTGGCGTTGAAATTCTTCGTTTCGATAACCAGGGTGTTGCCTTCCCAATGCCCTCTCGAGTCGCCCAGATACTGCTTGATGGTTGGATCGAGTGCCGGGGTTCCGTTGGTCGGAATGATGCGGGCCTCGTGCGCCATCTCCAGAAGAATGACGACGTAGCCTGGAGACTGCATGAGACGAATGCCGACGTTGTAGTTGCGCGTCAGCATCGAGACCGGCATGCCGCGGGTGATGCACCGATCCCAGGTATCGAAATCGTCGACAGAGTCGAATATGGGCCGTCCGTCCGCTGTTCGCGGCTTGTAGCTGCCGTAGAACTTGTCGTTCATCTCCTTACCCTTCGCCGTCAGCTCGGGAAAGCGCCCATTGGGCGGATCGCTCAACAACGACGTCAGCCGCGATGCGCCGCCGCCATCGGCCGCGGGTACGGCTCCGGATGTGTAGCGAGTGGCACGGTCGTTCGCACTCCGCTGCGCCGCGGCGAATTCCTGATCGGTCATGAAACGGCGTTCACCGTAGGTCGCAGTGCGCTGGAAAGGCGTGCTGATCAGATGGCTCAACGGCCACATGCCTTGAAGATCCGGTTCACCCCACGCTGTCTTCGGCGGTACGTAGGGGAGCTTTGCTGCGGGGGCCTTTGCGGCAGGGGCCGCGGCGGCAGCAGGAGCGGCCCCCGCAGGTGCGGTGGAGGGCTGTTGTCCTGCAACCGCGTGAGGCGCAGCGCAAATCACCGCCCCGACGAAGCCGAGAGTACACAAAGTCAGAATGCGTTTCGTCATCGCAGACTCCTATTGTTTGCCTTCGTTGGGGTTCGATCCGCCGAGAGACATCTTTCGGCCATCAGGGAACTCGAGGCTCTGCGAATTAAGGCGTTTCGCGCCATCCTTCGCAGGGGAGCCCGTTACTTTGATTTTCGTACCGGCCGGAAGAGAATCCCTGGTCCAGCCAAGACGCTGCAACACATTTGGCGATCCGCCTTCCACTTTCCATCGCTCGACCTTGCCGTCTGCTGCCGGCACATCGATGTGCAGCCAGGAATGCGGGTTCACCCACTCCATCATGACGACTGTACCTTCGAGGGTGACCTTCTTACTCGCGTCGAATTCGGCGGAGAACGAATGGTGCGCCGACACGGACACCGTTGCCGCCATCAGTACAACGACACTTGCCACAACACTCATGAGTTTGTTGCGCATTGGTCTTACTCCTTTATCTTGCAATCTTGAAATCATAATTACGGTTTCGGTTTAAACAAGTCCTGATAGATAAGCATCTCGCTAAACGGCACACATTTGTGCTCAAGCAACTGGGTATTCGGGTCGATGTCGCGGTACAGGGTCAGCTCGATGGTCCAGGGCTGTGAATACGTTAGCGGATCCTCCAGCGTGGCTTCATAGTGAATATGGCTTGAATCGGTAAGTGTGAAGCGCTCGGTAACCTTCAACTTCGGGCTGTGATGGTTGCCGGCGCGGTCCAGCCAGGTCTGATCATTCTGGTTGATCGTCGTCACGACAAGCGTGTCGCCCTGCCAGGCCCCCATGGACTTGCCCATCCACGAGTCGATCGGCAACTCCCTCTTATCCTTCATATGGATCACGCGCTGCCCGGCCGCAAACGGGTACACCATCAGGAGATCGGCGTCGCCGGCGCCCTGGAAAATCTGGAACGGCATGTTGTGATAGGTCGAGCGCGGAATCCCCAGCATGTAGCACTTTGCCTCCGGATCCGTCCCGGGCCAGCCGGCGCGGTTCTCATTGCGCTTCTTGAGGGCGTCCGGCAAGTACGGAATCTTGCCGCCACCTTTCAGGACGCTCTTCCCTGCCGGAATCGCTCCGATCGCGCCCAGCCTCCAGAGTTCCGAAACTCCTTCTGCGCTATGCGCCTCGAGATTCCAATAGGCGGAGCTCATCGCCTGCCAAATGCCGTTGAAGTTTGGATGACCTTCGATACGCGCGGGTCGTGCGGCGGCCGCAGCCGGAGCGCGTGCGGCCGCCGGTTGCGGAGCGCGCTGCTGAGCCAGGCCAGCTCCGACGGCAAACCAGAGCGCGGCCGCCCCTGCGATCGCGACGATAAGTCGTTTTCGTATCATTGCAACTCCCTCAAACCTCAGAAGTATATGCGAAGCCACGGCCCGCGGCCGAAATTGATGAGTGAGGGGCCGAAACTTTCTCTTGCCGCGGGCTAAATCGCTGTAATAATGCGGAATTGCTGGGAGGCCTCCTTATATGAAGATGAAGATCGCGCTTGGGTTGCTGCTAGGCGCTTCCGTTGCGCTGCTGGCGGCACAGATCCCCAGGGACACTCCCGAAGCACACGTCGCGCTGGCGCGGACCGCGGCGGGCGAGGATTATCAGAATCTGTTTAACTTCATGTGTCCCGCGCCTGCACCGCCGCGGGGCGCTGGCGCAGGAGGCGGCGGACGGGGCGGCGGTGGCGGCCAGCGAGGCACGCCGGACCGCGCCACCTGGCACGCCGAACCCGTCAAGGTGTTTGACAACCTTTATTGGTTCGGCCAGAGCGAATATTCCGTGTGGGCGCTTACGACCTCTGACGGGATCATCGTGTTCGACGCGATCTTCGACTACTCCATCGAAGATGAGGTCGATGCCGGCATGAAGAAGCTGGGCATGGACCCGGCGAAGATCAAATACGCGGTCATCAGCCATTCCCACCCTGATCACTACGGCGGCGGAAAGTTCCTTCAGGATAAGTACGGCACGAAGGTTTACATGTCTAAAGAAGACTGGGATGTACTCGATCGAGCCAACGGCACGAAACCGGCGCGCGATCTGGTCGCCACCGACGGTCAGAAACTGACGTTGGGCGATACGACCGTGACAATGTACTTCACCCCCGGTCACACGCCGGGCACCATCTCGTCCGTGTTTCAGGTGAAGGACAAAGGCAGGACTCACACCGTCGCCCTCTGGGGCGGGATGGGACTCAACAACGACCGCGCATCGCTGACGCAGTACGTCGAGTCGAACAAGAAGTTCCAGGCGATCGCGAAGCAGGCCGGAGCAGACATCATTCTGTCCAACCACACCGACTGGGATCGTTCAAAGGTCAACCTGCCGATGCTGGCGAAAGGGCCGGTCATTCCGAATCCCTACGTGACGAACAACGCAAGCGTCCTGCGGTATCTCAAGGTCGCTGAAGAATGCGCCACTGCAAAAGTGATGCGACTGCCCTCGCCCCAGCCTTAACAGCTCGTGGCAGAAGTGCTGATGCGGTCTGTGGTATGGGAAAGGAATAGCCACAAAGGCAGGGAGAAATCGGGGCCAGACCCTATTTTCTGCAACCCAAGAAAATTTGGGTCTGGCCCCGATTTCTCCCTGCCTTTGTGGCTATTCCTTTCCCATACCACAGACCGCATCAGCACTTCTGCCACGGGCTGCTAACCGACTTTTTATGCCTCGAGGGGAACGATGACAAGAACATTTGATGTGATCGCAATCGGAACAGGATCAGCCGCCTCGGCGGTGACGTCGCGTTGTCGCGAAGCAGGATGGCAGGTTGCGATCGTGGATTCGAGGCCGTTCGGAGGTACCTGTGCTCTACGGGGATGCGACCCAAAGAAAGTGCTCGTTGGAGCTGCCGAAGCCGTTGACTGGACTCGTCGAATGAAAGGAAAAGGAATTCAGGCCGAGAAGCTTCAGATTGACTGGCCCGAGTTAATGCGGTTCAAGCGCTCTTTCACTGAGCCCGTTCCAAAACGGCGCGAAGACGGGTTCGCGAAAGCCGGCATCGCAGCGTTCCATGGCCGGGCGCGCTTCACCGGTCCAACTACAGTACAAGTAGGTCAAGAGACATTGGCGGGACGGTACGTCATCATTGCGGCCGGGGAGGCACCGGCAGTTTTGGAGATTCCCGGCGCTGAGCACCTTACGACAAGCGATCAGTTCCTGGAATTGAACGAACTCCCGCGCCGGATTCTCTTTATCGGAGGCGGGTATATCGCCTTTGAGTTTGCCCATCTAGCGGCGCGTGTGGGATCGCAGGTCACAATCCTGCACCGTGGCCCACGTCCTCTTGCGCTTTTTGACCCGGATCTCGTGGATCTGCTCGTTGAGCGAACTCGCGAACTTGGCATAGACGTTCGTCTCGGAACCGAAGCGATAGGGATCGAAAAGAGCTCTGCTCAGCTGATTGTTCGAGCATTGGCCTCGGGGGAGACGGGCATGTTTCAGACGGAGATGGTTGTGCATGCGGCAGGCCGCGTGCCCGAGATCACCGACCTGAATCTGGATGCTGCGGGAATCGAATGGGAGAAGGGCGGAGTGCGAGTCAACGAATTCCTGCAAAGTGTGTCGATTCCAGCTGTGTATGCGGCGGGAGATGCCGCCGCCAGTGGAGGCCCGCCACTGGCTCCTGTGGCGAGCTATGAAGGGCTGATCGTGGCCGCAAACCTCTTGAAGGGAAACCATCTGAGACCGAATTACCTCGGCATTCCGTCGGTCGTCTTCACGATCCCTCCGCTGGCGGCTGTTGGTCTCAGTGAGCGCGGGGCACGTGAGCAAAACCTTAAGTTCGTGGTCAAGAAGGAGATGACCTCGAGCTGGTATTCGTCTCGGCGGGTTGCGGAAACATATTCCGGCTACAAAGTGCTCGTGGAAGAAGGCACGGACCGCATTCTGGGCGCTCATATTCTTGGGAGCGAGGCCGGCGAAGTCATCAATCTTTTCGCGCTTGCCATCCGGTCCGGGATGCGTGCCACCGATTTAAAGCACATGCTCTTTGCCTATCCGACGAGTGGCTCAAATTTGACGCGCATGCTTTAGCAGCCTGTAGCGGCGAACGCTATTTCGGGACGGAGGAAAAACTCTGAGACATGTTTCAGTTCTGGAAATACCTTCAGAGTTTTTCCTCCGTCCCGAAATAGCTATCCTTGGCCAGACTTTCCTGAGTGACCAGCCCCGGGCCTCCTGACCGCCCTTCCGAGTACGCCAGTGCGATTCTTAATTCGCCGTACGAATACTTATCGCCGAAATGCGCCTTCGCCTCTGAGGTCGAGACCCCGCCGTTTTGAGCAAAGAATCCTGTTATTTCGACCAACTGCTCCTGGGTCAAGAATCTCAGAGCATCGAGGTCACCGCGGGCAATGAAATAGGCGAGATGTCCTTCAATGGTTCCTGGTTTCAGGTTGCGTTCCGCGGCAATCTGGTCGATGGTTCTTCCGGACTTGTAGAGGTTCAGGCTGACGCGCCTGGTATCGAGTTTGGGAGGCGCCGGCGCCTGCGCCGGAGACTTCGCCGGGTCGGCGAGCAGGTCTTTTTCGACGCAATAGTTCCTGATCATGCCGATAATGGAAGCGCCGAAGCGCTTGACTTTGCCACGGCCGATGCCTTTTATCCCTTTCAACGAAGCGCGATCCGTGGGCAACCGCTGGACGAGTTCCTGTAGCGAGCGGGTCGGCAGCACCGAATAGGGTTCCAGGTCAAATTCCTCGGCCGTGTCGTTGCGCCAGCGCAGGAGGCGAGCGTAGAGATCGGGATGCTGAACGCCTTTAGGAACGCTGGGCGATGCCTTGGGGGCGGTGCTTTTTGCCACTGCGTCCAGCTCGGCATTGGTTTTTGCGCGGACTAAACTGTGTGCGGAGAAGCCCGGCCGGCAGGCGGTGAAGCAGGCGAGTTTCGACAACATCTCTTCCTGCAGACTGGTGAGATATTCACGTGCGGTTTTCACGACGGCTCGGTCGTCGGTTACGAGGTTGATGTTGCTTAGTTCCGGCAAGAGTTCCCCTTCGAGCTTCAAGGAAAAATAGCTGCCTGCCTTCTGTAATCGCTGCCTGAGGTTTTCGTTCTCTTCCGGCAAGTCCGGCTGTGAGAAATAGCCTTCGAGTTGCGGTAGAAACTTCCCCGCGATAGAAAACACTTCGGTTTCCGCCTTCGCAGCCAGCCTCCTGAAGTGCGACATGCTATCCGCCGAAAGCGCGTTGCCGTGTTCCAGAAACAGTTTGTTCAGTCGCTCTACAGAGCGCTTCATAGCGTGAAAGCCGAACAGTTCACGCACCAGGTCCTCCTGGTAATCGCGTTTCGCCTGACGCAGATCCGCTTCGCTGGGGGCTCTCCGTTCTGTCTCCTCGCCGTACCGTTTTACGGCCCAGTCGGTTTTCACGCTGGACATGCCGATTTTCGAGCTCAGGACGACTCCCTCGAAGGTTTTGCAGCGGCTCAAGGCCACATAGACCTGCCCATGTGCAAAAGCCAACCGGGCATCGATGATCGCCCGATCGAAGGTCAAACCCTGGCTCTTGTGGATGGTGATTGCCCAGGCGAGTTTCAGAGGGTATTGAGTGAATGTGCCGAGCAGGTCTTCCTTCACCTTCTTTGTTTCTTCGTCCAGCGAGTACCTGATGTTGTGCCATTCGGCAGGAGTGACGGTAATGTCGTCCGCTTCATCCTTGCAACGCACAGAGATTTCATCGCCGCGAAAGCCGGTAATTTCGCCGATCTTGCCGTTGAAGAACCGCTTCTCCTCCGAGGTATCGTTCTTGACGAACATTACCTGCGCGCCCTTCTTGAATTCCAGCGTCTCTTCCGTGGGATAAGCCATTTCGGGAAAATCGCCTTCGATGGTTGCTTTGAAAGTGTGCAGCCGTCCGCCAATGGCTTCGAGTCTGCGGTAGTTGAGTTGAGATGCCGAAGCGTTGTGGGACGTCAGCGTGATGAAGGCATCTTCCGCGCCGGGCTGGAAGTCCGCGATGTAGCGGCTGTTGAGCATTTCGAGCGCGCCGGCGTCGATACGGTTGTCTCGCACCTTGTTCAGCAGTTCTATAAACCGTCCGTCCGTCTGCCGGAAAATCTGTTTCAGTTCGAGGACAACCATGTCGGTTTTCTGCAATGCCAGGCTGCCGAAAAAGTATGGCGTCTGGTAGTGGTGGCGCAGCAGTTCCCAATCTTCCTGCTTTACCACGGGAGGCAACTGGTATAGGTCGCCAATCATCAGCAGTTGCACTCCGCCGAAGGGTTCCGCGTGGTCGCGATAGCGCCGCAGCACATCGTTGACCGCATCGAGCAGATCCGCCCGCACCATGCTGATTTCATCGATTACCAGCAGTTCGAGACTGCGGATCAGGTTGATTTTGTCCCTGGAAAAACGCCGGGTGTTATGGGCATCCCTTGATGCGTCCGGCAAGTGCAGCCCGAACGGCAGTTGGAAAAGTGAATGCAGCGTCATGCCGCCGGCATTGATGGCAGCCACCCCGGTAGGAGCCGTAACGGCAATACGCTTCCAGCTTTCTTCCTTGATCCTGTTCAGAAATGTGGTCTTGCCCGTGCCCGCCCTGCCGGTAAGGAAAATGTTCCTGTTGGTGTTACGGACATAGTCTAAAGCGAGGTCCAGTTCAGGGTTGGAGATGAGGGTCATAGGGAACACTCGATTAATTCAGGACTTTTTGGACGTCGGTACACGCCAGGTGCATGGTCTGAAGCTTTGCACCGATCTCGGTCAGGCCGACACTCCCAAACGAAATGCGATGGCATGCGGTGCATCCGTAGTCCTTAAAATGCGCGAGCTTCTCGTTGTTTTCAGGAGTACGTTTGTCCTCAGGCAGGGTGACGATTCGGCTCACGGAGGTCAGCATGGAGATGCAGCCTTCGGACTTGTTTTTGAGCTGCTCGCCCAGGGCCGTATAACCAAACTTGCCGCCTGTGGCGACGGTGTGACAGTTTTTGCAGCCATAGGTGTCGAAGATGTATGTGGCAATCTCATGCGCGCTTTTCGCAGCCGTCACTTTTTCCAATTCTGCAAGCGTCGCGGGGGGCGGGTCCGGACGCTGGGCGCACCCGGCGAGGACGCTTAAGATAGACGCGAATAGCAGCACGTGAGATCTCATCGAAAAATCCTTTCGAGGGTAAAGGCATAGAACCCGTTCTGTACTTTGTCGATGACGTACATTTCCTGGTCCTTTAGATTGAGCGCGGCGCCTCTTGGCGCAATCAACATGGTCGATGGGCCTTTGAGGATGGCCTTGGGCGCGACATCGCCGTTATCGCTGTAATTCCAGACGCCGACAAACGACTCACCCAGATTGCGATTGACCTGCACACCGCGCGCTTCAACGGTGGCGATGAGTTCCTTGCGAGCCGGGTTTATGGTGAAGCCTTTCGTCGCATAGATGCCCGTTTTCGGACCTGTGATGATTCGCCGTGGCGCCACATCTCCTTCGTCGGTTCGGTTGAAGATCAGAATACCCTGGGGATCGCGGTTGCCAATGGCGATGATGCCGTTGACCGGGTCAACCGCAATACCGCGCGCGCGATTGATTTTTGTTTTAGGCCCGCCGATGATTCTCAACGGAGCCACGTCGCCGTTTGCCAGACGTGAAAAGACGAGAATCGCCTGCCGGGTGGGCACGATGACTTCTCCATGCACGGTATCCAGCGTCAACTCGTCGTTGTCCTGCAGAAGAGTCTTCGGTCCCTGGATCGCCCGAACCGGTGCTTCGTCACCTGACGCGCTTCCGCGAAAGAACAGGACTGCTTCAGCGAAGGGATTTGGAACGACGATCTCGTCGTTGCGGTCGTCCAACGCAATGGCATGGGAAGTTCTGGCCAGGCGTGTGTGCCCACCTTCAATAACCCGGACCGGAGCTGTGTTTCCATTCGCCAACCTGGCGAATATCGCGATACGCGGATTGGCCACTCAGTTAGGCACCAGAATCTGTTGCCGCATCGGATCGTAGGCGATGCCGCCGGGATTACCGATACCAGGAGCAGGAGCGCCTTCTGGCGCGGCATTCAGAATTCGCAGGGGAAGCGTATTGCCTTCGGCCGTGCGCTTGTACACGGTGGCCGTGTGCTGTTCGGGATTCGTCGCCCACACCTCGTCGTTCTTGACATCCACAAACAGCCCAACGGGCTTCTTGAGCCGCGTGTCGGGTCCCTGAATCTTCCTGATCGGCGCTACATCCCCGCTCGCCGTCCTGGCAAAGACCAGAATGGCGCTGCTCCCGCTGTTCGCGACGAAAAGTTCGTCGTGGACCGAGTCCACAAAAATCTTCATGGGAACGCTCAGTTCGGTTTTCGCTCCGCGGATCACGCGCAACGGAGCAGCATCATTTCCCGCCGTGCGTGAGTAGACCGTGATCGAAGGTTCAACAAAGCTACCTTTGGAAGGGCGAAGATCGAGACGGACTGCGGCAAGCTCCTCCCTGGTGACAGTACCGCGCGCGATCAGGGACGTAACCGCATTGGGATCGGCCTGACCGGCAAGCACCTCGTGGTAGGAGTCGTGATTCGCCACGAAGATTTCGTTATTTTCGGCGTCAATCGCCAGTCCATGCGGATCCGACAACCCGGTATCAGGTCCCTGAATAATCCGCAGCGGCTTTTCTTCCCCTGCAGCTAGACGGCGGTAGACCGCAACCTTATTTATATGTTGGATCGTTACCGCGACCTCGTCATGAACAAGATCCAAAGCGATGCCCCAGGTGCCGGTGGCGGCGGGAGTGAGAACCCTCTCGGGCGGGACATCCCCGTGCGAGTCGTAATTGAATATCATCAGGTCGGCAGCAGTATCGTTATTGGCCGTGTAGATCTGTTTGTGAATGGAATCCACCGCCACACCGCAAACGAAATCGATGCCGGATTTAGTCCCCGTGATCACCGTTCGTGGGTCGGCGACATCGCCGGTCACGAGCTCTCTGTCATACGTCCGCAGGCTGAACTTGTTTTCATCCGCCACGGCCACCATGTTCGCATCCGCATCGACGGCGATATCGGCAAAAACCGGATACGGATCCTGAACCGTACGGATGGGAGCGAGGTTGCCGCGCAATTGTGAGAAGACAAATACAACTGCCGGTCCCCCCAGGAGCAGAAGCGTCAGGGCGAATGATTTTTTCCGGATTCGCATTCGTGTAGATGCAATTTGAAGCGCCGGCGCCGAGAGTTGTCAAGCATTCAAAAGCCATCCCCCGGAGGTAGAGGACCTGATCCGGGATTATCATCTTGTAGCTATCCCGGTGATCACGCCGTAGGCGGTTCACACGGTGTTTTCCGATCTTTCCAATCCTGGTAAATCGCCTTCCCGGACTTGTGATTCATGGTAAGCCCAGACCCTGGCCAGCCAGCCAGAATTGTCAGATCCGTTGTACATCGAAACATTGATATTCCCGTTGTGCGATCTACGATGATTGCCGCAACATTAGGCGAGATGGGCTTCCTGGAACACTTTGAAGAATTGCGAGAGCGCATCATCAAATCGCTCACCGCTGTTGGCGCGAGTTTTGCTGTGTGTTTTTACATCTCACTGGAATTGTTCGAGTTTGTAGCCAAGCCGATCACGAAGATTGCAGGCGTTAGCCTCGTCATCACCGATCCAACAGAAGCATTTACGGTGGCAAGTATGGAGATTCATTTCACCTGGGCTGTATAAACACGAGCGGCGATATGCTGGACTGTTCATCATTTCAACCTCACTCTTCTTCTTCGTCGGAGGCGTATTTGGTTACATGCTTGCATTTCCAACCGCGTTGCAATTCCTTATGGACATGGCCAAGCAGGGCCATATGTGCCTCTCATCGCGGCAGAGAAGTATGCTGTGATAACTCCGACCACCGATATCCCTAACATGATGGTCGTGGCAATTCCAATGGTCCTTCTGTATTTGATCGGCGTCATAGTTGCGTTCGTGTTTGGCCGTCAGTGCCGGAGTAGGGATGCGTAAACAATGAGCAAGACCTTGTGGGCAGTAGCAGCCGCTTTGCTGTTTGTGACAACGATGCGCATATCGGCGCACCATGCATTCGCCGCCACTTATGACGAAAACAAGCTCGTTACGGTTTCTGGCATCGTGACGAAGTTCGAATGGACCAATCCTCATGCGTGGCTGTACATCGACGGGAAGGATGCAAGCGGCAAGGTCGGCAGTTGGGGATTCGAAATGGGTAGTCCGGGCGGCCTCACAAGCCGGGGCTGGAAAAAGACGGCGGTGAAGAAGGGCGATCAAATCACCGTGGATGGCTATGGCGCGAAAGATGGCAGAAACGTGGCCAACGCTCGCAATGTCACGCTGCCGGACGGACGGAAGCTGTTCGGGGGCTTTCAGACCACTCCGGGTGCCCCCGTAAAGTAGCTGCGCCTCAACTTTCGCGCACGGACGCTACCAGGTACGCCAAGCTCGACGTTCTCGTCAGTAATACCGTCGTCAGTGGAGCTCTCGATAATGCTTGATGAACTTGCTCATAAATTGGCAAGAGGAAGACGCCAAAGGCGTTCGCAAACGTAAAGCACGGGCTGTATGACGATAGATGCGTGTTCCTGTTCTTGACGTGAGTAGAGCGCTTTACTATCGGGACCGGTGAGGATGAGTTTGTCGATCATCCCTACAACGAACGGCGTTATCAGCTTTCCCGCCCGTCAAAGAGGTCGAAGACGGGTTTTCCCCGACGCCACCGACTGACGTTGCCGGCTTAAGGCATCATTCCGCTATTCACGTGGCGCTCTAATCATTGCCCAAAAATTCGGCCCGCCTCTCGGAACTTGCCCGGCACCGGCGATCTGAAACCCGCACTCTTCATAGAAAGGCAAAAAGGCTTCATGGAAAGTCTCGACATAGCACGGAAGGCGATCCCCATCAGCTCGTGACAGCACCGGCTCAACCAGCGCGCCGCTGATGGCTTTCATTGTGTTTAGCGATCGCACGCCAAGAGCCGCGAGAAACCAGTGTGGCCCTTTCGCCACCCGTCGATGGATCCCTTCCATATGTGCGCGCAGATTGATCCAGCGCCTGAAGCTTGGCCGCCGCAATTTGAATTGCGCAGCCTGCATCTCGGTCTGCACTATTCGTGCAAAGGTGGACTCATGTCCCGGGCTGATCCAGAGAATACCGCCGTCTAGTGTTGCCGTTGTGTAGATTTCCCCGCAGAGTTGGCTGGCACGAATAGCGACGGAGCGGAAAAACCAAGGCAGCACGGACCGCCGAGCCACCTCCTCCGGCAGTATGTAAGCGACCCGTGGGTCGTTGTGGAAAGCCTGGCTTAGAACCGTTGCCAAACCCTCGACTTGCGACATCTGTATTTGAACGGCCTTCAAATGGTGTATCTCCTGCAAACGGGCTGAACCAGGCAATCCGAGGACGTACGATTTATCTTTCGTCATTTGGCAATTCGTCCTTTCTCGCTTGTTTTCAAAGTCACTGCGCAGCACCGCTTCCGATCGAATCAAGATCGGCAATCATTTCGGAAGGAATGTGCAGCGTTCTTCTGAGATCCTGAACCGGCCCGTTCGCGCGTGTTCGATCAGCCGCCCAGTTTCTTCCTGTCCCGTCTCATCGGAACATTTGCTCACGCTATAGCTGCATCTGCCAGCCGTCCGGCATCGAACGTCACTCCGGTCAGGTTCTCTGAGACCTTCCACAGCCTTGCGGCGATCGTCTGGTCTTTTGAGCGCTTACTGGAATTAACTTCCACGGCGTACCCGCGTAGCTCCATAAACCCGCTCGGGCCGTAATATTCGCCGCCGTGTGCCTCTTTGTCGTAAGCGGCTCGCAACGTCGGCAGGGCTCCCATTGATATGTCTTGAGCGAAGAACTTGTTCAGGCGTTCTACAATGCCGGTATGACGTTGGAGTTCGGTCGCGGTCCAACCTGGATGCGCTGCCGTCACGATCACCCCTGTACCGCTGCTCTTAAGCCGGCGATTCAACTCGTAGGTAAAGTACAGATTCGCGATCTTGCTGTCACCGTACGCGCTCCATCCCCTGTATTGCCGCCTTTCCCAGGCCAGATCGTCGAAATCCAACCGGCCGAATTTCTCCGCGCTGCTCGCGACGGTGACGACGCGAGAACCTTTCGTCTCATTCAACAGGCGCATGAGCCTTGCAGTCAGAGCGAAATGTCCCAGATGATTTGTCCCAAACTGCAACTCAAAGCCGTCTACCGTTCTTGAATGCGGCGGCAACATCACACCGGCATTGTTTATCAGCCGATTGAGCCTTGAGTATGTGCTCTCAAGTTCTTCAGCGAAGCGCTTAACCGACGAGAGATCTGCCAGGTCGAGTCTCATGACTTTTACATTCGCTTTCTGGTACTGACTTTTGATCTCTTGCGCGGCCGCATGTCCTTTTTCCAGATTCCGCACCGCAATGATCACCTCGACGCCTTTATTCGCCAGCACACGAGCAGTTTCGTATCCGATGCCACTGCTCGAACCCGTCACGACAACAACGGTCCCGCTTTGGTCAGAAATATTCTCTGCATTCCATTCGTTGTTTCTCATTTGTGTTCTTCCCTCAGGTATAACTGAACGTTCATTTAACAACCATCGTACAAAACAGAGTCACCTCGCCACGGCTTTCCAGGTGATCTCGTAAACGGTCTTGAGCAACCTGGCATCAAGGACCACTTCGCCGCAAAAGTGCTGCTTGACCAGGCCGACCAAGGGTGCAAAAGCGAATGCCGCAAAGATCTCCGCCGGGACGTCCTTAAACACCTTTTCGCGCTTACCGCGCTCAAACCACTCGAACAGTGTCTGAAAATAGCTCATTGCCTCTTCCTTGTGGACGCGGTCAACGAGGGGCGAATTGGCAAACTGCTCGGTGAACGAAAACTTGACGGAATTCTTCACGGCGTACTTGTAAAAGTTGTTCCAGATCACCTTGAACGCCTCTTCGACCGTAAGCTTCGGCTGCAAGCCTTTGCCAAGCGCCGCCGCTATTTCGCGTTTGACATGCGTGTAGGTCTTGTTGAGCATGTCCTCCTTGTTTTCGAAATAGACGTAGATCGTCGCCGCCGAGACATCCGCCGCCTTTGCGATCTTTGACATCGAGGTGTCTGCAAGTCCGTTAGCCGTGATTAGCGAGATGGCCGCATCGAAGATCGCCTTCTCTTTCTTCTCATCCTTGACTCTCATGGGTTCTATATTAAATGAACGTTCGGTTATGTGTCAATCGCAATCGTCACGACTCTCTCCATGATTCGATGATTCGGGCACCATTGTATGGTCTCTGGATTCTCTCATTTAACTCTCCTTAAACTTGGGGACGCCCAAACGTTTTTGCTGAAGCCTCCAGGATTTGATCGGACAACTCGGAATCATCAACGGCGCGCGAAAGGATCAGTGCGCCGACAAGTCCGGCCATCGTTGCCAGTGCACGTTCACGGCGCGCTTGCGCCGACCGTCCCGGCAGCATGCGGACAATCTTGTCAATGGTGGTTCGAAAACCCTCTGTCATTGCATGGCGAACGGTCCGTGGCTGTCGGACAATATCGGAACCTAGCGCGGCGAAGAGACAACCATGGGCGCGGTCGTCGCGATGTTCCGGTGTGAGATAGTTCCTCACGGCCGCCTCAAAACCACCTTTTTCTGAAGCACTGATCCACGAATCCACGCCCCGCAGTGCGCTCGTACAAGCCTCCGCAGCCAAATCATCCTTTGAGCCGAAATGGCCATAAAATCCGCCGTGAGTTAATCCCGCCTTTTTCATAATGTCAGACACACCGATTCCATCGAAGCCGTGTTTACGATAGAGCGCGCTCGCAACTGCCACCACCCTCTCCCGATTTGCCGCCGCTTCCTTCCGGGATACTCTCATTGCCAACCTCCGATCTAAAAACTTCTTGACATCATACATGAGGTGCGTCATGAATAGATATATATGATGAACGTAATGAATAGACTGTTAGGAACATTTCAGACAAACCAAGAGGACTAAAGGAGTGATTACGCGAACGATCAACGGAGGTAGCGCTATGAGTTCACCTGTTGTTGGGAGTAGAAACGTGCTGAGGAGAAATTCAATCCGCTTTGCCGCCGCTCTCCTGGCAGCGCTGGCGAGCTTTATCGGCGGTCCGGACGCAGCTCTGGCTGCCGCACTCCAACATCATGATCAGGTGCCGGGCTTCTACCGACTCAAAGTCGGCGATCTCGAAGTGACGGCCCTATACGATGGTACCGGCGTATTCGATCCGCACTGGCTGAACGGAACGAAGGCGACGATGGATGGTGTTGAAAAGGCACTGCGCGAAGATCCGCACATGCTGGATGTTGCGGATACGGGTTTGCTGGTTAACACCGGCAAGCAACTAATCCTCGTCGATGCGGGTGCCGGCACCTGGTGGGGTGGGGCAGGATTGGGGCGCTTGGCGGGCAGCCTCCGCAGCGCAGGCTACACGCCGGAAGAAGTCAACATCGTTTTGGTCACGCACCTCCATTCCGATCACATCGGCGGCCTGACCACTCAGGACGGAAAGCGCGTCTTTCCAAATGCCGATGTTTACGTCGCGAAGTCGGAAAGCGACTTTTGGTTGTCGCCGGAAATCGCTGATAAGGCGCCGAAGGACGCGCAACCGTTCTTCCAGAGTGCGCAAGCCATCGCAGCGCCGTACATCAAGGCCGGTAAGTGGCACACGTTTAGTGGCTCCGAGCCAATTGTCGACGGCATGCAACTCGTCCCGCTGGCTGGTCATACCCCGGGACATACCGGCTTTGAGTTTTCGTCACAGGGACAAAAACTCCTGTTTTGGGGCGACATCGTCCATGCACTGCGCGTCCAGCTGCAGCATCCCGAGGTCACCGCGATTTTCGACATCGACCAGACTGCGGCTGCGGCGACGCGGCATCAGTTGCTGCTTAAGCTCGCGCGCGAGGATGTTTTGGTCGCGGGACCGCATATGAATTTTCCTGCCCTGGGTCGCTTTAGGAAGGAGGGGAGCGGGTATAGCTGGGCGCCGGTGGTATTTACCGATCAATGGGTCGAAAAGGCGCCTTCACCGCATTAGTAATGCTTCAGAAGAGGAGTTTAGATATGCGATTCGAAAAGGCCATAATGACTTCAAGACGGGAGTTCTTATCGAATGCCCTCGGCGCCGGTCTTGTGACGGCCTCGACTTGGCCCATCCGAGCTGAAGCCCATTCGACGAAGGGACAATCCGACAGCAGTACCTCCAAATCCCGGCGTACAACTCAAAACATATCGCTGAGGTGGGATGTGTTCCTGGCATCCAGCATACCTGCCGTCACGAGCGATTTGCCCCCAGGCGAAAAACAGCGGCCGTGGCCGCCTATTTCGTCAACTCTCATTTCTGGAGAGCGGGATGCTGTCCTGGTCGACACTCCTATTACCGTCGAGCAGGCGCGCGCCCTGGCGAATTGGGTTGCGGCCCACGGAAAGAATCTGACGACGATCTACGCCACCCATGGCCACGGCGATCATTTCTTTGGCGCCAGTACAGTTTTAGAGCGATTTCCAGGCGCCCGCTTCGTCGCGCGGCCGGAAGTGATTCAGATTATGCGCGAGCAAACATCGCCAGAGTCTCTTGCTAGGTATTGGAATCCGCGCTTTCCCGGCCAGATTTCCAGTCAGCTTGCAATCGCGGAAGAGTTGACTGGAAACGTCATTAACTTAGAAGGCCACGATTTAGTCAGTGTGCCGCTGGGGTTCACCGATACCGCCAGCACAACCTGCCTTCATGTTCCGTCGATAAGTTTAATCGTGGCGGGTGATGCCGCCTACAACGGCGTTCACTTACATCTGTCAGAGTCGCCCGATCAACAGAAACGTCAGGAGTGGATTGCTGCTCTCGACAAAATGGAATCGCTTAAGCCGCGCGCCGTGATTGCCGGACATAAGCGCGTCGGGAACGTTGACAGCTCCAAGATCCTCGGCGAAACGCACAGATATATCCGCGATTTCGAGCGCCTGGCAATGCAGACAACGACTCCGCGGGAACTATATGACCAGATGCTCAAGCTCTACCCGGACTGGGGCAATCCAAGTGCGCTCTGGACTTCAGTGAATGCCGTCAAACCGTGATGTGACCGGAGTGATTGACCGCACATTCGCTCGGTGAAGGAGAGGATAACGATAATGCGTGCAATGAGTGCAGAAGGCTTCAGCGGCTACAAGGATTTGAAGCTAGTGGACATTCCAAAACCGGCAGTCTCGAATGGACGAGTACTAGTAAGAATCAGAGCGGCCGGGGTCACGCCACTAGAGCACACCATCCTGTCGGGGGGATACCCACGGGCGAAAGTACCGCTGGTTTTGGGTGGAGAGGGAGCCGGCGTGGTGGAGGAGGGAGGGGGAACCGCGTTTCCTATCGGTTCGCGTGTGATGTTTACGGGGCCGTATGGTGTTTCGGAGAATGGAGCCTACAGTGAGTGGCTTGCTGTCCGCAAAGAGAACCTTTGTTTGATTCCCGACAACATCGAGGATCTTTCGGCTGCCGGTGTTCCGGTTGCGTATCTGACCGCCCAAATGACACTGAGCTTTGCGGGATTTGCAAAGGGCAAGACGGTGCTGTCACCTGCCATCGGAGGTTCCGTCGGAAACGCAGTCACTCAGATAGCGAAGGCGCAAGGGGCGAAGCACGCGATATCAACCACGACTAACCATGCGAAAGCGCAACAAGCACGCTCTCTGGGTTTCGACGAGGTGATCGACCTTTCTGTGGAAAAGCTCAGCGACGGCGTTCGCCGGATCACGGAGGGTTATGGCGCCGATATCGTGATCGACGCAATGGGTGGAGAAATCTTGAGCGAATCTCTCGGCACACTCTCTATCGGGGGAAGTCTGACTACATTGGGTTACGCCGCAGGCCGCAAGACAACCATCGACGTCACGGATCTCATCTGGAAGCGCGCTAGTATGAAGAGCTTCTCCCTGTTCTCGCAACCCGCGGAGGTATGGACCACCGCATGGACCGTCATTTTTTCATTACTTCAATCTGGTGCGGTCAAGCCCATCGTGGCAAAGACGTTCCCGCTGGCTGAGGCGGCAGATGCTCTGCGTTACCTCGTTGAGGGCCGCCCCTTCGGCAGGGTCGTGCTCACAATCTGACAGCCCTTTGACGAGAGAAGGCGGGATGGATACCAATGAAGAAGTACAAGATCGCTGTTCTGGACGATTACCAAAATGTGGCGCTTGAGAGCGCCGATTGGTCGGTGCTCCGGGATCGAGCGGACATCGCCATATTTCACAACCACCTCGCCGATCCGGACGCCGTGATTGAGCGGTTGCTGCCTTTCGATGTCGTTTGCGTCATGCGCGAGCGGACCCCTCTCCCCCGCGACGTCATTGAGCGCCTCCCCAATCTGAAGCTCATTGCCTCGACGGGACCTGGAAATGCATCGATCGATGTCGCTGCCGCGAACGATCATCGGATCGCAGTGGTTCACACGGGGTATAGGTCGGACCCGACGATCGAATTTACCTGGGCGCTGATCTTGGCCTCCGCGCGACATATCGTAACGGAGAGCAACTCCGTCAGATCCGGAGGCTGGCAGCAAACAGTGGGCACGGACCTCCGTGGAAAGACCCTGGGCGTTCTGGGACTTGGGCGGATTGGATCACAGGTCGCGCGGGTCGGGAGCGCTTTTGGAATGAATCTGATTGCCTGGAGCCAGAACATGACTCCCGAGGCCGCCAAAGCCTCTGGCGCAATCCTGGTTTCCAAGGACCAACTGTTCGAGCGGGCCGACATCCTGACGATCCATTTGGTGTTGAGCAGCCGTACGCGCGCCCTGGTAGGGGCCGCGGAGTTGGCGAGAATGAAGCCAACGGCCCGGTTGATCAATGCGTCGCGCGGGCCGATCGTCGAAGAGCAAGCTTTGATCAGTGTATTGAAGAACAAGCAAATCGCCGGCGCCGCGATCGACGTATTCGACATTGAGCCGCTGCCTCCGTCTCACCCCTTCCGGACGCTGGACAACGTACTGGCAACGCCGCATATCGGCTACGTATCCCATGGTCTTTACCAGACGTTCTACGAGGATACCATCTTGAATATTCGGAAGTGGCTCGACACCCATTAGGCCGCGGGATACTCGTGGAGCATTGGGATGTCATTCATGATGAGGCCACAGAAGAACAATTGAAAAGTGGCGCTCCCATGTTGGGAAAGACTTTCCCAGAGTACAAGTGAGACAGAGTGGTCAAAAGGAG
>Ga0207090_1109_pt2 | contig 19863 bp, 21 predicted proteins | sample Alteio_BWMinHeat_50_FD_153565 | JGI IMG/M metagenome (GOLD analysis project Ga0207090, IMG submission 153565) | Enriched cells from forest soil in Barre Woods Harvard Forest LTER site, Petersham, Massachusetts, United States -... | ecosystem: Environmental > Terrestrial > Soil > Temperate forest >...
AACGCGGCGAGCTTGCGCTTGTAAAGCGATGCAAGGCGTTGGCTTTCTTCTGAAAGTTTTTCAAGTTTTTCGATGATCGCTTTTTTGTAAAGTTTCTCCTGTCCCGGATTACTGGATTTATCGAACAGAAATCTGGAGCTTCGACGAATTTTTCCACCTACTTTGTCAGCCCCCGGGACTAAGCCGTTTGAGGTCGAACACATCTGGGCGGACAAATTTAGCCAGCACCGAAACGAATTTGAGCAAAAGCATGACTTCGAGAACTATCGCAACCGCATTGGCGATTTGGTGCTACTGCCACAAGGCACGAACCAATCCTATGGGGCCAAGCCCTACGCCGAGAAAATCGAGCACTACCTAAAAGAAAATCTGTTGGTAAAATCCCTGCATCCGAAATGCTACGAGAACAATCCGAATTTTGTGGGAATGGCGCAGGCCCTGGGACTTAATTTCAAAGCTCACAAGTCTTTCGACAAGGCCGACATTGACGAACGGCAGGCACTGATACAAGGCGTCTGCGAGGCGATCTGGGGTGGGGTTGGAAAGCAACCCTGAGGGCTATGAACGAAGCCGAGACCAGAGCCGAACATATTGATCCCGCGCTGAAAACAGCGGGCTGGGGCGTGGTCGAAGGCAGCCGCGTTCTACGCGAATATCGTATCACTCAAGGCCGCCTCGAAGGCCAAGGACGGCGCGGCAAGGCGGATATCGCCGACTACGTGCTGGTATATCGCAATCACAAACTGGCAGTGGTGGAAGCAAAGGCTTGGGATGAACAACTGACCGAGGGAGTTGGGCAGGCAAAAAGCTATGCGACAAAGATGACGATTCGTTTCACCTATGCCACCAATGGGCAGGGCATATACGGCATCGACATGCTTGAGGGAGCTGAAGGTGAAATAGCGCAATATCCCAGCCCCGAAGAACTTTGGAAGCTGACTTTTGCTAAGCCGAACGAATGGCGTGATCGCTTTGCCGCAGTTCCGTTTGAAGATAAAGGCGGCACCTTAGGTGACCGGTATTTCCGGGACGTCGCCATTGAGCGCGTGTTGGAAGCCATTGCTACTGACAAGCAGCGTATCCTCCTCACGCTGGCGACAGGTACCGGCAAGACCATTATCGCGTTTCAGATCGCTTGGAAGCTATTTCACAGTCGCTGGAACTTGAGCCGCAAACCGACGCGCCGTCCGCGTATTCTCTTTCTCGCAGACCGCAATATTCTCGCCAACCAAGCCTACAATGCCTTCTCCGCCTTTTCCGAGGATGCGCTGGTGCGGATCGAGCCAGAGGACATCCGCAAGAAGGGCAAGGTGCCGAAGAACGGCAGTCTGTTTTTCACGATCTTCCAGACGTTCATGAGCGGCCCACCGAAGGATGGAAAGCCATCGCCTTATTTCGGTGAGTATCCGCAAGATTTCTTCGACTTCATCGTTATCGACGAGTGCCATCGCGGCGGCGCGAATGACGAGAGCAACTGGCGCGGCATTCTTGATTACTTCTCTCCCGCCGTGCAACTCGGCCTCACCGCCACGCCCAAGCGTAAGGACAATGTAGACACCTATGCCTATTTCGGCGAGCCGGTATACGTCTACTCGCTTAAGGAGGGCATCAACGATGGCTTCCTGACGCCGTTCAAAGTGAAGCAGATTTCCACGACCCTCGACGAATATGTCTATACACCTGACGACAAGTTGGTCGAGGGCGAAATCGAAAGCGGAAAACTTTACAAGGAAAGTGATTTCAACAAGATCATCGAGATCAAAGAACGTGAAGCGCATCGCGTGAAGTTGTTTATGGATCAGATCAATAAGAACGAAAAAACACTGGTATTTTGCGCCACGCAGGAACACGCGCTAGCGGTGCGCGATCTCATCAACCAAATGAAGACGAGCAAAGACCCGAACTATTGCCAGCGGGTCACGGCCAACGATGGGGCGCTCGGGGAGCAGCACCTGCGAGATTTCCAAGATAACGAGAGGACCATCCCCACGATTCTTACGACATCACAAAAATTATCCACCGGCGTGGATGCGCGCAACATCCGCAACATCGTACTGATGCGTCCAATCAACTCTATGATCGAGTTTAAACAGATCATCGGTCGCGGCACGCGGCTCTACGATGGGAAGGACTACTTCACGATCTATGACTTCGTAAAGGCGCACCACCACTTCAATGATCCCGAATGGGACGGAGAGCCAGCGGAACCAGAACAAACAAACCCTAAAACCCCCGGCACGCCCAAGGTGCCACCCGAGCCACCGAAGACACCAGATGATCCGATGCCGCGTCCGAAGAAGGTAAAAGTGACACTCGCTGACGGCAAAGCACGCACCATCCAGCATATGATGTTGACAAGCTTCTGGCACCCTGATGGGACGCCTATGTCCGCACAACAATTCATGGAGATGCTATTCGGCAAGCTGCCAGAGTTCTTCAAGGACGAAGCTGAGCTCCGCGCCCTGTGGAGTGTCCCCGACACCCGCGCCAAGCTCCTACGAGGTTTGGCCGAAAAGGGGTTCGGCAAGGAGCAGATGAGCGAGATGCAGAAGATCATCGACGCCGAGAAAAGCGATCTATTCGACGTGCTGGCCCATGTCGCTTACGCATTGCCGACAAAAAGCCGTGGGCAACGCGCTGCGAACGCCAAAATTCAGATAGACGCGCATTTTAATAGCAAGCAGCAGACGTTTCTAGACTTTGTGCTCTCGCACTACGTGAACGTCGGCGTAGAGGAACTCGATCAGGACAAGCTGACCCCGCTGCTCCGCCTGAAATATCACGACTCCATTGCCGACGCATTAGCCGACCTTGGGCGAGCGGACGAGATCGGAAAGGTTTTCTCGGGCTTCCAGAAATATCTTTATCAGGATGCGGCGTAGCCGATGACACTAATCGACTTATATTCTCTTTCCACCGTTCCGATTGAACAATGCGCCAATGGAAAAGTAATCGGCAGTGCGACGGCATTTATCTGGAATGAGCAAGACAAACTCTACCTCATCACAAATTGGCACGTCGTAACGGGACGAAACGCGCAAACAAATGAACTTGAACTTCCTGTACAGCCCGAAATGCTGCGCGCGTACTTTAATCTGAGCGACCAGTCATTCAACAAGAAGCAATATGAAATCGCTATCCGAGACGCAGCACATAAGCCGACATGGCTTGTGTACCCGGGGCATGGCCGTGGTGTTGATGTTGTGGCTCTCCCGGTACCGTTGTTGTCAAAGGACGCGGTAATTAATACCTACCCAATCAACACGCTTTCCTCTAGCCAATTGAGTGTCCAAATCGGAATGGACGTTTTTATTCTTGGATACCCGTTTGGCGTTGCGCCTCCTGGGTTCCCTGTTTGGAAACGGGGCAGTGTTGCATCCGAACCTCATCTTGTGCGTCGCGGAGCGAACTATCTGCTTGTTGACACCGCCTCGCGGCCCGGAATGTCAGGCGCGCCTGTTATCCGCCGTAGCTGGGCCAATCACCTTTTGGACAACGGTAGTTTGATAGTGGACCAGTCCTCCGCAACAAGATTTATTGGCGTCTACTCTGGCCGACTGTCCACAAAGAATGAGAGCGATGCACAGATCGGCATGGTGTGGCCCGAGACCTTCATTCGAGACATTATCGCTGGCGGAAAAGTCGATGACTGACATTTCGTCAGTCAATTCGCGCTAGCAGAGCGCGGCGCTAATCTTCGTATTCGTAATCTGGGTCATTGACGGCGCGGAATCTACCGTCGCTTTGCAGTTCCCGACAGAAGCCCATAAATCGATCGTTCCCTTCTTCGTCTTGAAAACGAATTTCGCCCATGACGTAGATCACCCAGCCTTCCCTGTTGAATTGGCGAAGTTCTATCATGCCGTGGTCCGGGTCAGGTTCCATAGCGATTTTGTCTCTGACAACAGCCACCAAGGATTCCCCAACCTTGAGAATTGTATGTTTTTCAATCAGCACAAGGTCCGAAGTATCGAGTGGAGACCTGATCGGTAGACCTGTTTTGCTAAAATATATCCGGTAAAGGCTTCTGATTATGCGCGCGTCAGTTCCTCCAACATTTACGACGGAGAGAGCGCCCTCGATAACGGCACCTGGCTCGAAAAAGATGGTCGGATGCCCAATCCCAACTCCGGCGTCGATGATCGTTACATGGCGCACGCGCAATCGAGGGCGATGAGCAACGAGAAACTGACTTTCGGCAACTTTGGCGGATTTTTCAGCGGCTTTTGCCGCTTTGACCGAGACAGCAATGGAAGCCTTCGCATCGCGGACTTGAAAGAAACCAACGGCTACAAGGCCCGCAGTAATGATACCCAAGAGGCCGGTGGCGATGAACAGAAGCTTGGTATAGCGGGCGAGATCGCCCGTCAGATTTACGAGTTGTCTTTCAGCTTCTTGACTTGCTTTCTCACGGTCGATTTCGTCCTTGGATTTTTCAGCTGGAAGTACTTTTACGACGACCGGAGATTTATCGCTACCGCGTTCGTCCTGAGTGCGCTGTTGCTGGCTGGATTGGGGGGATGGCTGCTGTGGTTGTGCCCACGAACCCCCTCCGAGCGCCAGCAACATTGCGATTGCGAACCATATTTTATTTGCTCTCGGCATCTCACAATCGCTCCGTCAACAATATGCGGTACTATGGGACCGATACCAAAAGCCCAGCAAAACCGAGAGTTCCATTCGCTTACTCTTGATTAAGCATGGCCGCGTCGCGCCCCCCTTTTCGAGATGGTTCTGCCATAATGCATCCCTAGGGGACGGGTTGTGAGAATCGACATCAGCAACGGACTTGCGAACGCCGCGCAAGTGATGCGATGGCGAATAGTATTATTGTTCTTCGTTGCCGTCTTTTGCTTTGGTAGGTCTGACTATGTGGTCGCTCGGGATGGCTCCTCCGCTAAACGAATACCGGAATTTAGTTGTGTAACGAGTAGCTGCGAGCACGTCGGTATAGGTAACTTCGCCATAGACAAAAATGGCAGAAGTTCCTCTCAGAATTTTCTCTTTGCTGTCGGAAGCGAAGTCGGGCTTTTCGGAAGCTGTGCCAAGGCCATCGAGGCCCGGACCAACAACATCAGTTTGAAACACGATGTCTGGGCCTTTAGGTCTGAAACTTGTGGTCTTCGGCGGTGCGGCAGAAACGTGAGCCCACCCCTTAATCTGATTAGCTCGCGTTGGTCCGATATTTCTAAAATTTATTCTAGCCTCGACTGGAACAGGCCTATCCCAAAAAGTGCTCGTGCTATCGATGTTGTGAATTTCGACGCTGACGATAGCAATGTGCGGTCGCTGCTGCTTCAAGCCTTCGCGTCCAGCAATCCGCTGAATTTCGAGAGCTTCCTTGGCCACGTCAAGATTTCCTTGGGCGACTCCCGCCGCTTTTTCGACGGCCATTACCAGACTTTCAGCAGCCGTAACCGACTTCTGGGCAATGACGAGGGCGGCTTTCACATCGCCGCTTTGTTCTTCGGCATATTTCGCAAGCCGATTCGTCGCGACGGCAAGAACAATGGTGGCCACCGCAAGAATGACAGTAGCGGTGAACAGTCCGGCAGTAGAAATCGAAAGAACAACCGCGAACGGGTCCTTTTTCAACTCAGCCCAGAAGCCGCGAAGATTTTGGTTTTCTTCTTCGCCGCCAGCGTGATCGGGACCTTGGTTCATCTCGCGGGCTGGTTCTTAGTTGTTATCGGTGACCTATGGTGGGGCATTATCGTGCTGACTATCGGCGCTTACTTGGTCGTTAGCGGGCCACTCGGCTTGAGCTACCGCTGGACTCCCCTGAGCGGTTTTTGGCGACGAGTTCTTTAATCCATTTCAGTCGCCATTGATCGATTAAATATCCGCCAATCTTGTACCTTCACGCTCAAGTGCCGCTAGACACGCCCGCATAGATGATGCGGCAAACGCGCCGCAACTGCAATCCACTCAGTCGAACTTAATTCCAAAAAGCACTTCAAAGCCGTGGATTGGACAGTACGGATCGGCTGTAAAGGTTGGCTCAACAACACCGTTCTTTGAACGCCCACGACCGAAATTGTTTTCTGCCGCAGGACACGTGCAACCGCGTTCCACTGCACCGGGAGAGCCTGGATCATATTTTCGAAAATCATCGCTCACCTCTATCTGGGCCATTGAACATCTCCATCTAAAATTTGGACAAATTTGTTCCTTCGGCAATCTAATCGCCGTCACCCGAATACGTGAATTTTTGAGGACCGCGATCCTAAGGAAGCATCTTTGCTAAGGCGTATTGATCAGTGCATCCACGTCGCCTTCAGTAAGTAAGAGGCGCGGGATCGATCTGATATAAGTCCGCGCCGCTTTTAACTAGTGCAGCCAGCGCCGCTAGACTTTTTGCGTTCTCAATATCGCGTTCCCATTCGTCAGGAATATGCTTACCTTTAGGTGGACGGTGCCGAGTCTGAGCAGAGGGCACGGTTTGTCCGCTAATGACAAAGCGGACATCGCTGTTGGTTTCACCGGAGGTCACATCTACCGGCTGGAACCATGGTTAGTCTACGGCTAAGCTGTCAGAGATAGTAACGGCCTTGCAGTGGTGAGTTCGATGTTGCTGTCTTTTGTATTTGCACCCAGGACCCGTTTGATCTCGCATCTAGCAGTCTCCGCGATTCTCAGCTTGATTTTCTGCGATTTGTCAGAAGCTGCCGAGTTCAGCAGAACCCCCACTAATGGCGGCGCAGACATCATCGCCATTGCTGGTGACTTTGTGCTTGGAGACGAGAAGAAGTTTGTTGATCTCGCACTTAGTAGCCAAAACGCTTTGGTTGTTTTAGAGAGCCCCGGGGGGAACCTCTACGCAGGAATCGAGATTGGACGAGCAATCCATTTAAAGGGATTTGCGACGCTAGTTCCAGACGGTGTTCGATGCGCGTCTGCGTGCGCGCTCGCATGGCTCGGCGGAAGGCCCAGAGTCATGGGCGAAACCGGACAAGTGGGATTCCACGCGGCGTATGCGACTAAAGATGGTCAATCGGCGATTAGTTCCACCGGCAACGCGTTGGTGGGAGTCTACTTGAATCAGCTAGGCCTTTCCACGACTGCAGTTTTGTATATCACCGCTCCTTCGCCAGCGGACATACAATGGCTAAGCTTTGCAGATGCTCGGCGTATCGGTATCGATGTGCAGCAAACCAAAAGTTCGCCTGCCGCGAACGATGAACCGCGACAGGCTAAAGAGCCCCCGAGGCAGCATGACGCCAGCGGTACTGAGTTCGCAACGATCAAGTCAACTACTTATAGATTCGTTACAGCGACAAACCGCCCAAATGACAGCGCGATGATATTTCTAGATGGTGTGTATGCTGACGGCGTCAATTATTTTGGTAAAACAATGGCAAAGTCAGCTGTCTTAGCCGACAAACGGGGGTTTTTTAAAAAGTGGCCAAATCGAAATTACTCAATCAGGCCCGATTCACTTTCAGTGTCATGTGAAAGTGATACTGCTTGCATCGCGCAGGGAATAGTTGACTGGAGTGCGAGTGGTAATTCCAAAGCTTCGACTGGATCAGCATCTATTAATTTAAATTGGAAGAAAAGCTCAGGGGATTGGAAAATTGATTCGGAAAGCAGTCAGATACTAAGTCGCCAATTCTCAGCAAATGTTGCAAGCGAGACTTTGTCTCTCGTGCCAAGGTATCAGCTCGACGGAACGAAGGCTAAACTTCTTTCCTTATCGAACTTGAGCCCTGATTCTGATTGCTGGGGAGCCCGGGCCACAGGAAAAATTGTGAAGCGCCAGTTTGGTAACGACGGATTGACGCTTACGGGCTTCGTCCTAGAAGAGCCAGATGGCTCACGAGAATTCATAAATGTGGGCGTCAAGCTCGATATCTTGGACGCGGCAACGAGATCATGGGTGGCGAGCGGGCTGCAAACACTGTTGGCGGAAGGTCGTTCGGCGGAGGCCTACATACGTTTGTGTGGGGCTGCTGGTCGTGTCGAGATGCTAGACGCTTTGCAGTAAATTGGCTTCCTCATTCGCGGCTACGGATTTTCTCTTAAGAGAGCACAGCGAACACAACGCGGGCGAATCGTCCGGTAAGCCGGCTGCTCTAGCAATTCGCCGCGCTGTCTTCGTGAAATTGCGTGAGCTATCTCTCTGATCTAACTCGCTTACCCTTCGTTATTGGACCCCCGTGGGGTCCGGCCGGCCGAACATGGGTTTAGGCGGAGGGGCCGGTGCTGGCGTTGTCGACGGCGTGGGCTGAAATTGCGCCGGCGTGGGTTTTGGGTGCGGGATAGGAACGGGAATTTTCGGCAGCACGGGAACTTGGGAGGACTTCAGCGCGGCCGTGTTAGCTTTCCGCAGCCGGATTTCGATCCGGCGGCGTTCAGCGACGTCGCCGCCCGTGCCGACGATTGCCAGCGTCTCATCGGTGTCGACGAGTTGCCCGGCGGAAAGCGGCAGGATCTTATAGACCGCAAGCCGATTGTTCTGCCGGAGCAGGCTGACAACAGAGACAGCCCGCGCCAGTCCGAGGCCAGCGTTGTCGGCGGGCACGATGCCTCCAATCGCCGTTTCGTTCTTCAAGACCGGAAGTAGGTCGCGGTCGAGATTTGGCTGCCGTACGCCCAGTACGCCCACCGCCCGTTCATCGGTATGGCCGACGACCTCAATCACATCGACGTCAAATTCTGTCATCAGTTTGAGAATTGAGAGCTCTTGGTCGATGATCGTCTGCCGGAATTCAGGATTGAGCTCGGCGCTGCCGCTCTTGAAAAACTGCCCGTTCGTGTCGTTCAGCGTGATGATCGGCGGCCATCGGTGGCCCCCGCTCGCCTGCGCCGCGAGTCCGCGCTGGATGGCGCTGCCGACCCCCTCCGCAGTCACCGGAGCGGCGCCGGCCAGGGCCTTCTCGGCGCTCGCCGCGATACCGGCGTCGCGTAGAGCCTTGTCGACGTTGATGCCCTTGGTGACGAAGGTTTTGAAATCCCTACCACGCTCCCTGAGATCGGCCATCGTCAGCCCCGCGTCCCTCGCGGCGGAGGCGAGTCCGCGGCTCTCAACAAGGTCGCGCCAGAATTCATCTACGGCAGCGGAATTGTCCGAGCCGAGTGTGCCCTTAAGCAGTTCAGTCAACCGCGGAACTTTCTTTAGATTCTCGACCATCTGGTGATCGGCAGCAGCCGCGGCCTTCTCCTTTTGCAGGCTCTTTTCCGCGGCTTCCTTCGCCGCCTGCTCGTTGCGCAGAAACGCGGCCATCGCGATGAGAAGGCAAAAGACCAAAAGGATCATGATTTCGGCCATGGTCAGGCCGAGAATGAGCCCCTGGCGGTACGAGGCCGATTGCCGGATGATCTGGCCGTTCATGGCGAACTCTTCCGTTTTCGATGTCTGTCAGGCAGCGCCCGTCAGGGCTTCCTGTTGGTGGAGTTTCCGCCGCCAAAAAGCTGTTTCAGGTCAGAAAACGCCGACGCGCCAAGCGGCCGAGATGCGGATACCGGTGGGGCCGCGGGACGCGTGGCATTCGCCGCCCGGATTTCGGTGAGAAGCGTCGTTACCGCAGCAACCAGTGTCTGCGTCTGCTTGAGATTGACGTCGACCGTTTGCGCCTGCTTTTCCGCGTTATCCGCGAAATTGTTGACTGCGCGCGTGATGCCCTGGATCGCTGGATTGAGCTTGATCTCGATGACTTGGTCCGGTGTCTGCATCGCCTCAAGTTTGGAGACGACCGTGCCGAGGGATTTCACCGCCGCCGCGGTGCTGTCGGATAGGCGTTCGGAACCGGCGGAAAGCTTGGCGGAGATATCGTTTAGGGACTTCGAGATATGGCTATTGACAGCGTCGATTGTCGTGCTCGATTTCCGAGACGCCTCCTCCAGCGGTTTGCTGGAGTCCTTGGCGAGTTCTCCGAGCTGTCCAACGAAGTTGTTCTTCGCCTCCTTCAGTATTTCCTTCACCTCGGCAAGCGAATCTTCGATCGACTGCTGGGTCGCTCGGCGGAAATATCCGAACTCAAGAACCGTGCTTTCCAGTTCCCGTTTCACCTTCCGCGAGGCGTCGGCGAGTTCAAGTCTCGCGAAATGCTCTACCTCTACGGGGTCGCGCCGCATCTGGTTGAAAAAGATCCGGAGCGCGATTCCGGCAATTGTCGAGGCGATGGCGATACCGAAGTTCTGCACGATCTGCTCGGCCGAGCCCTCCGACTTATACTGATACAGCGAGACGCCGAGACTCGTGAGCGTGAACAGGAAACCCATGTAGTACAGGTTGTCGCCGGACTGATCGTCGCGCAGTCGGAACAGTCGCCCCAAACCGAGAAGAAGCGCGTAACCCACCATGATGGATACGGGCACGAGCGTTACCGTGGTCGCCTCGAACTTTTGTAGTTTCGAGAAAACTATGTATCCACAACCGACGATCACGACCGCGAAAAACAGCAGCCCGCCGAGTAATCCCGGAGGCAGGGAGCGCGGGCTTTCGGGCGTGGCCATCAGTTAGCTCCTTGCAGGCGGTGTATGGCGTCCCAGACGCCGCGGTTGTCGAGCACCCATTCGTGCCAAAAATCGGCGTGTTTTTTGTTGTCGATCTTGGGCTCTACCCGTTGCACGTAATCGATGGTCACCCGCGCCCCCTGCAGATCCGTCCGGTATTTGAGATAACCCGGCGACTGTCTGAAGCGTTGGTAGGACAGATCCCCGGCCCGGGGGTATTGGCTGTACTCGCGGGTATACTCCAGCATGTCCGAGATAATGACGAGCCGCTTCTTGGCGCGTTCCGCAGTGGCGCCCGAAAACCGCTCGATCGCAATGTCCTGGATGGCGGCCATGATGGGCGAATTTTTGGCTTTCTCACCGCTGAGACTGTAGTCGACCGCGTCATTGGCGGGCTTTCGGAAGCTTTCGAGCCATTTCATCCGCGCGATGCGCGGATTGCTCGTCCAATCGCTTAGCCCCGTGCCGTCGCCGGGATTGCATTTTGAGAAGAGCGATCGGCTCTTCGCTCCCGCTATATCGAGCACTCGGATGTCGAGCCTATAGTACGACGGCAGCGTCGTGATTAGGTCATCTAAGATGGTTCTGGCCTCGCGTTTCGCGGGCGCGGGCAGCTCGTCGGACGTGTCGACAAGAACGACGGTGATGCCGTCCGGACCGGAAACAGGACAGCCCGTACCGGCGTCGAGAACGGGCGGTCGCGGCGTGAAGTACCAAAACGCGCCGAGAGCCCCCAGGGCGAGCAGTGAGAGCAGAATCAGCAAAATTCCGCCGAGCGCGGCGCCGCCCAGTCGGGCGCTAGTTTTTCTAAGCGGAAGCCGGGCCACTCTTTTCTCCCGGAATGAGCTCGTCTATCTCGCGGTATGTCTTTGCCGCAGCCTCGAAGGCTTCGTGGATTGCCTTGATCTGGCCTTCGAGGATCTGCTGCGATTCCGTGATCGACTGCCGCAACCGTTCCCTTGCGGTTTCTTCCGTCCCGTCGCCTGCGAGGATGATTCGTTCGATCTCATACGGTTTGTCAAAATACTTCGGCACCGAATTCCGGCGTGCCCTTCGGTTCGCCTCGCGATACACGGTGAGGAGCGCGTTGCAGGCCCGACCAATGTGGTTCTGATGTTCAGCGAAGCGTTGTGCAAGACGGGAGCGTCCCTTCAGGATGCCGTCGAATTCGCCGCGGCGAACGGAAAGGTCGCGGGCGGCGCCGTTCATCGCCTCGATGGCGCCGTCACGTATGATCCGCAGCCTGTCGACGAGTTCTGACTTGCCTTCGCGGTATTTTCGGTTCGCCTCAAACCATCGTTTCTCCACGCCCGCGTAGCCCGGATACGGATCGGTGAAGAGCAGTCCGTCCGACATGGCGACAAGCGAGAAGATGAACCCAATGCAGAAAAGGACCCATGACATGACGTCGTTCAGTACGAAGGGTGCGTGCATCAGTTGCTTGAGCACCTCCTGCCCGGTGTCGGCGGAGGCGCTCGGCGGAATCTCCCGCAGATGGGAGAGCACGAGGTTGAGCCCGACGGCGAACACTAGGTAGCCCGCGAAGCCGATCAGCCCCAGGAGTTTGAGCAGAAAGTTTCTCCGGTTCAGTAGGCGGACCATTACGAGCCCGCAGAGAAAGCTCGCGATGATGTTTAGAGCGGCAAAGCTCACGGCGTCGACAGCTCCGCCTAGCGGACCGAGCGGATTAGATTTTGCAAGGAAGCCGCCATTGACGACGATCTCGATCACGAACATGACCGCGAGGATGCCGATCTTGAGAACCATCCATCCAGTGGTGGAAAGGCGTGCCTGTCTCACCAGCGCGTGAGTTGCGCGGAAGTACTCGCGCTCCCTTTCGGAGTCGATGACGCGCCGGCGCAGCGCAAACAGTTCATCACGCCCGAGCGCGGCCTCGGCGCGGAAATCGCCGACCGCCTCCGGCGCTGCCTGCCTGATGACCGCGAAACGTTCCTCGAAATCGAGTGCGGCCATCCGCTGGTCGTAAGTGTGCAGGTGTTCGAGGTATAGGCTGTGGGCGTCCTGCTTGTGGCGCTCAATCCGCTCGACGATGCGGTGTTCGACGTCGTCTAACGTCTGCGCATCCTGCGCTGGGCGCTCTTGGGCGCCGCGTTCGGCCCCGTACTGCGCCAGCTGGAGTTCCGCGGCAATGAGATCAACGTTCAGGTCGAGAAAGATGTCGGTTCCCGGACCGTAGTCGTGCCTCGGCTGGTTCACGAGGTTCAGGAGCCTCCTGATGGCCGATTGTTTTTGTCCGAGCGAGCTCATTTACCTGAGCGACCTTCGCCATCCCGCTGCTTCGGCTTCCTCAGGTGTACAAAACCAACGTCTACCGCCGCCTTTATCCATTTTAATTCTGGCGTAAAATCTTTGGTTCTCCATGTGATAAATCCGCTCGCCGTTTTGGCTAATGTTTCCCTTAATCGTACATTCAGGTGATGGCGCACCTTCTGTCGCAGAGGGACCTAACAGTATTTTTTGTGCATCAATTGGAACGCTGAAAGCTCCAAGGATCACGGTCTTGTTGTTCTTATGTCGCCAATCCCATGGGGCAATGAATGCTCCTTTCCATATTCCACGCTGGTGGATACGGGCATCCTCTTCAGCTTGAACGTATGCCTTCGAGTATTTCACATAGGCAAGCGCCCAACCTTCTTGAACTAACCAACCGTTCAAGTCCTCATCGGCGAGGTAACAGGTGCCAAGCGTTCTCTGATAAGCGTCAATGCCGCTCGACATACACTTGATTTCTCGGCCTGCTACATGCGCTACAAGCTGATCTCTAGATTCAATACCGCAAGTCCAGAGTTCACCACTTGCATTTATGCAAACCTGATCAGTTTCAGGCGCGTCTATGCCTTCGAGACGAAATTTTGTCGAGCCGATAGCAAGTGTGTCGCCGTCAACTATTCTTGGTACGCCCGTGAAATCAGCGGCATGCACTAGTTGGCTGAAACACCAACTCGCGAGGAAAAAAACTGCAAAACCCGAAATGAATTTGGTTTTGGTTTTCATTTCTTAGAGATTGCCAAGAAGATACCCCGAATACAAGCGGTTCCTGTAAAAACGCCGATCGACCGAGAGCGCGAAACAGAGAAATGATACAAGCATGATCATCTTCTCGACGCAGACTCCGAAAATAGAGGAGTCCGCTACCAAGGCTCATCTGAACATAGTAGACAGCCGAAAGTCGACGATAGTGGGTAATCATGTTTAAAGATACGATTTTCAAACTGCTCATCGTAGCTACGTTAGTCGTTGGCTCACATTTTCCGGCGACGGCGGCACTGACCCTTTTTTCTACCGAAGTGCAAGCGCAGAATCATTGTCCAAGCGATGTTGTCGTCTGGCTTAACCTACCAACCCGCATTTATCACTGGAAAGACATGCGCTGGTACGGCATCACAAAAAACGGCGCTTACGTATGCAAGAAGGAGGCGGACGAAAACGGCAGTCGTGGCACGCTGAATGGACAATAAGGGGAGAGTGAATGTCTTATCACTATGAAGGCCCGGCTGAACCCTCACCTGTTTTATTGAACCCGGATTTTGTTTTGAAATCGACGCAGTAATTTCCATTCAACGGATGCAGAAAAATCTTCAGCTCAGTGTCGATGGCGGATTTTTGCTTCTCTTTCCCACACTTTTCACAGATCAATGTAGCCACAAAATCCTCCTTGTCGCTTGTAAACGCGTGGCAGTGAGTGGGAAGGCATTGAGCAGAACTGCGCCGATCATTTAGGCCGCCGCCACAGCCCGGTGATCTTGGCGAATGGCGGGTTTGGGCAGCACCGTTTGCAGGAAAGATGCGGGATTAGGCAATTGATGGAGGCATCGGGATGATAGCTAAGCCTGCGCAGGTCCAAGCATACTTCCTGTTTGCAGCCTGGACATAACGCCGTCAGGAAAAATCGCTTCGCCGTCAGCGCAGCGCGGAATGTCGGCCATGCCAGGATCGCCCAATCGGTCTTAGCCCGGACGTTGAACGCGGCGACAGCGATCTTGGCTTCCTTTTCGGCCCGCTTCCTCCGGGGCGCTAAGCGGCGTTCTTCGGTCCGCGCAACCTCGCGCGCTTCCTGCGTAAGCCGATGGATGGATTTGGAATGTGCCATTGTGGCGGTAGTGTAGCCAAGTTGGCAGTGGCCTCAACAGGCGAGAGACTCATGGCGCGTTATAAAGGCCGGTCGAGTTCTAAAGCCATTGAGCTGGATTACCCGCATATCGTCGAAATGGCAGTGCCGCCGTCTCTGGGTCTCGGCAACCGACTAAATGCGATGCACGATTGGCACCTTGCTAGGGGAGTCGATAGTCATAATGGTCAAGGGCGGCGAGAGGAAATAGACGGCGAGATGTGCTGGTATGTTCGTTGGTGTTTCGCCGATGCCGCAATCGCCGACGCCTTCATGGCTGAATTTGGCGGCAAGCTGGTGAAGCCACTGGCGTCGAAGAAAGCCTGACCCATGTGCAACCTCTACAGCATCACCAAGAGCCAAACCGCGATCATCGCGTTCACGCGCGCCATGCGCGACACGACCGGCAACCTCCCGCCGTTGCCCGGCATATTCCCTGACTACCTCGCGCCAGTGGTGCGCAATGCGACAGACGGCGTGCGTGAGTTGGCGATGCTGCGCTGGGGGATGCCAGGGCCGCCAGCGTTCGGCGGTGCGCCGATCACAAACATTCGGAACACCAAGAGTCCGCATTGGCGGGGCTGGCTCAAGCCCGAAAACCGGTGCGTCGTTCCGTGGACTTCGTTCTGCGAATATGCAGACACGAGGCCAAAGAAAACGCCGACGTGGTTTGCGTTCGATGAGAGCCGACCACTCGCAGTCTTCGCTGGGATCTGGACGACGTGGCATGGAAAACGCGGCACTAAGGCCAACCCCGTCGAGGGCGAGCATCATTTGTTTGGATTTCTTACGACCGACGCTAATGACGTAGTCGGCGCTATCCATCCCAAAGCGATGCCGGTTATCCTGACAAAGAAAACCGAGATTGAGCAGTGGATGACCGCTCCAGCCGAGGAAGCGTTGAAGCTGCAACGCCCATTGCCCGATGGTGCGTTAAAGGTTGTGGCCACTGGTGAACGCAAAGACGAAGCGGCTTGACGGAAATGATTGGCCCCGCCGAAGCGGGCCAATCACAGCCTATCTATCTACGATTCATATAGTCACGAAACCTCCAAAAGTCTTCCGTGGGTTTTATCTCGCGGGCTTCGCTTCCTATGAGTCCTTGAGAAGAAAGTTTCGCCCTTAGCGTTCGTTCCTGCTCATCATTCTGAATGATGGCATGTGACGGCATACTGCTGGGCATTTTTGGGTCGCTGATCAGAATTGATTTCAACATGGTATCTCCTATTGCCGGTCATAGCATTGAACGGCGCTTGGGTTGGTTCAGGCAACTCAACCGGACGGCATCGCAAGAGATGCCCGGGAATCCACCTGTCAAGATATTAGCAGCATTGGCGCTGTTGGCAAAGTCTAGCTTAGTACGAGCACGACAAGGCAGTGCGGCGCTATGGTATCATACTTGGCACATGTACTCGTTATCGACCGACAAACTTGACGACAAGATGGCGTGGTCGTTGAATAAGTAGCTCATGAGAATTTAAAATGAATATTCAGCCGGTAATTGATTTTGCAAAACCACTTTTCACACTAGATTTATTTCGCACGTTGATTGGCGCCGCATTCGGTACCTTTGCTGGTGCTTGGATTTCAAGCCGAGCAGAGAGGAAGAAGACAGTCATTGCCGAAATTAACAGTGTTAGTGCGGCGATAGAGCTTAGCATCAACATTTGTAATCGCTTTATGACGCTAAAGAAGCAAATCATAAGGCCCTTTAGAGATCGATTTTTGCTAGTCAGGACAAACCATGAAGCATACTTGGCAGCCCCTCAAACTCAGCAATTCCAATGGCAGACCGACTTTCAAACTATATCTCAAGTTACGACGCCGACCGAAGCCCTAGAACGCTGCGTGTTCGAAGAGACTTCGGTCCGAGGCCGCGCATTGGCTGCGGCGGTCGAATTGATCGCTGCAATCAATGCGCTCCATGGCACGATTGATAGTCGAAACAATATGATTGAGGAATATCGAAAAAATGGGCTCCCGCCGAATTTGCTTGAAACATATCTCGGACTGCCGACGCCTCAAGGTGTCATCGATCAAAGATTCAGTACCAACGTAGATGCACTTTACGCTCAAACTGATCAGTGCATTTTCTTTGCGCGGCTTCTTGCTACTGACCTTGTGAAGTACGGGAATAAAAAGCGGAGGCGATATATTTGGCAGTTTAGATTGGGGATGCCGAAAATTAAACCTACGATCTGGAAGATGGCTGAAGCCGAAAACTTATTGCCGCCTGACGCGGATTTTAAAGATTGGATGCGTGGCTTCCAAGTCGAACCGACCAAACTCAGCCGTTTGAAAACTTGGCTTTGGGCGCAATTTCATTAGAGGCCCATTAGCAATGGACTTTTGACGTAATCAAACAGCTTGGCCGCCACTGCGTAGATGCGATCATGTTCCATGGGCTATTTTCCAGTCAGGCGCGGCAGTGGGGTAGAAAATTGACACACCAATTGCGGTCGAGCGACTGCATACTTGCGGGCGCTACTGGCTCGTCCTACGTATAGTGAGTAACGATGGAGGTCTGCATGCACGTAATTTTGATGACCTCCGAAAACCTGTAACGCGCGCAGGTCACTGCCCCCGGGTCGGTACAAGCGGCGGATAGGCGCCGTGTAGGGGTACCTCGGAAAAGCCGAAAGGTCCTGAGGTTTAGGTGTTCTACCGCAAGGTGGGCGTGGATCCGGCCTTATCCGGGTGAGCGAAGTCATTTAGCCATATAGACGGTTGCCTATCCGAGCCGAGCTATACAAAGAGGTCCTAGCTTGCGCTAGGACCTCTTTTATTTGGTATAACTCCCCGCTGCGCACGCCTCTCGACGCCGGTGCCTAGCTCAATCATTTTCCAATCGTAGCCACGCTGCTTCACCTTCGGGCGTGATCCGATAAAATGGAACGCGGTCTCCGCGCTCTTCCGCCACCGAAATAAATCCGCGTGCTTCAAGACGCTCTACAGTGCCAATGCCTGCTCCTTTTATGTAGCTCAGCTTCTCGTTGCGTGCGGCATAATATGCCCCGAGTCCTATACGTTCGCGCTTTCCGAGCGGACTGGCGCAAACAATTTGTTTCCATTCTTCTGGAGTGTACGTTTTGAATTCAATTGGCGGGCTGCGTTCGTTTCGTGCGTCAGGCGAAGCATCACCTGTCAAACAGACGTCGTCCCACGGGTTCCGTTCAATATGGTCTTCGCCGCCAGGTAGAGAGTCGAATGCTTGATCAAGGGCTCTTATGTCCCAAACACGCCGGGCATCGATCCTGCGCGGCTTCGGCATACGTCCGTCACCGATCATTTGGTCAAATTTTGTTGTACTGACGCCGACGTAAATTGCAGCCTCGGTGCGCGAAAGGCCACGGCGCGGGATCGGTCGGAACCCAGAGGGCGAGAGCGGACGTTCCTTCACGGTCTCTGACGGCTCTCACGTCGCAACGGAATCACTTTTCCGGCTTCACGCAGGTCATTAAGATAATCGGCCCAGAGTTGAAGGGCGTGCCTTACCTCGGTCTCATATGTTGCTCGATTATACACTCCAGCCACTCCGGCCTTGTGACCGTTTATGTGGTTCAACACCGACTCAACTATATGCGGCAAGACACCAAGCCGATCGGCCATCACCGTGGCGCAGGTTCGACGGAGGTCGTGGAGACGCCAGAGTAGGTGCTTGGCTTTGGGATCGTCTTTTTGGCATGCTTCGAGAATTCTCTTATCAAGCGCGGCCTTTGCCTTCGACCAACCCGAAAAGCCTCGCTGGTCATCGCCATTTCGACGCGGCCCATCACCGAAAACATAATCACGATCCTTGCGGCGGGTCGACGTAGCAAGGAGCGCCAAGACCGAGCTAGAAAGCGGCACTGTGTGCTCGCGATGATTCTTGGTTCGGGGGCCAGGAATCGTCCATATCTTCTTGCCTTCGTGGACTTCGAGCCAACGCATTCCTCCAACCTCGTCCCGACGCTGACCAGTGAGCACGAGCAATTTGATAATGCGCCCATAATCGTCGTCGCGACACGCGGACCAAATCTCGTCTAGCTCTCGGTTCGTCAGGACCCGCTGCCGTGATTTGGGTTCGGAGGGGCGGTTGGTGCCAAATACAGGGTTTGCGGGGATTTCGAATCCCTCCCGCATTGCCCAGTTGAACATGGCCGATAGCGCGGCTCTCGCCCGAGCGGCTGTTACTGCCCCACGCTCGGCTTCAAGTTTAGCGAGCCGGGCCGCTATGTCCCGGCGATGAAGGTGAAAAATAGAAGCCACATGCATGGGCTTCCAATTTACCAACAAGTGTCGCTCGGTCTCGGCGTAGCTGCGGGGTTTCTGCTTCTTCTTTGCGAACTTTAGATAATCTTCAGCGACTTTGCCGAGCGTGTCATTGGCTTGTGCTCTGGCCTCTGCCTTCTCGGTCTGTGGGTCTTTACCACTGGCGACTAAGCCGAGCAGCCGCTTTGCCTCACGACGCGCCTTGTCGGGTGTCCATGGTGAACCGTGACGCCCGATGGTGACGAAACGCTGTCGTCCAAAAACCCGGTACTTAATGACGTAGACTGCGTCACGTTGCTGACGTCGAACCCCAAAGCCTTTTACGGCTTCGTTGTGACCAGCGTCCCAAATCGTCTCGCCGGACTTCAGCGCCAGAACTGTTCGAACAGTGATGCCCTTTAATGCCATTGCGTCGTCTTTTGCTAGCTACCAACTAGCAACCACGATAGCGCGAATTCGTGGCACAGCAAGGCAGACAGTGTCGCCGCCTTACTATTGATATTGCTTGATTATAGGGCTCTTGTCGGCCATAGCGTATTCGTGGCGGTTGGTAGCACCAGACTACGAATCTGGGGGTCGGGAGTTCGAATCTCTCCGGGCGCGCCAGTTTCCTTTGTCAATCAACGACCTTTAAGCCAGCGGCGTTTCTCCGGTTCGGTACCGTGTACAACGGTTTGCAATTTCAGGCTCGAAAGTGAATGGCAGTGCGCACTCTTCATATGAAAGGGTCATAATTCGGCGATGACGTGGGTGAGCCCCCGCATTTTTGACACAGTAAGTCGGTTTGAGTTCCAGCAGCAGTACGGATTCTGATCGGGGATCGATTTCCTAGTGGATTTGTTTGGGTGTCGATCTAGGTCCATGGCGGCGGCTGGCAAAGGCGAAAAGGCTCCCGGATAATGCGCAAAACTTCACTCGTTCTTCTCGGCGCGGCGGCAGGCGCAGCGATGACGCTGTTCGCTACTCAACCGCGCATAGTTTTTTCCATAACAAGTGCCAAGGCCGCAGCGGGGGGATACCTACCG
>Ga0207090_1112_pt1 | contig 19693 bp, 7 predicted proteins | sample Alteio_BWMinHeat_50_FD_153565 | JGI IMG/M metagenome (GOLD analysis project Ga0207090, IMG submission 153565) | Enriched cells from forest soil in Barre Woods Harvard Forest LTER site, Petersham, Massachusetts, United States -... | ecosystem: Environmental > Terrestrial > Soil > Temperate forest >...
TCGCATCGAGCGTGATCCGGCGGCAGGAGGATCGAGACGAACAGGCGAAAAGAATCGCACTCGTTCGAAAGGCGATCGACGATCGCGTGAAAACAGCCAAGCGTCACGAATCAAACTCGGGGGCCCCACTAGACAAGTCCAAAGCAAAGAAAGATGAAGCCGGTTCGGTGGAAGACCAGGTTGGCGACGCAATGTCGACCACTACCGAAGGCTTGGCCATCACGAAGCTCCTGCAGGGCATCGACCCGTCCGGGCTCGCGGACCTGGGCCCTCAAGATAGGATCGTCTACTCGACCGCGCCAACTCGGACACAGCATCCTTTAGGCGACGGCGCCACCGGCGTCATCAACGATTTCATTCAAAAGCACAACTCCGAAACGCCGAGCACGTCGGAAGACATTTCTAATAGCAACCTCACGGATGAGCAGGTCAAAGCACTCGGCGGATTGCTGACGAACAAGACGAAGAAAATCGGGCCGGTCACAAAAGCGCTGTTGGTGGTGACGCAAATGGGATTTGGAGTCATCTCCTTGACCCAACTCGAACTGAGGCTCTACAACCAAAAGGGCGAGATCGAGTTTTCTGGCCAGGACATGCTCTCGCTTCAGTCGGGCGGCATGTCGGCCTTAGTGAACATGGCCGGCGCCGCTCAAGGTAAGCCGACCACGGACGATACCGCGAATAAGGGACTACCCATCGAATACTCCGATGACTCAAAGGCGTTGATGAAGAGCTTCGGTGGCATTCGAGGCGGCGTGTATAAATTGGAGTTCGATCGTGATTTGAGGGCAAAACTGTTTCAGCCTTCACTTCACGATCCGCTCTCCTTCATGGTTTCAGACGCTCTGTTATCCCTTGCAAAATCGAAACACGAGCCTCTAGTAGCGGACGTACCGGACAGCGCGGAAGGTGATCTATCTTTGTTCTTAGGAGCTCAGATGGCCACCGTCGAGGCTTTCGAGAAAAAGCTCAAGGACGGCAGCAACAACATGAAGGTCATGGCCGACGACAAGTTCCTCGTGATAAAGCCGAATTATCCATCGGCGGCAAGAGACGAGCGGCTGAACCGCGATGCACTTGGAACGATCCTTAAGGCGGCAGACGAGAAAGGGGTTCCGTCCCTCGATGACCTTGCTGAATATTCTTTGCGTGCGCCAGATCCTCTGCAAGGCGGGATCGGTCAACTGTACATGACGATGTTTGTTCCGGGAGCGGTCCAACAAAGCATGGATGGCCTCACGAGTTGGGAAATGCTGCGCTTCTATGGGCGGCTCACGCCCGATACCCGCTCCGGACTGCTACATGGTGGACGGGTGGATGTCTCTAGCTTCAGTTCGGCCCAACGCACGAGTGTCGAAAAAATGACTTACGGTTCGATGAGCCAGTTGACGGTTGAGGACCCCCAACACAAATCGAACGACCAACCTTTCTGGATGAGAATGATAGGTGGTGGATCGGGCGATGATTACCGAAAAGAACCGACCGAAATCGTTCCGAACGGCCTTCCGGCAGATGGATTTGTCGATCTCAAAGTCTCTGAAGAGCCATTTGCATCTCCGGCTCAAGATCCTGGAACCGTGAACGTGGGAACCGTGGCGATCTTGGGCGCCGACGAACTGGCCATCTTCAAGATGTTCAAAGAAGACAAAAACTATGCTCAGTTTTCCGGCATGATGCCAAGCTTCCCCAAACTGCGAATCGGTAGTCGCACCGTTCTGAGGTTCACGTTCCACTTCACATCGCAGGTGACCATGAGCCAAACGCTTAAGGACGCGCGCATGCCCAAAGATGCACCTGTTGTATCCGATTCGAATCTGCCGGACGACTTCCAGAAGCTAATCGCTGAGCGGCTGGAGATGTTCAAAAAGTCCCCTCTCGGCGCGCTCGGAGCGTTGGCGGGCCTTGGCGGCGGAAAGATTCATCCGTAGCCTTTCTTTGCTTGTAGCCTAGGTCAGATCGTCGTAACATACCGGTAATGCAGTTAGGCGTTTGCCTCTTAGCCATGCTCTTTGTACAGACGAGCCCTTCCGGAGGTGTTGACTCGAAGGTTACATACTCGACCCGCGCTGCTCGAGCCGCTGTCGTCTTACCTGAGCTCGGACGCCTCGCCGGTCTCGACTTGCGGACTACGCCGCAGACTGAAAACGAGATCCTGGTAATCCAGGTCAAGGATCAGCCTATTGGCGAAATTCTTCAGCGGATCGCAACCGTTACTAGCGGCGAATGGAGACATAACGGAGCCGTCATGAACCTGTTCCCGTCTTCCAAGACTCGCGCCGCGGAAGAGCGCGAGGAATTGGCGGGCCGAATCGTCGAATTTAAGAAGGGGCTCAAGAATCAACGCAAGGCGCTCGAGGATCAGCTCGACAAGATCGCCAAAGCAGAGAAATGGATCGCGGCCGGAAGACCGAAAAAAGCCAAGAAAGCCAATGAGGACGAGGATGATCCAGATGAGTTGGGCCCTAACACCGACCCGGCGGAGATGCAGCGCACCTACAGCGAAGACAAGCTAGCGTTTGATCTTGTGTCTGGCCTCGATCCCGCAAGGTTGGCATCGATCGATGAAGGTGATCGCGTCGTTTTCTCGACCAATCCAACCGCTCACCAACTACCTCTCGGCTCAAATGCCATCGCGTCGATCAACGACTTCATTCAGGTTCACAACAGCTTATCTAGCATCCCGCCGGCTAACGTGGACGACCAGCTGCAGGCTCTCAACAGCCAATACGCGGCATTTCAACGGGACCAGATGACGAAGCATGTCGCCAAGATCGGCCCTGTAGCCAAGGTCCTTTTGATTGCCACCGACAATGCCCAGAGCGCTAACCTCGTTTTCTATGATGCTGCCGGGAAAGTGACCTACAAGGTCGAGGAGAATCTTAATGGGGGTGACGAGTCCGACGGAAAAGCGGTGCCAGACCAGCCGGCCAAGGATTCGAAGAAGCCCACTCCAATCGTCTTCAGTAAGATCTCGCTCGAACTTCGTGCTCTTATCCGCGCGTTCGAACTGATGAAGGAGTTGCCTGTCAGCGATGAGTTGAGGCAGCGGATTCATCTCCCCGCCCAATACGATCCGCTGTCCTACTTTCAGACAGATGAGCTGCTTGCATACGCAGCCACGAAAGGCAAGCCGCTTGTGGCCGACCTACCCGATCAAGGGCTCGACGACGAATCTTTTTTCGGAGACCGAGAGTCCGCTGATGGCGAAGGTGCGCCGGAACCGAACCAAACTACAGTCGAGGATGTTGAGACCGCAATCAATGCCGGTGACAATGTAAAGTCGATTTCAGACCCGGCATTCACTTTGATTAAACCGGCCCACCCTGTGGTCGCACGCGAAGTGAGGCTAAGCAGGATCGCACTAACGACGCTCTCTCAGGCAGCCCAGGTAAACGGAGTCGCTTCATTGGACGATGTTTCGACATTCGCGGTGCAGTCACCAATGTTGCGGCAGCCAAGCTTTGTTTCCGAGTTCGCGCAGGTGTCGGTTCCGTCCGTTTTTACAACTCATTTGGCCATCGATTGGGGTGCGTTGAGGTTCTATGGCACCCTAACCGCCGGCCAACGCGAAGCTGCTCGAAGAGATCACAGACTCTCGGTAGGAACTCTCAATTCAGCCCAGCGTATGGCACTTGAAGCGATTTTCTATTCGCCAGGTGAACAGCGCCTAACTGTTGATTCCGAAAACAAGGACGGCAAACCGAATCTTGAAGAGCTGTTCAGCGATATTTTCAGTACGATCGCGGGAGACTATCGCACCGAGCCAACGGAGGTCGCTCCGAACGGTCTTTCGCCGGATAGCGTGATTCAGTTTAACGAGCTACAAGAGCCGTTTGCGATGAAGGCGATGCCGGATGGCTCGGCCCGAACGACCAAAACCAGTATCTTGGGCCTTTTCGAGCTTGCTGCAAGCCGGACACCGAGTTTTGCATCGAACGCGGCCTTGCGGCTTGGCTTAGGGAATGTGGGAAATTTGCGAGCGGGAGTCATGCACCGGATCTCGTTTTCGGTCACTGTCGGTCCGCAAACCTCATTTTCCAGGGAGCTTCTTGACTTGTATATGGATAAAGGCTCAAAAGTCGTTACAGAGAAGGAACTCCCTGCCGATTTTCAAAAGTCTATCGACGACCTCGCCAAGAGACTCGCCACAACGAGACTTGGTAGCCGTAACGTAAGGAACAGGGGACAGATTCACCCTTAGAGGAGAGATGCTCGCCACCTTGCTTTGTGCGTGTTTCGTAATGGGAAGCCCGTCGCCGGGTCTAGATAAACCGATCACGTATACCACCCGTGCTGCAAGGTCCGCCGTCGTGCTTCCGGAGCTAGGTCGTCTGGCCGGGCTTGATCTTCGGGTCACACCACAGACCGAGAATGAAATCCTGGTTATCCAGGTCAAGGATCAACCTATCGGCGATGATCCAAAATGCGATCACAGAGCACCTGAATCAACTCAGGAAAAACGAAGAGGCCAACCGGACGTCGGATAAGAAGAAACCGCCTCCCGGAGTTCAATAGTTGCTCGCCCTTGCGATCGCATTCCTAAGCCTCGCTTCCCCACTTAACAGCCCTGCCCTAGGCAAGCGCGTCAGTTTTATAACTCGTGCAGCTCCGGCAAGTCGGGTCTTGCCGGAGTTGGGAAAGGTAGCCCGCCTTAACATTCGAGCGACACCCGAAACTGCCAACGAGGGCTTGATCATCAAAGTCGACGACGTGCCCGTTGGCGAGGTACTGAAACGAATCGCCGTCGTTACCAGCGGCAAGTGGGAACATCGCAGTGAAGCGTATTGGTTAGTTCCGGACAAGACGGTGCGCGAACGTGAGCAGTCGGCGGAGTTTGACCGTCGACTTGTTACCGCACGCAAGGTCGTGAGTGAGCACACCAAGATTGGAGATCCGGACGGGATTCTTTGGCGATCTGTCGCCCCTATCTCAATTGCCCAACTTCAGCCTGATGAGGCTGTCGTCTTTTCAACAAAGCCGACGACGTGGCAGAAGCCGTTCCTCGACGGTGTGTTGCCGAAGATCAACGAATTCGTTCGCTCCCGAAATCACCTTGTTCAAACGTTTGTAGGAGGTTCGGCGGCATCAACGCACGGCATTGATGGCCGCGGTCAGATCGAGACGCGAAAGGTCGGGAAGATCGTCAAGGCACTGCTCACCGTCAGGAGATCGCCATTCGCCGAATTCCAGGATCAGGTCACCTTTGCCGTTTACTTGGTCGATACGGATGGCAAGGTCGCCTACATGAACGGCGACGGTGCCGAATATACGGGATCGATACCTTTTTATCCGTACGACGAGAGCGACGATAGCTGGCCTCATCCGCCCAAAGCGGGTCCTGCCATCCATTTTGAACCCAGTTCGATCGTGTTTCTTACCGGAATGTCCGACTTACGCGACAAGCTTCTTCATCCATCAATTTCCGATCCGCTGTCTTTTTTCCAAACCGATGAGTTGCTAGCCTATGGAAAGCTGAGCGGAAAACCGTTTGTTGCCGACGTTCCAGATCGCTGGCCGAAAACCGGCTTTCACCACGGTTACGAGCCCACCGCTGCATCTGTCGAAGACATCGTGATGAGTGGCTCGTACGTGAAGAAGCTTGACGATCCGACCTTCTCGTTGCTCAAACCCTCTCGACCGGTTGAAGATCGAGCAGAAAGAGTCAACCGATCTGCTCTGGAGAAACTCGTCGAGCAGTCGAGCCGCGAGAGATTTCCGACCGTGCAGCAAGTGTGCCAGTTCGCTTACCACTCCGGCCGCCCGACGACGCTGCAGACCCTCGACGACTATCTCCAAATGTTCATCCCCCCTCTTTCTGAATTCTTCGGCAACGCAGATTGGGCACTTCTTCGTTTCCTCGGGTCACTCGATCCACCCACTTCGTCCGCAGTGCTTGCTGGTGGCGAGCACAACCTGCGATCGCTCTCGGAGACTCAGCGCAGTCTGCTTCAGCAGGTCTTTCAGTTCGCGAAGCCCGTAAGCGTTACGATCGGCGATCCCATGCACCCCCAGATGCCTGGGTTCGCCGACCTGCGGCTTGAGCCAACCGAGTCACGTTCCCCTTCCGTCGCTGTGACAGTGCGAGTGAAGCGCGAGACGTTCGCGCTTCGCCTGTGGCCGGACGGCAAGCCAAAAATGGGCCGGGATGGCTTTTGGTCAGCGAGAGAGTTTGCACTTGAGCTCTATCACTCGGAAACTAACCACTCCAAAATCGAATCCCGAACCAGCGCCCTAATCAAGGTGGGTGAGAAGATCGTTCACATCATCACGCTTCATTTAGGCCAGTCAGCGAGTATCTCTTTTCCACTTGCCGAATACGAGATTCCAGAGAGGGCCAGAACAATATCGGAAAGCGATATGCCGCTTGAGTTCAAAGCCGCAATCGACAGAGCCTTGGTGTCGTTACGCAAGCTCTCGAGCCCAAATCTCCGAAAGTAAACTTGAGCTTTTTCCTCCGAACGCCGTTGGCTACGATATCGCATAACCATAATTTGTGTAATCATGATTAGGCAAAATACGTTTATGTAAAGTATGATTAAATCATAGAGTACGCCAATGTAGCGCTTAGGAGACCGGAGCATTTCATCAACCGTCAAACTGAATTGACGACCCTTGAACGAGGATGGAGCACAGGTTCGGGAGGCAGGATGGCGATGCTATTCGGCAGACGTCGAATCGGAAAGACGTACCTGCTCCAAAAATTCTTCACCGATCCAGATGTGAGTACTAGCTCACCAAAGAGATGCTGCTATTTTCTGGCCGATCAATCGACGCCTGAGATTCAACGCCTAGCCCTTGCGGATCGATTGTTAGAGGCGTTCCCAACGATCGCCTATTCGAGAACCGATCTAGCAGTTTCATGGAATGCTCTACTTCGGTTCGCGTCCACAAGTGCGAGGACCCTCGCAACGGACGGGAGCCGATTAGGGCTCGTACTGGATGAATTTCCCTACCTTGTCACTCACAGTCCTGAACTTCCTTCCGTGATTCAAGCTTGGTGGGACACGGATGCGGTCCACGCTCCGATTTTTGTTGTGATTTGCGGCTCTCAGCTTTCTGCAATGGCAGCCCTCGGTCGCGAAACCGCGCCCTTATACGGCCGCTTCAACTCCGGAGTACTCAAGATGGAACCGATGCGCTACGACGATGTCGCATTGTTCTACTCGGGGAGCAACCGGTACGGACTGAAAGAAAAGCTTTGCATGTACGGAATTCTCGGCGGTACCCCTCGATATCACGCCATGCTTGACCGCGAGCAAACCTGGTCACAGGCAATTGCAAATTTACTTTTGGGTCCTGGGGCATCGCTTGAGAACGAGATTCGGTTTCTGTTGTCTAGCGAGCAGATCCGAGACGCTTATTCTTACAACGCCGTCTTAGGAGCAATCGCAGAAGGACGGACACGGCACTCGGAGATTCAACAAGCGACAGGGCTCGACTCAAATGCCTTGACGCATCCAATTCGGGTTCTTACCGATTTAGGGTGGATTTGGCGCGAGTTTCCATTTGATGAGCGCTCTGAAAGACGGTCGCTTTATCGGATCGCGGACCCTTTTCTTCATTTTTGGTACCGGTTTGTCGCCCCGCTCGGAAGCGCACTTCAATTTGGCGAGCCTTTGCACGTATTTCAGACAAGAATAGAACCTCGTCTTTCTGACTACATGGGATGGTGTGTCTTCGAAGGCATCTGCAAGCAGTGGCTTCAAAGACTGGCATTCAGTGAACTTGGACTTGAAATCGAACGAATGAGCCGCTATTGGAGCCGAGACGGTCGGATTGAAATCGATATTGTCGCCGAGCTAAGAGACGGATCCATGCTGTTTGGAGAATGCAAGTGGAGCGGCAGTCAGCCGGTCGGACTCGAAGTCTACGCAGCCCTCCAAGCCAAGGTTCATTCGCTGCCAAGTGAAAAATGGCGTATCAAGCCCAAATTCATTCTTTTCAGTATCGGAGGCTTCGACGAAGCTCTGAAAGCACTCGCTGGATCCAATCGAGACCTGTTCTTGGTTGATGGCACCCAGATTCTTCCCTAACCGAGTGCCCAGGTCTGAGAAAAACCATCCGCAGCCCGGATGCGAATATCTCGTACTATATTCGTGATGCTTTCACTTGCTTTGGCCGTATCGTTATCGCTTGCCGCGCCAACACAAGCGCCGGACACATCGATGCATGTCAGCTTCGAAACACGGGCAGCGAGAGCGTCCGAAGCGCTTAAGAATCTCGGCCAGATCGCCAAGATTGACTTTCAGACAACACCGCAGACCGAAGGCGAGATCCTGATTATTTCGGTCAAGGACATGCCTATGTCCGACCTGATGGCCAAGATCGCGACGGCAACCAGTGGCGAATGGAAGTTAGAAGGCAAGACCTACCGGCTCATTGCATCCCAGCTTGTTCGGCGGCAAGAAGAGCGGGCTGAGGCGGCAGCGCGCCTTGAAGAGGTCAACCGAGCAATCGCGCAACGAGTCGCTGGCGAACAGAAACAGCAAGACGAAATGGACAAAGCGGCCAAGAAGGCCGCGGCCTCAGCCAAAACTCAAGCAAAGGCTGGCGGAAAAGCCGACGCCAAAGCTGCCGGCAAAGGCGATGTCAAAACCGATGTCAAGACAGGTGGAGACGATGAGCTTGATCCGGCCCAGGCGGCCGAAATGCAAGCCCAGATGCGTGGCAACATGGACGAGACTGCGATGTTTACGGCTCTTATTCGCGGCATCGATCCAGCCGCTTTCGCCCAAATGGAATCCGGCCAAAGGATTGTTTTCTCGACCGAACCTACGCGAATGCAGCGCGGACTGGGCGGAAATGCCACGGCCATCATCAACGATTTCATCCAGAAGCATAACGCAACCGTGAAGGAAATGCCGGTGGAAACGTCGGATGAAGACTTCGCCGGGATGTCGAAAGACCAGATCGAAGAGATGCGAACCATGATGCGCCGTCAGAATGGCAAAATCGGCCAAATCTCAAAAGCGCTGCTGGTCGCGTCAAAGACGGATTTCATGTTCGGCATGGGTGGAGGCTCTCAGCTTGAGTTAAGGTTATACGACGCCAAGGGGCAAATTGCATTCAGCTCGCAGAATGGATTCCAGGACGAAAGCGATTTGTACTCGCGGATGGCATCTGAGGCTGTCAAAGGAGTGGACTCGGAAGGCAACCCGGTTGCCAAACCTGCCATCCCGGCAAAAACCACCACCAAGCCGCCCGCCGCAAAAACACCAGTCGAGTACAGCGAGGATTCGAAGGCGCTTATGAAAGCGTCGACTTCGATGTCAGGAAGCAATATTCGGATGACGATCAGCGACGATCTTCGCCGGAAGCTTTATCTACCTAACGTATACGATCCGCTGTCGTTTGCGACCACGGACGAAATCCTTAGCGTCGCAAAAGCAGAGCACAAGCCGGTCGTGGCGGACGTACCGGACACATGGTATTCGGGCGGAATGATGAGCGGACGCCCCGATTCGGCCATGACCACCGTCGAACAAATCAAGAAGCAGATCGAGAAGAAAGAGAATGTCCAAACGGTACCGGACGCCGATTGTATCGTTCTGAAACCGGCCCATCCCGAAAGAGCGCGAAACGACCGGCTGGATCGACTCGCTTTGACGGCTTTGCTTCAGGCTACCGACGAGAAAGGAGTTCCTTCGCTGGCCGACTATTCAGCTTTTGCGCTTAGGACCGCGCAGCCGAGGATGGGCGACCTCACCCAGAGCTACCTCTTCATGTTCATTCCAAATCCGCTAACCGAGGCATTCAATATGGGTTCAAATTGGAGCATGCTTCGCTTCTGGGGCTTGTTAAACTCGGAGCAGCGGTCGGTTTTGTTGTCAAGTGGAAAGATTCCGATCAGTGGCATGACAACCGCTCAAAGAGCTCAGATCGAGCAGCTCACCTATGGCGCCAATGCGAAGCTGGCATTAGACGACCCTAATAAAAAAACTGACGAGTTCGCGGACGTATTCAGCTTTGGAATGGACATGGCGATGGGTGGCGGCGGTACCGACTATCGAAGCGAAGCCACCGAAGTGGCGCCGGCAGGTCTGCCCGCCGATGGGTACATCGAAGCGAAAGCGACCAAAGAATTCTTCGCAAGCCCCGTTTCCACACCGGGAACCATGAACGTCGGTATCACGGGCATCCTAAGTCCCGTCGAGTTGGCCCTCTTCGGAATGATGAAGTCTGCGCCGAATCGCAACGGATCCGACAACATCCCTTCCTTCGGCAAACTGAGAATCGGTGAGCGAGTGGCAATGAAGTTCACGATTCATCTCGCTCCGCAGGTTGTGATCCGGCAGAGCCTCAACGATCACAGAATGCCGAAAGACGCCCAAGTCGTAGCCGAAAACAGCCTCCCCGCTGACTTTCAGAAACAGGTCGACGAGCGGATGGCCGCGCTGAAAGCCTCTCCATTTGGGTCGATGATGGCCGGAAGCGCCGGAATGTTCGGCGGCGAAAAAATTCATCCGTAGTTGGGTTCCAGTCGCGATTACTTGAACGTGCATTGCCAATTGGATTCGGTCCGGAACTCCCGATTTCGGCGAACTGGTATCCGGTGTCATGTTTGGTTGCTTGATTGGTTTGCTTGCGATCGGTACAACGACACCAGTAGGGGACGCGGGCATGCATCAACCATCCGCCGATCTCCCTTTGCTGGACCGGGTTCAGCGGGCTCTCAAGTCTCCTGACAGAGCCTGGACCGCCACCCGGTTGTCAGGAAAAGCCATCCACGTCGGCGTCGATCATAAGTACTCCTACGACTTTCTTTCTGACGGGCGATTTGTCCAATCGTTTTCTGGCCCTAACCCGGAAACCTTTGGAAATGACGGGAAAAACTATTGGGAAGATGACGGTTCCCACGCCGTTCAAAAGCTGGACCTTGAGGATCGCGATCGGCAAATGGCGATCAATTTGGTACTGTCCGACAATTGGCTGCTCTCGTCACCGCCCGTTCGGCTTACCGCGGATGGAGACACGGTTCACATGTTGTTGAAGGAAACCGGTCAAGAGGTCGAAATCCGAGTCGATCCAACTACAGCACTACCGGTCGAGGCATCGTTTCATGGCGCTGAGGGAACCACAAGCATCAAATTGAGCGATTGGAAAAATGCCGGCGACCGCAAACTTCCCATGCGAGCCGAGGTGACTACAGACGGATCCACCGAAACCTATGAATGCGACCAAGTGACGGCAATCAAGCGAGAAGACGCCAGAACCGCGATGCCTGCTTGGGGAGTTACTGACACGACCTTCGACGACACAAAACTGCCCACGTTGGAGTCGAGGTTCGCCGGTAAGCGCCACATCCTGGTCCACCCACTCGTCAACGGTCAGGACATCGGCTGGTTCATCGTAGACAGCGGCAGCGGGCCCATGATTATCGACAAAGCAAAGGCGGACTCCATGCACTTGCAAACGATCGGGCACGACACCGGTACCGGAGTTGGCGGCAGTGTCGAGTCGTCGACGCGGGTCGTATCAGAGTTCAGTCTCGGGCCGGTCACGATGCGAAATCAGAGATTCGGCGATTTTGACCTCGCGCAAATCACCAAAGGAGGAGCCGTTCCTATTGCCGGCATTGTCGGCTCCGCCTTTATGCGACGAGTCGTGATGACGATCAACTGGAACGGTCCGGTGGTCAAAGTGTTCGATCGAACAAAGTTCAAGCTTGATCGAGGCAATTGGGAACGCCTGCGATTTAGTGGAGGCAACCCTGCCGTGTATGCCGGCATCAGCGGTGCGCCTAAATCTTGGTATCGGCTCGACAGCGGCGCTGCTGGTTTCTTGACCCTTCATTCTCCCTTCGTCAAGAAATGGAACTTCCTCGAAGGAAAAGACACGACCGCGTCCAGTTCTACTGGAGCCGGTGGTACGGTGACCGCGAGGACTGGCAAGGTCAAGTGGTTTGAATTTAGCGGCAGGAGATTCGAGAACCCTACCATCCAGTTTTCAACCGCAACCGTCGGCACATTTTCCGATCCCTACTTGGCCGGAAACATAGGGATCGACGCGATCAGCAAGTTTGAGGTCGTCCTCGACTTCACCGGCTCGCGAGTTGCGTTTCTGAACTGAGGTTCTCAGGGTGGAATCGGTGGATCGGCGTTATCATTGAATTAATGTCGCTCGTGTTATTGGTCGCCCTTCTGTCCGCTCGTCAGATCCCAGCGATGCCGGGGTTGGATAAACGAATCACGTTCGCAATCCGCGCGGCGCGAGCTGCCGTAGTCATTCCGGAACTCGGCAAGCTGGCCGGCATCGACCTTCGGGCGACGCCTCAGACCGAGAACGAAGTTCTCATCGTATCTGTCGCCGATGTGCCACTGTCCGACGTCCTGGCCCGCGTAGCAACCGCGACTAGCGGTCAATGGAAGAGGGACGGCAAAACCTTGAAGCTGTTCGCCTCGGACAAGATGCGAAGCGTGGAAGAAAGGACAGACTTCGCCAAACGTCTGGCAGACATCAAGCAGGCGATTGGCGAACGAGTCGAGGTCGCGAAGAAGCAAGAACTCAACCGGGCCAAGCAGTCCAAGAAGACCGAAGCCGCCAAATCCGACACGAATGAACTCGATCGATATAGCGGTGAGCTCGAGAAACAAGACTTCAAAGGCGATGCAGAGGTCTTGATTACAAGCCTTCTCCAGTGTGTCGATCCGGCTGTATTGGCACGGTTCGAGCCGGCTGAGCGTTTAGTCTTCTCGACAAACCCGACTCGCATGCAGAAGGCGATGTCCGGAACTGCGGCCGAGGTGATCGACAACTTTGTTAAGGATCACGATGCCAAAGCCATTTCGCCACCTGCCGATTTCGACGACTTTTTGAAAGCACTGGACCAGGATCAGGCAGACCATTGGAGGACATCGGCAAGACGAGCGGGCAGAATAGGCCAAGTAGCCAAGGCACTCTTCATCGAGTCCGAACCAGACTTTTCCTATTCAGTCGCGCACGATTTCGAAGTCCGCCTATACGACTCAAAAGGCGGAATGGTCTACTCGACGAGCGATTTAGTTGGAGTCAATAACCAGATGTATCCTGGCCCAGCGCCCGATGCCAAGACTTCGACTCCGATCGTGTACTCCGACGACTCGAAATTGCTGATGAAAGGGATCAAGAATCAGGACCAGCAATTCCAACTCTCGAAAGATCTCAAGCGGAAAATGTGTCATCCATTGGACTTCGATCCTCTTTCGTTCATCCAGACTGACGAGTTGATGGCCTATGCGAAGTGGAAGGGCAAACCGTTTGTGGCGGATGTGCCGGACGAGTTCGGTTCCGCCTTACTCGAAGGAACCGAAGAGCCCGCCGAAACCCTCGAAGCGGTCGACTTCAAAATCAAACGGGCCGACGAGTTGGTTACGGTCGACGACAACGACTTTACGGTTCTGAAATCGTCCAATCCGGTTCGCTCACGGAGCTTAAGGTTGGATCGAATGGCGCTATCGACCCTGCTGCAGGCTAGCGAGCAAAAGGGAGCGACCTCTCTCGACGACCTTGCCACATATGCTTTGCAAACTCTGGAGCCCAGGACGGCTACATTAAGCCAGTCCTACCTAAAACTGCTGGTAACCGGATTCGATGGAATGTTCGATTCACCCAACTGGACGATGCTTCGGTTCTATGGACAACTCGATCCGGGAGCGCGAGAGAGCTTGGCTGAGGGCATGAAGCTCCCGATTAGTTCGCTAAGCGCCGGCCCAAAAACATGCCTAGAGGACCTGATCTATGGTCCATCCGGAAGACTGGTGATTGATGAATCAAGTAGCAAGGGCGGTGAGCAAGTCCCCGCCTGGTTGGAGTCGATGATGCCTGCCGTGCCAGTAAACGACTATCGAGTGGAACCGACGGAAAGAAGAAGTGCCCAATCTGCGTTGCCGAAGAATTCAGAAAGAGGGGGGATGAACATTTGGAGATAGTCGTCGAGGGTCTGCAGCGTCGTCGGGCGGCCGGAGTGGTAAGCGAACTGGCACACTTGCTGCACGGTCGGAAATCTCTCGCGGCTCGACTGCTCGACGAGTTTCTCCAGAGCAGATCGGTTGACTCTTTCTGCTCGATCTTCAACCGGTCGAGAGGGTTTGAGCAACGAGAAGGTCGGATCGTCAAGCTTCTTCACGTACGAGCCACTCATCACGATGTCTTCGACAGATGCAGCGGTGGGCTCGTAACCGTGGTGAAAGCCGGTTTTCGGCCAGCGATCTGGAACGTCGGCAACAAACGGTTTTCCGCTCAGCTTTCCATAGGCTAGCAACTCATCGGTTTGGAAAAAAGACAGCGGATCGGAAATTGATGGATGAAGAAGCTTGTCGCGTAAGTCGGACATTCCGGTAAGAAACACGATCGAACTGGGTTCAAAATGGATGGCAGGACCCGCTTTGGGCGGATGAGGCCAGCTATCGTCGCTCTCGTCGTACGGATAAAAAGGTATCGATCCCGTATATTCGGCACCGTCGCCGTTCATGTAGGCGACCTTGCCATCCGTATCGACCAAGTAAACGGCAAAGGTGACCTGATCCTGGAATTCGGCGAATGGCGATCTCCTGACGGTGAGCAGTGCCTTGACGATCTTCCCGACCTTTCGCGTCTCGATCTGACCGCGGCCATCAATGCCGTGCGTTGATGCCGCCGAACCTCCTACAAACGTTTGAACAAGGTGATTTCGGGAGCGAACGAATTCGTTGATCTTCGGCAACACACCGTCGAGGAACGGCTTCTGCCACGTCGTCGGCTTTGTTGAAAAGACGACAGCCTCATCAGGCTGAAGTTGGGCAATTGAGATAGGGGCGACAGATCGCCAAAGAATCCCGTCCGGATCTCCAATCTTGGTGTGCTCACTCACGACCTTGCGTGCGGTAACAAGTCGACGGTCAAACTCCGCCGACTGCTCACGTTCGCGCACCGTCTTGTCCGGAACTAACCAATACGCTTCACTGCGATGTTCCCACTTGCCGCTGGTAACGACGGCGATTCGTTTCAGTACCTCGCCAACGGGCACGTCGTCGACTTTGATGATCAAGCCCTCGTTGGCAGTTTCGGGTGTCGCTCGAATGTTAAGGCGGGCTACCTTTCCCAACTCCGGCAAGACCCGACTTGCCGGAGCTGCACGAGTTATAAAACTGACGCGCTTGCCTAGGGCAGGGCTGTTAAGTGGGGAAGCGAGGCTTAGGAATGCGATCGCAAGGGCGAGCAACTATTGAACTCCGGGAGGCGGTTTCTTCTTATCCGACGTCCGGTTGGCCTCTTCGTTTTTCCTGAGTTGATTCAGGTGCTCTGTGATCGCATTTTGGATCATCGCCGATAGGTTGATCCTTGACCTGGATAACCAGGATTTCATTCTCGGTCTGTGGTGTGACCCGAAGATCAAGCCCGGCCAGACGACCTAGCTCCGGAAGCACGACGGCGGACCTTGCAGCACGGGTGGTATACGTGATCGGTTTATCTAGACCCGGCGACGGGCTTCCCATTACGAAACACGCACAAAGCAAGGTGGCGAGCATCTCTCCTCTAAGGGTGAATCTGTCCCCTGTTCCTTACGTTACGGCTACCAAGTCTCGTTGTGGCGAGTCTCTTGGCGAGGTCGTCGATAGACTTTTGAAAATCGGCAGGGAGTTCCTTCTCTGTAACGACTTTTGAGCCTTTATCCATATACAAGTCAAGAAGCTCCCTGGAAAATGAGGTTTGCGGACCGACAGTGACCGAAAACGAGATCCGGTGCATGACTCCCGCTCGCAAATTTCCCACATTCCCTAAGCCAAGCCGCAAGGCCGCGTTCGATGCAAAACTCGGTGTCCGGCTTGCAGCAAGCTCGAAAAGGCCCAAGATACTGGTTTTGGTCGTTCGGGCCGAGCCATCCGGCATCGCCTTCATCGCAAACGGCTCTTGTAGCTCGTTAAACTGAATCACGCTATCCGGCGAAAGACCGTTCGGAGCGACCTCCGTTGGCTCGGTGCGATAGTCTCCCGCGATCGTACTGAAAATATCGCTGAACAGCTCTTCAAGATTCGGTTTGCCGTCCTTGTTTTCGGAATCAACAGTTAGGCGCTGTTCACCTGGCGAATAGAAAATCGCTTCAAGTGCCATACGCTGGGCTGAATTGAGAGTTCCTACCGAGAGTCTGTGATCTCTTCGAGCAGCTTCGCGTTGGCCGGCGGTTAGGGTGCCATAGAACCTCAACGCACCCCAATCGATGGCCAAATGAGTTGTAAAAACGGACGGAACCGACACCTGCGCGAACTCGGAAACAAAGCTTGGCTGCCGCAACATTGGTGACTGCACCGCGAATGTCGAAACATCGTCCAATGAAGCGACTCCGTTTACCTGGGCTGCCTGAGAGAGCGTCGTTAGTGCGATCCTGCTTAGCCTCACTTCGCGTGCGACCACAGGGTGGGCCGGTTTAATCAAAGTGAATGCCGGGTCTGAAATCGACTTTACATTGTCACCGGCATTGATTGCGGTCTCAACATCCTCGACTGTAGTTTGGTTCGGTTCCGGCGCACCTTCGCCATCAGCGGACTCTCGGTCTCCGAAAAAAGATTCGTCGTCGAGCCCTTGATCGGGTAGGTCGGCCACAAGCGGCTTGCCTTTCGTGGCTGCGTATGCAAGCAGCTCATCTGTCTGAAAGTAGGACAGCGGATCGTATTGGGCGGGGAGATGAATCCGCTGCCTCAACTCATCGCTGACAGGCAACTCCTTCATCAGTTCGAACGCGCGGATAAGAGCACGAAGTTCGAGCGAGATCTTACTGAAGACGATTGGAGTGGGCTTCTTCGAATCCTTGGCCGGCTGGTCTGGCACCGCTTTTCCGTCGGACTCGTCACCCCCATTAAGATTCTCCTCGACCTTGTAGGTCACTTTCCCGGCAGCATCATAGAAAACGAGGTTAGCGCTCTGGGCATTGTCGGTGGCAATCAAAAGGACCTTGGCTACAGGGCCGATCTTGGCGACATGCTTCGTCATCTGGTCCCGTTGAAATGCCGCGTATTGGCTGTTGAGAGCCTGCAGCTGGTCGTCCACGTTAGCCGGCGGGATGCTAGATAAGCTGTTGTGAACCTGAATGAAGTCGTTGATCGACGCGATGGCATTTGAGCCGAGAGGTAGTTGGTGAGCGGTTGGATTGGTCGAGAAAACGACGCGATCACCTTCATCGATCGATGCCAACCTTGCGGGATCGAGGCCAGACACAAGATCAAACGCTAGCTTGTCTTCGCTGTAGGTGCGCTGCATCTCCGCCGGGTCGGTGTTAGGGCCCAACTCATCTGGATCATCCTCGTCCTCATTGGCTTTCTTGGCTTTTTTCGGTCTTCCGGCCGCGATCCATTTCTCTGCTTTGGCGATCTTGTCGAGCTGATCCTCGAGCGCCTTGCGTTGATTCTTGAGCCCCTTCTTAAATTCGACGATTCGGCCCGCCAATTCCTCGCGCTCTTCCGCGGCGCGAGTCTTGGAAGACGGGAACAGGTTCATGACGGCTCCGTTATGTCTCCATTCGCCGCTAGTAACGGTTGCGATCCGCTGAAGAATTTCGCCAATAGGCTGATCCTTGACCTGGATTACCAGGATCTCGTTTTCAGTCTGCGGCGTAGTCCGCAAGTCGAGACCGGCGAGGCGTCCGAGCTCAGGTAAGACGACAGCGGCTCGAGCAGCGCGGGTCGAGTATGTAACCTTCGAGTCAACACCTCCGGAAGGGCTCGTCTGTACAAAGAGCATGGCTAAGAGGCAAACGCCTAACTGCATTACCGGTATGTTACGACGATCTGACCTAGGCTACAAGCAAAGAAAGGCTACGGATGAATCTTTCCGCCGCCAAGGCCCGCCAACGCTCCGAGCGCGCCGAGAGGGGACTTTTTGAACATCTCCAGCCGCTCAGCGATTAGCTTCTGGAAGTCGTCCGGCAGATTCGAATCGGATACAACAGGTGCATCTTTGGGCATGCGCGCGTCCTTAAGCGTTTGGCTCATGGTCACCTGCGATGTGAAGTGGAACGTGAACCTCAGAACGGTGCGACTACCGATTCGCAGTTTGGGGAAGCTTGGCATCATGCCGGAAAACTGAGCATAGTTTTTGTCTTCTTTGAACATCTTGAAGATGGCCAGTTCGTCGGCGCCCAAGATCGCCACGGTTCCCACGTTCACGGTTCCAGGATCTTGAGCCGGAGATGCAAATGGCTCTTCAGAGACTTTGAGATCGACAAATCCATCTGCCGGAAGGCCGTTCGGAACGATTTCGGTCGGTTCTTTTCGGTAATCATCGCCCGATCCACCACCTATCATTCTCATCCAGAAAGGTTGGTCGTTCGATTTGTGTTGGGGGTCCTCAACCGTCAACTGGCTCATCGAACCGTAAGTCATTTTTTCGACACTCGTGCGTTGGGCCGAACTGAAGCTAGAGACATCCACCCGTCCACCATGTAGCAGTCCGGAGCGGGTATCGGGCGTGAGCCGCCCATAGAAGCGCAGCATTTCCCAACTCGTGAGGCCATCCATGCTTTGTTGGACCGCTCCCGGAACAAACATCGTCATGTACAGTTGACCGATCCCGCCTTGCAGAGGATCTGGCGCACGCAAAGAATATTCAGCAAGGTCATCGAGGGACGGAACCCCTTTCTCGTCTGCCGCCTTAAGGATCGTTCCAAGTGCATCGCGGTTCAGCCGCTCGTCTCTTGCCGCCGATGGATAATTCGGCTTTATCACGAGGAACTTGTCGTCGGCCATGACCTTCATGTTGTTGCTGCCGTCCTTGAGCTTTTTCTCGAAAGCCTCGACGGTGGCCATCTGAGCTCCTAAGAACAAAGATAGATCACCTTCCGCGCTGTCCGGTACGTCCGCTACTAGAGGCTCGTGTTTCGATTTTGCAAGGGATAACAGAGCGTCTGAAACCATGAAGGAGAGCGGATCGTGAAGTGAAGGCTGAAACAGTTTTGCCCTCAAATCACGATCGAACTCCAATTTATACACGCCGCCTCGAATGCCACCGAAGCTCTTCATCAACGCCTTTGAGTCATCGGAGTATTCGATGGGTAGTCCCTTATTCGCGGTATCGTCCGTGGTCGGCTTACCTTGAGCGGCGCCGGCCATGTTCACTAAGGCCGACATGCCGCCCGACTGAAGCGAGAGCATGTCCTGGCCAGAAAACTCGATCTCGCCCTTTTGGTTGTAGAGCCTCAGTTCGAGTTGGGTCAAGGAGATGACTCCAAATCCCATTTGCGTCACCACCAACAGCGCTTTTGTGACCGGCCCGATTTTCTTCGTCTTGTTCGTCAGCAATCCGCCGAGTGCTTTGACCTGCTCATCCGTGAGGTTGCTATTAGAAATGTCTTCCGACGTGCTCGGCGTTTCGGAGTTGTGCTTTTGAATGAAATCGTTGATGACGCCGGTGGCGCCGTCGCCTAAAGGATGCTGTGTCCGAGTTGGCGCGGTCGAGTAGACGATCCTATCTTGAGGGCCCAGGTCCGCGAGCCCGGACGGGTCGATGCCCTGCAGGAGCTTCGTGATGGCCAAGCCTTCGGTAGTGGTCGACATTGCGTCGCCAACCTGGTCTTCCACCGAACCGGCTTCATCTTTCTTTGCTTTGGACTTGTCTAGTGGGGCCCCCGAGTTTGATTCGTGACGCTTGGCTGTTTTCACGCGATCGTCGATCGCCTTTCGAACGAGTGCGATTCTTTTCGCCTGTTCGTCTCGATCCTCCTGCCGCCGGATCACGCTCGATGCGA
>Ga0207090_1106_pt2 | contig 19639 bp, 15 predicted proteins | sample Alteio_BWMinHeat_50_FD_153565 | JGI IMG/M metagenome (GOLD analysis project Ga0207090, IMG submission 153565) | Enriched cells from forest soil in Barre Woods Harvard Forest LTER site, Petersham, Massachusetts, United States -... | ecosystem: Environmental > Terrestrial > Soil > Temperate forest >...
ATATGCAAGTACCAACGATCAGTTCGGACAAATGGGTATTCGACCAGTGCGCCATCCCTGGGGAGTGTGGCACCTTCCGATCTTCTATACCGACAACATGGATTTTTCGAGCCCGCATTTCTGGGATGACCAGATCGAGCCGCCGTTTTCGGATAAACTGATTGAAATCGCACTTGAGAAGGATGGCGTCTATGTGTTTGATTTTCATCCCGTTCATCTACTGCTCAATACGCCAAACCGTGACTGGTACTTCGCTATGCGCGATCGTTTCAAGGCAGGCGAAAGCCTTAAAGGCTTGGCGTACGACGGCTTCGGCACCAGGAGCTTCTATGACGCGCTGTGCGTAGCGATGCAGCAGCGCCACATGGGGAGCCTGAGCCTGGCCGCGGCTCTGGATGCCCATTTGCAGTTTCCTCGGACGCCGCCTCGCAACTCTCTGGGCGCCTGATATGCAAGCCGGAGGCTATTTCGGATGAAGGAATGTCGTTGTGGTCGCCTCGTCCAATGCGCTGAGAAACGACAATGGTGATCCTGCTCACCGGAGCGACCGGCTGTCTCGGCCGTGCCCTCGTTCCGGAATTTATATCAGCCGGACATAGGGTCATTGTGCTAGTGCGGCCAGGCAGCAAATTTTCAGATGGCGGCGGTTGTGAGGTCTTAGAGATGGATCTCCGCATACCACTTGAAGCCAAGCGGTTGCCTTCGCACTGTGACGCGGTCGTTCATGTCGCGCAGTCTCGCGAGTACCACAAGTTACAGGGGGCTCTGGACATCTTCCGCGTCAACACTGCCGCTACCGTCGAGTTGGCAAATTATGGCGCCGAGGTAGGAGCGCGTGAGTTTTTTCTTGCTTCGACTGGTTCACTGTATGAGCCGAGTCCCATGCCGATCCCGGAAACTGGACCCATTACGGCCTCGAATTTCTATTCCGCCTCCAAGCTTGCTGCCGAACAGCTTCTTGCACCGTTTGCAGCGGTCATGACGATCACGATCGGCCGGCTGTTCTATCTCTATGGTCCTGGTCAGCACGGCAAATTGCTCAACGATCTCGCAAAGCGACTGAAAATGAACAGTGCCATCGATTTGCAGGGAGAAGGCGGTCCGCTGCTTACTCCGACCTTTTCGGGCGATGTGGCAAAGCTCACTCGCCGCGCGATCGAGGAAAGGTGGAGCGGAGTCTACAACATGGCCTCGTCCCAAGTCGTGACACTTCAGGAATTAGCTGAAGAAATGGGCCGGGTCCTTGGCCTGGTACCCATGTTTGTGCGTAACGGTTCGGATGCGCCTATTCCGGTCCTGCCGGATTTGACGAAACTTAAGGACCGTCTGATCGGTTTGGACTTCACGACCCTCAAGGAAGGACTCGACTTGACTCTTTTGCAGGTTGAACAGGGGGGTACCGGCATATGAGCTGCAACTCCAATGTTGTATTGCCTCTGCGTGGCATGCAATATTCAACAAAGCGGATTTGGTGGTCACGCGTGACATACTGTGAAAGAACATAGACATTGGATGTGACAGCGATAACGTGCAAAATGGTGGGGACTCGGCGTGCAGGAGCACTTACTACCTAGACAATATCATGAAAGAATCTGAATTCAGAAAGGCAAACAACTGGCGGTTCCTTTGTTAGTTCTAAAGTCTGAGGTGTCGTTAGCAATATGAAGGAAGTGGCGCAGGGAAAAAAACAAAGCTTCTCTTCCGGACGCGTGAGCTTTCAAAAATATTTGCTCGTTCGAATAGTTTATCTTGTTGTGGATGTCTTACTATTATTGCCAATATTTTTAATCACGGTCGTGTCGCGAGTGTCGCGTCGTCCAATTGATGTTGGACTCGGCCCTTTGCCGACCATCAACAGCCAGTATCACAAGCAGTGCCTGGAGAGATTTGGCTATCGCTGTGAAACTTTCGTCTATTACACTTGGTATTTTACCGATGCTTTCGACGTAAATATCGGCCGGTACTGTCCACGCGCATTCGGCCCTTACATTGCATATATCTTTTGCCTATTTCGCTACAAATGCTTGTACACCTATTTCACCGGCGGACCGCTCGGTTTCACCACGCTCTTGGCCCGCTGTGAGCCGTTTCTCTTTCGGCTTGCCGGCATCAAGACTGTTCTGATGCCATTTGGAGCGGATGTTCACGTGCTCACACGCACGAAGAACAGGTTAATGGTTGATGCATACTCCAAGGACTATCCGGGCTTACGGCATAGCCACGCGCGAACTGAAAATATGATGGATGTCTGGACGCATGGCGCGGACCATATTATCGCCGGCTGTGATTGGATCGACTTCATGTATTATTGGGATACGTTAATGCTCTCGCATTTCGCAATCAATTTAGACGATTTCGTTTTGGCGAGGCCCGAAGAAAAACTGGACAAACCGGGCGGTCCGCTTCGGCTTATTCATGCTCCAAATCATGCCAATCTCAAGGGCACTTACCAAATCATGAAAATCGTAAATGAATTAAACGCAGAGGGCCTGCCTATTGAATTATCAGTTGTACAGGGTGTTCGGCACGCTGAAATACCTGGATTGATACAAGCGGCCGACATCGTGGTCGATCAGTTGGTGCTCGGATGGTACGCCATGTTTGCTCTTGAGGGCATGGCGTCAGCTAAACCTGTGATCTGCTATATACGGCAGGATCTTTTGGAATTTTACACTGATGCCAACCTTCTAGAAGTCGATGAGCTGCCGATCGTTAAAAGCTCGCTCCAAACGCTGAAGAAAACGCTTCGAGATCTTGCATCGATGCAACGCAGCGAATTGCATGAACTGGGGTTGCGTTCACGTGCGTTTGTTGAGAAGCATCATTCGCTGAATTCTATCGGCTCGGTTTTCAACACGATCAACCAAAGCTTGGGTATACCAAAATCAATTTTACGCCGATGAGAGTGTCTTAAGTTGCGCCTTTTTATGGGTTCGAGCGCTTATGTAATCAAGCAGATCTCGTCGCTCGTCGTCTAGGTCGCTTGGCGCGCGGATGATGCCCGAGCCAAAGAGCAAAGCGCTTGTGGAAAATCGCATGTGAGACCTGCGAGTGAATGATGCGTGTGATGCATGCATTAACGCTGCACCATTATGCAGACCCTCATCAAATCTATCTGACAAGAGCGAGACGATTTGAGCCGAGAAGTTGATAGTGCTCGCCGGTTCGACGGCATATGAGATCGGGGCCAAGTTTCTCCCCCGCGCGGCTCATCCAACCCATCTGACGCGCAGGCATGCCCATCATCAGCGCATGGGGAACAACATCGCGCGTCACGACAGCGCCAGCACCGATGAAGGCAAATTCTCCGATTGTGATCCCGCAGAGGATTGTCGCGTTCGCGCCGATTGTTGCACCCTGCTCGACGATTGTTTTGCGAAATTCCTTCTTGCGACTAACACAGGCGCGTGGGTTGAAAACATTGGTGAATACACAACTCGGCCCGCAGAACACGTCGGCTCCAAGCTCAACTCCCTCATAAAGCGAAACGTTGTTCTGGATCTTACATCCGTCGCCGATTTTGACATTGGGCCCAGCCATAACATTCTGGCCAAAAATGACTTTTTTTCCAATAATTGTACCCGGCAAGACATGGCAAAAATGCCAAATAGTGGTGCCGTCGCCAATTGAAACGCTATCGTCGATATAACTGCTTTCGTGTAAACGGGCACCCGGAAACCGGGGATCTTCACGCAACTCGCTCATTGCATCTTCTCAAGCGCGAAGGGATGACGATCGCCTTTGTTCCATTGGATTGGTGCCGTCCGCAAGACAGAAGTAAGTTCGACAGACGGTCGGACATCTTCGATTCCAAAACCACGGCCGGCAAGAATTTCCCGATAACTCAGTGTATGCAAGTCGGCGAAGCCTACGGAAAGCTCAACTTCTGAATTATCGATGCGGAGGGAGCGCCACGTGCTCGGACCATTAGAGAGCTTTTTTGGTACATCCTCGCTCGCGATCGATAAGAACCAGCGTACCCGAGCTCGCTCGAATTCCATGTAGCCGGCGGCACGATTAGCCGTACGAAGATGAACAATGTTACTTCGTGCAGGACCGAATACATAGACAAGCATATCGAACATGTGGATCCCTATGTTCGTAGCAATACCGCCCGATTTTGATTCGTCGCCTTTCCAGGAAACTTGATACCATCGGCCGCGCGCAGTGATATAGGTGACCTCAATGTCGTGCACGATATTAGGCTGCGCAGCGACACGCTCACGCAGCGCTTGAATCCCTGGATGTAATCGCAACTGCAAAATTGTATTAATGCTGCGTTTTGTGCGCGCAGCAATCTCTGCTAGACCGTCCAAATTCCAAGGATTGAGGACGAGTGGTTTTTCGCAAATGGCATTCGCGTCGGCACGCAATGCAAAGCGAACATGTGAGTCATGCAAATGGTTCGGTGAACAGATAGAGATGTAGTCAATCGGCTCATTATCTCTGCGCAGTTTTTCAAGGTAGCGGTCGAAACGCGCGAATTCGACGAAAAAGTTCGCGTTGGGGAAATAGCTGTCGATAATTCCGACCGAATCGTTTGTATCGATCGCAACCCGCAGCTCCCCGCCAATTTCGCGGATTGCCTGCAAATGCCGCGGCGCCACATATCCCGCGGCCCCAATTAACGCAAATCGTGGTGTCACTAGCTGAGACTTTCAAATTATCATTTATTGAGCTTCAGCCAAGCAAAAGGTCGCGCATCCCTCTAAATTGGTCGATCTTTATGGCCGTTATTTTTTTGCGGGGCGTCAAGAGTTTTACAGAGTTACTCATTGCGGCCCTTTGTTCATGCCGTATTCGTAACGCTTGTTTTCCAGCGCCATCTGTCTGCCTGGATTGGGCAGCCGGTACCTGTTAACAAAACCCTCCCAATTTCACAGCAGAACGGAATACGCTGGCCACGCTAATGAGCATGCTAGAGAGACTTTTTTACAATATAAAATCTCGCCATGCCACTGACTATTTGGCAATTGCTATTGCGATATCACTCCCATGGTCAACGTCAGGAACAAGCGTTTTATTGGTAATTTGGCTATTGCATTTCTTTCAACGTTCAAATTTTCCGACCTACGATGGGGCTTCGTTAACAAGTCGCCTATTGGCACTTAACGGGCAAACAGACCTGGCCATCGAATGGTCGCTATTGGGGGCATAGCGGACAAAGGTCGGCACGGGCACTGAATGGCTTGGTCGCGAATGGCCGATGATGTTGAAAAACGATTTCAGAGGGTTTTCGATGCAACATTGATTCAAGGCATGCATCGAATACGCAATATCGATTCAAAAGATCGCTCGTTCCAATTCGGTTTGTTGCGTGTCGGCAGATTGCCATGGCCTTTTTCAACAGTATCGACCCAAAGTGGACATTCTGCAAAACGATCTTTCCCAAGACCCCGCACTCGCTGCGAAGCATTAATGTCTTCTAGTTCCTCAAGACATCATCTAGATATAGGATCGAGCTACGCACGAATTTAGGTCTCAGGTGTGTGTTGTCCTTGTAGATCGGAGTGCCGTCGTCTGTTGTCGCGGGGCAATAATCCTTCGTCTCACTACACAAAAACTGGATTGGATCGATGATGGTTGCTCCTGCATCGGAACCCGCCGCACGCAATCGGTGCGTCGTATCTCCGTAGCGTCGCTCGATTTCCGACAGTGACAGGCCGCCAGAACTCACGTTAATCGACATGAACGAGCGCTTGATTAAGTTCTTAGGGTCAAAGGCCTCGCCAACCGGAATGTTCAATACGAGATAGACCTTACGGCCCGCATTCACCAAATTCCTGATCATATCGGAAAGGGATTGCACAGCTTCGTTGGCAGCCAACGGATTCGTCATTGGTTGATTGCCGACGAAGAATTGATCCGGTGCGGAATTGAAATACCACCACCATTGAGCGGCGAGAACGACAGTATCGATGTTCTGCTTTTCAATATAAGCAAGCGCGGCGGCGACAATGCCGTTGCAGTATGGAGTGCGCGGCGGGGCAATGATGGCCGGAATGGGCGGACAGCTTCCGCCGGTTATGAGGTAGACGGTCTTAGATTTCTCAGGCATCTCAGTAAGAATTTTCTGAGCACGCGGCCAATACTGTTGCGCATTGCTGTCTCCCAAAAACATGACCGACCCTTTACCGGCGACTTTACGTAAGATGGTTCTGCCGTCCGACTGGATGTATTCCATGTCTGGGGTAGGGAAGCCCCATTCGCCAATAGCCTCGACAATCTTATCAACGCCCAGACGGCTTGAATAGGGTTTAATAATTCCTGTCGCTGCCATATACCCCGTCGCACCAATCGCCAGACACGCCGCCGTGAGCATCAGAGCGATGCGGTTGGAGCGTAAAGATGTTTCGATGAATTTGTAGGTCGCCGCAGCCAGCACCACCGACGCGACAATTGCCGCCGCCTGAATGGATTCTGTCGGTGTTTCACCCTCGATGATTCTGACGAACGAGAAAAGCGACCAATGCCAAAGATAGAGCGGATAACCGATCAACCCGACGAAGACGATAGCTGGATGAGACAAGATTGTGCGATTGATCCATGAGGATGGACTCGAGATCATCAGCGCAGTTCCTATCGTCGGCAACAATGCCCACCAACCTGGAAATGTCGATATTCGGGTGAGGATTGCAGCGGAGACGATAATCGCCGCGAGACCCGCTGCTGCAAATAAATTGTTAATGATTATATTGGGTTCCGATGACGAACGCGCTGAGTAGGCCAGAAGGGCGCCGATGAGCAATTCCCATATCCGGGTGCCCGGTAGAAAGTATGTCGCCACTGGATATGCCCTGACAAACAAGATATTGACGGCGAACGAGCCGAGCAAGCCGAAGACAATCAACACAGCCATTCCGCTTCGGACGCGATAGGCAAAGGCCAGCGCCAGGGGCCAAACGATATAGAACTGTTCTTCGATGGCGAGCGACCATAGGTGAAGCAGCGGCTTAAACTCTGCGGCAACATCGAAATATCCGGCTTCACTCCATAGGAGGAAGTTAGAGATATAGACCGCGCCGCCCGCGGTATGGTCACCAAGGCTTTTGTATTCGTTGGGAAGCAGGACAAACCATCCGAAGATAAGGCAAAAAGCCAAAACCGTTATCAAGGCTGGAAAGAGACGGCAGATTCTATGGGCATAAAATCGCGCGAATGAAAATGATTCGCGTTCAAGTCCATGGAAGATGACGCTTGAAATCAAAAAGCCGGAGATGACGAAAAAAACGTCGACGCCAATAAAGCCGCCAGCGACGATATTCGGAAATCCGTGAAAGAAAACCACGAGGACGATTGCAATAGCCCGTAGCCCATCAATGTCGGGACGATAGTTTATTGATGGTGTAATTCTAATCGTCACAACATAGCGGCTACCACACCCAACAACTACTCTCAATATCCTTGCTGTCGCCGCGCGCAATCCCAATATGCGCGTCGCTAGTCGTCCTGAAGACATTCATCGAGACGAACTCATATGCGATGGCGAATGTCTGCATTGGGAGCAAAGCGGATATTGACGACTGGTGATATTCCGTAACCTATCATTCTGCGAATCCAAATGCCCTGTGTGTACCGAAAACCTAAACCCGGACGATGAAGTCCGCCAAGGATCGGGCGTGAGCTTACGATTCCAGGTGCGTTCTGATGTCGTTGTAATAGCCAGCATAGGCTCGCAGGATCCGGCGCAAATGTGCCTCGCCAAGACGTCGAAATGGTCCACGCACTCGCGCCGGATCGACCCGATCAGCCTTTCGGCAAAGCCATTCTGCCAAGGCGAGGCCGGCGCGGCGGGCTTAATGGAATTTCATGCTCCACTCAGGAGGCGAGATGAGGAGAAGAGTCGCGCGAAGGAGCGCATCTATTCGCATCGCGCTATTGACCACGCTTGGAAGCCCATGCGAATGAATCCCTCATCCTTTATTGGTGCGCGCGGTCGAAAGTCCAAAGGATCGCGCCGACAAGGGCGCTACCGGCCGCCAGCATCAGCATTTGCAGCACGAGTGACGAGGTCAACAGCGTCACTGTTGCAAGCGCCACTAGCCCAACGTTGGTCGCGAATACGCGGCCGACAATCTGATAGACGCTAGAGCCGCCATCCATCGCGCGTTGATAGAAATGGCTTCGATGGGCTTGCAAGACTTGCTCGCCGTTAACAACCCGGCGCAGCAGCGTGATGGTCGCATCTGCCAGGTAATAGAGTGGCAGCAGCAACGCAGCCGCGAGATGTCCGCCACCGGCGAGCAACACGAGCAGCCAGCCTAGCAATAGACCGATCGGAAGACTGCCCACGTCGCCGAGGAATAGCCGCGCCACCGGGCGGTTGAACGGCGCAAAGCCGATCATGGCGCCGCAGAGTGCAAGCGACACAAGGGTCGCGTCCGGCGGTAACGCGCCCATCAGGCCGAAAAGGGCTAGCGCCGCCGTGAGCGGAACCACTTCGGCCACCGTCATCCAATCGACGCCATCCATAAAATTTACCAGGTTCACAAACCAGAGGATGGCGACGACCATGAGCAGACGTTCGATCCACCAGGGCAAAATAGGGAAAATATGCAATGCCGGCGGCAGCATTGCCACGACGGCAAATACTACGATGGCCTGCAGCATGAGGCGCGGCAATGCCTCAAGTGGCCGCATGTCATCAGTCGCCCCGACCACAGCAAGCGCAAGGCTACAAGCGAATACGCCGGCGAGTTGAACCGGATCATCCAAAGTGTAGGGCATCAACATCGCCGCGCCGACTAGGGCGACCGTCACGGCACCGATCACAGCGATGCCGCCGCCTTGCGGTGTCGGCTTGCGGTGCGTGGAGCGGGCATTCGGGCGCGCCAAGGCGTACCGCACGAGAAGCGGACGCAATCCAATAATGAGAACGAAAGCGATAATCGCCGCCGCGATTGGGAATAGTCCCAAGATCTCCAGCCGTTCGGTAATTGTGCTCATCATTGAGGTCTATACTGCGAGGCGGAATAACCGATGAAAGTTATCCGATTGATAGCTCCGTTATGCAACTTTTGAGGGTTTCATTAGTGTGTGTTCTTCAAGGGACAGGCCTTCATAGCGCATGATACAGCTCGACGGTCTCGGTCCCGATCCGCTCGCTAGAAAATTCACGATCGACCAGCGCGTGTCCGGCGGCGCCAAACCGTTCCCGCAAACCTGAATCGTTTGCGAGCTGCGCGATGGCATCCGCCAATGCCATCACATCGTCAACCGGGACGAGAAGTGCGTTCACGCCGATCCGGGCGACCTCACGACAGCCAGGAACGTCAGTGGCGACGATGGGGCGACCGCAAGCGGCGGCTTCCAAGAGGCTCTTAGGTAAGCCTTCGCGCCGCGATGTCAGCACCGCGATATGTGCACGGGACCAAACAGTATTGATGTCCGGCACATGACCGAGGATCTCAACACCGGGCTGGCGGCGCCACGCGTCGACCTCCTGCGGTGGAATGGATGCTGGATTGGCCGGATCGGCGTCACCGGCAATCAGCAGGCGAACCGTATTCTCGCGCGCTGCCAGAAGGGCTTGTGCTGATATCAAAGAGCGCAGGCCTTTGTCAGCAAGCAAGCGGCCGACATAGGCCATGGTAATGGGACCGGCTGGCTCCGGTAGCGGCCGGAATCGCTTCGTATCCACGCCGGAGCCCGGAATGATGAACAATCGGGAGCGATCGATACCGATGTCCGTCATTAAGACATGGTCGTCAGTATTTTGCACCAGCACCGCTGAATAAGGACCATTCAAGAGCCAGCGCAGCACGGGGCGCAAGATCGCGCGAACGGTGCGGGCTTTGAAAGAATTCGAGGTGAAGGCGAAACCAAGACCGGTGAGCGCCGAGAGGCGCTTGATTGGAAGACCGAGACCAGCAGCCGAACCAACAATCACAGGCCAAAGTGCGACTTGATGGACCAGATCGGGAGCGAGCGTGCGGTAAACGCGGCGTACCTCGGCAATGGCGTTGAAAAAGTCAAATGGATTGGTGCTGCCCCGCCGCCATTCTAGTGGATGAAGTTGAAAACCCTCGGCAATAATATCCGCGCCGCCTTTCACCACGCGGGTGGCGACGTGGACTTCGTACCCGGCAGCGCGCGCCGCGCGCGCCATTGGTAGCCGGTGGGATAGGAAGTACCAGTCTTCAGAAACGAGGTAGAGCAAACGAGCCATCGATAACTCGTGCCATGGGTGACGATAAAGGTCTACGACTTCATTCGCCGGATGCGTTTAGAACATGTAAGTAATTGAAATGGCCGTCCTCCTTCAAGTCGGACCACTTCAACGAGGGCGGATCACGAATGCGTCCTATCGGGCGCTTTGGAAGCCGGCGGCGAGGTCGCGCGCGGGTGCGCGCAGTATGACTGGGCCGAGCCGCGTGCTGGCGCAGGGCAGCGGCGCGCGCCAGCAATAGCCGGAGATCGCCATGTTGTAGCGTATGCCCGGGGCAGTTACGACCAAATAGTTCTCGACCGGAATGGCGCGCGGACGCACCAGCCTTTCGGCAATGGTGATATGGCCAGATCGACGATATTCGATCGCCCCAGAGACCGTGACCTGAACGATTACAACCGCGGCGGCGGCACCGACCAGCGTCGCCGCGTCCGCTGCAAACGTTTTGGTCGGCGGCACAATCAGCCGCATGGCGAATAGCGCAACCGGGATGACGAACAGCCCAGCATTGTAACGAATCTCCGGAGCGACCGCGAACAGCAGGACGAGGCTCGGCACCAGCAGCGCCAGCACCCAGATTTCGCCGCGGTTCAGATCGCGCCGCGTGACCCATAGAAAGCCAGCGAGGCAGGCCACGAACGGCCAGAACACGCTGGCATTGAGCCAAAGCCGCGTCCCCATTAGCCATCCCGGGATCCAGTTCCAGGCGCCGGGGTTCGGGGGCACCTGGCTATCCCAGCGCGAAAACAGTGTGGCGGCTGCGCCGAGTTCCTTTACGGACTCGATCGGCAGCGCCCACGGCACCGGCAAGCATGTGATCGCTGCTGGCAGGGCAAGGCAGCCCGACGCCATCACCGACGCCACGAAAAATGGTGCGACAAGAACAGCGGTGACGACCCCGGCGCCAATCCAGCGACGCATCCCGCTGCCGAGGACGACGTACAGACCGGCGATCGGAACGAGCAGCAACCCACTGAGCTTGGCGTTCAGGGCGCCGCAAGCCAGCAGCAATGGTACCATGCTTCTGTCGGTCGATTTGGCCTCGACTGAGGCGAGTAGGCGCCAGGCGATTACGCACGTGAGCGCCGCCAGGCTCGGGTCCGGGGATGGGGTGGAGAAGCTGCCTATTACCAGGCCAATGGCGAGCAGTCCCGCCGAGGCGACAGCGAGAAAAATGTCGCTAGGCCGCGAGACGCCACGCGCAACGCGGCCTAGCGCAATAACAATCTGGCCACTCACCATACACAGGACGAAGCCGTTGACGACACCATCCGCGCGGCCGTCGAACACGGTGTCGAACGGCGCCACCATCGCCCACACCGACGAAATGAACCCGAATCGAATCTGAATGTGGGCGACGCCTGTCACGAGGCCGTACTCGGCTAGCCAGCGAATCGCGGGAATATGATAGCCGCCCGTATCCGGCGTTGATCGTAGATTAGCAGCCACGAACGCAGAGAAGGTTACGATCACCGCGAGAGTGAGCGCCGCGTCCAAGCGGATCAATTGGCGCAAGCGTGCGCCTAGCGCCCAGCCAGCGGATGTGCGGCTATTCGCCGCGAGTGCGACCGCGCAGCTGACGCCGACAACCACCCCCAGATTCGAGGGCGTTACGGGGGCGATCAACGACACGGCGGCGGCCAGCCACTCGCAGGCGATCAGACCGAGCCACAGTGCTTGCACCAGCCAGTCGCCGAGGCGGTTGTCGCGGTCGCCATAGGCCGCGCACAACAAGCTATGCCCCAGCGGCGCTGAGAAAGCAGCGATCAACGCCCAGCAGCAGATCAGCGCTACCATGATCGGCCCCCACTACCTGGCCCAGGTGGAATGTTAATTGAGAGTTAGTTGGTGCGCCAGAATTACAACTCGATCAGATTGCGCTCAGCGCTCAACTGAAGGTCCGAAGATATTCACGCCTTTGGCCCATCACCAAGATGAGACCATGCCATTGCAGTAATATCTCATCCGCTAATACGAAAAAGCTGTCAGGTCGCATCAATCCGACGCTAACTGACGGCGTATCATTTATATATTAAATCGCTCTCATTGCGCGACGGTCCCATCACTGGCCGAAATCTCGGCCCGGCCGACAATCGTTACCTGCGGCAGCGGGAAGATCATCTTGGTGCCATTGAGGATGGTTTGCCGCTCGCGCTGGAGAAATTCATGGCGAAAATGCCAAGGCAGCACAAGGTAATAATCCGGCTTCATCGCACGCGATTCCTCTTCTGACACGATCGGAATATTGGTCCCAACGGTGCGCGCACCATGTTTGTCGGGATTGCGGTCCGAAGCGCAGGTAACCAGATTAGAATCGATACCGCACCATTGCAGCAGCACGTTTCCTTTAGTTGAAGCGCCATAGACGTGAATGCTCTTGCCCTCTTTGCGCAAAGATTCCAATAGCGCCGTTAGCTCGTCGCGAATTTTCCCGATCCGCTGTTGGAAAGCAACATAGGTCTTTTCTGTCCCGAGTTCGAGCTTGGCTTCGGCACTACGCAGGCTGTTTAGGAAATTCTGCCGGTCCGGCGTATCAAAGCCATGATTATTGTCGTGGGTGACGTAGCAGCGAATACTGCCGCCGTTGATCTCGTTGAGTTCAGCTTTAAATGCACGCAATCCTGCTTCACGGAAAATGAAATCAAGTGCAGCTAAGCTGTAATATTCCAGATGTTCATGGCAGATGGTATCAAGTGAGTTCTTCTCCAACATGGTCGGCAGATAGGACATCTCGACAATCCAGATGCCATTCGACGCAAGCGTGTTCTTTATGGTCTTGGCAAAGCCGACCGGATCCTCCAGGTCGTAAAACATTGCAATAGACGTGACGATGTCGACCTTGCGTTCGCTCAAGATTTTATCGGCCAGCTCGGAGGGAAAGAGCGTGTTGATCACACGGATCGGCGGCTTAATCTGGCGCGCGAGGTCGGAAGGATCCACGCCAATGAGGTCAAACGTCTCGGGAAACCGGTGAAGCAAAGTTCCATCGTTGCAGCCAATGTCGAGCACTCGCAAATTTGTGCCAGGCACGATGCTGGTGGCGCTTTCGGCGATGTCCCTTAGGTGTTCGCGCATCGTGTTATTGACGCCGGAGCGATACCAGTAAATCGTATAAAGAAACTCCGGCGGAAGAGAATAGGCGGTCTGCAAAAGGCCGCAACCTTTCGGATTCTTTTGTAAGTCGCAGCGTACGAGTAGTGTCGGATATCGGTTCTGCGGAGGTGTCGTACTGCCTTCTTTGATGAATGCCCCTTGAAGATATTGATCGCCAAGATCGACGGCCGGCGAAAGATGCGGCGATCCACAGACACGGCAGGTTGATCGACGCTTAACTTGAATAAACTCAAACATTCCTCAGGGTTCCCTCTCGGCGCAAATCGTAATTGCTGTTTCCAGTCTTACTACCGCGCAGCGCGATGAATGGCTTCCAAATTAGCGGATTTCGTTGGCCGCGTTTAACGTGTCGGGTTTGCCGCCTCTTTCGCCGCCTCTTTCGATGCAGCTGACGGCCAATACGTAAAGAATTCACGCAGAATCAGCAAACTGATTTCGATACCAGTCTTGATCGGCCCCATCTTGCGCTGACCGCCGATGCGGGGCGGTTCGTCGGCGGGTATATCGACTATGCGCAGTCCGGCGCGCGCGGCACGGATGCAACTCTGGCACGGCCAGCTCAGCCCCGGCGTGTTCATATTCAGCGGAATGAACCGGCTGCGGCGATAGGCCCGAAAACCCGTTAACACATCTGTGTAACGGGTCCAGAACATTACATTGACGATGGTTGTGAATAGCCAGTTGCCGATGCCGGTCAACCAGTCGTCGTCGTCACTCTTGGCGCCCTCTCCGTAACGCGAGCCTATTACGAGGTCGTAGCCTTCGTTTATCTTGGCGGTGATGCGTGGAATGTCGGCCGGTACGGAGTTCCCGTCCGGCATAAACTCGACCACGATCTCGCCTTTGGCAAGGTGCATGCCTTCAAGCATGCCGGAACCAAAACCGCGTTTGGTCTGAGAGTGCACGTGATACCCCTGAGACCGCATGAAATTTACGGTGCCGTCAGTTGAGCCGCCGTCAATACAAATAAATTCGTCTGCCCAGTCCTTGCTGATTTTTGGTATGACGACCGTGACGGCTTCTATCTCATTGAGGGTTGGCACCAGCAAAGTGATCTTAAAATGTTCTTTCACTCGTCCCCCAATGACTATGCTGCGGCATTTTTCTGATACCATTCATAAGTGCGACGCAAGCCGTCGGAAATTCCGATCTTGGCCTTCCAACCGAGCTGCGCGGCACGGCTGACATCCATAAGCTTGCGTGGCATCCCGTCTGGCATTTTTGGATTGAATATGATTTCTCCAGAATAGCCGAGAATGTCGCGTAACGAATAAGCGAGATCACGAATGGAAATATCATCGCCGAGACCGACATTGACGAATGGGCCAATTTCTTTGGCGTCCACATTGCGCGTGAAATAGAGCATTGCATCTACTAAATCATCAATGAAAAGAAGCTCACGCCGCGTCGTCCCAGTGCCCCAAGCTTCGATCGATGGAAGCTTTTGCTGCTTCGCTTTGTGCATTTTGTACATTAGCGCAGAAACCGCATGGGATTTTTCAGGCTCGAAATGGTCCCCATAACCATAGACATTGCACGGCATGAGATTGAGGAAATTAGTACCGTATTGCTTGTTCGAGTATTCGCATAACTTCATTGTCGCAATTTTAGCTATGGCATAGCCCTCGTTGGTAGGTTCAAACTTGCCAGTTAGAATATAATCCTCTTTCATCGGCTGCGGGCAGTCGCGCGGATACACGCAGGAACTACTTAGAAACACCATCTTCTTGACGTTGGCGAGGCGCGCAGCGTGGATGACGTGCATTCCGATTATCGCGTTCTCATAAAGAAATTCGACCGGATAGGTCACACTCGCGCCAATTCCGCCGATGTGGCCAGCGAGATGAAAAACGTAATCGGCTGGATGCTCGGTAAACATGCGCTGCACGGCAGACACATCGCGCAGATCGAATTGTTTTGAGGTCGGCGCCGTCACCTTTTCGTGGCCTTCGCGCCGCAGCTGCTGAAGCAGAGCGGTGCCGACCATGCCGCTGCCACCCGTCACCAAAATTCGGTCTGATTTATGCATGCGGGTCAGGCCTTTAACAAGAGGCCCGGTGATGGTCAACGAGCGCCAATAAGTGCTGTGATAAATGTAGCAACCAAGATGGCTGCACAATCCCCTTCCGCCGCGGCTTGCACGGCAGAGAATGTTGCGTTGGATGGTTCCACTCGAAGCATCCAAGTGCCAAACAGGTGGCTATCCGAGTCGTTACCAATGACAGGAGCCATTCGCGACACGGGTTATGGCGCCACCGCCATTGCACTACCGGGGACGGTCAATGCGTCGGTTGCGCCACGATTTCCGCTCGCCTCCACAACGTATCAGGTCCGATGCGGATGATAGTCTTGCCCATTCCGAGCGTGTTACGGCCGAACTGCTCCAACAAGTCCTCGACCGTCCGATATTGCCGGTCGGACAAAATGAATCGAACGCGCTGCGGCCGTTCCAATTCGTAAACCTCCAGATTGCCTTGCTCGGGATCGCGCAGCCAGCTGTCGACATTGAATTTAATATTGATTTCCGGGACGGTATCGAACCGATCGCCGCCGAGCAGATTGAACGACTTGCCGCGGCAATACCGCTCGAGCTGGTCGAGCTTTTCGACCTCGGCGGCGTTCGGATATAGCTGTACGAATATTACCCGCGCATGATGAAAGACGCAGTCGACCAGATCGTTCATAGCCTGCGATATCGCCGTTGCTTCGTAGGTCTGAATCAGGTTCTTGCCATTTTGGCCTTCGACCAGCATTTGGAAGTTCTCGGGGACCTGAAAAAACTCTTCAATCTCCTCGGCAGACTCCCACAGCTCGCCAATCGTGTCGTCCCGAAATGCACCGAAGATACGGCTCAGGTCTACTGGAGCTGCAGCGCCGCTGCCGTCCGTCTGCCCGGAGAGCGCAGCATTCATCTGCTTTAGCAAAGACATGATGTCGATCTTGCGCTCCATAAGGAAACGCAGGAGACCCCGGAAACCCTGGTTGTTGACCCACCGGATTAATAGCGCCATTTTCCGGGCCTCGACGTAGTCCTCGAAGGACAGCGTACTCGTGGCGACCGCCACCTCCTCGATCTCGACAATGCTACGACCAGTGCGCAGACGCGTGAAGTCACGAGGAATGATACGAAATTTCGTCTTGAAGCCCCATTTTTCTCGTTCGGCCGGAGTATTCATTTCCGCACCGTGGATCATCATCAACGTATAGGGCACAACCGAGTCGATCTTAGCATTGAGGAGATCACCCAGCACTTTGAGGTGGCTGTCCAGCGTTTCACCCGGAAGCCCGAGGATCACTTCAGATACCGTCTGGAGATTGGCGCGTCGGAGCGTCGGCTCCAGCGCCATGAAGTCCTCGAGCCGGATGTTGTCGCGCTTGATGTTCTTGAGGACGGATTGTGTCGTTGACTGCACCGACATCGTCAAGCGGAGCGCACCGGAAAGTTGGTTTACCGCAGAGATAACTCGCGCTTTCTGGTTCTTACCTGTCGTGGTGTCAATATACTGAGGATAACCGTTGTGGCGCTGGGCGACAGCGATAGATTTACAGATCTCCAGATCGCGTTTGTACATGCCGAAATTAAGGTCACTAATGAACAGCGTTTTGGTATTTTTGGGTACACGATCGACGATGTAGTTGATCTCTGCCTTGACCCGCTCGATGCTGAACTCCGTGACACGGTTCACCGCACTCACCCCGTCGTGGCAAAACGTGCAGCGGAACGGACAGCCGCGGTTGGTCTGGATCATCGGGCTTAGGCGGCCGTCGAAGAACGGGTCCATCATCCCGGTCAGGTAGGGAGAGGGAATTTCGTCAAGCTCGATTAGCCGCGCCGGGCTGGGCTTCGAGGAAAGAAGTTCGCCGCCGTGTCCTAGCTGAACACATCCTGAAAGCGCATTCGATCGGAACAGCACCCGCGCCTCGGCCAGCGAGTTGGCACTCAGTGCTAGCCCGACGAGATTTGCGAAACCGACCTCTCCGTCCAAATAGGCGTAGGCATCTATCCAAGGGCGTTCGCTAAGAAAGACCTTTTGACCCTGAGCATCGTGAGGAAAATTGGGCCCGCCAAGTATATGCAGGGCCTCCGGTCGCCGCCTTGCTAGAAGTTGACACAATGCCTTGTTTGCGTTGTGGCACCACGGATAGTTGCTTAGCGCCAGAATGTCGGGCGGATCGCTCTCTATCGCCTCTTCCAATTGTGGAATATACTTGAACAATTGTAGTTCGACATTCACTCCATGTACTTTCTTGCAATAAGCAGCAACGAATCCAATATTCAGAGGGAAAACCTCCGTCGCCAATCCGACTGTGTCGTGTGTCAGGTCGCCGAGGAAAATGCGCAAACTTTTCATCGAGCCAGTCCCTCCAACGAGTGGGTCAGCAAATGCATCGTCTCGACGGAATATAGCCTAGACAAGGCGGCATTAACAATGCGGTCTAGTCGCTCGAGGTGTTTCCGCTGACGTGCGTCGATTATCACGTCCAACAGAGCAGCCCGCGTCGAGTGCTAGTTGATGCGCGACGGTTGTGCTTGTCGCTGCTGTGTATGAGCTCGACTTTGTTACAAGTCGGACATAGAACGATTAGCCATCAATGCCGGATTTCGGAATAATAGTGGAATCGCAATTTGAGGAACTCGTGCTTATAATTTCACTACTGACTAAGAGCGCTTACAAATTTGCGATGACTATTTTTCGAGCGATCCGCTAAAATCTGGGGTGGCCTCTCAATGAATTCTTTTCTATCAACGGGCAATGACAAGGCGAGTCATGTAGCTAAGTTGCCTTTGCCTGCTCCAATTCTTCTGTTTGGTCTTGTCATTTGTATCATTGCTTTATTCTTACCGATTATTGATATTGGCTTGGCCGACGAAACCAGTTACCTCGTGCAAGGGGTTAACTTTTTCAAAGACCTTCCCCTAATTGACCGCAGTCCTCTATATTCGCTTTGGTATTTTGTCCTTAGTTTCTTCGTTCGAAGTAATTATTATCTCTATTTTACATCATGGTGCTTGCTGGTTTTTCTTTCCATAACAATTCCGTACATCATAGAGAGAAGCCGAGCCGCGATTGTCTATGCCTTTCTCGCTTGCCTCATGCCATTTTATATTCTCTGGTCCTACGTCAATCTTTTCAGTGCGGTTATAGTTCTAGTTTCACTTTCGATTATCGAAATAATACCAAAAAAATCTTATGTCTCTGTTTGTTTGGCCATCTTACTAACATGCGCAATTATTTCGTTCGCGCGTCCAGAATATCAGTACGCTTGTTACCCGGCGACTGCTCTTTTGATCGGCGCTTACATTCTAGAACCTAAATCAAAAAAGAGTCTGGCCGCTTTAACTTTAGGCATCGTCATTTTCATTACCGTCGTGTGGTTATTTTCGGCCTTTTCGGCAAGCCGGAGTGGCCTTGCTTTCGCCCTGTATCATGATGTTATTGCTCAGGCGCAAGGCAAATTGAATGAAAACCCTTGGACTTCGGGCTACAGTTTCAAATTATTTGGTTTGCCGGAGACCGCAAATCTACTTGATTTTCTTCGCGCCAATCCAAAAGAGTTTTTGTCTCATATTATCTACAATATCACTCGCCCTCTGTTCGTCGGACTACTTCTGCTTTTTTCTCTAACGATTGTCGTATCGTGCGTGCGTTTTGCCACTCCATCGCGGTTGGTCCTGACCCCGATGCCACTTTATCGCGTCATTGCGATTGCACTTTTTCACATGCCGGCTCTTGCTGCGACTGGAGTCATATTTCCGAGTACTCATTATCTCGTTATTCCCTACTTGGTCAGCGTTTATTATATTTCACGCAGCGACGTTTTCATGACGTTGGGTCAATACCGGGGAACGTTTTATCTGCTAATGCCGCTGGTGTTTGGATCTCTGATTTTAAATTGTTGGATAAAGTATGAAAAATTTAAGCTTTACCAAATCGCGCCCAAAATTGAATGCTTATTACGGTTACAGGAACAACGTGGAATAAAGACCGGGAATGTTCTAGAGTCGATGGGGGGCATCAATGCGTATCTTGAGGGTGATATCAAGCGAGTTGGGCACACCGGAATAACGGAGCACGAAAGCCTTCCTGCATTCTTACTCAGGGTGGATCCCGTAATCATACTGACAGATGACAATTTCTTTACGCATATGGCGGTCAATCGGCATACGGCCGCGAACTCACTCTCGGAAATGAACGAGTTGATTGGCCGAAGTGGGTATGCCGAATTTCCATGTCCCTTTGCTGGTCCTACGATCTTTTACAAAAATTAAAGCCTTATGGATCGCCAAGCGTTGGTTGCTGCGCGGAGCTATTTGGACTGTTTTAATGCGCTGGCGCGTCCCCTCGTCGTATGCGT
>Ga0207090_1113_pt1 | contig 19613 bp, 15 predicted proteins | sample Alteio_BWMinHeat_50_FD_153565 | JGI IMG/M metagenome (GOLD analysis project Ga0207090, IMG submission 153565) | Enriched cells from forest soil in Barre Woods Harvard Forest LTER site, Petersham, Massachusetts, United States -... | ecosystem: Environmental > Terrestrial > Soil > Temperate forest >...
GGTTCATGTTGTTCAATGAAGGGTATTAGGGCTATGATTCAGACGTATGGCACTGCGCCGCATTCTGGCCTGTCTGGTATTGGTTGTGATCACGGCCGGATTCCTGTTGCCGCACTGGCACAAGGACCTGAACGATCAGGGCTGCCAATTGTGCCATGTTCGAAATCTGCCGAGCCTGCACAGTCCCATCGCCATCGGCCCGGCGCGTCCGGTAACTGCCGAACGTAATTGGCAAACGGAGCGGCCGGCAGCTGAAGTTGAAGCTTTCCTGGTCAAGAAATCCTCTCGAGCCCCCCCGCAGTCCCTTTCTTTCGCTATCTAGGTCATCCGCGGTTTCATCAATCTTTCTTTAGTCAGGACTAGGGGGCTATTGCGTATGCCGATTAAACCGGCGCGCTCTCGAATTTGGTTATTTACCGGAACACTCGTGGTTACGGCCGTTGTCCTCGGCGGTTGCAGTGGGGCAAAGCCCGTCGAAGGCCAGGCCGCAGACAGCGTGGCGAAATCAGGCGGCGCCGGCGAAGCGAAGGCTGATGCGCAGCCGGGTCTGTTTACCCTCCCGAAGGAGCAGATGGATCACGTCACCATCGTCGCAGTGCAGAAGGTGACGTGGGCGTTCGATGTGGAGACGACGGGGACAGTCGATTGGGATGCGGACCACACCACTCAAGCCATCACTCAGGTGAACGGACCGATCACCCGAATACTGGTCGACCTGGGATCGAAGGTGAAAGCGGGAGATCCATTGCTGTACGTGTCCAGTCCTGACGTGGCCAACGCCGTATCGGCCTACCGGAAAGCGCGGAACCACGAAGACCAGACCAAACGCATTGTCGACCGCCAGAAGGTGCTCCTGGATCGAGGCGCGATCGCGGCGAAAGATTATGAAAGCAATGTGGCGGACTATAACGACGCCACGACCGACGTTCAGAACACCCTGCAGGCCCTGAAGATTTTCGGCATTACGCAGCAGGAGATCGATCAGGCGCAAGAGCAGGGCCGGACGATCACGCCGGAACTCGCCGTGCGCGCGCCGATCTCCGGGACGATTGTGCAGAAACTCGTATCGCCCGGTCAACTGGTCCAGGCCGGCATGACCAGTTGCTTCATGCTGAGCGATCCTTCCACTGTCTGGGTCCAGGGTCACATTTTCGATCGCGACCTGTCCAACGTCCGCGTGGGTGACGCTGTCGACGAGACCAGCCCCGCCGTCGACAGGAGTTTCCATGGCATGGTTGCCTATATTGGCGCGTTTGTGGATCCCGACACGCGCACGACGCCGGTCCGCATCGTGACGCAGAATCCGCAGGGGTTGTTAAAGAAGGATATGTTCCTGAACGCGGTGATCCATACGAGCACGCGGAGGAACATTCGCGTGATTCCGGTTTCCGCCCTTCTGCGGGACGCGCAGAACGAGCCCATCGTTTATGTGGAAATGGAACCCGGCAGGTTCGCGCAGCGTTCGGTGAAGGTTGGCGTTCAACAGCGCGACCAGGCCGAGATCCTGAATGGACTCCAGGACGGGGACAAGGTCGTGGCCGAAGGCAGCCTGTTCCTTCAGTTTGCGAATGCCTACCAATAAGGTTCAAACGGCATGATTGCGCGCATCGTCTCTTTTGCACTGTCGCAGCGATTCGTGATCGTTGTCACGTCGTTAATGCTGGTTGCGTGGGGCGCGTATTCGTTCCAGAAACTGCCGATCGACGCCTACCCGGATCTTTCCCCGCCGCACGTCGAGATCATCACGCAGTGGCCGGGGCATGCGGCTGAAGAAGTGGAACGGCTGGTCACGATTCCGATCGAGATCGAAATGAACGGCATCCCTCGATTGGAGACATTGCGGTCCATTTCGCTTTACGGTCTTTCGTCGGTGCAGATGAACTTCGAATACGGCGCCGATCCCTACTTCGTGCGCGAGCAGGCCTTCGAGCGAGTGGGCAACGCGGCCGTGCCGTCAGGTCTGATGCCGAGCATCTCGCCGCTGTTTAGTCCGAGCGGACTGATCTATCGTTACGTGCTGCAGAGTACGGATCGCACACCGCAGGAACTGAAGATCATCGAGGACTGGGTGCTGGCAAGACGTTACCGCTCGATCCAGGGCGTCGCGGACGATTCTGGATTCGGCGGCACCACCATGCAGTATCAGGTGCTGCTCGATCCGAACAAATTGTTCGCTTACGGCGTTTCGGTGCCTCAGATTTCCACCCAACTCAGCGGCAACAACGCCAATGCCGGAGGCGGGTTCTATTCGCAGGGCGGGCAGTTTTATTACATCCGCGGGCTTGGGCTGGTCCGGAACACGACGGACATCGGTAACATCGTGGTGGCCGAGAAGAAGGGAACTCCGGTCTTCGTGAAGGATCTCGCCGAGGTGGCGATTGGGTATGCTCCGCGACTGGGCCAGTTCGGATTCATGAAGCAGGCTGAGGCGGTGGAAGGCGTCATCCTGATGCGCGTCGGCGAGCAGGCGCAGGTGATCCTGAAAAAGGTCGAGGCCATGACCCGGGATCTGAATGAGCACGTGCTGCCGCCCGATGTAAAAATCATTCCGTTTTATGACCGGCAGGGCCTGATCGAAGAGACCACCAGCACCGTCGAGCGCAACCTGTTGCGTGGGATGCTTCTGGTGCTGGTGATTCTGGGGCTCTTCCTGTTCAACATTCGTACGGCTTTGATCGTCGCCGTCACCATTCCGTTTGCGTTGATGTTCGCGTTCATTTGTCTGGACTGGAAGCACATCCCCGCGAACCTCCTCTCGATTGGCGCGATTGATTTCGGAATCATCGTGGACGGCGCAGTGGTCATGGTGGAAAACATTTTCCGGGAACTAGCCGAGCAGCGAGACAGCCGATTGAGCCTGATTGAGGTGATCCGGATGGCGGCGAAGGATGTCGAACGGCCCATCTTTTATGCCGTGGCTGTCATCATTGCGGGGTACCTGCCCATTTACGTGCTGACCGGCCCATCGGGACAATTGTTCCAACCGATGGCGGATACGATGTCGTTCGCCCTGCTGGGATCCCTTCTTTGCGCCCTGACCCTGCTGCCGGTGCTGTGTTCCTACTTCCTGCGAAAGGGTCTGCGTGAACCGAACGTGTTTTTCTACGAGTGGATCCGCAAGGCGTATGGCTGGCTTCTGGGGTGGTGCCTGCGCTTTCAAATTATCACCGTACTGCTGGTTCTGGCCGTGTTCGGTTCTTCACTGATGCTCATTCCTCACATCGGTGGGGAGTTCATGCCTCACCTCGACGAAGGCGCCCTCTGGGTTCGAGCCACGACGCCCTACACCATTTCTTTCGAGGAGGCTTCGAAGTTCTCGCCGCAGATTCGCAACATCCTGTTGAGCTTTCCACAGGTGACGACGGTCTCTAACGAACTGGGACGTCCGGATGACGGGACAGACCCCACCGGGTTTTACAACAATGAGTTCTTCGTCGGATTGAAGCCCTACGGCAACGCCGCCTGGAACGGAGAGCTCCGTACCAAGCCGGAATTGATTGAGGCGATCCAGAAGAAGCTGGCTGCTTTTCCAGGAATCATCTTCAACTACACACAACCTGCGGAGGATGCCGTCGATGAGGCGGAGACCGGTCTCAAGAGCGCTCTGGCAGTCAAGATTTTTGGAACGGATCTGACCATCCTCGAAGACAAGGCGAACCAGGTTAAAAACATCCTTTCGAAGGTGGCCGGCATCAACGAGATCACCGTGGTCCGCGAACTTGGACAGCCCAGCCTGACGATTGTTCCCGACCGCGCCAAGCTGGCTCGTTATGGCCTGAATGTGAGCGACGTCAATACGCTTATCGAAACGGCGATGGGCGGCCAGGCCGCCACCCAGGTGATTCAGGGTGAGCGCTCGTTCGACCTGGTGGTTCGCATGCAGGAGCAATACCGGAGCGACGAGAATGCGATCAAAAACCTCTTGATCGCGACGCCCGACGGACAGCATTTGCCGTTGGGCCAGTTCGCCGAAATCAATGTCGAGAGCGGCGCTTCGTTTATTCACCGGGAGTCGAATGCGCGCTACCTCGGCGTCCAGTTCAGTGTCGAGGGCCGCGACCTCGGAAGCGCCGTAGGCGAAGCGCGGAAAAAGGTCGACGATGCAGTCAAGCTTCCCATCGGCTACACCTTCGACTGGGGCGGGGAATACAAGGAGTACCTGGCATCCCAGGAGCAGATGAAGGTCATCCTTCCGCTGACCGTTCTGTTAATCCTGATGATCCTTTTCGCGCTTTACGGGAACCTGAAGTTTCCGGTGATCATTTTGCTCAGCGTCCTGGTGACGGAGCCTGTGGGCGGCCTGCTGGCATTGTGGCTCACCCACACCAATTTCAGTGTGTCCTCGATGTTGGGTTTCGTGGCTCTGATGGGCGTCGCTGTACAGACGAGCGTCATTCTTTACTCGTTCATCAACAAGCTACGCCTGGAAGGGCATGACATTCCGGTGGCGACGTTGCAGGCGTCGCTTCTGCGGCTGCGTCCGATCATGATGACCGCGATGGTGGCTTGCTTTGGTCTGCTGCCGGCGGCCATATCGACCGGGATCGGCAGTGATTCGCAAAAGCCATTTGCCATTGTGATCGTCGGCGGTCTGGTATCGCGGCTTCTCCTGTCGATTTTTCTTTCGCCCGTGCTCTATTCGCTGGTGGCAAAGGAAGGCGACACGTTGAAGGTTTAATGGTGCTTTGGGAGGCAGGTTTATGATTCGGCGATTCGTGCGGATTGCAGGTGTTGCGGCATTCGTTTTGGGCGGTCTGTCCCGGCCTGCCGTGGCCCAATCAAGGACCTATACATGGCAACAGATTCAGGACAAGTTTCAGGCGGCCAATCCGACGTTGCTGGCAGGACAGATCAATGTCAACGAAACGCGGACCCTGGAAGTGGCGGCATTTCTGCGCCCCAATCCAAGTGTTGCGGCGTCACTCGATCAGATCGAGCCCTTTCCCCATTCACCCTACCGCCCCCTCACGGACTACTTGAACATTTTTTCGGCAAGCTACCTCCATGAACGCATGAACAAGCGGGAACTGCGGTTGAGCAGCGCGCAGAAAGATACGGCGATTGCGATATCTCAGCAGGATGACCTGGTGAGGACCTTGATGTTCAACCTGCGCAATGCCTTCGTTCAAACCTTGCAAGCCAAAGCGGTCCGGGCGCTCGCCGTCGAGAATCTTGCCTATTACGACAACGTCCTGGGGGTGAGCCGCGACCGGTTCACGGCCGGTGATATCGCGCAGGTCGACCTGGATCGCCTGGAACTGGCGCGTGTCCAGTTTGAGACCGACTTGCAAACTGCCGAAGTGAGTTTGCGTACGGCAAAGATTCAACTGCTGACGCTTGTGAACGATCGGACTCCTGTCGACCAATTCGATGTGACGGGCGTGTTCGACTTTACCGACCAACTCGCGACACAGGAGGGATTTCGTAACCTTGCGCTCGCTTCCCGCCCCGATCTCAAAGCCGCGGTTCAGGCAATCGACAGGGCAAAAACCGAGCACGACCTGGCAGTGGCCAATGGCTCGACCGATCCTGTTTTCGGCGTCGACTTCGGACAGACCAACGCCCTTCCACGTTATATCGGATTCAACGTTACGATTCCTCTGCGAGTCTTCGATAAGAACCAGTCGGAGAAAGCCCGCACGCTACTGGACATCACACGCAACGAGAGGCTGCGGGACGCCGCCGAAGCCCAGATATTCAGCGACGTGGATTCCGGATACGCGACCCTGACCAGCAATCTGATCTTGCTGCGAGCTTACAAAGCGAGGTACCTCGACAGGGCGGTCAGCGTTCGTGATACCGTATCCTTCGCCTACCAGCGCGGAGGGGCTTCGTTGCTGGATTTTCTGCAGTCGGAGAGTGACTACCGCAGCGTTCAACTCAACTATCTGAACCTGATTGGCGCCTACCTGACCGCCGCAAACCAACTGAATCTCGCCGTGGGCCGGGAAGTCATCCAGTAAGCTTTCTGAAAAATCAGCACTCGCCAATCGCCGATCTGGAACACAAAGACACCAAGGCACAAAGGCCACAAAGAAAACCGGCATCAAAGGCTGATCTTGATGCCGGTTTTCTTTGTGGCCTTTGTGCCTTGGTGTCTTTGTGTTCCAGATCGGCGATGGCTGAGTGCTGATTTTTCAGAAGTGATTCCTCAAGTATATTGTTGCCGAACACAAAAAGCACAAAAACACGGTCTGGTACCAAATGTCCAGCCAGCTTGTTCAACGAGTGCAGTCCGACTATGATGGGTGTTATGGTCCTCCGCCGCATTCTGGTCGTCATGATTGCTTTGTTTGCTGGAGTCCATGCCTACGCGCAACGCGAGCGGCAGGTCCAGGCTCCCGCGCCCGTGGAAGAGCCGCTGTATGGCCGGAAGTTTTTCATCCAGCTGCGAGGCGTCTTCGGCAGGTTCCGCGACTCGGATCTTCAGCGGGCCTTCGAGAAGGCACAGCCGATCGACTGCGCCGAACTCATCAACGAAAGAGGCGAGTGGCGGACCGTTGCGTTCTTCAACGAGAAGCGCGAATTGGGGGATTGGTACCGCAGCACTCTGGAAGAAGTGAAAAGCGACCTTGCGGTGTTCATCTTCAAGGGTGTCTGCCGGGGCGAACGCGGGCAGGTTCAGTTGACGACGAAGTTTCCGGTAAGCGAGAGCATCGAGGCGTTTAACCAACAGAGAATTCGTCTCGATGAAATTGAGGTGAACGTCAACGCTCCGGTCAGGGCTTCATTCGATGCCAGAACCCAGGCCTACACTTTCGACCTGCCATATCTATTCCTGGTTGGCGAGCAAGGCAACCAAAGAGTCTACAGTCTGGAGCCGCCGCGGCTTCTGGGCAGGGACAGATACGCGTCGGAGGCGATCGATCATTGGGATTGCAAGTCTGTCACGGCGGATGCCGTAACCTACCAATTCCTCATCTGCAGGACGACGACGGTTTCTCGTGAAGCAGGCATCCGAAATCAAAGCCGGGAGTCGACGTTTGGCGCGTCCGCCTATTTCATTTTGTCGGATGGCAAGGAAGCGTCGTCGAGCGTGAAGTTGAGCTTCACGGATGACAGTAACACCAAAGTTGAGGATGAGAGCCCGGCGGCCAACCCTGCGGCAGTTGATGAGGGGCCCGTGGTCTGGGAGGTTCCGGATTCCGAGGAAAGGCTGGCGGATGTGCTGCGCGGCGAGTTCAGAATGCGATTCGCGCCTCAATCATGGACGGGCCGCATCGGTTCGGCTCAGATTCTGTCGGCACGCCGCCTGTCGAGCCTGGAGTCGGCCAACGCTGCGTCGGGCGCTGATTCGTGCGTCTGGCTTCCCGGTGACGCCGGTTCCACAAGGCGTCTTCTGTCAGACGATCCCGGCGAAGCCATCACCTACTTGATCACGGCGCGGGATCAGGACGGTCTGTCGTCCTCTTCGCTATCTCTTAATATCGGCACGGCTGCCGGTGTTCATCTCGGCACACTCCAGTGCTACTTCCCACGCACTCCGTCGGCGAGCAGCGTTACTTTCGGCCGCTGGAAATCAACCGTTGGCGACGCCTTGGCGCTCGAAGTCCGGCAATAATTATTCCCGATCGGTTTCCCAGGCTGTCGTTTGCCAGTTATCCTTTTGCTGCGCGGCCACAACCCATGGCGGTAGACTCATTTGCAGATATCGGGCCAGTGTCTCCACGTACGGTTCGTACATTCGGCGGAAACGAGCCAGGCGCTGGCCTTCGGGATCATCCGGCTCCAGGTTTGCAGCTCGAAGGGCAGCGTGCAGACGTTGGAGATCCGCAGCGTCGAGCCGGCTCGGGTGGTGAAGCTCTGGCCGGGTATCGAATGTCTGAGACAGGTCGACAACGGCGTGCCGCGCCATTGCGAACGTGAGCCTCGCTTGATTGAGCGGGCGCCCTTTCACACCCGCCATCACGATCGCGCTGGCATCCAGAATAGTTGTCAGCGCGCCGAGCCACGATTGGTTATCGTGCTGCGAGCGAAAGTAAGCGAGGACGGGATACGAAAGATGACTCTCCAGCAATTCTGCCGACCATTGTTCCCAGTCGCGGAGCAGGGAATCGAGATCGTCGAGTGTTCCATTATGTGCATGCCGTTTCAGTAATTCAGCGGCATTGGGCGGAGAGCCCGCCCGCGCATCCAGCATGGAGATGATGACCTCCCGTCGGGAAAACGACTGATAGATCACCGGGAGGTATCCAATCACGATGGCCAGAAATCCGAAGCCTGTGCCGGCCTCCAAAACCGTCAACACGCGAGCCGGCCAGGTGAGAGGAATAACATCGCCCAGTCCAAGCGTGAAGAAATTTGTGCCGCTGACATACAGATCGATGGCGAAACCCACCGTCTCGCCGTTTGTCTTGAGCCGTGAGCCAAGACCATAGTGGAGCAGCGCAAAACCCAGTACCAGAAAGCCCGCCCACACGACCAGCAGCCCGATCAGTGAAAGTGGCCCGTAGAAGCTCAGCAGAGTTTCCTTCCGCCGCTGTGCACGAGTTCGGCGGGCGAATCCGGACCACGGCAGCCACGTGCCCCGGTAGTAGAGCCGCGTCAGTCGAAATCGGCGCCGGACCCGCCGCGGGAGAATGATCGTTTCAAAGGCTTCCCAGAGAACGGCGGCGATTAATAAGAGGCCAAGGATAAAGAAAAGCACACGGGGAAATTAGCCACAAAGCAGCACAAAAACTCAAGAGGGATCTGCCTTTTGTGGTTTTTGTGCCTTTTTGCAGCGATCCACTCCCCGGTCAGGGGGCCTGAGTATAGCCTTTGCGATGGATCACTTTCCAGTTCGGATCGCTGCCTTTGACGATGATCTTACGTACGACGGGCAGTCCTGCCGTGGGTATGTTTGTCGAGTGATATCCGAGAACATACTGGTTTCTCGCCTGTTCCGTGATCCGGCCGAACGCCTCTTCCATGGATCGAGTCGTCAGTCCGCGATAGGTCTCTCCGCCGGTGGCCAGAGCCAGGGAGCCCAGCACGCCGAAGCGGCCCTCGAAGGCACCACTGTCCGCGGTCACGGCAAAGAGCTGAATATCATCGCGTAAAAGCAATTGGGTTACTTCGTCAAAGTTGTGGGCGTTCTCCCCGGAGACCTGGCCGTCTGAAACGATGAAAATGATCCTCCGCCGGCCGGTTGGACGGGTTTCCAGGACTTTCGCAGCTTCGTAGAGAACATCGTACAAGACCCGGCTTTGAGGCGCCGGCATGGGAGCCACGGTTGGAATTCGCGCTCCCGGCGGTCCCGTTGCGCTTTCGGCAGCGCCGCCGATTCCGCTAAAAAGACCTCCCAGAAGGAATTGAACGATCCTGGGCGCAGTTGGAAAGGACGATCCCTGTGGGACCGTGGGCGGCTGCTTCGCTGCGATGGTCTTCACAATGTCGAAGCTCTTCTCAAGCTCGTCCGTATTGGCCGTGAAGCCGGAGAGCTGATGGACGAAGTGGTCATATCGGAATGATGCCATTTCATCCAGGGCACTGAACCCCGCAGTCACCGATATAAATAAGGGTACGAGACGCCTCATCGAAATACCGCCCATTCCCGTGTCGATGACGATGGCAGCAGACAGCGGTTGTGGGTCGTTGGAGAAATTCGATATCGCCTGAGGCTGGCCATCTTCAAAGATGGTGAAATCCTTCTGCGCGAGTCCCGTTACGAGCTTGCCGGTCGAGTCCTGAACGGAAGTGGGAACGACAACCAGATCCACACGCGTTTTGATCTGGAAATCCTGCGCTTCCAGCATCCAGACCAGGGCCGGAACAGCCAGAAGGGCTATAAGGTAACGAGCCATCGGTCCTTTGACGGGGAATCTTTGGTTTAGCGTCACTTAACAACTTATTACAACTCAATTCGACCCCGGTTTAAACACCTTACTGGCGAATCTCGTCTGAATAAATGAGGACGCCAAATGAAGGAAGCCGTCAAAGTTAACGCCAGGGTCGAGGATGTATTCAACGGCTTGTTGTTCGGACTGCCTCCCGGCATGCTCTCCGGCTTTGTGTGGCTGGCATATTGCGTTTGGATGTTCCTGAGCAATCGAAGATTCGTCATCGCTGGCGCATAGAAGCCAGACGGGTGAATTAACCACAGAGACACGGAGAACACAGAGAAGGCCGCCATTAATATGTTCCTGATGGCGGCCTTCTCTGTGTTCTCCGTGTCTCTGTGGTTAATTCACCCGTCTGGCCCCGATTTTTCTTTCTTCACTCTCGCCGGGGATATAATTGGCGAACTCTTGGCGTAAAGGAGCAAACCCATATGTCCTCACTCACCCTACGCGCGGTGCGGGGCGGTATCCTGACCTTCATTCTTGTCTTGAGTATGGCTGCGTTGCTTGCGGCGCAGACATTGCCGCAGGGAGTTCGGAAGGGACCGTCGATGGCCGGCATCACGGAATACAGCTATACGAACGGATTGCGTGTTCTGTTGTTGCCGGATTCCGGCAGCAGCACGATCACCGTCAACATCGTTTACCTGGTCGGCTCGCGCCATGAAGGCAACGGTGAGACCGGCATGGCTCATTTGCTCGAGCACATGAACTTCATTAAGAGCACTCACGACCGCAATATCAAGAAGGAACTGGAAGACCACGGCGCGCGCTGGAACGGAACCACGGATTACGACCGCACGAACTACTACGAGACTGTCAACGCCTCGGACGAGAATCTGAAGTGGGCGCTCGGACTGGAAGCGGAACGCATGGTCAACATGCGTATCGAGAAGCAATTGCTCGATACGGAAATGACCGTGGTTCGGAATGAGTTCGAGAGAGGTGAAAACAGCGTTGCCGGGGTGCTCGAAGAGAGAGTGCTCTCGACGGCGTATCTTTGGCACAATTACGGCAAGTCTCCCATCGGTTCCCGCGCCGATATCGAGCGTGTGCCGATCAACCGCCTGGCGGCCTTCTATCAAAAATACTATCAACCCGACAATGCCGTGATCATGATTGCCGGACAGATCGATCCGTCGCAAACGCTCGCGACGGTCGCGAGAACGCTTGGCGCAATTCCTCGTCCCACACGGAAGCTCGATGAGACCTATACCGTCGAGCCGGCGCAGGACGGCGAGCGCACGGTTGAACTTCGCCGCGTCGGCAAAGGGAAGAATCTCATCGTCGCGTATCACGGTCCCGCGATGGCACATCCGGATGCGGCTTCGCTGGAAGTCATGTCAGGCATTCTTGCGGGCAGAGGCGGAACCGGCCGGCTCGATAAGGCGCTGATTGATACAAAGAAGGCATTGACCGTTGGAATGTCCCTGGAGGAGCTCCACGATCCCGGAGTCGTTCTCCTTCGGGCAACGCTCAGCGACGATCAATCCCTCGACGAAGTGAAGAAGATCATGTTCGACACCGTCGCCGGCCTGACCCGCGAAGCCCCGACAAAGGAAGAAGTGGACCGCGCGAAGACACGCATCATACAGAACATGGACCGCAGTTTTGCCAACTCGCAGCAGCTTGCGATGCAGTTGACCGAGGTCATTGCCGACGGCGACTGGCGGCTGCTCTTCACGAATTACGAAGAAATCAAGCGCGTTACTACAGAGGACGTCACTCAAGCCGCGAAGACTTACTTCAAGGATTCCAATCGGACGGTTGGCGCATTCCTTCCCGAAACGACACCGGATCGCACAACCGTACCAACAGCTCCAGCCATGGAAGCGCTCCTGAGTTCGTATACGCCCGACATCAAGGTGGACACGGGCGAAGCGCTCGATCCGTCTCCTGCCGCGATTGAGAAGAAGATCAAACGCTCGACATTGCCTGGCGGATTCCGTTTGGCCGTGCTCCCCAAAGGGACCCGTGGCAACCGCGTACAGGCGTCCATGACGATGCGCTTTGGCGACGAGCGTTCACTTGCAGGCCAGAGCGCGGCCGCCCAAATGGCCGAGGCGCTTCTGATGCGGGGGACGAAAAACAAGTCCCGGCAGCAGCTTCAGGATGAGATGCAGAAGTTGAACGCGACCATCAATGTTGGCGGAAGAGGCGGAGGCGGAGGGCTTGCCAGCGTCAATGCATCGATTTCAACGACCGCGGAGAACCTGATTCCCGCCCTGCGCCTCGCATTGGAGATCCTGCGTGAGCCGGCGTTTCCGGCCTCCGACTTCGATCAAATCCGCAAGCAACGGATCGCGCAGATAGACCGCGGCCGGACCGAGCCGAACACGCTGGTGTCACAGACGCTGCAGAGCGACCTGAGTTCGTATCCGCGAAGCGACGTGCGCCACATCCGGACTATCGATGAGGAAATCGAAGATCTCAACAAAATCACGCTGGACGATGTGAAGCAGTTCCATCAGCGGTTCTATGGCGCATCGCAGGGCGAACTGGTTGTGGTCGGCAAGTTCGATACTGCTGCAGTTGAAAAAGCAGCGGCGGACCTGCTCGGAACCTGGAAGAGCGCAAGCCCGTATCAACGCATCGCCAGCAACTACAAAGACGTTCAACGGATTAACACGAAGATTGAAACGCCGGACAAGGAGAACGCGCAGTTTTCAGCCGGAATCCGGCTTCGCATGCGTGACTCGCATCCGGACTACGCTGCGATGGTCATGGCGAACTACATGTTCGGCGGCGGAATCACGGCGCGCCTCCCGGACCGCGTCCGCAACCGCGAGGGCTACAGCTACAGCGTTTCCTCGAGCTTTAGCGCCCCCGTCGATGGCGATGCGGCGGTGTTTTCCGCTTCGGCGATTTCAAATCCCGCAAACACGCCGAAAGTCGAAGCAAGCTTCGTGGACGAACTGACGAGAACGGTCAGAGACGGTTTCACCGCGGCGGAACTTTCTGCAGCAAAGAAGGCCATTCGGGATGAACGCATCGGAAGCCGATCCAGCGATGCCGGCCTGGAGAACCTGATTTCATCACGCGAGCAATGGGGCCGCACACTCGCCTGGGACGAGCAGTTGGATGCGAAGCTGGAAGCTCTGACCCTGGATCAGGTCAATGCCGCATTCCGCCGTCACGTCAATCCCGCGGCGGTTTCCATCGTCAAAGGCGGGGATTTCAAGGCGGCAAAGGCGTATCAGTAAACCACAGAGACACAAAGACACAGAGAAAACACCTTTTCTCTGTGTCTTTGTGTCTCTGTGGTTACTTCTTTGAGCGGCTTTGTTTCGAATAGTGAGGACTGTATTGAAGTCCGTAGGGTGTCGTGAGCTTTAATGCGTCTTTCTCGCGAAAGAACTCTTCCTGGGATTTACGGATCGCCGCCAGTTCTTCTTCGCTGCAATCGCGCAGGGTAACCTCTTCTCGGGGCACGAAGAAAACCTGTCCGATCGGCATGCTGTGATCGCCGGAGATTCCCTCGCCGGGCTGCAGGACATAGCGAAACTCGGTTTCATGGGCATACCAATCGGTTTCGACACGCACGACCAGCATTGGCGCCATCGGCCGCTCAATCATGTTCAAGATCGGCGAGTACACGGTGTCCCATCCTGGCGGCGTCTGGAAGTTCGTTGCGCCGCGGAGTGCGAGCGCGCCAGGGGGAGTGCCGAGGTCCTCGGGAACGATGAATGCTCGTGCCATTGCCGCCGCGCCTTCCTTGGATATCGGCGGGTTTCGCATCGCGAATTTCACCTCTTCCTTGAGCATTCCGATGCTTCCCAGCGGAAGCATTATCGTCAGCGAGAAAATCTTCTCCCACTTTCCCTTGAGGTTGCTCAGGAGATAGAGAAACTCATAACGTCCGTCACCCTGGTACTCGATCGAAAAGCGTTCATTCGCTTCAAGCGCGGGATAAACCAGGAATCCAAGAGCGCTCCCGGCCTCCAGCACAGGGCAATGCCGCGCGTGTTGCGGCAGGAGAGGCCGCTGGCTCTCGCTGCGAGGCTTCTGGCCGACCCCTGGGCGGACTAAGTTGGGAAACAGTCGAACTTGCATGGGGATATTCTAGTGTCCTGAGTCCGAAGTTCGCATACATTTTCGAGGGCCGTTCCCGCTGTAGCGGCGGTCATAGACCGCCGGTTTTATGGCCTGTTGCCGGGGAAAACCGGCGGTCATAGACCGCCGCTACAGTGGGAACGCACGCGCAGCGATTCGGACTGAGGACACTAGAGCAAGATGGGTTCAACGCCGAGTTGGTCGCCGATAAGGCGTCCAATTAGGTTATTAAGAGTTTCGCCCGTTGCGGCGAAGACGAAGGCAGAGCCGGACCAATCGAGCTTGAAGCTTGTGGATTGTGCGGAGATCCAGACCTGACGTGTGGGGGCCTGGGGACTGATCACGATCTTCCCGGGGTTCGGATCTTCGGTTTCAATCGAGAGGACACCGTTCTGGAAGAGGATCTCGACGTCGTAGTTTTCAGCGACGACACTGAGAGCATGATTCAATTTGTCCAATGCGTCGTCACATCGCGTGCGAAATTCGGTCTCGGTTAGAGCCATCGTTTGTATTATAGAAGGAATTTTTAGCCGCGGATTACGCGGCTGAAAATCCCTTGATAAGTCCATGAATCCATTTGAGCTGACCAAACAATTGATGGCAATACCGTCGGTGACCGGCACGGAGCGCGAGATCGGCGAGTTTCTTTTGGAGCACCTGTCCACGCTTGGCTACCGTGTCGAGCGGCAGAAGGTCACGCCGGATCGCTTCAATGTTTTAGCATTTGCAGGCGATGGACGCGTCATGTTCTGTACCCACATCGACACGGTACCGCCGCCAACGGCGCCCGTTCGGGAGGACGGCGAGTTCCTCTATGGCCGGGGCGCCTGCGATACCAAGGGCATCATCGCGGCGATGCTCGAAGCGGGTGACCGCCTTCGCCGCGATGGCGTAACCAACTTCGGCTATCTCTTCCTCGTGGGCGAAGAGACAGACAGTATCGGCGCCAAGCTGGCGAATACGCTCAAGTGGAATTCGGAATACGTCGTCGTTGGCGAGCCGACCGAAAACCATCTGGCTCGCGCGCAAAAGGGAACGTTGATGGTCGAACTCAGCGTAACGGGAAAGGCCGCGCACTCGGGTTATCCCGAGCGTGGTGTGTCCGCCATTACGGGTCTGTGGAACGTGTTGGTGGATTGCCAGAGTGCCGACTGGGGAAACGATCCCGTCCTGGGAAGGGGCACGTTCAATATCGGCGTGTTTCGTGGCGGTGATGCGGCCAATATGATACCGGCGCACGCAAGCGCATCGATGATGATTCGGACGGTCGAGCCACGGGCCGGAGTCGAAGAGAACATGCGGCGGATTGTGGCCGATCGAGCTACTATGGAAATCGTCGGCGCCTCGGACCCGCAGATCACGCACGTTGTCGAAGGCTTTCCAACGACAGTTGTTTCCTTCGGAAGCGATGTTCCGCACCTTGGCAATATGGGAAAGCGGCTGCTGATCGGCCCGGGGTCCATTCTCGACGCGCACACGGCCGGCGAAAAAATCAGCAAGCGGGAACTTATGGAGGGTGTCGATCTGTACGAAAGACTCGTACGGAAGTTGCTGGCATGAAGATTGCGATCATCGGGTTTGGAAAAATGGGACGGGAGATCGAGTCCATTGCGCGAGAGCAGGGCGAGGTTATCGCCGGAGCTTTCGATATCGGCAATCCGATTCGTCCGGAAATGCTGGCAGGCGTCGATATGTGTATCGAATTCTCGACGCCGGAAGCCGTGCTCTCGAACATCCGCGCTGCGCTTGAAGCGAAATGCGACATCGTCGTTGGCACCACGGGCTGGGATGCGCGACTGCCTGAGATTCGAAATGCGGTCAAGGACTCGGGACTCTTGTATTCGTCGAACTTCTCTGTCGGTATGAACATCTTTTTCCGTATCGTCAAACGCGCCGCGGAGCTCATGAATAATGCCGCAGGATATGATCCGTACGTTCACGAAATCCATCACCGGCAGAAGGTCGATAGTCCGAGCGGCACGGCGCTGACGCTGGCCGGCATTCTTGTGAATGGAATGGATCGGAAGTCAGAGATTCTTGCGAGGCCGCCTGATGGAAAGATTGCGCCGGATATGCTGCATGTGTCGTCCACTCGGGCGGGAACGGTTTCCGGAACCCACACGGTCGGCTTCGATTCGGAGGCCGACCTTATCGAACTGCGGCATGTTGCAAAGAACCGCCGGGGTTTCGCGCTTGGCGCGCTCACGGCCGCACGCTGGCTGCGGGGCCGCAAGGGTGTTTATACGATGGATGATGTCGATTTGTAGGGCGGGGAACAGGGATAAAATCTTATGACCAAGAAGTCGTTTCAGGGAACAGGAACGGCGATGATTACGCCGTTCCAGCGCGATGGCTCAGTGGATGAGAAGGCCCTGCGCCGGTTCGTCGATTTCCAGATCAATGGAGGCGTCGACATGCTGCTGCCCTGTGGCACAACGGGCGAAGGCGCCACCCTCGATGAGAACGAAACAGATCGCGTGGTGCAAATCGTCATTGAGCAGGCGGGGCGTCGTGTGCCGGTTATCGCCGGAGCCGGAAGCAACTCGACGGCGAAAGCCGTCGCCGCGGCAAAACGGGCGAAGAAGGCTGGCGCCGACGGGGTGTTGTCGGTCGGGCCTTACTACAACAAGCCGACACAGCAAGGCTATTACGAGCATTTCAAGGCGATCGCCGAGTCTGAAGACATTCCGGTCATCGTGTACAACGTTCCCGGCCGCACCGGTGGAAATATCGAGGCGAAGACGATGCTGCGGATCGCGGAGATTCGAAACATTGTTGCTGTCAAAGAAGCATCCGCAAACCTTGGGCAGATCATGGACGTCATTCGCGATGCCCCGCCGGATTTTCGAGTCTTGAGCGGTGACGATGCGCTGGCGCTCTGCGTTGTTGCCCTGGGTGGTGACGGGGTGGTATCCGTCATTTCGAATGAGACGCCGTCCATGATGAGCAGCATCATCAACGCCGCCCTTGAAGGCAATATCGTGAAGGCGCGTGAGCTCCACTACAAGTTACTGCCGCTCATGAATATGAATTTCATCGAGTCGAATCCGATTCCTGCGAAGGCTGCTCTGGCCATGATGGGCCTGATCGAGGAAAACTATCGTCTGCCGTTGGTGCCGCTCACCGCCGACAGCCGCGAGAAGTTGTCGAAGGTTGTCGAGGAGTTGGGCTTGTTGCAGGCAGCTGCCAAATGAAGCTGGAAACAGAGATTGAAAGACTTCTCGCGCTGCCTGCCGAAGAGGCGCGCAGGCAGGGCATGTCTGCCGTTCAGGAACTTCGGGAGGGCCTGAGCCGCGGAGTATTCCGCGCTGCAGAGAAGACCGCCTCGGAGTGGAAAACGAACCTCTGGGTTAAACGAGGAATTCTGCTCGCATTCAGGATTGGCGCGATCGAAGACAGATCTGTCAAAGACGAGTTTTATTTCTTCGACAAAGACACTCTGCCCGCAAAACCCCTCACTACATCCAGCGGGGTGCGGGTCGTTCCGGGCGGTTCGACCATCCGCGATGGCGCCTACGTTGCACGCAACGTCATCTGCATGCCCCCGATGTTCATCAACATTGGCGCGTATGTGGACGAGGGCTCGATGGTGGACTCGCACGCGCTGGTCGGTTCCTGCGCGCAGATCGGCAAGCGCGTTCATCTGTCGGCCGCGGCCCAGATCGGCGGAGTGCTGGAACCTCCCGGCGCGCTGCCAATCATCGTCGAAGACGAAGCTTTCGTCGGCGGTAACTGCGGAGTATATGAAGGCGTGCTCGTTCAATCACGAGTGGTGCTGGCGCCAGGCGTGATCCTGACTGGCGGCACCAGTGTTTACGATCTCGTCCGTGGTCAGGTTTATCGAAAGACACCCGATAAACCGTTGACTATCCCATCCGGCGCCGTCGTGGTTCCCGGATCGCGGCCCGCTTCGGGCGACTTTGCCGTGAAGCATGGAGTCTCGCTGTATGCTCCCGTCATCGTGAAATATCGCGACGAGAAGACCGATGCGTCGACGATGCTCGAGGAAGCGCTCCGCTAGCGACCCGGGAAGAAGAATAGCCACAAAAAGGGCACAAAAGGCGCAAAAAGGAATCAACTTTTTGCGCCTTTTGTGCGTTTTTGTGGCTATTCTTCTTCCCTCAAAAAGGCGGACTCATTTTCCATTTTCAAGAGGGGGATCCTCTGCTGGTGCTGCCGTTTTCGATACCATCACTTTATCTACGCGCTTGCCGTCCATGTCCACGACCTCAAACCGGTGGCCCTCCACCTCGAACACATCGCCGGTCACAGGCACCCGTCCTACCTGCAACATCACGAGACCTCCCAGCGTCTGGTAACTGCCGGAATCTTCGTTAGGTAACTTAGCAATCTTCAGGACTTCCTTGAGGTTCTCGATTTGAAGCTTGCCGTCGATGAGCAGAGAACCATCCGGCCTCTTCACGACCTGGCGCTCTTCCGGCATGTCGACGGAAGCAACGTCTCCGACAAGATCCTCCAGGATGTCATTGATTGTGACGAGTCCCTCCACACCTCCGTATTCATCCACGACCAGGGCCATGTGCGTCCGGGACTTCTTAAACATTTCGAGAAGCTTTAACGCGGGCAGACCTTCCGGAACAAAAAGCGGCGGCCTCAGGTTCTCCTTCAGGTCCATCTTTGAGCCGGCGAGGCACCGCGTCAGGAGATCCTTCGTCAGAACGATGCCGGTCACATTATCCAGGCTACCCTGCCCAACTGGAAATCTCGAGTACAGCGACGACGCCAATTTCCTCTGGTTCTCAATAAAAGGATCGTCGAGATCGAGCCAGACCACTTCCCGCCGGGACTTCATGAGCGCGCTGACGGCTCGGTCGCCCAGCTTGAAAATGCTTTTCACGATGTCGTGCTCGGCCTCTTCGAAGACGCCCGCCTCGGCGCCTTGTTCCATCATCACTTTGATTTCTTCTTCTGTCACCAGCGGCTCTTCGGAAGGTTCAAGCCTCAGGGCGCCCATGACGGCCCGTGTCGAGCCGCTGATGAAAGCGACGGCGGGAGAGCACAACCTCGAGACGAAGTTCATGAAGCCGGACATCGCGGCGGCGAGGCGCTCGGGGTTGCGCAGCGCGAGACGTTTGGGAAACAGTTCCCCGATCACGAGCGAAACGTACGTGATCGACACAACCACCACGAGAAAGGCGAGGCTGTCGCTATACCCGGCAAAGCCGGGCATCGTCTGCAGGCGAGACGATAATCGCACCGTCAGCGTACGTTCTCCGACGGCGCCCGTCAAAATAGCGATTAATGTGATGCCGATCTGTGTTGTAGCCAGAAAGCGATCAGGGTTGGTTGCCAGCTGGAGGGCCCTCTGTGCACCCTGGCTGCCTTCATTGGCAAACTGCTGAAGCCTCGGTTTGCGTGAGGAGACCACGGCCATCTCAGCCATCACGAAAATGGCGTTCACTACGACCAGAAGCAGGATCACTAGGATTGGGATCATGTACATAAAATAGCAGCAGGTTCGAGCGATGAAAAAACTCATTCTGTTCACGTTCGTTCTAATTGCAGTTGGGGGCCCTGCGGGTTGTGTGCGAAATCCCGTCACGGGCAAGCGTCAAATTGTGCTGATTTCCGAGAGCGAGGAGATTGCCATGGGCCGGCAATCGGATTCGCAGGTTCGTCTGGAATATGGGGTCGCGGACAAGCAATCGCTCCAGGATTACATCGCCACGATGGGCCGCAAGCTGATCCGTGTGTCGCATCGGCCAAACCTCGAGTGGC
>Ga0207090_1114_pt1 | contig 19558 bp, 16 predicted proteins | sample Alteio_BWMinHeat_50_FD_153565 | JGI IMG/M metagenome (GOLD analysis project Ga0207090, IMG submission 153565) | Enriched cells from forest soil in Barre Woods Harvard Forest LTER site, Petersham, Massachusetts, United States -... | ecosystem: Environmental > Terrestrial > Soil > Temperate forest >...
GGCCAGGAAGACGAAGGCAAGGCGGCTCTCGAAGCAGCAGAAAAGGGCGACCCGTTCAATCAGTGGACCTATAACACACTGCTCCTGATGGACAAGTTCGTGCAATTCACGCGCTTCGACACGCCTCATTTCAAGGTAAAGCTTCATAAAGATGAAGCCGCGGTGCTTCGCCCTTATGTGACCGACCTGCTCGAGAAGGCATACGACACGCTGACGGAGAAATACGGTTTCAAGCCCGAAGGCCCGATCTCATTCGAAATGTATCCGGATCACGCCGACTTTGAGGTCCGCACACTGGGCATGACCGGCCTCGCCGCACTCGGCGTCAGCTTTGGCAGGCTTTTCGTGATGGATTCACCGACAGCGCGGAAGCCCGATACGTTCAGCTGGGGCAGCACGCTGTGGCACGAATTCGCCCACGTCATCACGCTTGGAATCACGGACCACAAGATTCCGCGATGGTTCTCGGAAGGACTTTCCGTTTACGAGGAGCGCAAGGGATTCCCGGGTTGGGGCGACGACATGAAGCTCGATTACCTGGCTGCGATCAAAGGAAAGAAGCTTCTTCCGGTTGCGGAATTGAACAACGGATTCATGCGTCCCAAATACGAGAACCAGGTGCTGGTGTCTTACTACCAGGCATCGATCATTTGTGACTACATCGATGAGAGATTCGGGTTCGCGGCCATCAAGAAGATGCTGCTTCTGTACAAGGACGGCAAGAGTACAGCGGAGGTCTTCAAGGAAGGCATCGGCCTGACGCTCGATCAGTTCGACAGTACATTTCTTGAGTGGGTCGATAACAAGGTGAAGGATCTCGATCCCAAGGCGTTCATGCAGCTCGTCAGCTCCGGCGAGGAAGCAGCGAAGAAAGGCGATACGGACAAGGCCATCGAGATCTTCAAGCAGTCCGTTGCGATGTATCCCGAATACACCGATGAGCACAATGCATACGAACCGCTGGCCGATGCGTACCTGAAGAAAGGCGATAAGAAGGACGCCATCGACATATTGAAAAAGTTCATGATCTATTCGGAAACGGGATTCAACGCGAGCCTTAAGCTGGCCGCCCTGCTCGAGGAAGCCGGAGATCCTGCAGGCGCGCGCCACGCCTTGGAGGGCGCGATGTACATCCGGCCGATGGATCTGCAGGAACATCAGAAGCTCGGCGAACTTTTATTGAGTCAGAAACAGTACGCGCCTGCCGCCCGCGAGTTTGAAGCGCTGCTTGCGTTGAACACTCCGGATAAAGCGGGGGCTTATTACAGGTTGGCAGAATCGAATTTCGGACAGGGCAGGAAGGACACCGCCAAGAGGAACGTGATGAAAGCCCTGGAAATCGCGCCATCATACGAACCTGCTCTCGAATTGCTATTAAAAGTGAGGTAATCGTGGAACTCAGCGTTGAACAAAAACAGGAACTGGAAACCGTCGAGCGCTTTCATTCGGAACTAAAGAAGATCGATTTCGAAATTCGAAAGATCATCGTCGGCCAGAACGAGGTCGTCGACCAGGTGATGATTTCGATGCTGACCGGCGGTCACTCCATCATCACCGGTGTTCCCGGTCTGGCCAAGACGCTGCTGATTTCCACGGTGGCGCAGGTTCTGCATCTCGACTTCAAACGCATCCAGTTCACTCCGGACCTGATGCCTGCGGACATCACCGGAACGGAAATGATTGAAGAAGATCGCGCGACGGGCAAACGGACCCGCGTGTTTGTGAGGGGGCCGATTTTCTCCAACATTGTGCTCGCGGATGAAATCAACCGGACGCCTCCGAAGACGCAGTCGGCGCTACTCGAAGCCATGCAGGAAGGATCGGTTTCGATCGAAGGCAAGACCTACATTCTCGAAAAGCCCTTCTACGTTCTCGCAACGCAGAACCCGATCGAACTTGAAGGTACCTATCCGTTGCCGGAAGCCCAGCTCGACCGCTTCATGTTCAACATCGTGATCGGCTACCTCTCTGAAGACGAAGAAATCCAGGTGGTGAGCCAGACGACCACGCTTCGCAAGGTTGAATTTCAGAAGACGATCAGTGGTCCCGAAATCATCGAGTTTCAGCGCCTCGTCCGCAAGATGCCTGTGGCCGAGGAAGTCATGCGATACGCAGTACAACTCGCTCGCACGAGCCGTCCGAGCAATGTCAATCCGCCGGACTTCGTGAAGCAGTACGTGAACTACGGCGCCAGCTTGCGCGCGTCGCAGTTCCTTATTCTCGGCGCTAAGGCGAGAGCCCTCGTCCATGGCAGATACAATGTTGCTGTCGAAGACATTCAGACTCTGGCGTATCCCGTATTCAGGCATCGCATCCTGACCAACTTTCACGCGGAATCTGAAGGCATCAAGTCTGAAGACATCATCAAGCGGCTGCTCGATACGGTGCCGTTGCCGAAATCGGGATTGAAAGACTGACCGATGAGCACCCCCGTCGCAGAACAGACGCCGGCCAACCGCTTCATCGATCCAAAGGTTCTGATCAAGATTCAGAACCTGGAGCTGGTGGCTCGCACCGTCGTCGAAGGTTTTGTCTCAGGGCTGCATCGCTCGCCCTACATGGGTTTCAGCGTGGACTTCGCGGCATACCGCGTGTACCAGCCGGGCGATGAAATCAAGCGCATCGACTGGAATGTGTTTTCGCGTTCGGACAAGCTGTACATCAAGCTCTACGAGGGTGAGACGAACACGCGTGTGCTAGTGATGCTCGACATCAGCGGTTCGATGAACTATGGCTCGGGAGACATCAAGAAAATCGACTATGCCCGAATTCTGGCGGCGTCCCTGACCTACTTCTCGCATCATCAGCGCGATGGCGTGGGCCTTTTGACATTCGATACGCAAGTTCGCGCGCATGTTCCGTCGAGCCGGCGCCGCGGTCAGCTGCTCACAATCCTCGCCGAGATCGATCGCATTCAGCCGAGCGAGCAGACCGAATTTCGAAAGCCGCTTCGCTTCCTCGCGGAGTATCTGACGCGCCGCGGCGTGATCGTTGTGATTTCCGATTTGTACGATGAGCCGGACAACATCATTTCTGGACTGAAAGCGTTGAAGGCGAAGGGCAACGATATCATTGTCTTTCACATCATGGACAACTTCGAGCTCACGTTCCCCTTCCAGGACATGGCGCAGTTCGAAGACATGGAAACGACCAGGAAGTTGCACGTCATCCCCGAGTATTTGCGCAAGCAATATCTTTCGATCCTCAACGATCACATGGAAAAGATCCGTAAGGAACTCGCCGGGATCCGCGTCGATTACTGTTTGATGGATACCAGTAAACCGCTGGACCAGGGGCTGTTCACCTATTTGGCGGCTCGATCGAGAAGTGTTTAATGAAGAAACTTGATGCTTTCAACACAAAGGCACAAAGGCACAAAGGCACAAAGAAGGCCGCGGTAAACGGTTCTTTGATGCGGCCTCCTTCGTGGCTTTGTGCCCTTGTGCCTTTGTGTTTATGTCTTTTCTAAATCCATACCTTTTGTTCGGTTCTCTCGCTCTCGCGATACCGGTGCTGATTCACCTTGTGCGCCGCGAAAAATCGGAAATCATTCCATTCAGCTCCCTGATGTTCCTGTTGAAGGTGCCGAAGCGGTCGATCCGCCAGCAGAAGATAAAGAATCTGCTGCTGATGGCGCTGCGGCTTTTGCTCCTTGCTCTGCTCGTTGGCGCGTTCGCGCGGCCGTACATGACGCAGCCGGCGAAGCCCGTCCTGAATGCGAACTCGAATCGCGGAACTGTTCTCATGCTCGACACCTCCTACAGCATGCGCTACGGAGACAACTTCGAGAAAATGAAGACCGAGGCCAGGAAGCGGATCGAGGCGATGCGCGACGCCGACCGTATGGCCATTGTCGTCTTCAATAACAGCGCCTCCATGCTTTCGAGGCCGACGTCGGACAAGAACACCTTGAAGGCGGCGGTGGACACGCTGGAGCCATCCTTCGAAGGGACAGTTTATTACGATGCCTTCACGCTGGCCGACCGCGCGCTGAACCAGTTTGGCGGGGACCAGAAACAACTCATCGTTATTTCCGATTTTCAAAAAAATGGCTGGAACCGTTCCAGCCGCGAGAGCGTCATAGGTCATGACGTGAAAATCGAAACGGTCAACCTGGCGGTCAAGGATTGGAATAATCTCGGAATTGAGAGCGTTGCCGTCGAGCCGACCAGCTTCACGCGCATGTACGCCGGCCGTCTGGTTGCCCGGATTCGCAATTACGGCAAGGACAGGCCGATCGAAGTTCCGGTTTCCGTGAGTCTGAATGAAAAGGAAGTTAACCGGAAGAATGTCACCATTTCGGCGAACTCCTCGGCCCTTGCCGAGTTCACGGGATTCGATCTGCAGCTCGGATTTGCGAAAGGCCGCGTCCGCATCGAGCACGAAGATCCATTGAAGGTCGATAATGATTTTCTTTTCGTCATCGAGCGCCGCGAAAAACTGAATGTTCTGGTGGTGGATGCCGGCCGCGCCAAGCAGAGTCTGTATTTGCGCCAGGCCTTCACCTCGACCCCGGACCTGCCTTTCGAAGTGACCACGATCACAGCCTCTGCGGTCACGCCGGAAGAACTCGCCAGGCATGAAGTCGTTATCATCAACGACGTTCCCCGCTTGCCCGACAAGGTTCGCGACAAGATGGACGAGCTAAGAAAGACAGGTCAGGGACAGTTAATCATTTTGGGAGAAAACGCGGAAACCGGCTGGTGGAACAGCTATGCGAAGCTGCCGGTCAAGGCTGTGCAGAAGATCTCGGTCGCGAAGGATCGCGGCAAGCCGTCCGTGTCCATCACGACTTACGACCGTCACCACGCAATCTTCAAGGCGTTCGAGAAGAGCACGCGTGTGGCCTTGAACTCCGCGCAGTTTATTGCCTACGTCGAGGTTGAAGCCAGGCCGGGCGGCGTGGTTCTGGCAAAATATGACGACGGCTCGCCGGTGATCGTGGAATCGGGGAAGGACGATCACGGAATGCTGGTTTTCAATTCCACGGTGGACAACAGGTTGTGGAACGATTTTCCCCTGAAACCGGCATTCCTGCCGCTCTTCCACGAGATGATTCACTATCTCTCGCGCTACAACGAGAGCCGAAGCTGGTATCAGCTGGGCGAAGGGATTCCGTTGATCGCCTCGCTCGACAACGCCGGCGCGGCTGTGATCGATCCTAAGGGTGAAAGGGTGTCGCTCGGCCAATTGGCACTGGGGCAGGAGAAGTTCTTCCTGCCAATGATGCCGGGGTTCCACGAAATTCGCGTTGGACCGGACGCGCGAACGGTCGCGGTCAATCCGCCATCGTCGGAAGGCAACCTTGATAGCATGCCTCCCGAGGATCTGATTGCGAGCGTTCAGCGCACGGAGGCGGAGTCCCAGCAGGCCGGATTTCTGGGCAGCGACGAGAAAGATGACTACGCCCGGCGTCAAATAGGCTGGTGGTATCTGTTATTGTTTGCTCTAATGGCGGGTGTGGCAGAGATTTATATAGCGAACCGGGCATATAAGACGTCTTGATCGGAGTGGGGAGAAAACAAGGAGAACACGTAACATGGCACCACACGAAGAGTTGCTTCAGAAGATTGGAATCGTAAGAAGCAGGTGGAAGGCCTTCCTCTGGCTTCGGGGACTGGCATGGGTCCTGGGCGTGACCGTGGTTTCGCTGTTGATCGGAGTGGCGCTCGCCGAGACCTCGAGCGTTTCCGGATGGACCGTGACGGCTCTGCGGCTGGTTCTTCTCGCCGCCGTTGTTGCGACTATTATTAAGGCGCTCGTTCTGCCCCTGCGCCGGACGCCTTCAGATACGCAGCTTGCCCGGTTTATTGAAGAAAAGAATCCGGGGCTCAAGGACAGCCTCGTCAGCGCCGTCGATGCCATTCAAAAGGCTCGCCCGGAGCAGTTCACATTCGTTCACCTCTTGACCAGGGATGTGCTCGAGCGCACCAAGCACGTCCGTTTCGGCGACCAGGTCAACAAGCGCAAGTTCGGAGCGTTTGCGGCATTAACGGGCGCCTTCGGCATTGCCCTCGTCATCAGTTTGTATGTGGCTTCGCTGTTTTTCCCCGTGGGAAGCGCGAAACTTTTTGCGAATCTGCTGAAACCGCCCAACGTCGATGCCATTGAGTTGAAAGTGACGCCCGGAAGCGTCACCGTTCCCAAAGGCGCCGATGTGACGGTCCAGGCGGTGGCGATGGGATTCGATCCGCAGCGCGCGCAGATCCATCTTCGCTATGCCAATGGCGCGGATTGGGAAGTCTCTACGATGGAAGTTACGCCACAGAATCTTCCCACCTTCCGCCATCTGGTTTTTAATCTTCAGGAACCGGTCCACTACTTTGTGGATGCCGCCGGATACCGTTCGAAGGAATTTACCATCGATGTCGCCGATTTGCCGCGCCTGGAGAAAGTCGATTACACCTATCACTACCCGTTGTACACCGGTCTCGCTGTAAAGAAGGAAGAGAATGGGTCCGACATTGTGGCGCTCAAGGGCACCGAAGTCGAAGTGACGGCGTCCGGCAGTCAGCCGCTCTCCGGTGGACGTATCGTGTTTTCCGACGGCAAGAGCGTGCCGATGCAGCCGACTGGCGAGCGCAGCGTGATGGGCCGGGTGACCGTCGATCGGACGGCGACCTTCCGCATCGAGTTGACCAACACGAGCAAGCAATCGTATCTCGATCTTGAAGAGCGATCGATGGAAGCGCTCGAAGATCAGAAGCCGATCGTCGAATTCACGAAGCCGGGCCGCGATACCAAGGCCACGAAAGTCGAAGAAGTGTTTACCGAGCTTCGCGCCGAAGATGATTTCGGCGTGCGCCAGCTTGAGTTGCACTTCTCGGTTAACGGCGGAGCCGATCAGAAGGTCGATCTGTTCTCGAGCAAAGGTGAAACTCCAAAAGAGATCTCGGCGGGTCATACATTCTTCCTTGAAGAGTACGATCTGCAGCCCGGCGACCTCGTGACCTATTTCGGCAAGGCCGTGGACACGAAGAATCCGGCGAACACCGTTTCAACCGACATCTACTTCATTGAAATCCGGCCGTTCGGACGCGAATACAAACAAGCTCAGGCCGGCGGCGGTGGCGGCGGTGGCGGTGAAGGCGAGTCGATGGATGCGCTGTTGAAGCGGCAGAAAGACATCATCGCGGCAACGCACAAGCTCATCAACAACAAGGACAAGTACAAGGAGAAAGAGTGGATCGATAACATCCACTCCGTTTCGGCCAACCAGACTAAGGCTGCCGAGCAGACCAACACGATTCTGGAGCGCATGGCGCGCCGTGGTCTGACCAACCAGGACAAGATGATCAAGCAGATGGCGGACTATCTGAAGCAGGCCGTCGAACAGATGAATCCCGCAGCCGATCAGCTCAAGGCCGAAAAAGCCGAAGCCGCCGAGCCATTCGAGCAGAAAGCTCTTCAATATCTGAGCCGCGCTGACGCTCTGTTCACGGAGATCCAGGTCTCGCAGGGCGGCGGCGGTGGTGGTGGCGGTGGCGCCCAGAGCAGCCAGGACCTTCAGGATCTTTTCGAACTGGAACTCGATCAGAACAAGAATCAGTACGAGACGGTTCAGAAAGGCGACCAACAGCAGCAAAAGTCACAGGAAGTCGATGAAGCTCTTCGCAAACTGAAGGAACTTGCCGAACGCCAGCAGAAGCTGGCGGAGCGCCGCGCCCAGCAGCAAAGGGGCGGCGGTGGCGGTGGCGGCGATCAGCAGACGGCACAGGAACTGCAGAAGGAAACCGAACGCCTGGCCCGCCAGCTCGACAAACTTTCGCGGGAAAATAACGATCGCCAGATGGCGGACGCCGCCAAGGCCTTGAATCAGGCTGCTCAGAATATGCAGCAGCAGGCCCAGAGCGGCAATTCGCAGCAACAGCAACAGGCGGCACAAAGAGCCCAGGAAGAACTGAACAAGGCTCAACGGTTAATGAATCAGGGCAAGGGCGGTTCGCTGGAAGATCGCCTGGCTCAGGTTCAGCAACAGGCGAAGAAGTTGAAGGACGAACAGACCAAAATCGCCGATGAAACGCAGCAGCTTGCGCAAAACCCGGGCACTGCCGGCGATGTGAAGCGGCGTGCTCAGGAAATCGGTCAGCAAAAGGATGGCCTCTCGTCCGAGCTGAAGTCCATGCAGAACGAACTGGACGCTCTGGGCAACAGCCAGGAGAACCGCGATGCCGCGAACAAAGCCCGCGCAGCGGCAAGTACGATAAGAGGACAACAGATCCAGGATAAGATTCAGCAGGGCAAGCAGATCCTCGACAACGCCACTCCCCAGAACGGCTACTTACCGTATGCAGCGCAGAACGAGCGCCAGATTGAGAAAGCCCTCGATGACGTTCAAAAGCAGATTGGCCAGGCCGCGTCGGCAGCAAACAACTCGGAAGAGAAGAAACTGCAGACTGCGCTGAACCAGGCCGGTGACGTCAGCCGGTCTCTGCAGTCTCTCAAGCAGCGGTTGCAGAATCAGCAGCAGGGCCAGCAGGGCCAACAAGGCCAGCAGGGTCAACAAGGCCAACAACAAGGTCAACAACAAGGTCAACAAGGCCAACAGGGTCAGCAGGGCCAGCAAGGTCAGCAGGGCCAGCAAGGTCAGCAGGGTCAGCAGGGCCAGCAAGGTCAACAGGGTCAGCAGGGTCAGCAGGGCCAGCAAGGTCAGCAGGGTCAGCAGGGCCAGCAAGGTCAACAGGGCCAGCAAGGTCAACAGGGTCAGCAGGGTCAGCAGGGTCAGCAGGGCCAGCAAGGTCAACAGGGCCAGCAAGGTCAACAGGGCCAGCAAGGTCAACAGGGCCAGCAAGGTCAACAGGGCCAACAGGGTCAACAAGGGCAGCAGGGCCAGCAGGGCCAGCAGGGCCAGCAGGGCCAGGGTGCCGGACAGGGGAGCAACCGCAATCTGCAGGGTGGCCAGGGTCTCGGAAATCCGAATGGCCAGTTTGTTAATGGCGGTAGCGTTCAAGACCCGCGTCAGTACACGCGCGAACTCCAGCAATACATGAACGATCTCAATCAGCTTCGGGCGACGCTCGGACCAAAGGACCCGATTTCGCAGGAAATCGCCGGTATCGAACGGCAAATCCAGGGGTTGATCAACAATCCCGGAATTGCGGGGGATCCAAAGGCGATCGAAAGGCTCGCGCAGCAGATCATCGAGCCGTTCAAAGGCGTTGAAATGGAGTTGAGCAAAGCTCTGCAGATGCTGCTCGCGAAGGACAACATCCGGTCGGCGCAGGAAGATGAGATTCCCGAGGGTTACGCGAAGGTCCTTGAGGAGTATTACAGGAAACTCTCGAATCCGACGACAACTTCGCCTTCGAAGCCGTAACCGCAAAGGCACAGAGAGACGAAGAAGGCCGCATCAAAGAGTTGATGCGGCCTTCTCAGGACACCAGGAGGGGAGTCAATATAGGGGATGTTTTTCGCATAACAGTTCGACTTCACGCCGGACTTTCTTCTGTGCACCCTGGTCGTTGATGGCATCCAGCACATCCGCGATCCAGTCTCCGATCGCCTCCATCTCTGCTTCCTTCATTCCGCGTGTCGTGAGAGCGGGCGTGCCGATGCGAATCCCGCTTGGCGTGAGCGGGGGGTTCTGATCGAACGGAATGGCGTTCTTGTTGACCGTTATGCCCGCGTGATCGAGCGCCTCTTCGGCCTGCTTTCCATTGATGCCTTTCGAGAAGACGTCGACGAGCATCAGATGCGTATCCGTTCCGCCGGAAACAATCCGGAACTTCCGTGACGCGAGTTTCGCCGCCAGGGTTCTGGCATTCCGAAGCACCTGGCGGATGTAGGTCCGGAATTCTTCCGTGGCGGCTTCCCTGAAGCACACCGCTTTTGCGGCAATAACGTGTACCAGCGGCCCGCCCTGCATTTCCGGGAACACGGAGCGGTTGAGGTCCTTCGCAAATCTCTCGCGGCACAAGACGATTCCGCTGCGCGGCCCGCGCAGCGTCTTGTGCGTTGTGCTGGTCACGAATTCCGCATACGGAACGGGCGATGGATGTTCGCCCGTGGCGACCAGGCCGGCAATGTGCGCGATATCCACCATCATCATCGCGCCGGTTTCCTTTGCGACTCTGGAGATCCGCTCGAATTCGATGGTCCGCGGATACGCGCTCGCCCCCACCACAATCAATTTGGGTTTGTGCTCGCGCGCGAGCCTGTCCAGTTCGTCGTAATCGATGACCTCCGTATCCTTTCGCACGCCGTACGGCACGATGCGATAGTACTTGCCGGAAAAGTTAAGAGGATGACCGTGAGTCAGATGACCGCCGTGCGAAAGGTTCATGCCCAGGATGGTGTCGCCGGGCTTCAAGACCGTCAAGTAGACGGCCATGTTCGCCTGGCTGCCCGAGTGGGGCTGCACGTTCGCGTGCTCGGCCCCAAAAAGCTTTTTGGCGCGCTCGATGGCCAGGGTCTCCACCACGTCGACGAACTCGCATCCGCCGTAGTACCGGCGGCCCGGATATCCTTCGGCGTACTTGTTCGTAAACACAGAGCCCGTGGCTTCAAGCACAGCGCGATATGTGAAGTTTTCGGAGGCAATCAGCTCGAGCCCCGTCGATTGGCGCCGTTCCTCGTTCTTGATGGCGGTGTGGATTTCAGGGTCGAGGTCTTTTAGGGAAGCGGTCATATGGTCCATCTGTTACGAGATCCCTGTTTTTGTGCTCCAACCGTAGGGAACGGGGAGTATAGCCACGGATTGCACGGATTTAACGGATGGGCCGCAAATCAGACTGTTCTTGCGCCCATCCGTTAAATCCGTGCAATCCGTGGCTATACCCCAGCGCCCCAGCCGTCACAGCGCCGCCGTTATAGCGCAGAAAGGCACAATACCACGCCGTGTTATAATTTCGCATCATGTTTGGCCTGAGCGGCAGACAGTTCTTCTTTCTGTTCATTCTGGTTGCGCTGCTGTTCACTGGAACTCAGTACTTGCCTGCCTATTTCGCTGCGTTCCAATTCAGCGATTTCGTCCACCAGGAAGTGAGATTCGCACAGAGTGCGCGCAAAACCTCCGATCTTCTGCGCGGCGAGATCCTTCAAAGAGCGAGCGACCTCGCAATTCCGATCACCAAGAAAGATATTGTCATCACCCGCCGCGGTCCTTCCTTCACGCTGGTAATCGAGTATCACTGGCCAATCAACATGCGGATCTACAAACACGATCTGGTCTTCCATATCTCTGAAGACGGAGAAATATTCGAGAATGTTCCCAATTGAGCGTGGGCTGGAAATCGTCATGTCCACGGCGAAGGCAAAGGACCGCCCGGACTGGATGCCTGCCGAACCCGCGCCGCTGCTCGAATCGATGCGCCGGATCTTGCGCGAAGATGTGTTGTCCGATGCCGATTCACCGCGTTTCGACAAAGCGATCCGGGACGGATTCGCTGTCCGATTTGAAGACCTGGCGCAGGTTCCCGCAGTTCTGACCGTGATCGGAGAATCCCGCGCTGGCGCCGGCGCGGATGTGAACGTGCAGCGCGAACAGTGCTGCGAGATTATGACCGGCGCGCCGCTGCCGCCTGGCGCCAATGCGGTGGTCATGGTGGAGAATACCGAACGGCTTTCGCCAGTCTCGGTGCGCGTTCTGAAAAGCGTTCGTGAGAACGAAGGGTTGTTACGCCGCGGCGCCGAAGCGCGGCAGGGCGAGAGCATTCTGCGTGCCGGCCGGCGTATCGGTATCGCCGATCTCGGACTTCTGGCGGGAACAGGAAAAGCCACGGTGCTGGTTTCAAAAAAACCGCGCGTTGCGGTTATCGCGACCGGCGACGAGCTTGTCGAAGTCCATGAAACCCCGCTGCCCGGCCAGATTCGCAACAGCAATACCACCACGATTTGCGCGCAGGTGAAAGAGGCGGGCGCGGAGCCGGTGTTGCTTGGCATTGGGCGGGACAACCTGGACGATTTGCGCGGAAAGATTCGGCGAGGTCTCGAACATGACGTCCTGCTCGTATCCGGCGGCGTGTCGATGGGAAAGTACGATCTGGTCGAAAGCGTTTTCGCGGAGTTTGGCGTCGAGGTGCTGTTTGACAAAATTGCAATGAAGCCGGGAAAGCCCACTGTCTTCGGCCATCGCGGCAACGCTTACGTTTTTGGTTTGCCCGGTAATCCGATTTCGACGATGGTTGCGTTTCACATGTTCGTCCGGCCGCTGCTCTTGTTTTTGCTGAAGGCCGAGAGTACGGCGCCGAAGATTTTCGAAGCGAAGCTCGAGGCCGCGGCAAATTGCGATCCGGAGCGGGCGGCTGTGGTTCCGGCGCTCGTGCGTTTTGAGGGCGGGCAGTATTGGATTCGCACGGCGCCCTGGAAGGGTTCTTCGGATCTTGTCGGACTGGCTCGCGCGAACGCGCTCATCATGATCCCGCTGCGCGCGGGCACGCTCGAACCGGGCGACAGAGCCCAGTTTATGCTGATGGAGTGAATGTGGCTTCTCGAAAAGACGAACTGACCCATCTCGACAGGCAGGGCCGTGCGCGCATGGTGGATGTGACGGAAAAATCCGAAACCGTTCGGGCTGCGCGTGCGGAGGCGTTCGTCGAAATGTCAGCGGCGACCGTGAAGCTGTTGCGCGAACAAGCCCTTCCCAAGGGCAACCCTCTTGAGGTGGCGCGGATTGCAGGCATCCAGGCAGGAAAGAAAACCTCGGAATTGATTCCGCTGTGTCATCCGTTACCGCTCACGCATCTCGACGTCTCCATTGAAGTGATCGATACCGGCGCGCGAATCGAAGCCGTCGCGCGAACCAGGGCCGAGACCGGAGTCGAGATGGAAGCGATGACCGCTGCCTCTGTCACGGCGCTCACGCTCTACGACATGTGCAAAGCGGTGGAGAAGGGAATCTCCCTTGGCCCGATTCGATTGCTCGAGAAGAGCGGCGGCAAAAGCGGCCATTGGGTTTCGACTAAAGGGAAATTTTGAAATTGGACGAATCCAGAACCTCAAATCCGACATTGGAAAATGTAAATCGGACCAGTCCAAATTGAGATTTCCAATTTCGGATTTGAGATTCTGGATTCGTCCAATTTCAAAATTTCGGAGGGAGTTCTGGTGTCCCTGGGGCGAGCATTGGTTCTTACTATCAGCGATTCCGCATCAGCCGGGAAACGCGACGATCTGTCCGGGCCCGAAGCCGGCCGCATCCTTGAAGAGGCGGGGTTCGAAGTGGCTGCCGTCGAGGTGCTACCCGACGAGCGCGCCAATATTGAGTCACGACTCCAAAAAGCCAGCGGCGAGGGTTTCAGGCTGGTCGTAACCACCGGAGGAACAGGGCTTTCGCCGCGCGACGTAACGCCGGAAGCGACGCTGGCGGTGATCGACAGGCAGGTTCCGGGGATTGCGGAACTCATGCGTCGTGAAAGCCTGAAGATCACGCCACGGGCGGCTCTGTCGAGAGCGGTGTCCGGAATCCGGCAGTCCACGCTGATAATCAACTTACCTGGGAGTGTCAAAGGCGTGCGAGAATGTCTGGGGGCGGTGCGGCCGATCCTGGCCCATGCCGTGGAAGTTTTGCAGCAATCATCCTTGGGTTGCGGGGAATAAGATGGACGTTTTGTCGGGATATGTACCGATTTTCCTTTTTCTGGGACTCACGTTCCTGTTTCCGGTCGTGACGCTGTTGTTCGCTAAATTGATTCGCCCCCAAACCGGCGGCATCGGCAAGCTCATGCCGTACGAATGCGGCGTGGATCCGGATTCGTCGGCGCGGCAGCGCTACGCAATTCGCTACTATGTGGTCGCGATTCTGTTCGTGATTTTCGACGTGGAGACCGTGTTCCTTTTCCCGTGGGCCATCATCTACAGGCAGTTGGCTCTGTTCGGCCTCGCCGAGATGCTGGTATTCCTCGGCATTCTGATCGTCGGATACGTGTGGATTATTAAAAAGGGAGCGCTGGAGTGGGCGTAAGGGTTATAGCCACGGATTGAACGGATTTAACGGATGGGCGCAAGAACAGTCTGATTTTGCGGCCCATCCGTTAAATCCGTTCAATCCGTGGCTATACCTCCCGCTCCCCAGGCCCCGGCGCTAAGAAAGATGGAGAACTGACCGATGCCTGCATGGATTGAAGACCGATTCGAAAAGAACATCATTACCACGACGGTGGATTTCGTTTTCAACTGGGCGCGCAAATCCGCGCTCTGGCCGATGACTTTCGGCCTGGCCTGCTGCGCGATCGAAATGATGGCGACCGGCGCATCGCGCTTTGATATGGATCGATTCGGCGCCGGAATCTTCCGCCCGAGCCCGCGTCAATCCGACCTCATCATCGTTGCGGGCACCGTGACGCTGAAGATGGCCCCGATCGTTCGCCGTGTCTATGACCAGATGCCCGATCCGAAGTGGGTGATCTCGATGGGCGCCTGCTCGAATGTGGGCGGGCCATTCGATACCTACGCTGTTCTTCAGGGCGTCGATCACGTGATTCCCGTCGATGTATACGTGCCGGGGTGCCCGCCACGTCCGGAAGCGCTGCTCTATGGTCTGATGCGCCTCCAGGACAAAATCGATCGCATGACGATCGCAAAGAAACCGACCGAAATCCGTCTCGATGACGTGAAGAACGATCCGCGAATCGCGCGAGCTGCCAGGGAAGAGGTGGAACGGATCGGAATGAAGATCTGATTGGCCGGTATCGTCGAAAAGCTCCGACAACGAATTCAGGAGCACGGACCTCTTTCATTCAGGGATTACATGGAAGAGGTCCTTGGCTTTTATTACTCATCACCGCGAAATCCGATTGGACTGGACGGCGATTTCTATACATCGGCCGATCTCGATCCTGTTTTTGGCCGGCTCCTTGCCAGACAATTTGACCAATGGTCCAGGGACTTCGATTCGTTCACCATCGTTGAACTGGGCGCGGGCAAAGGTGTGCTCGCGCGAGACATCCTGGAGCATCGCCGCTTTCCTTACATGATTCTCGAACGCAGTCCCGCGATGCGAGCGCGCCAGCAGGAGCTGTTGAAGGACTACGACGTGACCTGGATTGACGCGCTGCCGCATGGAATCACGGGCTGTATCTTCTCTAACGAATTCTTTGATGTGCTTCCCGTTCATCGCATCGTCCGGCGCGGCGGCGCGTTGAAAGAAATGTATGTCACCGCGGACTTCGAAGAGACTGAAGGACCGCTTCAAGAACCTGTCGATGTCCCGGTGGCGGAAGGTCAGGTCGCGGAAATCAACCTGGAGGCGCGCCATTGGATTCGCCGGATTGCGGCGTCCCTTGAGCGTGGCTATCACCTCGCCGTCGACTACGGCTATCTTCGCGAACAGTTTTACTCCCAGCCGCGCGGCACGCTCATGTGCTACTGGCAGCACCAGGCAGTGGAGAATCCCTATATTCGCATTGGCGAACAGGACATGACGGCCCATGTGAATTTTTCCGATTTGATTGACGAGGGAACTGCCGCCGGTCTTGAGACGGTGTCTTTCACCAATCAGATGGACTATCTCATTGCTCTCGGCATTCTGGACGAGATGGCGTCGCTTGCCACCACTTGCGATGCCGTCTCCATTCAGCGCGTGCTTAGAATCAAGAAGATGATCCTGCCCGGCAGCATGGGCGAACGTTTTAAAGTTTTGGTGCAAAGAAAGTGAGCTTTGCACCTGACATGTGGGCCGCTGAAATCAAGGGGCCGCCGGGCAAGCCGCCAATGGTGTTCATCCACGGCGCGGGCGGTTCGCATCGCCTGTTTGGATACCAGATGCAGGCTTTCCGCGACCTTGAGACGTGTTACTTCGTCGATCTGCCCGGCCACGGGTCGAGCCCCCGGCCACCGGCGGTACCTTCAATTGCGCTTTATTCCGATGCGATGATCACTTTTCTGAACGGTCTCGTCAGCCCTGCAATTCTCATCGGCCACTCGATGGGTGGCGCCGTCGCGCTGCAGGCCGCGCTCGCGCGCCCGGATCTCGTTGATCGCCTTGTGCTTCTCAGCACCGGTTGCCAGCTTCCCGTTCCCGAAACGGTCCTCCTTGGCTTCGAAACAGATTACGACTCCACGCTGGACGCAATCCTTCAACACGCCTTCTCCAGAACGGTCGATCCGGATCTCTTCTCCCGGGCCTGCAACGGAATCCGGAAAACGGATCCCGCGATCGTTCGCGCCGATTTTCAGGCATGTAATGCGTTCAACGTCTGCAGCCGTGTCCACGAGGTGACGTGTCCAACTCTCATCATCTGCGGCGGCGACGACCGCTTGACGCCGCTTATCTATTCCGAACAGCTCCATGCATCGATCGCCAGCTCCAGGCTCGAAGTCGTTCCAGGCGGAAGCCACATGCTAATGCTCGAACAAGCGGCCATCTTCAATGAGATGTTGAAGTAAGGTTTGGCACAAGGAGGGAGCGGCAGATTTTTTCGTGACATTTTCCCAACCCGAACGGGCAGGCGCCTGACGCCTTTATCGGTGAGAGCGACTCCAGACGGATAGATTTCTCAGATCTATCGGTGAGAACGACTTCAGACGGATAGATTTCTCAGATCTATCGGTGAGAATGACTTCAGACGGATAGATTTCTCAGATCTATCGGTGAGAACGACTTCAGACGGATAGATTTCTCAAGATCTATCGGTGAGAACGACTTCAGACGGATAGATTTCTCAGATCTATCGGTGAGAACGACTTCAGACGGATAGATTTCTCAGATCTATCGGTGAGAACGACTTCAGACGGATAGATTTCTCAGATCTATCGGTGAGAACGACTTCAGACGGATAGATTTCTCAGATCTATCGGTGAGAACGACTTCAGACGGATAGATTTCTCAGATCTATCGGTGAGAACGACTTCAGACGGATAGATTTCTCAGATCTATCGGTGAGAACGACTTCAGACGGATAGATTTCTCAGATCTATCGGTGAGAATGACTTCAGACCGATAGATTTCTCAGATCTATCGGTGAGAATGACTTCAGACCGATAGATTTCTCAGATCTATCGGTGAGACAATTTCCCACCCGAACCGCGTAAGCACCTAACGCCTTGGTAAGTCATACTGAAAGCATGAAAAAATGTCGGCGTTGCTGGACGAAATCATCGCGGCCCGCAAAGCGAAGGCGATCGAGTATGAGGAATATCTCAAGAGGATTGCCGAACTGGCGAAGAGAGTGGAGGCCGGACAGGCGGAGGACACGCCGGAACAACTCAACACTCCGGAACGCCGCGCTCTCTACAACAACCTGAATCACAACGAGGGGCTGGCGATCAAGATTGACGAAGTGGTGAAGCAGGTGCGGCCTGACGGCTGGCGCGGAGTTCAGGCCCGTGAGCAGGTTATCAAGGCTGCTTTGTATCGAGTGTTGCAGGACAAGGCCGAGGTCGAGCGCATCTTCCTGATCATCAAACAGCAGAAGGAATACTGATCCCGGCCCTTGCAGCAATGAAAATCGATCTCGGCGGCATCGCCGTAGAGGTCGTGAAAAAGGACATCGAGAACGTCCACTTGAGCGTCCACCCTCCTTCCGGCAGGGTTCGGATCTCTGCCCCGCTGCGGATGAATCTCGACACCATCCGGGTTTTTGCTATTTCCAAACTCGGCTGGATCAAACAACAACAGAAGAAGCTCCGGGAGCAGGAACGCGAAACTCCGCGCGAGTATCTTGAACGTGAAAGCCATTACGTCTGGGGAAGACGCTATCTGCTGAAGATTGTTGAAAGTAATTCGGCGCCGGCCGTCGAACTCGGGCACCGGAAGATGCTTCTGCGCGTCCGTCCGGGAGCCAGCGATGAGAAGGAGGAAGCCATTGTCGAAGACTGGTATCGTGAGCAGCTCAAGCAGGCTGTTCCGTCTTTAATCGCCAAATGGGAACCGCTGATCGGTGTAAAGGTGCGGCGGTTCTTTGCGCAGAAGATGAAAACGAAATGGGGTAGCTGCCGCTCCGGTTCCGGCAGCATCCGGCTCAATACGGACCTGGCGAAGAAGGAGCCACAATGCCTCGAATACATCGTCGTACATGAAATGCTTCACCTGCTGGAGCCCACTCACAACAACCGCTTCGCCAACTTAATGGATCAGTTCATGCCGCAATGGAAGTTCTGCCGCGCCGAGTTAAACCGATTGCCCGTGAGCCATGAGGAATGGGCGTACTGATATCTATGCTGGGTTTTGGAATTCAACCTTATGGTAGACGCGAGTCAGCGGAAGCCGGCAGGCAATCGAAGAGAGCTCGATGCTTCCATTGGGATCGGCGCTCTCCGCATAGAGCCACTTACCATCGGCCTGGCGTACATACTGTTCGATGCGGCATTCCGACTGCGTGACGAGAACGTACTCCTGAAGCGATTCAACTGCCCGATAGTGCGAAAACTTGCGGCCACGATCGTAGCTTTCGGTCGACTTCGAGAGAACCTCTATCAGAAGGATGGGATCGAGCAACGTGTCCACCTGATGATCTTCAAAATGCGGATTACTCTCGGCGACGACGACGTCCGGATACGTGTACAGTCCCGTGAAATTCACCTTCACCCGCATCTCGGATGGATAAATCTCGAAAGGCCTGTCGAATAGTTCGTTGCCAAGCGTCAATAGAAGATTTGCGACGATCAGATTGTGCTCGCGGCTGGCGCCCGGCATAGGGATCATTTCACCGTCTAAATACTCACTTCTGGTTTCAGCCGCTCGCTCAAGCCGCAAGTACTCTTCCGGCGTCAGGCGAACCTTCAGTTGGGATGTCAATTCTTTCTCCATGACGGTGTGCCGATACGCAAATATAGGCCGGTATAGCCACGGATTGCACGGATTTAACGGATGGGCGCAAGAACACTCTGATTTGTGGCCCATCCGTTAAATCCGTGGAATCCGTGGCTAAATCCGGGTTGGCGACAAATATTTGAACTTGGCCGCCGTTTGAGGTATTTCTACGTCATGAATGTCTCTGCGCTTGATGAGAACAACAAGCCGACGGACTGGTGGTTTATTTACAAGGTCCCGCAACTCAACCCAGGCGCGGGCAGCGACAATGCCACCGGATACGAGTACGTCTATTATGACGCGACGGTGGACGCGAGCGCGGATCAGAGCAAGAGGACCGTCAGCAAATCCCCGTTTGTTCTCAACGGCGGCAAGGGCGCGCTGAATTTTACGCTGGACTCCGTCTTTAAGAACTTCAAAAACCCGCCGGCGACGACTGGATGGATACTCTACAACGATGAAATGCCCGCCAGCGCCAAGGCGAGAGATGACGGCAACAAGGGCCATACCAAAGGCGTGATTGCGTTCGACACGGCGTCAAAGACCGCATATTGGCTCCTTCACTCGTGGCCAAAGTTCGCTGATCCGGGCGCAACGAACGATCCAACTCCAAAATATGGACAGACCTACTTGTGTATCTCGCTGGACCTGGCCACTGCTGGCAAGATCGCCGCACAGATGGCGAATCATCAGGAGCCGCAGGTCTACTTTCCGCGAGCCGCGAACCTGCCAAAGACCGATCCGCTTTATCAACTGACGCAGCCACTCAAGCCGAATCCGCCCGCCGACTCCAACGTGATCGATTTGAAATCGATTGGGGGCTTGCCATTTAAAGTGATCGCCAAAAATAAAGAGTGGAATGATGATTTC
>Ga0207090_1115_pt1 | contig 19505 bp, 19 predicted proteins | sample Alteio_BWMinHeat_50_FD_153565 | JGI IMG/M metagenome (GOLD analysis project Ga0207090, IMG submission 153565) | Enriched cells from forest soil in Barre Woods Harvard Forest LTER site, Petersham, Massachusetts, United States -... | ecosystem: Environmental > Terrestrial > Soil > Temperate forest >...
ACCTGGCCTGCTTCTGGCCGCTTCACTGTTGCTGCCGGCGCAAGCGTGCGTGGCGCATTATACCGTTCATCCTGCGGCGTTGAACCAGACCGATTCGGCGGCGTACGATGCGCTGCTGATCGCGGAGACGGTTATCGATCAAGCGAAGGCGGCGAAACCGGGCCCGCCGGACGGCGTCTTGAAGCGCTTGATCGAGTCGTACAACGTCGCGCGCGAGTCGTGGCTCACCTATCGCGGAGCCATCGCCACGAACGTTCCGCAGCAGGTCTATCTCGACAATCTCAACAAAAACCTCGTGGATCTGACGAACGCGATCCGCAATTTCGAAGGAGGTGTCCAATGAATCCAGCCATCGCGCTCGAGATTGTGGAGTTGGCCTTGTCGTTGGTGAAAGGGCCCGATGCGAACAAAGCGAGTGTGCTGGTGCAGATCGTCGAAAAGGCCAATCAGGCCTACCAGGATCAGACCGGTGCGCCGTTGGATACGTCACTGATTAAACCTGAGTGAGGACAGCCGCCAATTCCGCCAATGACGCGAATTAATTGGCGGAATTGGCGGCAAAACCCAGGAACATCTCCAGGCGCACAACCCACTTCAACATCCAAAAGCCCTCCATCGACAGCCGGCATTTACTCCCCGCATGAGTTTAGCAGCCCGTGGCAGAAGTACGGTTCTCACTGTAGCGGCGGTCTATGACCGCCGGATATCGTTGATTCGAGATAGTCGGCGGTCATAGACCGCCGCTACAGTTTGTCGCATCAGCAGTTCTGCTGCTGGCTGTTAGAAGAAAGGCGGGGAGTAGGGCGGGATCATCAAGGATGATGGCCAAGAAGTTCGAGAGTAGCGGAATCAGGGAGGGAATCGAATTTTCGAACGAGAGTTACAACCTGCCAGATCTCGTCATCGGAGAGAAGATTGCCCCAGGCGGGCATGGCGGTGTTTCGGATCCCGTGCTTTACGATCCAGAACATTTCGTTGTCGTTATATGACGGCCGGTTGAGCGCCAGGTGCGGCGCCGGTGGATAGAACGATCGGCCGTAGCCATTGTCCGACTCTTTTGACAGCCCGTGACAACGGGAGCACATCTGCCGGTAGAGTTTCGCGCCTGCGATCAGGTTTTCATCCGACGCAGCCATCGGATTACCGCCGTTCGGCGCGTGACGCGCCACTGCGGCATGGAGGGCGGAGCCGAGCACCCGCGCCTCCAGCCGGCTCGGAGCAACATCGGCCTGGACCGGCAATACGCCAAGTTTGGCCGAGGAGACCAAAACCAGCGCCGCAAAGCCGTAGGCCGAAATTGCTCCAAAGACGAAGAGTTTCATGTTCCTGGGTTTCCTGATTTTGGAATTCATCACTCGATAACCGTGAGCGTTCCCGACATGTCCTCATGGCCGTCGCCGCAGAAGACATCGCAGAAGAAGGTAAACTTGCCGGCCTTGTCTGGAATAAATCGTATCTTCTCGACAACACCAGGCTGGACATTGGCCTGCAGGTGAAACTCCGGGAGCTTGAATCCGTGATGGCGGTCCTGGCTGATCAGTTCCAATGTCACGGGCACGCCTTTCTTGACGGTGATCTCGCCTGGCTTGTATTCGAAAGTTGAAGCGGAAATGCGAATGACTTGTTCGTTGTTTCGTGCCTCGCGAGCCACGGATCGGACGACTCCTTGTTGCATGAGGAAGCCGGCTGAGGCGGCGACTAATACGGCATGGGTAATCTTTTTCATGGTCATCACCCCTTTGTGACCGGAAATTCTTCGATCTCGTAGCGTGCCTGCGCGACCTCGGCTTCTACATCCCGAAATCCCAGGCCTTTGTACGGCGCCGATGCATCCCAGGGTATCTGCGCCTTCTTGGGAACGGAACCCGGCTCCGGAAGCGCCCACATCAGGGATTTGGCGGCGTGATGCGCGATGTGTCCGGTCATGTGATGGTGTTCCTGGTGAATGTGCCCGTAGAGAACCGTAACGTCGGAGTACGGCATCAAAGTATCGATGACGGCTGCGCCGTCGCGTGTTGCCCAATCCCAGTCGGGCGCGAGATCGAACAATGGCCGGTGGGTCAGAACGACAATCCGGGAATCCCTCTTCATCTGTTTCAGGTCGGCCTGAAGCCACTGGAGTTGCTTCTCACCGACGGCGGCCATAGGGTCCGAGACATTGTCGACGGTGATGAAGTGAACGCCGTTGTGATCGAAGCTGTAATGAAGGTCGCCGAAGAATTCATGGTAGGCTTCGCCGCGATCCAAAGAGGCGTCGTGTTCGCCAGGCATGAATCGCACCGTCTTCACCTTGAGCTGACTGACGATGTCGCGAAATTCAGCCATCCGGTCGCGCCGAATCTTCCGATCGTCGGTTGTTTGAGTAAGATCGCCGGTGAAGACAACAAAATCCGGCTGATCGTCCAGAGCATTGACTGCCGCCACCGCTTTCTTCAACGTCCCCTGAGAATCCGGATTGATGTTGGGTCCGTTAAAGCCCCAATGCGTGTCGGAGAGCTGAACAAAATAGAAGGATTCGTTCTTTTGCGGCCGGAAGCCGCCTGCGCGAGCCGCCGTCCCTGAGACGAACACAGCGACGCCCATTCCGGTAAGCTTCAGAAGGTCGCGCCGATTCATAAGGTTGGTCATGTGTAGCTCCTTTTGTGTTGTTGTGAAGTCACTTTTGTGATTTCACTAAGCAAGACCGGACCGCGGCCTGAGAAATTCCTTCGGGAATAAATGGACTGTATCCGCGGTCTGGCAGGAAACACGTTTGACATTTTGAGGGGCGCTGCTGCGCCGGACTGACAGCGGCCCATCTCAACGTTAAAAAGGACCGCAATGGCTGCTAGAATCAACCGGCTACGGCGTTTGGTATTCACTGGCGACCTCACCTTGAAGACTTGCCGAGCGGCCGCTAAATTCCTTCGGGAATAAAATCGCCGCTTTCCCGGTCTATGAAGATGCCGGCGCAGTGCGCGAGAGAGAGAACGATTGTTTGACCAAAACGAATTGACGGCCTTCAACGAGGCAGTTCTGCCGCATCTGGATGCGGCCTACAATCTGGCGCGATGGCTCACGCGTAACGATCACGACGCGGAGGATGTGGTTCAGGAGGCGTCCCTTCGTGCTTTCAAATATTGGAAAGGGTTCTCCGGCCGCGATTGCCGGGCCTGGCTGCTGGCCATTGTTCGAAACACTTATTATTCATGGATCCGGAAACGGTCGGTCCAACCGGAACTTACTGAAGATGGAGAAATCGATGAGGTCGACGAAGGTATTCCGAGCCCTGAGACTGCGCTGCTTCAAAGTGCAGATCGGGAAATGTTGAAGGCGGCACTGGAGGATTTACCAGTCGAGTTCCGTGAGGCTATCGTTCTCCGGGAGATGGAAGGCCTGTCGTATAAGGAAATCGCCGATATCGCGACTGTCCCTATCGGGACGGTGATGTCTCGCCTGGCCCGCGCGCGCAAGCGGCTTCAGGCTGTTCTGACAAACGCTGCCGGGCAGAAAAGTATATGACTTGCAACGAGACCGGAAACCTTCTTAATGCTTATGTGGATGGCGAACTGGATTCCGCAGGCAGCCTCGCCGTCGAAACTCATGTGCGGGGGTGTGCCTCATGTTCACGAGAGGTCGAAAACATCCGTGCCTTGGTATCCGGTATCGAAAATGGGGCATTGCGGTTCAAAGCCCCTCCACATCTTAAAAGGAATATACAAGCGGCGATCCGTAAGGCAAATCCAACGGCGGCGAGTTCGTTCTTCCAGTGGCGTTGGCTGAGCGTCGCAGCTTCGGTCGTCTTGATATTCGCTCTCACGTGGACGGTGACGCTGCGCCGGACGCAATCCTCCGAGGAAGCGCAGTTGGTCAACGACATTGTGTCGAATCACGTACGGTCGATGATGGCGAACCACATCACGGATGTAGCTTCGTCCGACAGTCACACCGTGAAACCCTGGTTTGGCGGCAAGCTCGATTATTCACCGCCGGCGAAAGATCTTACCGAGCAGGGATTTCGATTGATTGGCGGCCGGCTGGATTACCTGGAGAACCGCCCCGTGGCCGCGCTGGTTTACCAGCGCAGCCAGCATTTCATTAACCTGTTTGTCTGGCCGTCCGGCCGCAGCGAGATCAAGCCGGAAGACCAATTGTCGCTCCAGGGATACAACGTGATCCACTGGACCAAGTCCGGAATGACCTACTGGCTGATATCCGAACTGAACCTGCCAGAGTTGAACGAGTGCGCCCGGCTGTTACAGGAGTGACCCCGATTTCAGAAAAACCAAATCCTTTTTGCTTGGATGGGTCATCATGAGCCGCGTTTTCTTGTTTCCGACGCACGATAGTAATGGTCCTAGAAGCATCGCTTGGAAAATTTGAGCCATGGAACCGCCGAGTACAACATGAATCCCGCCTAGTCTCAACGCGCGTCTATAGTCCAGAATCGGGTGATGTCCGTTAGCGGCAACGATCAAGTCATAACGCTGCCCGCTTCTGGTGAAGTCTTCTTGCGTGTAATCAATGACGTGGTCTGCGCCGATTGAGCGCGCGACCTCCAGGTTGAAACTGCTTGACGGTTGCGCCAACTGCTTCAGCCCGCCCCGCAATGTCGACGCCGATTAGCGTATCTTTGGGTTCACGAAGCCCGCCGCGCATCATGCGGACGAACATTAGCGGAAACGTGAAAGGCCGCCAGTCGAGCGCATTGACGGAAGCCGCATGGACTTTCACCAGCGCCAATGAATTCGGTCAGGTACGTTTGGTCTGCGGCATACAGGTCTTCGACTGCCTTCCGATCCTGAGCTTTCTTATTTCGTAATCTTGTAACTGCTCCTCGATTCATCGAATACATGCGCGGAATTTCCAAAGCCGGTCAACAACACGACCGGTCGTCCGGAGCCACACCAGTCGAGAACTTCGAGTTGGACGTTCGGCTGCACGGTCACGAACTGAACCCTGTGCTTAGAGGGATCTTTCCACTATGTTTTCTTTTGGGCGCAAGTCAGAGCGCTCGACAAAGCTGAGGACCATAAGAGTAGTTCCTGGTCGAAATAAGCGATTCATGATGAGGTAGTTCTCCGCTACGATGGGATCCTTGCAGCGAGGTCGTCGCCTCGTCGAAGCGCTTTTGGCCTCCGTCGTTCGAGCTAAGGTTCATTTAAGGGCGCCTTGGCGATAAACGTACCCCAGTTCGCATCTGGCGAGCGCTTGCCCCCAGGGATAAATTCAGCAGCGATCCAAACGTTGCCTTCCTCATCTGTGACTGCCGCCGAGTAGTCTCCCCAACGGGCAACTCCCCCAGGAAACCCTTGTGAAGCATATCCGGAATAGCCATCCTCGGGCGCAGCTCCGCGCGCGATGATATGGATATTGCGCTCACTTTCTTCGTCGTTAATCCGAGCAAAGGCAACACTCGGAAAGTAATCCGGTCCAGCCAGGGTGAATACCAGGATCGCGTTGCCACGCCCATCCACACTGATCGAAGGGAACATCACGTCGTTACCGCGAACGGACAAATAACCCTGCTTGTCAATTTGGGCTGCGAGAACCCCGTTATGCCATGCGGGCGCAATCAAGAAAAAGGCGATCCCAGCACGAAACCCGCCCCTTTGCTGGACGACCGTGTTGACGCCGGACCATAGCTTCCCATTGACAAGGACAACCTGGTTCATGCGATCGTCATTGGTCGCCAGTTGTTCGAACGCATCACCTGGGGCGCGAAGTGGTGTAGGGCCGGACTTCTGGTCCGCATTGGGAGGTCGACCGTACACCTCGCTCGTAATCACGACTTTGGTCATCTTAACCTGTGGATGGGATTCCGACAGCGAAGCAGTATTCGTCATCGCCCAAACGGCGATGCGATGATCGAGTTGTCGCAAAAAATCAAGTGCACTAAGAAAGTACTCAACACCGTCCCCGCCATCCGAAGGGGAACCGTCTGAGTCTTCCTGAAGATTGGCTGAAGTCGCAGGCTGTACCGAGTATGCAATGCCTTCCTTCAGCGGCAAATCACCGAAATGGACGACTGTGGACAGCTTTCCATCGGCAAGTAGCTTTTTGGACATCGCATAGATCTGAGAGCCGTTGAACACTGTCCCATCCATTGAGAACTCATTCGTGCTGATGTAGAACCCGTTCGTGTCGGCGCCAATCAGCGGCTGGTCGCCGTAACACGGGCAACCCGTATGGTTCTGCGTGCCGTTGCTTCCATTGTCCGTCGAATCGATTCTGAACAGCTTGAACTCTTCTGTGGGGTCGGCGCTCTTGCTGACTGCGATCAAAAGGTGCGATTGATTGATAAAGTTACCAAAGACCGGATCGATATCAATTTTAACCACTGTCACAAACCACCGTTGAGTCTGTTGGTCGAAGTAACACTTAGGATCAGTCACAAAGTCACCGAACAAAGTAGCGCTAATATTTTCTGGACGAAGCCGGAAAAATTGATTTAGTGGCGTCGGTCCATTCAGCCGCTTTCCGTGTTGATCATAGACGGCTAAAGCGCTGTTGACAGCCTCCAGTACGAAACCGTTGCCAACGGCCAGTCCCTGATCCGGCGGTTCAGCGGGGGATTGAGAATCCTTGTAGATCCCCGTGCCAGCCGACCATTGGTCCAAGTGCGTCAGACCCAAAAATCCAGACACACCTGGATTATCAGCGATGTCGTCCGCCGTTGGGCTAGGGAACGCCAATGATCCCGGGGCCCCCGCACCACGAGCTGAAAGCAGGCGGGCGACGGATAAATCGACCGCATTGTCGGGTTGATTGCGGACATTGTCGTGAATTCTTGAACTAATCGTCGAAGGATCTAACTTTGTAGTCCCCAGGGTAACCATTTCGACATTGGAAACTTGATTTGCGGCATTCTGAGCGATTGCCGTGGAAATCATGAAAACGTTGACAAGAATTGTAGCGACTATAAAGTTGCTTGCTTTTATGCGCGTTGAAGGCCCGCATACTGAGGGGCCAAGTGCTTGCGACCTTTGCATCAGAATTCCTTTCTATATGAGCGTTGCCAAGACGCTTTGTAAACCCGAAGTTTCTACCAGCGAGGTTTTGTCAAGCCGATTCCCGTCCGCGAGCCTAACAGGTTGTTCGCGCCGGCTTTCGAGCAGTCGCACAAAATGCCCATCGGGTCTTTCAAAACCACCTGATGTCGCACCGGCAGGGCGATCTGCCGTAACGGAGCCCGATTTTTTGCGATAACGTTGATGGCAGCGTTGCCCCTACGATCACGATCCGTAAGCTGGATTGCGTGCCCTGAGCTCCAGAAGCCATTAGTGTCGCGAAACCAGAAATAGCTGATAGCGTCACTAAAATTGCAATTAAACGCCGTGGGATTATTGTGGAATGCGAATTCATCGGTCGCCACTCTGCAAGGCCACAAACATCAAAGCTTTCCGTTGAAGTATTGTCCGAGGTCGCATCCTCCGATTCCCGATTTGTTCTCGAAGGTCGCGACTTTCCTCAGTGAGATATTCGATGACATGCTGTTGATGCTGGTTCATCCAACCAGCGACGGAGACGACCAGGAAACAGAATGGGTCCAAACACGCGCGCTCTGCAGCCTAGCACGTTCCAGCTGAAGGCTTTTGGGCCAAGAAGGCGGCATCGACCACATGGAGCGAAAAAATGCTCCAGGCCGCCGACGCTCGCGGAGGAGCAAACGATTCCGAACGCTGGTCGAGTTTAAGGCCGCATCGGCGTCGCGCGTTATAAGGGTGCCGTGACCCGTTCGGCGTCCACCTTCCACTCTCTTCGTCTCGTGAAGAACAGATACGTGGCAAAGGACACGGCGAAACCGACGAACCAGGCATAGTCGTAGAGCGGCCGCAGGGGACGAACGATCAACCCGATCCAGGCTGCGGCGCAGCCGAGCATGGTCGCGACAATCCCGCTCCATCGCCAGCGTTCGTAAATTCCGTCTTCCCGATAGAGGTCGTCGACGACCAACTGGGTGCGCCGGACAATCCAGTAGTCGGCAATGAGCACACCGGCAATGGATCCCAATCCGCCCGAATAGCCGAGCAGCCAATCGTAGATATAGCCGGAGGGATCGGCGAGGAGCTTCCAGGGTTGCATCGCAATCCCGATCAAGCCGGCGAGGAGTCCGCCCAGGCTGAATGTAATCACCCGCGGAAATGCATTGGCAAAATCGTTGGCGGGAGACACGACATTCGCCGCGATGTTCACCGAAAGAGTGGCCACGACAATGGTGAACATCGAGATGGCGACAATCCATGGATCTGTGAATTTCCCAACGAGCTCCACCGGATCCCATATCGCCTTGCCGTAGATGATCGCGCTGGCACTGGTAATGATGACGCCCATTGCGGCAAACACCGTCATCGTGACCGGCAACGCAATAACCTGCCCGACGGCCTGGTCACGCTGGCTACGACTGTATCGTGTGAAGTCCGGCATGTTAAGCGACAGGGTCGCCCAGAAACCGATCATCGCTGTCAGCGACGGCACAAACACCGGCCAGAATTCGCGCCAGGTTCCAAACTTTCCAGGCTGTGCCAGGATGGGGCCGAACCCGTGTGCCTGCTTCCATGCCCACCACACGAGCAGCGTGGTCATGACGAGCACAAACGGCGCTGCCCAGTTCTCGACCTTCCGCAGCAGGTCCATGCCGCGATAGATCACGACAATGTTCAGGCTCCAGAAAAGCAGAAACGATATCCACTCGGTCGGCGTGTGGCCCCCGAAGCTGCCGGAAATCGCGGCCGGCCAGCCGCTCCAGAGTGATCGAAATAACACGTGCAAAGCCTGACCGCCAATCCACGCCTGAATGCCGAACCATCCGCACGCCACCAGCGCACGCATGAGTGCCGGAACGTTAGAACCGAATGTTCCATACGCTGCACGCGCAAAAACCGGAAATGGGATGCCATGCTTCGTGCCCGCATGTGAGTTCAGCAGGATCGGCACAAGTACGATCGCATTACCTGCCAGAATGGTCAGGAGCGCCTGCTTCCAACTCATTCCTGCCCCGATCAGTCCGGACGCGAGCATGTAGGTTGGAATGCAGTGCGCCATCGAGACCCACAACGCCGCAAAGTTGTACGTGCCCCAGGTGCGTTGCGCCGGAGTCGTCGGTGCAAGGTCCTTGTTGTAAAGCCGGCTCGATTGGATGCTCATTTTCGGAGAATAATGCAGGTGGAGAAATTTGTCGGAAAAAAAAGCACACGCCTGATCGTGCGGGACCGATTGACTGACTGCGACCAGATCTATACGATTGGCCGCGGAAGATGTCATGTTGCTGTTGCTGATCCAGTTGATCGATCTCTATACAGTCGTGGTCCTGGCGGCGGTGATTCTGTCTTGGATTCGATTGTCCCCGGACAACCCTATTTCGAGATTGGTTCACATGTTGACCGAGCCGGTGCTGGCTCCGGCCCGCCGGATTATTCCGCCATTTGGAGGCCTGGACATCTCGCCGATGCTAGTGCTGATCGCTTTGCAGGTTATTCGCTCCGCGATTGTCCGGAGCTTCTGATCTCACCGAATTTCTGGTGCTGATCGCGTGGAAACCCTTTCCGATTCGCCGGTTCGGCTATCCTTATATATGTGGTTCCTTGACCTCTCGGCGAAGACTCAGGCGTTGCCGATCACCAGGCTGTTTCTGCCGAGAAGTTGCCCTGTCGAGCCCATAACGCGCGGTTATCATGAACAATCCTCTCCACGTCGAGCCTGTTGAGTTTTCAAGTTTCCAACAAATCGGTTTCACGACCATTTGAAGAGTCAGGTGGAGCGAGCGCTAAAACGATTCTGCTATTATCGACCCGAGATGATGGACGACGACGAATTAGCAGTCCTCATGAAGGCCGCGCAGGCTGGGGATTCCGATGCCTACGTCCAGCTGATGCGGGAAATCACTCCGCGCATTCGGAATGTCGTCCGCAGCCGCAGAAGCTTCCTATCCAGCGACGATATCGAAGATCTGGTTCAGGATGTGTTGCTCTCGGTGCACGTTGTACGCGCCACATACGATCCCGAGCGGCCGTTTATGCCATGGCTGATTGCGATTACGCGAAACCGGCTCGCCGATGCCGCCCGGCGCTACGCCAGACACGCAGCTAAAGAACTGGTGGTGGACGATCTCGACGTAACCTTTTTCGATGAAAACGCGAAGTTCAATAGCGATGAATTCGGAGATCGCGAGGCATTAAGAGTGGCAATCGAAGGTCTTCCCGCACAGCAGCGGAATGCCATCGAGATGTTGAAGCTCCGCGAGATGTCCTTAAAGGAGGCCGCCGCTGCAAGCGGCACGGGCGTTGGCGCCCTGAAAGTCGCTACCCACCGCGCTATGAATGCGCTGCGAAAGGCACTGACGCAGAAGAAATCATGAAAGACACCGAACAACTGATCCGAGGCCTCGCCGGAGACATCCGTCCCGTGCGCCCGCTTTATCATCCATGGGTGAGAACGGGCGTTTGGCTGGCGGTTTCGCTGCCGTACACCGCAGCGGTGTTGGCGGTGATGGTTCTTCGGCGCGGCGCGCCTGTGCTTCCGGCGGACACCCGCTTTCTCATCGAAGCCGCTTCAGCATTCGCGGTCGGCGTCATCGCCGCCGCTTCGGCCTTTGCTCTAACCATTCCCGGATATGGCCGGAAATTGCTTTTTGTGCTTGTCGTCCCGCTCGGCGTCTGGCTGGGAAGCCTGTCTGCCGGCTGCGTTCAGGATTGGATGCGGCGCGGCACGGAGAGCCTCTCCCTGCGCCATGACATGTCGTGCCTCCCGTTTATCGCCTTCATGGGCCTTGTTCCGGCAATGGTCATGGCGGCAATGCTCCGGCGGGGTGCTCCGCTGAATCCGCACCCTACGGTTGCTCTTGGCGCTCTTGCGGCCGCTGGAATGGGGAATCTCGGTTTGCGGCTGATCTATCCCGAAGTTGCGAACCTGGGACTCGTTGCCTGGCACATTGGCGGGATTTTTGCCCTGTCCGCGCTGGCGGCTCTCGCTGGCCGCGCCATCCTGAACTGGCAATCCCTCACTGGCGTTTTTCAAAAAAGCGGGAAATAAGATGGTCCAGCGACAATTCCCCGGCTCCGCGCGTCAGCAGGAAAACCAAAATCGAACCCCACAATAAATGATCGGGCCAGGCGCTCGGGTATACGAAGATCTGGATCACCGTAATCATTCCCAGGAGGGGCAGCGTTGCAATACGGGTCGCCAGGCCGAGGAACAGGAAAATCGGCCATGTCAGTTCATTGAACATCGCAAGACGAGCCGCAACCGCGGGGGCCAGCACCGGCACCTTATATTCGTCTTCGAATAACTTCACGGCAAATTCAAAAGACCTGTACTTCAGCAGACCTGCATTGAAGAAGACCAGGCCAACCCCCACGCGCATCATCAACTGAATAATGGAGAGTGGAAAACGCTTCAGCCAGCCACGGGCAAAGAGGAAACATCCGCGAACGGACAAGGTGGTTGCCGCTTTATGTTCAATCGTTGTCATTGTCCCCTCCGTGAGCCTCAGTCCTCATGCCGATGACGGCTCCGGCTCCAATCAAAGAGCGCAGCGCTTGCCCGGCCTCAAAAGCGGGGTCCGCATCGAGCGCCTTTTCAGCGGCGTCGCCGATAACCTGACCTTTGAAGACAGCCTGGCGAAAAATGAACGTGCCGGCATCGAGCCGCTGGAAATGGAATTCACCGCGAGCACCCCGGATCTCGATGTGGACATCGGCGGGCGAAAGTTCAAGAACGTCGGGAGCGCTCCCGGTGATGTAAAGCTGCAGGAGATGGTCGACCGGCCAGGATGCTTGAAAATAGCGAAGGCCACCTTGCAGCGTCAGCAGAGTTTTCGGAAGCGTGTCTACGGCGCATGCTGCAAATTCGTCAAATGGCAGCGGATTGCGGTTAACTGCAATCGACACCTGGCCGACATGCCACTCGAGTGTCGCGAAGTCCCGAAGATAAGCCATGCGCTCTGAACCAGGGCATCGCGCCAGAAACTCAGGAAAGGCTTCGCCGTACTCTGCGATGCAAGGGGCGGAGGGAGGATGTTGCCGGACATACCGTGCGGCGGCTACGGTAATAAAGGATGTTCCAGCAAGCCACGCCGTTGCCGGAAACTTCGTGAGGAGGGCCTGCACCAGGCTCGTGCCGTAATTCCGTTGATGAATGGCCAGGCGATTCATCGCCCCACGGCCGCCGGCAAGAAAAGGCGCGATCACGTCCACCTTTCCGTCGACGACAGCGTCACGAAAGTGCGCCTGGAGATCATCGAGACCGGGCACAGCCTGCCTCCTGGTCGATGAAGAGCGCGGCGATCTCATTGGCACGAGCCGCTTCGCCTAGCAATACGCCGAGTGGCGGGAGATCGTTGTCCCATTCGATCAGCGTCGGCCTTGGTCCGATCCGGCGCAGCGCATACGAATAAAGCTCCCATGCGGGATCCGCAATGGCTGCCCCGTGCGTATCGATCAGCAACCCCTCTTCCGCTGTGTAACCGCCCAGGTGGAATTCATCGATGCTCTCGGCGGGTAAGGCGTCGATGTATTCCCGCGGATCGAAGTTCATGTTGTGGGCGCTGACGTGAATGTTGCTGACGTCACAAAGGAGGCGGCATCCGGTTCGCCTGACTAACTCGTAGAGAAACTCGGCTTCCGTCATTGTCGAAGCCGTAAAACCAAGATAGCTCGACGGATTCTCGACGAGATAGGGCTGTCCGAGTTCATCCTGAACTCTGTGGATGTTCATTTCGACGACGCGCAGCGCTTCCAGGTTATATGGCAACGGCAGCAGGTCATTCAGGTATGTCTCCTCGAGTGTGGACCAGGCCAGATGGCCGGACACAAAAAGCGGATTCGTCCGGTCCACAAGTTCCCGAATGCGTTTCAGGTGCCGCTGGTCGAGTCCGCTGACGCTCCCGACCGAAATGCCAACCGTGTGAATGGAAATCGGATACTGCCGGGCAAGCTCTGAAAGAAGTTCGGCCGCGTGAGGACTGGCGAGGAAATTTTCGGGATGAATCTCCAGCCAGCCTGCAGGCGGGCGGGTGGCCACCGCCTCCGCAATGTGCGGGAGTCTGAGACCGATTCCGGAACCATTTTGAGGCATCGATATCATGGAAGTGACCACCCTTAGCGCGCCGCTATTTCGCTGTTTTGCTGCCGCCGACAATGCGTTCGCAATAACCTTCCGGAACGTATATCCACGCCTTGGGGTCGGCATTTAGCTTCGAAGTACCGCCACATGAATTGGCGCCTGTGGATGCGCAATCGTTCTTCCCGGCTTTCGCAATGCCATAGCACTTTTCGGCCTTGAACGTCGGCACCGGGGCTGGCTTTTGGGCGGAAAGGAGCGCGGGGGAAACAGCAGCGGCAAAGGCCGCCGCGATAACCATTCTTCTATTCATGAAAATCCTCCGTTGAAGTAAGTGTTCACTTTTGAGGATTCGCGGGCTTTGGGCAAAAGGTTACGCGGCAATTTATGGGAATCAAGTTTTCTTCCCGCCCAGCCAGGAACCGGGTTATGAGCTTCTCGATGCAGATGCCTTTCTCGAGAGTCTGGTTCTCATTTGCTGTAGTCATGGGCCTGTGGCGATATTAAATCATTCCGGGCAGCCGCACAGCACAGTTGCAGACGCTTTCAGTTGTCGAGCAGCCGGCTTCTGGGACTTCGGAACAGTGACTCGTGAAAATTCCGGCGTGGGATAATCGATACCTGTCAATGAGGACCTTGATCACAGGTGCATCTGGCTCAGGCACAACAACGCCCGGTCGAACTCCGGCGGATATACTGAAGATTCCATTTTTTGACGCCGGCGACTCCTACTGGTTACCGACCGAGCCACCATACCGGCAGAAGCGAACGGCATCCTTACGATTGTCAGCTATAAATCGAGACGCGCGAAAGCGATTGTAGGAAATGATGACGGTGCTCGCCCCGAGAGCCCGCCGTCGGGAGAAGGATATGTCTATTTGGCAACGATGGCTGCACCATCCCGAGAGCTTCTGGGCACGCAAGGCCCTGTTCCAGATTCACCTGTGGGCGGGCGTAGTTGTTGGTCTGTATCTCGTGTTAATGAGCATTTCAGGCAGCGTCATTGTTTTCCGCAACAATCTGGAGAGGACGTCCCCTGTCGCTGTCATCGAATGGCTCGTGGACTTTCACGCCAACCTGCTGTCCGGAGTTGTCGGCCGGTTCGTCAATGGCATAGGTTCCGTATGTCTAATCTCCCTGTGTTTGACGGGAGCCATTATATGGTGGCCTGGACTCAGCGGTTGGCGTCGCGCCTTGACAGTGAACTGGAGGTCGCGTTTTTCTCGATTTGTCTGGGACGGGCACAGCGCCGTCGGAATCTGGGGCTTTTTCTTTCTGCTGATGTGGGGAATCTCCGGGTTCTATTTTGCCTTTCCAGAAATAGTTAACGCCATATTTAGATTTTTTGATCCCGCCGGCAAGGTCATGGACCAAGCCCTGGATTGGCTAAGCATGGTGCATTTTGGCAGGTTCGGCTGGTTTGCAGAAATGCTTTGGGCTTTCGCAGGACTCACACTTGCCTTCCTGTCCGTCAGCGGCGTGTTCCTGTGCTGCCACCGGATGATCTACAAGAGTTCTCCCAAAGAGATCCCGCGGTAAGTCTCATCCGGGAATCCACTACACTGCTGCTCGCACCCAGGGCTCGCGCTTACCTGGGCGGCGCTTGCAATGTCCTCTGGGCGCTCTGTGCCATCTGGTTGAGCTCGGAAGAGAACTGCGACAGCGCGGTTGAAGCAGCCTGAGGATCCGGCGCGCTCTTGAGCGCCTTGAACGAATTGGTGACGCCCTGGTAATGTCCCGGCAAATCCGAGAATAACTGGAACGCCGCCAGCAACAGATTCAGGCCGCGGTAACGCGTGACCATCGTGGGCACATTCTGCGAGAAGCCGTTGAATGAGTTTTGCAGGACTTGCATGTCCATCACGCAACAGGTGGAGACTCCGGGCCCGCCCGGGGCGGTAACGAAGCCGGTATCCTGTATGAACGGTTGCGCCGTAGGGTCCAGCGGAAACGCTGGATCGGCGGCGGCCGGCGCAGTTCCTGGAGCCGTGGCGTCCTGCACGAAACCGCCGCCAGTGGCGTTCGTAGCCGCATTCTGGAACGGGTCCGCCGCTGCGCCCGTGGCGCCGGCTGCTTTCACCGCGGCCTGGAGGTCCGTCTGAAGAGCGGCGATCGCGGGTTGGAGCTTCTGCACTTCCGCGGCGACTGGCAGGTCGTAGCCCGGCATGGCCGGCGCATCAATCATGCCCGGCGCGGTAAAACTGGCCGGCACGATGCTATAGCGGTACACCATCCCGTGGTTGCCGACCACATAGGCGCGGCGCCGGCTTGGCAGGCTGAAGCTGTACACGGTCGCCGGAAAGGTGAAGCTCCGCGAGGTCCAGCGATCGCCTCCGGAAGATGTGTAGTTCAGTTTGCCGTAGTAGAACGACCAGCCGACTCCCGGATCGGTAAACTTCATTCGGTCTCCAGGCGACGCGCCCACCCCGGTGAAAGTGCGTCCTCCGTCGGTAGTACGAAACAGGCGGCCGGTATCGGGGTACCCGGTGCGAACGTAGCCCGTGTTGGCGTCGATGAAGAACACGTCCTGGGCATCCCTGTCCCCCACGATTGTCGATCCCTGCCACGTGGCGCCGCCGTCAACCGTCTTGAACAGGATGAACATGCCGTCTGGGCCACCGTACAACAGTCTGGTGACTTTCGTCGGTGTTGTACCCATGCAAGCTTCTTTAGAGAAAAGCCAGAGTTCGCTTCCCCAGTAACGATACGAGGTGTGACGGAGTATACGCTGTTCCGTAGTTCAATGCACAGTGTCGGGCCTGCGTTGACAATCAATATCGGCGAAGGACAACTTTCACCCTGCAGTTAATGGCAGCCATCTGGAACGATTTTTCTGTGGCGGCTTTTTGCTTTTGGAATTTCATCGAGACATGGTGTAGCTGAAAACCGTCCGTTGCACAGAAAACACCTTCGTGTTTTGGAATGTTATCAACCGTAAGCGATAATCTGCCTTACTGAAATCGATTCGAGGAGCCCGGAATGCGGTCGCTCCGGAGCCAGCAAGTACAGCTACATTGCGGCGATTTGCAAGACATAGGCAGCCGTTAAAGGCGAACGAATGCTTTAACAGGATTTGGAGCAATCTCGATGGCGAAAAAGCTTCTGGGACTCAATGCAGACGGCAAACTTGTCTTGAAACTACCGAGTGGAAAGACTGAGCCGGTAACTATGCCGGTGTCGGCCCGGGCATTTCTTCTCATCGACTGTTCGTCGAGTATGGCTTCTGGCAAAATCGTACAAGCAAAAGAAGGAGCCTTGGCGTTCGCTGAGGATGCCCTGAAAAAATACTATGCGGTCGGGCTTATCAGTTTTGCAACCAAATCGAAGATTCTGTGCAAGCCGGAGCAGAACCTCACCATACTGGCATCCACGATCGAAAGATTGGAGGCAAATGGCACGACAAACATGACTGACGGGATCAAGCAAGCGACAGCGCATCTGGAAGAGTGTTCAGGTATTCGTGCAATCGTCATTGTGACGGACGGGGTGCCAGACGATCCCAATTTGACCCTCCGGGCTGCAGGGCAGGCCAAGAAGGCCGGCATCGACATCATAGCAATCGGTACCGATGACGCAGATCAACAGTTTCTTGCTCAGATTGCATCAAGAACCGATCTTGCATTTAAGGTTTCTCGAACAGAATTAAAGAGCGGCATCACTCACGCTGCGAAAATGCTGCCTAGCGCAACAGGAACGAAATAGCTTTAAACGTCTTCGGATATGGAAGATTTCAGGACTTATTACGAGGTTCTCGAAGTTCCGGAGTCAGCAACTGCTGAGGAAGTTCACGCCGCATACCGAAAGTTGGTCAAAGAGTTTCATCCGGACCGATTGGTCGGGATTCCAGACCACCTTACCGAAGTAAAGAAGCTTGCAGAAGAGAAGTTCAGGGAGATTCAGGAAGCCTGGGCAACATTGGGCGATCCACGAAAGCGGAGCCTATACGATGAGCAATCGAGGGCACTCCGTGGACAGTCTAACAGCCGCTTTTCACCTCCCCAACCCGCTCCGTCCAGTTACACTCCACCGCCACCCTCAAAGCCACCGCCGTCTTCATCGACAAGACCGGCAGGTGCATCGTCATCAGGAACAACGGCTTCGCAGACACCACCGTCAGGATCATCCTCGGTCGGGGTTTCAGCTGACCCCAGAAAGACGGCATTCCTCGTGGTGGCGTTGGTTGTTGGGGCTGTCATTGTCCTTGCAATACTGTTTTTCGCGGCTGCATTCGACCATTTGCCGCGCACGGATACGCCCAGCGCCGCGAACAAAACCGACTCCGATCCGGATCAAGGGAGGCCGACACAAACCCGGCCGCCAGCAGATACCAACGGTCTCTCCGATGCCTCGCGCGTCTCACCCGATGGCATCGGGCCGGTTTTGATCGGAATGACGGTTAGCGAAGCATCGGTTGCTAGTGGTCAGGATCTCGTTCGCAAGAGCAACGACCAAACGGTTGAGTCTCCTCGCTGCTACCACGTGTGGCCAGAGCACGGACCGAAGGGACTATCCTTCATGGTGTTCAATGAACACATTGCCCGTGTGGAGGTTTCAAACGAACTCATCACAACGGTTTCAGGCGCTCACGTAAACGAATCAGAAGCACAGATCCTCAGCATGTACCAAGGGGTTGAAGTTCGACAAAACAGCCACAATCCCGGCTGGCACAATTTGATAATTTTCCCTGCCAGTTTAAGGCAGTTGAATTTCCTCACTGATGGGTCTTGGGTAATAACCTTGATGGCCGGGCAACTGCCTGCGGTTCAGTTCGCAGAGGGATGCCTTTAGATGGATGGAGGGTTCGGTCGGCGAATCGCGAGTCCGCGCATATCTCGAGACTCAAATTTGGGATTAGCCATGGTCAGTAAATCGCGGCAGCTTTGCATACGATTCGCCGTGTTCTGCACATTGTCCGTTTGTCTGGCGGCGAGTGCCCATGGCCTCCTTCAAGTAGAGTTTATCGACACATTTTCGGGTAGCCGTCTGGATCGGACTCGTTGGGATGTCTACACCAACAACGACGCGGCCGTCTCAACGGGTTCCTCAGGACTCAATCTCTCATTCGATGGAAGTAGCGGGTTTTCACAGGCTAAGCTTTACACCTTCTTCCACATGATCGGTGATTTCGACGTCCAGGTGGACTTTGTTCTCGGAAATGGATGGAACACTCCATTTCCTGCCACTGATTCGAATCCTCAACTCGACGGTAGCGCGCTTGTCGTCTATTTAGACCAGCAGAACTGGATGACCATCTTCCGCGGTCGGTTCTCTGACTCCCAGGGCTTCAATTTTTATGCGACTACGAGTTTAAACAACTCGCCTTCGTCCGCGCAGATACCCAGTAGTGCCGCAAAAGGGTCCCTTCGCATTTTATCGGCTTCCGGAACTTACCACTTCCTGTTCGATACGGGCAGTGGATGGACGGAAGTCGCCACAGGATCAGCATGGAATCGACCTGTTCTTATGGGTCTTATGGCTGGTGATGTCAACGCCCACGTCAGCTTTTCCACTGCGCTAACGAACTTTACAATCAATTCTGGTGTCACCGATTACGAACCATATCAACTTCCCGGCGCTCCTGAGTCGAGGCAAGGATTTTTCATCGGAGGCCAGTTCATACAAGAGGTCATCCATCGCTGGGATGAAGGCTTCCAAAGTTTCCAGCCGATGACGTTGTTGCATGCCCAAGGTATGGGGTTGGCTCGCGGCTGCATGACGACGATCAGCAGTCCAACGCTGGCCTCGACACCGGTCGCCCAGTGGGACACGTTGCCATGGCAGGGCTCATTTTGGTCGTCGCGCGAGATGGTCGCTCAGGTGTTCAAGGATGCCCTGCAAGCTGGAATGACGCGGATCAATGCATGTTTTTACCTGAGCGATATCGCGGCCGACGGGGGGTCACAGAGTGCTCCACTCGCGTGGCGGGGCTTGAGCGTGACCGATACGGCTACTCAGGTAGAACAATACACATATCAAACCGCGAGCTACCTTCAATCTCAAGGTATTCATGTGGATTTATATGATGCTGGAAACGAAATTCTGGGCGGAATCCTGGGGTTTACGCCAGGGCAGCGGATCGAGCTCCCGTCCGGCATCGATCCTTATTCAGCTCCGACATACCTCGCCGCTTCGGTTTGGCCGACGGAGGCGACGTTGCTCACAGCCGCGATTCACGGAATTCGGCGGGCCGATCCGAGCGCGCGCATCGCCTTGCATGCGCAAACGGACTTTGCACCGGCGATGGACACCGTGGTCTCCTTTTTCGAACAGATGAGCTTACAAGGGGTCCCATATGATGTTGCTGCGATCTCGCTACCCTATGTGGATCATACAGATCTTTCGGTGTTCACACCCCAGGAGTACTTCCAGCGGTTCAATACTGTTGTCAATCGCATTGCGGCGCTAGGAAAGCCGGTGGCTATCGCTGAAAACGGTTACCCATGGCAGACGTATACAGGGTTAACGAC
>Ga0207090_1038_pt2 | contig 18988 bp, 16 predicted proteins | sample Alteio_BWMinHeat_50_FD_153565 | JGI IMG/M metagenome (GOLD analysis project Ga0207090, IMG submission 153565) | Enriched cells from forest soil in Barre Woods Harvard Forest LTER site, Petersham, Massachusetts, United States -... | ecosystem: Environmental > Terrestrial > Soil > Temperate forest >...
GCGTTGGGCAAGCCGGTCTGGGTCCTGCTGCAGCACGTCGCGGATTGGCGGTGGATGCGCGAGCGTGGCGACAATCCCTGGTACCCGACCGCACGGCTGTTCCGGCAGCCGGAAATCGACGATTGGGAGAGCGTGATCGGGCGGGTCAAGGACGAACTCGCACGCGGCTGAACCGGGGTGCGGCGCCCGGCAGTCTGCGTCCGCGCGCTCGGTTCTCCCCGGCGGTCGTTGCCGGCCCCGAAAGACCGCAATCGGCAGGCCGGCGGGCGGGTGGCGGATTGGCCGGCACGGCGCGCGGTCTCCGATTGCCTCCGGCACCCGGTCGGCATCGGGGCGCGTCTTGGCCAACCGGCAACCCGGGCTTGGACCCAGAATTGACTTCCCGAATTCCGTCATCAATAAGTACGCCCAAGCGCCCGTAGCTCAGCTGGATAGAGCACCAGACTACGAATCTGGGGGTCAGCGGTTCGAATCCGTTCGGGCGCGCCACTTCGGTACAGAACTGGACACGCCAAGCTCAATCTGGCTCTTGTATGGAACGTGAGAACCTGGCCGGCGATGCTAAGGGAAAAGGCACAAGCGGCTCCAACCGTGAGGCCGAAAGTACTGATGTGCCGGAGAGGGGCGGACTGCCCCGTAGTAGTGACGAAGCGGGGTAATGCCCGTGGAGCAAAGGGGGCAGGTCATTGCCGTTGAGCATGGGCCAACTGGGTCAAACCGAAAGGAGCCCGACGGTTCAGCGGACGGCGGCAGCCTTCGCGCGGTGACACGAGCCGGATGAATCGAGAGGTTCAAGTCCGGATCTGTGGGGCTCGGGGTGAAATTCCCCGGGCCTACTCGGCAATTCCCGACCCATGCACTGCAACAAAACAGAAGTTGACCAGACGGTTAGGCCGAGCGCCTTTGGCGGTCTTCAGGCTGATAATTGAATCGACATAGCGAATCGCCGCTTTGAAACAGCGGGCGGTGCCGCGCAAGTGATGTCGGTCATCGTTTCGGAGCCGAGAAACTACTCTTCCTTATCGAGCCTCATGTCATGGGTTCTACACTGAAGCTCCGCGGGCTCTCCCCGCGCTGTTGAATTTCCCACATCGTGGTGTAGGCACTCTCGATGTGCCGGCGAAATCGGTCGGTGTCAAATAACGGATGAGTCGAGCGGTTTTGCTCCAGCCGATGCCGGAAGCCGCGCAGAAGTTCCGCATCGGTTGCGAGCCGTAGGGCCAAAGCTTCGTATTCAACGAGGTCACTCGTCACCAGTTCGGGAAGGCCCGCAGCATAGAGCAAGCTCGCGGCCACGCGGCCGGCGAAGGAAGTCCCTCGGCAGGTCACCAACGGCAGTCCCGCCCACAGCGCGTCGCTTGCCGTGGTGTGGGCATTATATGGCAGCGTATCCAGGAAAAGGTCGGCCAGGCGATGGCGGGCCAAGTGTTCCTCCATTGGAAGCTTGTCCGCGAAGATTAGGCGCGCCGGGTCAACATTGCGTGCCGCCGCTTCGTGCCGAAGGTTCACTGTTGCGGGAGCATCGGCTCCCAGCAACCACAGCACGCTTCCTTCAATGTTCCGCAGGAGCCGCATCCAGACATCGAACACGGGGGCCGTAATCTTGTAGTTGTTGTTGAAACAGCAAAAGACAAATGCCCTGTCTGGCAATCCAACCGCGCCGCGGACTAACAAACGAGAGGAAATATGCATGTTCGAATCAATTACCCAATAGCTATCCGGCAGGTGAACGATTTTTTCGGCCCAATAAGGCTGCTGGTCAAATGGTAAGACAATGCTATCCACAATTACGTAGTCGATAAAATCGGCCCCTATCGTTCCCGGATAACCCATATAGCTCACTTGGATTGGCGCAGGGCGATGGGCAAGGATACCGAGGCGAGAGCCGTGGGTGTGTCCAGTTAAGTCGACTGCGATATCGACATGGAGGTCGTTTAGAAGCCTCGCAACATCATGGTCGTTTTTCGTTCGCACATCGTGAAATTGATCAAACGCCCTGATTAGACGCGCGCGTATGCCACTATGGTCATTAAGACCGAAGGAGATTCCCAGAATTTCGAAGCGCGCGCGGTCGTGGAGCTCAAACAGCTCTGCCATGAGAAAGGCAACTGGATGCATGCGAAAATCCGCCGACAAATAGGCGACACGCAGCTTATCATGATGCGCGATCGCTCCCCTCCCTAGAGGTTGCGTCGGTGCCGGCATCTTGCCCTTGATGATCCTCCGAGCGCACTCCAGTTGCAATAACGGGTCGTTGCTATAGCCGAGCAACGTAAACGGGCTGAAGGCGGAATTTCGCTCCATGATACGAGACGGCAACTCCCCGGCTATCCTTTCGGAGCGAGGCCAGTCACAATTCGCAAGTGCGGCTGCTGCCATTCCCTCGAAGGCGTTTTGGTGATCAGGGGCGATTGCCAGGACCTTGTCGAAGCTTTCGAGTGCCTCGGCATTACGGTACAAATCGAATAACGCGGCGCCGCGATTGCTGAGGGCTTCGACGTAGTCCGGCATGATCGCCACGGCGCGCTCGAAGTTTGCGAGTGCTTCGGCATAGCGCCCTAAACCAGCAAGCGTGAGACCGCGATTGTTGAGAGCCTCGACATAATTCGGCTCGAGCGCAACCGCCCTGTCGTAACTTGCGAGTGCCTCAGCGGAACGCTTCAGCGCTTGGAGCGCGTTACCGCGATTGTAGAGGGCCTCAGCGTGATCTGGTTTGATGGCGAGTGCGCCCTCGAAGCTTGCGAGAGCTTCGGGATGGCGCCCTAAACCAGCGAGCGTGAGACCGCGATTGTTGAGAGCCTCGACGTGGTCCGGCTTGAGCGCCAAGGCCTTGTCGTAGCTAGCAAGCGCCTCAGCAGAACGCTTCAGGTTTTGGAGCGCGCTACCGCGATTGTTGAGGACATTGGCGTTGTTCGGCTTGAGCGCAAGTGCCCTGTCGTAGCTTGCAAGCGCCTCAGCAGAACGCTTCAGCTCTTGGAGCGCGTTACCGCGATTGTAAAGGGCCTCCGCGTAGTCTGGCTTGAGCGCCAGCGCCCGATCGTAACTTGCGAGTGCCTCATTCGGACGGTTCAGGCTTCGCAGTGAGCTTCCTCGATTGTTGAGAGCCTCGACATGGTCCGGCCTGAGCGCCACAGCCTTGTCGTAGCTTGCAAGTGCCTCGGCAGAACGCTCCAGGTCTTGGAGCGCGTTACCGCGATTATTGAGGACATCGGCGTCGTTCGGCTTGAGCGCAAGTGCCCTGTCGTAACTTGCGAGTGCCTCAGTCGAGCGATTCAGGCTTCGCAGTGTGCTTCCGCGATTATTGAGGACGTCGACGTCGGCTGGGGTGATCGCCAGCAAATTATCGAAGGTTACAAGCGCCTCGGCGGGTCGGTTTAGGTTCCGAAGAGCAATGCCACGATTGAAAAGGGCTTCGGCGTAGTCGGGCTTGAGCTCCAAGGCCTTGTCGTAATAAGCGAGCGCCTCCTCGCAACGCCGGAGCGCATCGAGCACGACCGCATAGTTCATGAGAGCGGTGGGGGAATGTGGATTCGTCTTCAGTGCTTCCCCGATCAAAGAAAGAGCTTCGAGAAACCGCCCTTGATCGTATCGCAGAAATCCAAACATTTGCAGTGCGTCGAAATTGGCCGGCTGCGCCTTGAGAAGCTCCGAATACAGAGCTTCCGTCGCGGCCAGATTCCCCTTGCGATGCAAGTCAGCGGCCTGATTTAACAACTGAGACGGATCGTGCATCTTTACCCACCGAAACGCGCCAATTCTCTTGGACGAGTTTAAGGACTACCAGCAACTCTATTCGCCGGACTGGACATTCACAGAAGCGGCCACGCAGCGGCGAAGCCGCTACCGCCCCCAAAAGGTGATGAACTCGATCGCTTCAATGACCGAATTGCATTTGATCCCCCGGGTGCCACGGACTGTGAGAACTATATCGGACTAGTGGCAATTCGTCAGCGGGTATCGAAGCCATTTTGCAACCCGTCGGCTCGCGGGCTAGGGCGGTCGGAATCCGGTGTGGGTTCAGGCTTTGTGAAAAGTCGTAAATCCGGCAAATGTGAGAAATGCAATTTCGCTGATGTAGGCGTCCGGTATCATGTCCCCGAAAGGGGGACATGATACACGATACTTGCCGCTTCGCCCAGTCGTGCTAAAGGTTCCCAAGGCGCCCAGGACTCGTTTTCATGAGGTTCCGCACCGTCGGTATCGACGCGTGAGCAGGCGACGGTGCTGATCCATGAGGGCGAACATCCTCGTTACTGGCGGAGCAGGCTATATCGGCAGTCACACGTGCAAGGCCCTTGCGGCTGCCGGTTACACACCAATTGCACTTGATGATCTGAGCACTGGACATCGCTGGGCGGTTAAATGGGGGCCGTTGGTGGAAGGAGACATTGGGGACCCGCAGCTTGGGATGAAAGTCATCAAGAAGTTCAATATTCAAGCTGTGGTGCATTTCGCGGCACATGCTTATGTTGGCGAATCGATTGAGCAGCCCCGGAAGTACTTCAATAACAATGTCGTGAACACGCTTACCCTGCTTAACTGCCTGGTAGACGCAGGAGTGGAGGGGCTGATTTTCTCGTCGAGCTGCGCGACCTATGGTCTCCCGGACAAGCTTCCAATCGGAGAAGATCACCCGCAAAATCCTATCAACCCGTATGGCGCGTCCAAGTTGTTCGTCGAAACCGCCCTCCGGTGGTATTCGCAAGCGTACAAACTACGCTTCGCAAACCTGCGTTATTTCAATGCCGCGGGCGCTGATCCCGATTCAGAAATCGGTGAGGATCATACGCCGGAGACCCACCTGATTCCACTCACCATTTTCGCCGCACAGGGCAAAATTCCAGCCATCGAGGTCTTCGGCACAGATTATGATACGGCCGACGGAACGGCAGTTCGAGATTTCGTCCACGTCTGTGATCTGGCAGACGCGCACGTCAAAGCGCTCGACTACCTGTTTTCCGGGGGAGCAAACGTGAGCATCAATCTGGGCACAGGTCGGGGTCACTCGATTCGCAACATCGTCGCAGCCGTCGAGGCAATCAGCCGAAAAGAGGTCCCGGTGATCGAGGGCCAACGGCGGCCCGGCGATCCGCCCGCTTTGGTTGCAGATTCTACGCTCGGCCAATCGCTTCTTGGTTGGCAACCGCTGCGATCCGATCTGCAAACGATCGTGAGCACCGCGTGGAAATGGCACCAAAGGGTTCAACGTTAAGCGGGCATGACTCAACGGGATGTGAGAATTGGAGGTACCCGCACTGGGTGCTGAGGGGCGGCGCTGTCCTGAGTGGTCCGCACTTGCTGCGATGCGAACTCGGCGTCCGGTTCGGGTCCAGGCCTTGTGAAAACTCAAACGCCCGACGCGGGCGTAGAGATATTTTGCAGAAATAGCGCGTCACGAGAAGAATTGTATTTTTTAAGTTTCCCGGATTTACGACTTTTCGCACAGCTTGGCTCAAAGCGGCCATTCTGTCGTCGGTCGACTTGGTCATTTCGTCGGATACATCGGTCGCGCATCTGGCAGGCGCGTTGGGCAAGCCGGTCTGGGTCCTGCTGCAGCACGTCGCGGATTGGCGGTGGATGCGCGAGCGTGGCGACAATCCCTGGTACCCGACCGCACGGCTGTTCCGGCAGCCGGAAATCGACGATTGGGAGAGCGTGATCGGGCGGGTCAAGGACGAACTCGCACGCGGCTGAACCGGGGTGCGGCGCCCGGCAGTCTGCGTCCGCGCGCTCGGTTCTCCCCGGCGGTCGTTGCCGGCCCCGAAAGACCGCAATCGGCAGGCCGGCGGGCGGGTGGCGGATTGGCCGGCACGGCGCGCGGTCTCCGATTGCCTCCGGCACCCGGTCGGCATCGGGGCGCGTCTTGGCCAACCGGCAACCCGGGCTTGGACCCAGAATTGACTTCCCGAATTCCGTCATCAATAAGTACGCCCAAGCGCCCGTAGCTCAGCTGGATAGAGCACCAGACTACGAATCTGGGGGTCAGCGGTTCGAATCCGTTCGGGCGCGCCACTTCGGAATACGCTATCGCCGCCAACCGCCGCCGATTTCCCGATAATGCGGTTAAGCTGTGGGGCCACGTACTTCGCGATCGCCCAAATCAGGATCCAGAATCCAAAAGTCGACTCTAACCCCTTTATGCGGGTTGTTTTATCAGCCTTGCTTCGCTGCGCGTTTGGGCAGCGTGTCGGGCGCCAAGGAAATCCAGGGGTGCCGCGACTCCTCCCAAACCACGATGGTCGGCGCGGGGAAATGCGGGTCGGCGAAGTTGCCGATGGCAACGGCGACGATTCCGGGAAAGCCTTCGTTCTCCCAGTAGACGGTGGAGCCGCAGGTCGGACAGAAATGGAAGGTTAGCACGTTTCCGCTCTCGGCCGTCCGCATCCACGTCGTAGCTTTACCGGCGAAGGTGACTTGCTCGCGGCGGAACCGCGCCTGGTTGCTGATGACGGCGCCGGTGCGGCGCTGGCACTCCAGGCAGTGGCACATGGAGATGCGCAATGGTTCGCCCTCGATAGTAAGGTGAAGTTGCCCGCAGCAGCAGGCGGCGTGTCGGTTGGTCATGGGTCGTTCCGTGGCTGTCGTAACGGTGGAGTGTTGGCTGGACTTTGGAAGATGCGCCATGGAGCTTGCATCGCGTCAGTCATGCATTGGCGTAGGGAAGAAGGTGAAACCCCGGCGACAACTAGCGACTGACGGTTACCCCAATTTCCAGTGGACAGGAAGGGGGGCCACGGCGGGGGCGCGTGCCAGGAAAGAGCTCGCCGTGTTCTCTAGTCTCTTCCAGGTCCACCTGCCGCGTCGCCCTGGGCTATCGAGGCGTAGTGCAAAATCGCAGGCCGTCGCAGATTACCGGGTGGAGCGCGTGGCGGGTGGCGGGTTATTGCGTCATAGGGCCAGGGCGAACGAATACGGAATTGATGAATCCACGCCAATCGGAACTTGCAGTCGCAGGCGTAATATTGATAGGCCCGGGCGAGAACTCCCAATTGGGCTGCATCTGGCCTCCATCGAGAAGCTGATGCAATACGCCGCCAGCCGTGGAAAATGCCGCTAAATTGCCAGACGGACCTTCCCCCGAGTTCGGGAGGGCGTTAACGTCGCCATTGCTTTTGCTTTTCCTGCGGAGTTGCCGATCATGCTGCGTTCGAAACTGCTCTCACCCAATGCCCGGCTCCGGAACTGCGAGGTCAGTGACCCGGCACACGTCAAGCTGGGCGACCAGGGCGATTTTGTCGACCTTATTCAACGGGCGCTCGCGTTGATTGATAATGTCGTCATTGCTTCCACAGACACAAGCTCCAGCCTCTACGGTGATTCAACGGCCGCTGCCGTGCTTGCATACAAGACCAAGAGAAACATCGTCAATCGATCATATGAAAATCAAGCCGACGACATTGTCGGTAAGATGACCATCCAGAGTCTCGATGCGGAAATGCTCGATTTGGAAGGGGCGGATGAGCCCGTCGTCATGGGCGCTGTGAGGCCGGTCTCTTCCCGGCTGATCTGAGCCGTTGCCGAAACGGTAGCCATGCCCACCTTTGACGATGACGCCCACAAGTTTTTCGTCGACGCACCGTTCTGGAGCGCGGGAGTAAGCTTTTCACCAAACAAAGCCTGGATGACATTGACTGATGGCGTTCCGGTGGGCCTACTGGAATCCGCAGCCAGCATCGGAAGTACGTTCGACAGTCCCCTGATCCCGAACGTGATTCTGTTCACCGCCGAATGCGTGCTCCTGGTCCCCAAATCTGGAAATCCCACCTTTTCGGAATCCGACGTTCGAACCAAGTTTGATTTTGGATTCGTGCAGGGAATTCTAGAAAGGGATATCCATATCGATTTCTGGGGAAGGCAAAAAAACCATGGCCGAATGATTCTTCATATCTCGATGCCGAATGCCTTCGAGGTAGATACCGAGGAGGCCATTAAACCATTCACGCGCGTGCGTGCGTCGCGTTTTTCGGTTACCAGGATCAATCCCTTCGATAACAAGTTTCACCGATTCAAGATCGTCTCTAAGTTCGGCGATCATCCGATGCTGCAAGTCAATCATACGGTCGGCAACAAAGGGCAAGCCAACGATCAGCCCCCGATCAAAAACTTCATCAGATCTATTACCTCATCGAGATCTTTCAGAACAATATTCTGCTTCAAGGATCGCAGCACGAACAAATTCGATTCGATCAGCTCGACCGAATGGAGCGTGGTTTATGATCACACTGTGAGCTATCTGGAGAAATCCGACGGAAGCCTGGAGCGAACGGTTTCAGGTCCCAACGGGAAGCTCGGGGTTCCGAGCGGTGGCAGTCCATCGAATATCAGCAGGCAGGACAATAATCTCCTGCGGATGGCGGAGGTCGGCTCGCCCCTTGAGTCTCCGTCGGTGCTTTCTTCAAGACTCGCCGATGCCTCGCGCCGAACCATCACGGTCGAGTCGGTGAACAACGACTTCGATCCATCTTTCTTTAGATCGGCCTGATCTGGTTTGAATTATTCAGGTCAAATGGTTGATCTGGAACAGGATTGTCGTGTGATTTGGGGGAAGCATGTATTATTATGCGACGGGGATCAGCTTGATCCTGTGGAGGCGGCGGTTGATCCGGTGGTCAGTGATTGGCCACTGCATCGAGTCTCTTCCTCCACCATCGCGTCGAGGATTGCAGCCAGATGGTGTGGCTTCGGCTGGATAGCGTTTTAATTTACGCATTAATTACGAATAACAAACGCCGTTTATACAATCGGCCGTCAAATTATTTATGTTCAATTGCCGCTCTTTATATGTGCGCAGAGGGTTGGGCACCGATAACGTGACGGCGCGGTCTCGCCCCATATCCTAACCCAACAATCGAGATCCAGCCGGCAGCTTCGAATCTCGGCGTGGGGAGATGCCGAGGTCGCCTTCCGAGGCGCGGTCGACAAAAAAAGGGAGCGCAATCCCAATGGCCGTTCTTGATTTGCAACTCGACTCGCATGACGGCTCGGCAGCCGGCTGGACCAGGCCCGCCGATCCCATCCAATGGAATCAATCGGCACGGCCGCCCAACCGCGCCACCGCCGCGCGGAACTATCATGCCGCGGTATCGCTTCATCAGCACGGGAGGTTGCGCGAGGCCGAGCAATTGTATCGTGCCGTCCTGGAAGTCAATGAATCGGACTTCGATTGCTTGCACAATCTTGGCCTTCTGCACGCCCAGGAGGGCAGGTTCGATGACGCCGTCGGGCTGCTGCGCGCCGGGGCTAGGCAGGACCCGCGTTCGGTCGAGGTGCACAACAATCTCGCGAATGTGCTCGCTATATTGAAACGTCACGACGAAGCCGTCGCTGGCTTTCGGATCGCCATCACCCTGAAGCCGGACTTTGCGGAGGCGCACAACAATCTCGGAAATTCGCTGACGATGCAGGGCAGGACCGATGAAGCGATCGGGCACTACGCACAAGCGCTGGCGCTGCGGCCCGACTACGCCGACGCGCACGTCAATCTCGGCAAGATCCTGAGCGAGCGCGGCCGGTTCGGGGAAGCGGTGGCCCATTTCAGGCAGGCCCTGGCGGTCCACCCGCGCAGTCCCGAGATGCACTGCCGCCTCGGCGAAGTCCTCAGAAAACAAGGCGGAATTGCGGAAGCCGCCGCCTGCTATCAGCGAGCGCTGGCGCTTCGGCCCGACGACGCAGAGACGCATTTCCGGCTTGCAACCATGCTGCTTGAAGACCGCAAGCTCGCCGCGGCGACGGCCGGCTATGAGCGGGCCCTGGCGCTCAAGCCGGATCTTGCCGAGGCGTGGCTTGGTCTCGGCCATGCATTTCATCAAGCCGGCCGCTATGACGACGCGCTCGGTGCCTTCGATAGAGCGCCCAATCTTGCGGAAGCGTGGTTGGGCCGTGCGCGCACGCTCGGACGCTTGAAACGACCGGCTGAGGCCGTCGTTGCGTACCGCAAGGCCCTGGCAATGGGCGCCGACGCCGAGCTCATTCAATATTACTTGGCGGCGCTGGGGGCAGAACCGACCCCGGTTGCGGCTCCAAAGCGGTTCGTCAGCACGATTTTCGACCGGTATTCCGACCGCTACGATCAGCACCTGGTCGGTACTTTGAAATACCGGACTCCGGATCTGTTGTTCGACGCAACGGTCCGCTTGGTGCGGTCGCGCGACCTGGACATTCTGGACCTCGGTTGCGGCACCGGTCTCTTGGGAACGCGATTTCGTCCGTTCGCCCGCACCCTGATCGGGGTCGATATTTCCGCGAACATGCTCGAGGTCGCGCGGCAGCGTCAGATCTATGACGATCTGGTCTGCAGCGAATTGACCGAGTTCATGCAGACGCAAATCCAAGAGTTCGATCTCGCGGTCGCGGCCGACGTCTTTGTCTACATCGGGGACTTGTCTAGGGTGTTTCGACACGTCCACGGACTGCTGAGAAAGGGAGGCGTCTTCGGCTTTTCGGTCGAAGCCGACGAGGCACAAGACTTCGTGCTCAGGCCCACGCTTCGCTATGTGCATTCAGCTGCCTATCTACGCCGGCTGTCGGAAGATCACGGGTTTGTTTTGGAGAGCATGGAGTCACGCGTCATCCGTCAAGAGGGCGGCGACGACGTAGTCGGTTACCTCGCCGTACTGCGTCGCGTGTAGATCATGGAAGCCGGCGAATTTCAGAAGCGCGAGCACTGGCTTTCGCTTGCTCCGGGGTTGCATATCGAGGATCGCTCTTTCTGCGAGAACGTCGCCTATCTCGACTTGCTGCCGGAATTGACGTCCCGCTTCAAGCATGATGGCTATTTGCAAGGAACCGCCGACTGGGGCCTGGATGTCAAATTGATGGCCGATACCGTACGGTCACTTTCAGCCGCGAACGTCTCTCCGCTGTTCGCCTATCTGTACGACGAATTCTGGTATCCGTTTCTCAAGCTGCATCTTCTTCACGGCGCGTTGCTTGGTGGCAGCTATTGCCTGTTGCCCGATTTCTGGATTCTGAATGTCGACCCGAAAAAAGGTGAGGCGGGATGGCGGCCACATCGGGACAAGGGCAGAAGGTCGCTGTTCGACGACGGCTCGCCCAAATCCTTGACGACCTGGATTCCACTCTCGGTCGCCACGCCGCTCAACGGCTGTCTCTATGTCGTGCCGGCGCAGCACGATCCGACCTATGCGACGGCGGATGAGTCCGAGATGAAATTCGAGTACCAAAGCATTCGTGCGCTGCCTGCCGATCCGGGCGATTTCGTCATCTGGAACCAGGCGGTCTTTCACTGGGGCGGCAGGACCTCGCCCGATGCAGCGGAATCCCGTGTCAGCATGGCGTTTCAGTTCCAGCGCGCGGATGTACCGCCCTTCAACAGTCCTCTGATCGAGCCGCTTCGGGTTCCGCCGTTCGAGACGCGGGTCAAGCTGATCGCCCGACAGCTCTATCGGTATCGGCATATGTACGAGCTTGATCCGCGGCTCGCCCAAATGGCATCCGAACCGTATTCAGAATTGCCGCTTTCCAAAGTCGTTACTGCTGCCGGCGATGTCGCGGCATCGTCTGCCGGAAGCTCGAACGATCCGTCGAGCTGGGGCAAGGTCGGGCGCAACGCGCCGTGTCCGTGCGGCTCCGGCAAGAAGTACAAGCAATGCCATGGGGCGCTGGCGTGAGGGCGTACTGCTGCTTCGGCTCGTGGTCGCACAGGCCCAGCTGGTGATCGCGGCTGCCGGGATCCAGCCCGAATAGGCATGCGCGATGCCGATTTGATTTGTTGTCATCGCAATTCTATGCAATCTCGGTCCGGTCGCCCTGGGCCGGAAAATCACAAAATTGGAATCGCGATGGCGATTGCAGTTCAACCGATGTTCGAGAGAGATTTATGCCGCAAAATGTGATCGATGTTGCTCCCGAAGTGCTCGATGATCTCGTCGCCGCCAATCGCATCCTTGCCGACCAGGGAATTCTGGACGCCTTCGGGCACGTGAGCATTCGCCATCCGGGCAATCCTGATCACTATCTCATGTCACGATGGTTGGCGCCCGCGTTGGTCGCCGCCGAGGATATTGCCGAGTACGATCTCGAGAGTGTTGCGCTCACGCATCCCGGCATGCAGCTCTACTCCGAGCGTTACATTCACAGCGAAATCTACAAGGTGCGCCCGGACGTGCACGCGATCGTACACAGTCATTCGCCGACCGTGGTTCCGTTCGGCGTGACCCATGCGACCTTCCGGCCCATCCTCCATAACGCGGCTTTCCTCGGCGATTTCGTCCCGGTCTTCGACATTCGCGAGAAATTCGGAGCGACCGACATGCTGGTCAACCGCAAGGAGCGCGGGACCGAGCTGGCGCGTGTCCTGGCCAAGCATACGACCGCGTTGATGCGCGGCCACGGCGACGTCGTGGTGGGGAGCAACATCCAAAGCGTTGTGTGGCGGGCTTACTACACCGAGATCAATGCGCGCATGCTGGCGCAGGCCATCGCCATCGGGGGCGGTCCGATCATGTATCTGTCCGCCGAGGAGGCGGAGCTGACGGACGTGTCCATGCAGCGCGTCGAGGCGCGTCCGTGGAAGTTGTGGAAGCAGAAGGCGCTCGGACGGTAATAGGCAAGGGGTTCGCCGCGTGTGGCGGGGCGACGGAGAGATGACATGGCCAAGACATGGACGGCAGCCGGGCTGATCGGATTGATCTTGTCGAGCGCGGCTGTTCCGGCCGCCGCCCAGCCCGCCCCCAATGCGCTCGCCGGCAAGACCTTTCGGATGATCATCGGTTTCGGCGTCGGGGGCGGCTACGATCTCTGGGCCCGCGCCGTCGCCCAGCACATGGGCAAGCACCTGCCCGGGAATCCCACCTTGGTGCCGCAGAACATGCCGGCCGGCGGCAGCCTGGCGGCGGCGAACTTCCTCTACGAGGTGGCGCCCAAAGACGGCACCGTATTCGGCCTCATCGGCCGCGATGCGCCGCTCGCCCCGATCACCGGTGCGTCCGGGGCGCGGTTCGAGCCGACCAAGATGTCCTGGCTGGGCACGCCGACCAAGGAAACGAACATTTGCATCGCTTATCACACCGCGGCGGTGAAGACCGTGCAGGACCTCTACGACAAGGAACTGGTGATGGGCGACGTCGGCCCCGGCTCCGGCACCCGCGCCTATCCGAAAGCGCTGGCGGCCCTGATGGGCATGAAATTCAAGCTGGTCAGCGGCTATCCGTCTTCGGCGGATATCTTTCTCGCGATGGAACGCGGCGAAGTGCAAGGCATATGTGAAAGTCTCGATAGCGTGCGCAGCCGGCGGCCCGATTGGATATCGACCAAGCAGGTCTCGGTATTGTTCCAAGGTGCGCCTGAATCGAACCCGGACCTGAAGGGCATACCGCTTGCTCGTGATCTTGCACGCAACGACGAAGAGCGCCAGGCGATCGACTTCCTGTACGCCGGGCAGGGCATCGGGCGGCCGTTTGCGGCACCCCCGAACCTGTCGCCCGACGTGCTCAAAATGCTGCGCGACGCCTTCGACGCCACCATGCGGGATCCCGAATTTATCGCCGATGTGAAGAAGCAGAAATTCGATCTCGATCCGGAAAACGGCGCCAGCCTGGCGGGTCTGATCAACAAGATCTATTCGACCCCAAAGCCGATCGTCGACAAGGTTACGGGTCTGATGAACTAATGTATGAGGTACCGATGTCCACGCTCGCTTCTCCCGCGGTCTCCAAGTTGCTCGACCGCCTGTTTTCAGCGGCCGATCGGGACGACCCGGCCACGCTCCAGCGCGCGCGCGCGACGATGGCGCAACTCGGAAAACCGCCGAGCGACAGTGAACGGGCCGTGCTGATGCGCGAGGTGTACATGCCGATCTCCCCGGATGTCGGTCGCCTGCTCTACGTGCTTGCGCGCAATCGAAGCGCCGAGCTGATCGTTGAATTCGGAACGTCCTACGGAATCTCAGGCATCCACCTGGCGGCCGCACTGCGGGATGCGGGATCCGGCAGGCTGGTCACGACCGAATTCGATGCGATCAAGGCCGGACGTGCCGCGGAAAATTTTCGCAGCGCCGGGCTCGCCGATCTCATCGAGATTCGGGTCGGCGACGCGTTCGAAACCCTCAAGGCCGGGATCGACGGTGGCATCGATTTGCTGCTGCTCGACGGCTGGAAGCCGCTCTACCTGCCTATGCTCAAGTTCCTGGAGCCCAGGCTGGCGCCGGGCGCCGTGATCGTGGCCGATGACCTCGCCATCGCACCGGACGCGCTGGCGTCCTATGTCGGCTATGTGCGCGAGCCCGGCAACGGCTACGTGTCGGTCGAGGTTCCGCTCGGCGATCGGATTGAGATCTCGGTGCGCGCCGCGTGATGGCGCCCGGCTTTCGGCGCCGCGACCTCATATGTAGAGGGCAATAAATCCGGCGAACGCGAACCCCACCACGAGCATCGACCAGTCCGCAAAATCCAGGCCGAGAAATCGACTGTTGTCGGTGATACGCGCTCGCATGGTACTCTCTTGACTCTGATCGACGGTCACGCGCGAGCCGGTTCGGAAACAGCGCTCCGGCACCGGGTCAGGAGATGCAACGTCCGGGTGTCTGTGCCAGGGGCGATCGCGTCATTGCGCTCACGGACGCTTCGCAGCCATCGGGGAGCTTTGGATTTGCCCGCGGGGCGGCGTTCGTTGCCGGAACCAGAGCCGGCAGTCGGTCGCCCTTGAGGGTGCGGTTCACGTCCATGCCGGGTTTTTGGGGCGATGCCGCAACGGTCGGGACTTGTAGACCGGCGACCAAAGCCAGCATGGGGAGAGCCAGGCCGACACCGAAGAGATATGCACTCTGTCTACGCATGGGATCGCTCCGTCGATAAGACGCTGCGACCGTGCAAATGGTTCAAAGCCGAGGCCGATTTTTCTGCCTGCGCCCGCCCTGGTTCTAAGGCCTTTGAATCACGGTGATATTGACGCTAGACAGTGGCCGCCATGGCGCCGAGCCGGTTGAGGAGATGAAGGTATGCCAGAATGACGGCCCATCGCATTGCCCTCGAAGAGCATTTTTGGTCGCCCGAGCTGCGTGCCCTGCGGCGCGGCCACGATGTTTTGCCGGACCCGGAGCTCGGCCGACGGCTCGCCGACCTGGGCGACCTTCGCATCCGCGAAATGGATGAGGCCGGCATCGACCTGCAGGTCATTTCCCATGTGGAGCCGGCCACCCAGAATTTCGAGCCCGCGGAGGCGGTTCGCCTGGCCGGCGCCGCCAATGACCTGCTGTATCGGGCGATCCGCTTGCATCCGGATCGCTTCGCCGGCTTTGCGGCCCTGCCGACCCCCGATCCGCAAGCGGCCGCCCGCGAGCTCGAGCGGACGGTCACGCAACTCGGCTTCAAGGGCGCCATGGTGCACGGTCTCACCCGCGGCGCTTTCCTGGACGAGAAGCCGTTCTGGCCCATTTTGGACACGGCCCAGCGGCTCGACGTGCCGATCTATCTACATCCGGCGACGCCGCATGCGGACGTGATCGAAGCTTATTACTCCGGCTATCCGTCGATGGTGCGGGTGGGACACGGCTTCTCCAGCGAAATGTCCGCCGCCGCCATCCGACTGGTGCTCAGCGAGGTCTTCGACGTCTTTCCGCGGCTGCAGATTATTCTAGGGCATCTCGGCGAAGCGCTTCCCTTCCTGCTGCCGCGCGTCGACCGCTACGTGTCGCGGCAGATGAAGGGGAGAACCTTTCGCGACACCATCCGTCGGCATTTCCATTTCACCACCGGCGGCAAGTTCACGCACACGGCGCTGCAATGCACGATCGAGGAGATCGGGATCGAGCGGCTCATGTTCGCGGTCGACTGGCCGTTCCATACCAATCTGGACGGCACCGCCTTCATCGAAACAGCGCCCATCGGCGACGATGCCAAGGCGATGATCTTCGGCGGCAACGCGCGCCGGCTGCTTCGAATTTAGTTCTGTTTTACCTCGCCCTTGCAGGGGAGGTAACTAGCGGCTGTTCTTCGCGCGCCGCGGCGGCTTGGTGGGAGGCGCCTGGAAGGCGCGCGTCATGAACGGAACCAGTTCTTTGATCACGGCTTCGGTGTCGCCGGGATCGCAGCGCCCGTTCGAGAAGGCGTGAATGCGATGCGGGCCGGCCGCCGTGTAGTAGACGGTCCCGAGCAGGAAATGGAACCGCCAGCAAACGTCGGTCCGGGAAAGATGGGGCAGGCAGTCGCACAGGGCAGCGATAAAGGCGGAGCTCGACTGGTCAAAATTGTCCGCCACCAGCTTTTCCAGGAGCTCGGAATTTTCCCCCGACAGCACGGCACGCAAACGGATGAAAGTCTCGCCTTCTTCGACGTTCACCTGCGCCAAGGCGGGCCGCACAAAGGCGTCGATGATGGCCGCTACACGCGCGCTGCCGGCAAGGCGCGACGCCGCGGCAAGCCCGCGCAGGCGCTCCTCGATCATCGGCTCGCAATGGCGGCGATAAACCTCGGCCAGCAGCCCCTCCTTGTTGCGGAAGTGATATCCGATGCTCGCAATATTGACGTCGGCGGCGGCGGCAAGCTCGCGGACCGAAACGCCGTTGAAGCCGCGCTCGGCAAACAGCCGCTCGGCGGTCTTGAGGATACGCTCGCGCGTTCCGTCCTCCTCCTCGGGGGCGGCTGACCGTGTCGGAGCCCGATCGGTTGCGCGCTTGGCGTACGTTCTGTCCATGGCGTATCGTCCCGGTCTCGTGCAGGCCTTGAGTTAGAGCATTTTCACGAAAAGTGGTATCGGGTTTCCATTCGAAAAGTGCGACAATGCAAAATGCCGGAGCAGTTCTGTTTTCGGAAAAAAGTGAAGGTGCGTGGGCTGCATGCCGCGCCTTGACAGGTGGTGAGGCGAGATTTAAACAACTGTTTGACAACCCCTTGCGGGGCGCGCGGAGAGTCCGGGATGAAACCGACGCGTGACGCCAGCAGCAACCTGAAAATTCTGGCGGTCACGACCACGGCGCGCTCGGCGGCGGTGCCCGATGTGCGGCCGCCGGCCGCTGCCGTTGCGGGCGAAACACGAGAAGCAAGAGTTGGAACGCGAGGACATCATGAGCGCTGCGAGCCCCAATGCGAAAAAGACTTTGCTGATCCGCAACGGCACGCTGATCGACGGATCGGGAAGTCCCGCCGCCCGTAACGACGCCATCGTGATCGAAGGGAACCGGATCAAGAGCATCGGGGCGCTGCCGCCTGACGTGCATCCCGATGAGCACAAGAACGTGGAGGTGATCGACGCGGCCGGCCAATGGATCATGCCGGGCCTGATCGATGCGCACTGCCATGTGTCGTACGGCTATCCGTCGGTCAAGGGTGAGGGCAAAGGCAAGGGCCCGACGCGGCCGGAATTCTCCACCTTGCGATCGGCCCGCAGCGTTCAGAAGGTGTTGCGCGCGGGCGTGACCAGCATTTCGGTGCCGGGCGGCACCTGGTTCACCGATGTCGGCGTGCGCGACGCGATCAAGCTCGGGCTGATGGAAGGCCCGCGCATGTTCGTGGCCGGCCGCATGATCGTCACCTACGGATGTATCGAGGATGACGAGCCGTCCTGGGAGGGCACGCCCGAGCATTCGATCGGCAAGCTCTGCAACAGCGCGGACGAGATGGTCACCGAGGTCCGGCGCCAGAGCAAGCACGGCGTCAATTTCATCAAGATGGCGGACAGCCGATCGGGCGAGTCGCAGATGCTCGCGGGCGACGAGATCGCCGCCGTTGTGGGCGAGGCGCATCGCCGCAACCTGCGCGTCGCCATCCACTCGCGCGGCGCAGGCTCGACCCGGGCGGCGGCGGAGGCCGGCGTCGATTGGATCATCCACGCGGATTTGGCCACCGACCGCGATCTGGAGGCGGTCGCCAAGGCCGGTATCCCGATCCTGCCGACCGCGACCTTCCTGGCGGTGGTGATCGAGCTCGGCGGCAAGGTCGGAGCTGAAAAGGTCCAGCTCGACATCAACCGCATGAAGCGGCACTACGACCTGCTCGGCCAGCTGATGCACAAGGCGCGCAAGCTCGGGATCAAGCTTCTGGTCGGCACCGATACCGGCAACAATTCGTTCACGCCCTATGGAGAGTTGCACGCCAAGGAGCTGGAAATCTTCGTCAATCATGGCGGTTTCACGCCGATGGAAGCCATCATCGCGGCCACCAAGCACAACGCCTATGCGGTCGGCCTCGAAGGCGAAGTCGGCGAAATTGCTCCCGGCCGGCTCGCCGATATCATCATTCTCAAGAAGGATCCGATCGCCGATATCACGGTCCTGCAAGGCGGTCGTCATCTGTCCCGGGTGATCAAGGACGGCAAGATCATCGATCTCGGCGCCCCGGAGGATTTGCTGACGTTCCAGCAGGCGGCGGAATGAAGCGACGCTTGGAGCGAGCCATGATCAGCAAACGAACAATGCTGCTCGGCTGCGCCGCACTCGGCCTCGTTGGCGCCACCGGCCATTGCTACGCACAGGCGTGGCCGAGCCGGATGGTCAAGTTCATCGCGCCGTTTGCGGCCGGCGGTACGTCGGACACGCTCGGCCGCATCGCCGCCGAGCATCTCAGAGCGAAATTGCATCAGCAGTTCTACGTCGAAAATCGCGTCGGCGCCGGCGGCATGATCGGCTCCCATGAGGTCGCGGTCGCGGAACCGGACGGATACACGTTCGTGATTTCCGGAATTGCCTCGCACGTCATCGCGCCTGCCTTCAGCCGCAATCCGTCTTATGACGGGCTGCGCGATTTCACCCACGTGGCTTATCTGGGCGGGCCGCCGGTCGTGCTGGTGGCGCATCCCTCGCTCGGCGCGCATTCGTTCAAGGATTTTATCGATCTCGCCCGGCGCGCCCCTGAAGGCCTCAACTACGTCTCGTCGGGGGTCGGAACCCACGGCTTTTTGTTTGCCGAGGACATGGCGCGGCGCGAGCATTTCAAATTGACCCACGTTCCCTACAAAGGCTCCAATCCGGCGGTGCTCGATCTCATCGCGGGTCACGTGAAGATCGGGGCCATGGCCTGGTCGTCCGCAGTCGAGC
>Ga0207090_1116_pt1 | contig 18960 bp, 9 predicted proteins | sample Alteio_BWMinHeat_50_FD_153565 | JGI IMG/M metagenome (GOLD analysis project Ga0207090, IMG submission 153565) | Enriched cells from forest soil in Barre Woods Harvard Forest LTER site, Petersham, Massachusetts, United States -... | ecosystem: Environmental > Terrestrial > Soil > Temperate forest >...
CGGCGCTGAGTAGCAGCGTCGATATCGGCGCCGGTAACATTGGGAATCACTTTTGCCGCCTGGAAAGGTTCGCCTTCAATCCATTCGTTCTTGACGTATGTGCCTTGATAAATCGCCGGAAGGAATGCCGAACTCCACAGCGGACTGCCAATCGTAATTGGTTGCGACGGGCAGAGCACGACGTAACCGGGCAAATTGGCGTTCTCGCTGCCGAGGCCGTAAGTGATCCATGACCCCATCGAAGGGCGGCCGATCACGTTAGCCCCAGTGTTCATGAGCGTGATGCTGGGCTCGTGGTTCGGAATATCGGCGTAGAGGGAGCGAACGACGCAGAGATCCTCGGACACGGCTCCGACGTTGGGCCACAGCTCACTAACCTCCGTATCGGCTTTGCCATACCGGGCAAACTTAAAAGGAGACTTCATCAGATTGCCGGTCTTGCGCTGGGTCAAAATCGCTCCGCCCGGCAGAGGCTGGCCGTCATACTTTTCGAGCATCGGCTTGGGATCGAAGGTGTCCACGTGCGACATACCTCCGTTCATGAAAAGAAAGATGGCTCGTTTGGCGCGCGGCTTGAAATGTAATTGCGGCAACGCTCCAGGGAGACCGCCGGCTTCGGCGGGCGCCGCATTCGCCATGGAGCTGTTCACCATGTTGGCTAGAGCGAGCAGGCCGAAGCCCCCGCCAACTTTGGCGAGGGCTTCCCGGCGGGTGAGGGGACGCGGACGTTCACAGCATGACATATTCGTTTTACTCCTAATTGAGGAACAAGAACTCGTTCGAACTGAGCAGTGCCCAGCACAATGCCTCAAGCGGAGTCTCCGGACCCTTTGGCGCGGCTGAGGCGGGTTTTGCTTCCTCCGCCGGCGTAGAGGCTACAACGCCGCCGGATTCGGGGGCTGGTTTGGCCGCGAGTGCCGTGGACGGCCCGCTAACTTCAGGTTTCACCGGTGCCGGAGAAGGTTCGCGCAACAGTTCGACCGACATTTGCAGTTCTTCCGCCGAGGGATCGCGCTGGTAAGCGATTTCGAAGGCCTTGCGCACTTGGGCCTCGTCATTGCCGGCACTGCGCACCCGCTCGGCCATGGCCGCCGCTTGTTTGTGGACGAACTCGTTGTTCAGGAAAAAAAGCCGTTGCAGCGCTACGTTGGTGGTATAGCGTTTTTCCGCGGAAAGCGTGGGTATTGGCAGATCGAACAGCGTCTGGAAGTCATTCGGGAAGACACGGCTCACTTCGCCGTACATGCCCCGGCGATTCATCTTGGTGTCCATTTCGGCCGACGGACCGCCGACCTTGGTGAGCTCAAGTTTGCCTGAGGCGGCCAGCAGGCCATCCCAGATTCCCTCGGCTTCCAGCCGGCGGCGGTTGGCGCGCCAGTAATACCGATTAGCGCCGTCTTTCGTGATACTCGGCTCGACTGGAGCCGCGCTCAGTTGATAAGTGCGCGACATCACGATCGCCTTGGTCAACTTCTTCCAGGACATTCCATCGGCCACAAACTTCGAGGCGAGATACTCGAGTAGCTCCGGGTTCGAAGGCCGATCGCCGGCGACTCCGAAGTTATTCGGCGTATCGACAATGCCAGTGCCCATATGCCATCGCCAGATGCGATTAGCAACGACCCGCATGGCCACAGGCTGCTTCACGATGTCTTCGGCCAGTTCCAGGCGGCCGCTGCCTTTCGAGAAATTCCCGTTTCCTTCCGATAGAACGGAAAGGAATCCGCGCGGGGCGTCTTCACCGAAGGCGTAGGGATTGCCGCGTACGAAGACTTTGAGGTCGGCCGGTTCCTTGTTGTCCTGCAGTCCCGAAGCAATCGGATATTCGGGCGGCATGGCCTTCTTGAATGCCTCGATATCCGCCTTGGAACGCGTCAGGTGTCCCGCAAACTCCGGATTGAGCCGGCGTTCCAGGGCCCAGTCGGTCAGTTTGAGCAGGCCGGGCTTCTTGTCGTCCATGTCATTCATGTTGACTTGCGACTCGGGCAGATCTGTCTCGAACATGTCGCGCCACAGATAACTCGCCTCGCGGTCCAGGGCCTTGAGATCGATCTGATGCTGAATGAGTTTCCGCTTAATGCCATTGGGCATCGGGTCGAACACTTCGTTGGCCTCTTTCAGCTTGGCCATCCGCTCTTCGTTTTCCGCTTTAATTTTGGCGTGTTGTTTGTCCACCTCCACGGCCTTCTGGTAGAAATCGTGCGCCAGCGTCTTGGCTTGATCGAGATCGCCTCCACCGCCGACCATCTTCTGCCAGGCGGCGAGATAGCTGTAGTTGGTGGGCTTCTTCTTCAGGAATTTCGTCCACCGTTCCAGAATTTCCGGATCGAGCTTATATTTTTCGGCGATGCTGGCTACGGTCGCATGCTTCTCGCTGCCAACGCGCCACGCAGCCACCATGTAGTCTTCGCTCAGGGCGAACAGAACCTGCGCTTCGAGTGTGGAAAGCTGCTCCTGGAATTCTTTCAGATTCTTTTCTTTCTCCTCCAATTCTTTTTTCTTGGCGTCGTATGCGTCTGCCTCCTGCTTGGTCACCAAGGGGTAAGCGTGAAATGTCGTGCTGGCGAAGACGCTTGCCAGCCGGTAGTAATCCTTCTGCGGAATCGGATCGTACTTGTGGTCATGGCAGCGTGCGCAGCCCACGGTCAGACCGAGCAGAGCCTTACTGGTCGCGTCCACCTTGTCGTGCCACTCTTCGGCGCGCTCGATGGCGGGCGGATTGTCATTGAACTGCCACACGCCCAGGCCGTTCATCCCCAAGGCTGGGATCATCTTGTCCCGATCCTTTTCATCCATCAGATCGCCCGCGAGTTGGGCTTTGACGAATGTGTCGTAAGGCATATCGGTATTGACCGCGTTGATGACCCAGTCGCGGAATGTGTAAGCGAATTTGTAGCGTTCACGGTGCATGTTTTTCTGCGCGATACGGTAGTCGTCCTCGGCATAGCGCGTCACGTCCAGCCAGTGTCGCGCCCACATCTCACCGTATTGCGGGGAAGCCAGCAGCCGGTCAACCACCTTTTCATAGGCGTTGGCAGACTTGTCACTTTCAAACGCTTTCACGTCGTCATAGGTCGGCGGCAATCCCGTGAGGTCGTAAGTAATCCGCCGGAGCAGAGTCCGGCGATCGGCCGGCGCCGTGGGCTTGAGGCCTTCCTTTTCGAGCTTGGCCAGCACGAAGCGGTCGATATCGTTAACCGCCCAGGCGGCATCTTTAACTTTGGGAGCGACCGGTTTCTGCAAAGGCTGGAACGACCAGAATTTGCGTGCCTCGGGACGGATCACGTAGCCTTCGCCCTGCGCCGTTTTCGAAGGTTCGTCGGCGGGCCATGCCGCGCCGTCCTTTATCCACGTCGTCAAGTTCTGAATCTGCTCATCGGTCAGATGACCGTTCTTGGGCATTTTCAGGTCGGTAGTCTGGCGGACGGCTGTGATCAACAGGCTCTTGTCCGAGTCACCGGCCACGACCGCTGGGCCCGATTTTCCGCCCTTCAGCAAGCCGTCTCGCGAATCCAGACGCAGGCCTCCCATCTGCGAGTTGGTATGACAGGCAAAACAGTTCTGGGCCAGCAGCGGACGAATCTTGTTTTCGAAGTATTCTTTTTGCTCCGTGGTGGGCGCAGGCGTCTGGGCCAGGAGCGGAATTGAAGCACAAAGCAATCCAAGCGAAATGTATCTCATAGTCAGTTAGAACTCGAATCTCATACCGATCTGAATGACGCGCGGCGACATCGCTTGCTGGTATTCCCCGAAGTTCGAGCCCGCCGCGGCATCCAACAATGGGTTGAAGAAATTCACGTTGTTGAAGACATTGAACGCCTCACCGCGAAGCTGCAGACGCCAGTTTTCCTTGGGGAGGCGGAACGACTTGGCAATTGCGGCATCAAAGTTGGTCATGCCGGTCAATCGCACCGCTGAGCGCGAGCCCACCGAGCCGGCATACATCGGCAGCCAGTTGGCCGCCGAGGCTGACGTGTTGGCGAACATGCTTGGGTTTCCGCTTGAGTCGAGACCATTAGTTACCTTAAAGCTAGGATCGATGGGATAGGCAACGGCGCCAAACGAGAAATTCGTCGGCCAAACTCCACCATAGAAGACCGACGAAGGAAGACCCGAACGGTAACGGGCAATCATGGAGACCTGCCATCCGTTCACAATTTCGTCTACCACCGGCGACGCGTGCCCTAGCAGCATTTTTCCCTTCCCGAAGGGCAATTCATACAGAAAGTTGGCGTTGATGTTATGACGGGCATCGAAGTCGGAAGAGCCGCGATAAGCCTTGTAGTTGTAGGGATCCAGCATCAGGCCGCCGTAGGCCCCCCGCCCGGCTTCAGCGCCGCCACCGTTGTCGATCGAGTGCGAAAGCGTATAGTTGAAATCGAACGAGAACCCTTTTGCGAGCGCTCTCCGAAGGGTGACAGTGGCGCTATTGTAACTGGCAGCGCCGGTGTTGTTCCAGACGTTCAAACTGCTCTGTTGGGGAGCGTAGAACGACCAGCAACCCGTCGAACTGACGCAGTTAGGGAAGGACACGCCATTCAGCGTTTTCAGGCGGTCCACCTGGTTCAGATTGTCGGTGTCGCTGAGCGCGTTGACGCCCGTCAGCAGGTACAAGTAGTTCGCCGAAGCGCTCCCGTTGAAGTAAAGATTCTTGAGGCCGGAGAAGTACTTTTCGGCGAAGGGATTGAGTGGGACCAGACTCGGATTACCAGCCACTTGCTTAGCCACAGTGGATGCGAGATTAACGTTGTTTCCGGAAAGCTGCAAGAAGGTGTCGCGCATCGCCTTCTCCATCTGCCCCAAAGTGATTCCAGTCTGAGCGTCTTTGAAGTTCCAATTGACCCCGCCCATATCGATCTGCATCAGCAGACGGTGCGAAAAACGACCCTGATATCCGACCTCCAAGGTCAGGCCGCCCGGCAACGGACGGGCGATCGACGCATTGACCACATAGGCGTAAGGAGTTTTCAGATCGGAGGCGATACCCATATACGTGCAACAGACTGCGGCAATATTGGGCGGCTGGAATGGAAACGTGTGCTGGGAGGCTGTGGGAAGTGATGGAAGGGCGCCGTTGTAGCGGCTGCTGGTCGAATAAGTGAACGATCCGAGGATGTCGTTTTCGGTCAAGCCGAAGGAAGAGAGGTTGTCGAATTGAACAACCATGTCACTGCCGAAGCGGTCATAGGCGACGGTAGCGCCACCACGGAAGACGCCGCCGTTGCCTAGGATCTTGGCGGCCAGGCCGTCACGGCTCTGAGGGCTGTACGCGAACGAAAGGCGGGGCGCGAAATTCATGTTGTCCCGCGCGAACCAACCGGGTTGTCCGTTGGCTGGTCCGGCGAGGTTGTACGACTCGTAAGGCGTCGAGATATAAGAAGGAATCCCCGCTGCCGCGCCTCCCAGCCGCGCGGCCCAATAGTTCTGCAGCGGCACCGTAGGCGCCACCTCCAGACCATTTGTCTCCCATGGCGGGCTGTTATTCTCATAGCGGAGGCCGGCTGTCAGCGTCAAACCGGGCTTCGCGCGCCAGCTATCCGCCACATAGAATGCATATTCGTTTGAGGCGAAGTTCCGAACCGTCGGCTGGCCGATCGGCAGCGCCGAGCCATCGTGGTTGTAGGAATAAGTCATTGAACCGGTGGTTATGATGCCGAACAGGTCATCGGCCGCGCGTGTCACAGCCTGACTGTTCGACATGGTCGGGTTCCCTCCGTTTGCCGTGAGGTAGCCTTGAACGGCGGCAATCCAGTCAGATCCGAGTCCCGTGAGGTTGCCCCGGCTGGTGGAGTAGCTCGGCCAAGCGTTCGCGAAGTTTGTAATGCCATTCCGTACGAACCGGATATTGGCGCCCGCTGTCACGGTATGAGTATTCTTGCTCCAAGTGAAGTTGTCGTTGAAATTGTAAGTGGGCGCTATGCGAACATAGCCTCGGGGTGCGGTGCTGTAGTTCACAAAGGGGTCGATGCTGTCTAGAGTAAACGCGGTACCCGTTGGTCCGGTTTGGTTGAATCCGATGCGCGTCAGACCGAACGACGCAGTGTTGACCATGGTTGGCTTTAACAACGACGTAAGGAGCACTGAAATCCCGCGGCTATTGTTCAACAGAACATTGTTGATCGCTTGACCGGGAAACGATTGCGGCGTGAGAGTCTCGCTGTTGCCCGCCAGCGTGCCGCGCACCGATACGGTGTGCTTGCCTGCTGGATCGATGTGAAAGTCCATCTTTCCGACATACGCGTTATAGGTCAGATTCTTTGGGGCGTTAAACCGGTAGCCGGTGAAATTGAGGCCGCTGTCATACCCGTCAGCCGGATCGTTGCCGGCCGGGTATTGCTGGAGCAGGTTCAGAATGGAAGGAGTGACGCCGACGTGCTGCGGGTCGATTTGTTGAAGCTGTCCTGGTGACAACGTGGTGATCGAGCCGTTGCTATTGGCGAAGGAGAGGATGCCCTGTCGCATGGCAGCCGAGGGAACGTGTTCCAGTTGGCTGACGGCGCTTCGGTCGACGCGCCTCTCGTAGTTAAAGAAGAAAAACGCGCGGTCCTTCTTTATTGGGCCGCCCAGAGAGCCGCCAAACTGATTGCGGTTGAGAGGCTGCCGGGCAACCCCGGAGCGGTTATTAAACCAATCGTTGGCCGAAAACACAGTATTGCGGTTGAACTCATACGCAGAACCATGGAACTGATTGGTGCCGCTTTTGGTGACGAGCGTCACCTGGCCCCCAGAACTGCGCCCCTGGTCGGCCCCTTCACCGCCCACTGTTACACGAAATTCCTGGACCGAGTCAAGTGGCACGGGCAGCGCGGCATTGAATCCTGCTGTGCGGTCGGTCCCGTTCGCGTTAAAGCCCGGCAGCGCGGTGCTCGTCCGGGTGCCCAAACCGCCTAATCCGGAGTTCTGGTTGTCGTTCACATCGACGCCATCCAGCGTGATATTGTTCTGGTCGCGGCGCGAGCCGAGCACTTCGCCCGTCGGCGTGACGCCCGGCTGCAGGCTCAAGAGTTCGACCACGTTGCGCGTTTGCAGTGGAAGTTGACGCACCTGCGTTTCGTTAAAAGCGTTGCCCACGGCCGCGTCCACTGTATTCAATTTCACAACGTCGGCTTCCACGTCCACGGTCTGAGTGACGGACGCTACCTGCAGGACGGGGTTCATCGTGACCGGCGTGTTCACCAGTAACTCGACGCTAGCCTGCGTCAGTACGGCAAAACCGGTCTTCTCAACCACGACGGTGTAAGTTCCAGGGGGCACCTGAAGAAATTGATAGACGCCAGTAGTGTCAGTCTCGGCGCTTCGGCGGAATCCGGTCTGTGCGTTCTGAAGGGAAACGACCGCAGACTGGACGGCTGCTCCCTGTGGATCACTCACCTTGCCGCGAATTGAACTGGTGGCCTGTCCCCAGAGTGTGGACATACCCGCAAACACCGCGAGACCTAAGATGACTCTCGACAAATTGGCTTTACAAAGCAAATGCACGGCGCGAACCCCCATCTATGGAATTAAATTTGAAGACTGATTTTGTACGTTTAAGCGGGCACAAGCTCGCTCAGACGCACGACTCGATGCGCTGCAGTGATTCGGGCTCAACTCAGAGCGCCCGAGCAGGAACGGGGCAGAATGAACACGACAAACGTGTCCATTGGGGCGGCGACAGAGCCGGGTCGAGTCAAACGGGGCAGGAACCTCCCACCCAAGGAGGTTAACGGAAGCGTATCACAGGGCGGTGTCGCTTGCAATAGACTTCAATGACTGGGCCGGGTGGTTCCACCGGCCCATTTTAGAATCGGCGAAATAAGCGCCGAAGCCTGCAAAATCAGGTATTCGGCTGCGCAGGCGGAACCTCACAGCCGTCAGCTTTTATTCACACCATAAAAATTATTCGTGCAGATGGGAAGAACTCTTCTGGCATACTATGCTCATGTTCCCCGCCACAGCGGGCATTAACGTCCGGGCTCATATATCGCACGATGTCTTCCTCCGCCTGACTCGGATGGATGTCTGCTGCGGCCCTCCCACTGGCCGATAAATAAGCGGCGTTTCCCCATTCCCGAGTCTCAAGCAAGGAGTGTACCCATGAGCGATCCTTCCGTTTGCTGGGAGGAGATCGTCCAAGCCGGAGCGGCTTGGTCACACGTGTTGAAACGCGGTACTGCGTTGCGCATCTTCGATTTGGAAGGCAATGCCAATGTGGGCGCCGTCTTTTACAACTTTGAATGCCCGTCGGAACGATATAACATGCCGGATACGCTGAAGGCTCAGCACATTGCGCGCCTTACGAAGGGGTTCGTGCTGTATTCCGATATGGGGCGGATACTGTGCTCGATCACGGATGACACCACCGGTTGGCACGATCCGATCGGCGGTTGCTCGAACGCAGCCTTAGTGACCGAAAAATACGGCGAGTCTCGCTATCAGGATTGCCGGAACGATTATCACAAGAACGCTCGTGACAGCTTCCTGATGGAGCTCGGCAAGTGGGGCTTGTCACCCCGGGACCTGGTACCAAATGTAAATTTCTTCAGCCGAATCGACGTCGGAGCCGATGGCGGCATGACCTACCGTGCGGGTAACTCCGAGCCGGGTTCCTTTGTAGAGCTGCGCGCTGAAATGAACGTGCTGACCGTCGTGAATACGTGCCAACATCCTCTGGACCCCAATCCGAATTACGAGCCCAAGGCGGTTAAACTCTCGATTCGACGCGTGGCGGCTCCGGCGTCCGATGATGCCTGCCGCCTCTCCCGTCCCGAGAACGAACGTGGCTTCACCCTGACGGAGCGATATTTCCTATGACCGCCACCGGCCTTGTAGAGAGCAAATTGGATCCGCGCGACGCCACTTATAGCGCCGTCATCCCGGCCGGCGAGCCATGGATGCATGAAATTCGGCAGGGGCAGTATTTTCGAATCGTCGATCTGCATGGCAACCAGGCGGTCGATACGCTGTTCTATAACGCGCGCGACGTTTCCGACCGCTACAGCGCGCAAGATACAATTCGCGCGCAGCGCAACATTTACCTAACAACCGGTACCCGGTTGATGTCGACCAACGGTACGGTTCTATTGACCATTGTGGCCGATACCTGCGGCCGGCATGACACGCTGGGTGGCGCCTGCGCCAACGAGAGCAACATGGTTCGATATTCCCTGGACAAGCGCCACATGCACGCTTGCCGCAACAGCTTTCTCCGGGCTGTCATTGAATCGGGCGATATGGACAAGCGGGATATCACCAGCAACATTAACTTCTTCATGAACGTGCCGGTAACTCCGGAGGGAAAGCTGACCTTCGAAGACGGCATTTCCGAGCCGGGGAAGTACGTCGAGATGCGCGCCGAGACCGACGTCCTTGCGCTGATCTCCAATTGCCCGCAGCTCAACAATCCGTGTAACGCGTATAATCCGACGCCTGTGCAAGTGCTGATCTGGAATGGACAGCCGAATTGATGTTTAACAAGGTTTTGATCGCCAACCGGGGCGCTATCGCATGCCGCATTATTCGGACGCTGCGGCGGATGAAAGTAGCATCGGTGGCGGTCTATTCCGAGGTGGACCGGCACTCCTTGCACGTTAAGCAGGCTGATGAGGCTGTGCCGATCGGACCGGCTCCGGCGGCTTTAAGTTATTTGTCGATACCGGCGGTACTGGACGCCGCCCGGAAAACGGGCGCTGAAGCCATTCATCCGGGTTATGGTTTTCTGAGTGAAAACGCCGGGTTCGCGGAGACCTGCGCCAAGAGCGGTATCGTCTTCCTCGGACCCACTCCCGAGCACATCCGGGCGTTTGGGCTCAAGCACACCGCCCGGCGGATCGCGTCGGACAATGGCCTTCCCATGTTGCCGGGCACGGGGTTGCTTAGCTCGGCCGGCGAAGCGGGCGAAGCGGCGAAAAGCATAGGGTATCCAGTAATGCTCAAGAGCACGGCGGGTGGCGGCGGGATCGGCATGCGCCTTTGCGAATCGCCGGCCGAGCTCGCGGATGCCTTCGACGCCGTGCAACGCCTGAGCCAGTCGAACTTCGGCATGAGCGGGCTGTATCTCGAAAAATTTGTGGCCAATGCCCGGCACATCGAGGTACAGATTTTCGGGGATGGGGCGCGCACGGTAGTGGCGCTGGGGGAGCGCGATTGTTCCGCGCAGCGACGCAATCAGAAGGTGATCGAAGAGACGCCGGCTCCCGGCTTGACGGCTACCGTAAGGACGAAGCTCCTCGACGCTGCCGTCCGGTTGGGGAAGGCCGTTCGCTACCAGTCCGCTGGCACAGTGGAGTTCTTGTATGACAACGACTCGGGCGAATTTTATTTTCTCGAGGTGAACACGCGTCTCCAGGTGGAGCATGGAATAACCGAAGAAGTGACCGACGTCGACCTGGTCGAGTGGATGGTGCGGCAGGCAGCCCGTGAGATGCCCCGGCTCGATGAGTTCTACGTCGAGCCTTCCGGCTGCTCGCTGGAAGCGCGCATCTACTCCGAGGATCCCGCGCGAAACTTCCAGCCGAATGCCGGCAGGCTGTCGCAGGTGGTCTGGCCGAGGGCCGCCCGCGTCGAAACGTGGGTCGAATCCGGCTCGGAAGTCACTCCATACTACGACCCAATGCTGGCCAAGATCATCGTTCGAGGGCCGGATCGCTCGACGGCGATCGATCGGCTGCAAGCGGCCTTGGGTGACTGCCGGCTGGCCGGAGTGGAGACTAACCTTGAATACCTGAAACAGGTTTGTGGTGACGCCGCGTTTCGGGCTGGCGGAATCACCACCGCCTATTTGCGCGACTTCCCCTACCGCCGCAGCGACATCGAAGTGCTGGATGGCGGAACCCAGACAACCATTCAGGATTTTCCAGGCCGCCTGGGATACTGGCACGTTGGTGTGCCGCCTTCGGGACCCATGGATTCGCTGGCATTTCGATTGGCCAATCGCCTGGTAGGAAATCCTGTGGGCACTCCCGCGCTGGAGTTCGCAGTAACCGGTCCGGCATTGCGCTTCAGCTTCAACACTACGATCGCTCTGACAGGTGCGGATTTCGGAGCTCGGTTGGATGGCAAATCCCTCTCCCGGTGGAAACCCATTCTCGTGCAGTCCGGCTCGCTTCTGGAGATGGGCGTCGCTGGTGGAAGTGGCGGCCGCGGATATCTCGCCGTGGCCGGCGGTTTTGACGTTCCGGATTACCTGGGAAGTCGCAGCACTTTTATTCTGGGGCACTTTGGCGGCCACGCAGGCCGGGTATTGCGGACTGGCGACGTCCTTCACATCAACGACGCCGGGAAAGAACCGGCCGTCTTGCGAGAAGTGCCCCCGACTTTGGTTCCCGAATACGGTAGGGAATGGGAGATCGGAGTGCTGTACGGTCCCCACGGCGCTCCCGACTTCTTCACACCTCGGGACATCGAGATGTTTTTCTCGACGGCCTGGAAGGTGCACTACCAGTCCGATCGGACCGGCGTGCGCCTCCTGGGGCCGAAGCCGGTGTGGGCGCGCAATGATGGCGGCGAAGCCGGTCTTCATCCATCTAACATCCACGACAACGCTTACGCGGTGGGAACCATCGATTTTACTGGCGACATGCCGGTCATTCTCGGCCCTGATGGTCCCAGCCTGGGTGGCTTCGTGTGCCCGGCAACGGTGGTGGAAGCGGAACTCTGGAAAGTCGGACAAATCAAGCCCGGAGACTCGGTCCGCTTTCGCGCGATTTCGCTCAGCCAGGCAGCGGAGATGGAGCGCGATCTCGACACCTGCTTGGGTACGCTGACGGGTTCATTGCCGCGCCTGCCCTCACAGCCGGTGCGGGAGAACCCGATCCTGCGCCAGCGTCCCGGCCTCGTGTGCCGCGCGGATGGCGACCGGTACCTGCTGGTGGAATACGGCCCGAACGTGCTGGATCTGAGTCTCCGATTCCGCGTCCATGCCCTTGAAGAACGGTTGCGCCACGCCGGCTTGAGCGGAATTCTCGATATCACACCGGGCGTCCGCTCCCTGCACATCCATTACGACAGCCACTGTCTCCGCCGGGAGGGCTTGCTGGAAGCGCTAGATGCGTGCGAGCGTCAGATTCCCGATCTCGACGATATTGTGGTGGCCTCCCGCATCGTTCATTTGCCGCTCTCCTGGGACGACCCGGCGACGCAGGTCGCGATCGGGAAATATATGCAAGGAGTGCGGCCCGATGCGCCCTGGTGTCCCAGCAATATCGAGTTCATCCGGCGCATCAACGGTCTCCAGTCGGTCGAGGAAGTTCAACGCATCGTGTTTGGAGCGAGCTACCTGGTGCTCGGCCTTGGGGACGTTTACCTGGGAGCGCCCGTAGCCACCCCGCTCGATCCCCGACATCGGCTGGTCACCACCAAGTACAATCCAGCGCGTACCTGGACGCCGGAAAACGCCGTCGGCATTGGTGGGGCCTATTTGTGCGTTTACGGGATGGAGGGTCCGGGAGGGTACCAATTCGTTGGGCGCACCGTGCAGATGTGGAATACCTTTCATTCCACCGCCGAGTTTGAGCCCGGCACGCCGTGGCTGTTGCGATTTTTCGATCAAATCCGGTTCGAGCCGGTGTCCGCCGGTAAACTGCTGGAGATCCGCGACGCCTTTCCGCATGGGAGATACGCCTTGCGAATCGAACAGGAAAGCTTCCACCTCAGAGACTACAACGCCTTTCTCGCTTCCACCGAACGTGAAGCGGCCCGGTTCAAGTCGCGCCAGCAGGCTGCGTTCGTCGCTGAAAGGGAGCGCTGGGCAGCGGCCGGCGCGGACCAGTTCGTAGATCCGGCCGGATTGGACGCATCCCCTTTCCCCGTCGAGGAAGCCGTGCCCGAAGGGTGCCGCCCAGTGTTCTCGCCGGTGGCTGCCAGTGTGTGGAATATCGCGGTGGAAACCGGACAAAGGGTCGAGGCTGGACAAAGGCTAGTGGTGTTGGAGGCGATGAAGATGGAGATAGCGGTAGTGGCGCCGTCCGCCGGCGTCGTGGAAAAGCTGGACTGTGGCCGAGGCTCGCAGGTCTCAGCCGGCCAGCGGCTGGTCACGCTTCGTGGGGAGGTTAGTGCATGACTTCTAACTTGGCGCTGAACATGGGATCCTTGCGAGATCTCTACCGATCGGGCCAAGCCAAGCCCTGCGACGTGGTAGCCGCTTTGTTCGATCGCATTGGCTCCGCGCCGCCGGACCCCGTTTGGATTTCGCTGGTGCCCCGCGAAGCCGCGATAGCTCGCGCACGTGCGCTCGGGCGCGAACCGATGGCCACTGCCAGGCCGCTCTACGGCATGCCGTTCGCCATCAAGGACAATATCGACTGGGCCGGACTTCCCACCACAGCCGGTTGCCCGGGTTACGCCTACTCTCCGGCTCGAACCGCCACCGTCGTAGAGGCACTAGAGGGCGCGGGGGCGATTCTAATTGGCAAAACCAATCTCGATCAATTTGCCACAGGGTTGGTTGGCACTCGTTCTCCATACGGCGCCTGTTCGAGCGTCTTCGACGCGCGATATATCTCCGGGGGCTCCAGTTCCGGTTCGGCGGTTGCGGTAGCCAGCGAGCTGGTCACATTCGCGCTGGGAACCGACACCGCCGGCTCGGGCCGCGTACCGGCGGCGTTCAACAACCTGGTCGGACTGAAGCCTACTCGCGGGCTCCTGAGCACGCTTGGCGTAGTGCCGGCGTGCCGCACGCTCGATTGCGTTTCCATTTTGGCGTCGACCTGTCATGACGCTCACACAGTGTGGCAAGCAGCCTCTGGTTTCGATGCAGGCGACCCGTTTTCGCGTGCCGCTACGCCCGGGCAAGGAGCGGGTCCCTGGCTGGGGGGACCTTTCCGGTTCGGGGTGCCGGCCGAGGATCACCTGGAATTCTTCGGCGATGACGAAGCGTCCGGCCTGTATCAGAAGGCTCTCGATGCGATTCGACGCCTGGGCGGCCAAAAAGTGGAGATTGACTTCTCCAGCTTCCGCGCGGCGGCCGATCTGCTCTATTCGGGCCCCTGGGTAGCCGAGCGTTTGGCGGCTATTCGCCCATTTCTCGACACCCAGCCGGATCAAATGAACCCGACGGTGCGGGAGATCATCTCTGGCGCTCGCCGCTTCACCGCCGTTGAAGCGTTCGAAGCGGAGTACCGGCTTCGTGAGATCCGCCGCGCGACGGAGGTCCTGTGGGAGCGCATGGACGTACTCGTGCTTCCCACCACCGGCACCATCTATACGCACGAGCAGGTGGCGGCCGACCCAATTCGCCTCAACACCAACCTGGGCTACTACACCAATTTCGTGAATCTGCTCGACCTGGCGGCGGTGGCGGCGCCGGCCGGCTTCCGCTCCACCGGACTGCCATTCGGCATTTCTTTCATCGGACCCGCATTCAGCGACGAATCGCTGCTGGCGCTGGCGGACCACTACCATCGCGTTCAAGCCGACCGGCCAGGTCCCGGCGTGGATTTCGGGAGCGTGCCGCCCGAGTGTGTCGCACTGGCGGTGGTTGGCGCGCATTTGACGGGCGAGCCGTTGCACTGGCAACTGACCGACCGCGGAGCACGCCTTATCAAAACGTGCCGCACTGGGCCGGGCTACCGGTTGTATGCGCTGGAAGCGACGATGCCTCCGAAGCCCGGGCTGGTCCGCGACGACAGCTTTGAGGGCCCCGGGATTGAGGTCGAAGTCTGGGCCGTGCCGGAAGACCAGTTTGGTGGCTTCGTAGCGGCCGTGCCTGCGCCACTCGGAATCGGCAACGCCACCCTCGAGAACGGCGAGGTGGTGAAGTCCTTCATCTGCGAGCCGTATGCTGTTCGGGCGTCGCAGGAGATCACCCAGTTCGGCGGATGGCGCGCTTACTTAGCCCAGGGGGTGCCCGTAAAATGAATCGGAATGGCCGTGGTAAGATCTCTCTAAGGTTTCCACCAGGCCTCGTCGCCACTCCGTCCCAGAAGACGCTGAAGGTGGCGATGCTCAAACTCCTTTTCGTCTTTCTGCTTTTCACGATTTCCGGCTTTGGCCAGAAGCCCGCGTTTACCGTGGGCTGGTCGGTGTATGCCGGATGGACACCCTATTACTACATGAACAAGTCAGGCCTGCTTCGCAAGTGGGCGGACAAATACGGCATTACCATCAAAGTCCAGCGATTTGACTACGCGCCTTCCCTCGATGCCTTCGTGGCGCGCAACATCGACGCCTGCACCATGACCAATATGGAGGCGCTGGATATGCCGGCAGCTTCGGGCGTACCCACTACGGCAATCCTGATTGGCGATTACTCCAACGGCAACGATGCCCTGCTGGTGCGGAACGGGATCCAGATGAAAGACTTGCCCGCCAAGAAGATGCTGCTTGTCCAGAAAACGGTGTCGGAATACCTCTTTGATCGCGCCATGACCATCAATGGCCTGCGCGGCCAGCTAAAGCAAGTGCGCATGATCAACACGTCGGACTCGGACATAGCCACCGCCTTCCTCAGCGACACGAGCGCCGCGGCGGTGGTCACGTGGAAGCCCATGGTGTCTCAGATCCTCAAGCAGAAAGGGATCACCTCGTTGTTCAACTCCTCGAAAATTCCCGGGGAGATCCTCGACCTTACGGTGGTGCGGACAGACGTGTTGAACCGTCCCGATGGAGCCGGCCAGAAGTTCGCGAAGGCGCTGACGGGTGCGTGGTACGAGATGCTGGCGCAAATGTCGGGACAAGGCCCGGCCAGCGACAAAGTGCTGGCCGCCATTGCCGAGGGTTCTCAGGATACGCTCGCTTCCTACAAGGAACAGCTCACTACTACCAAGATGTTTTTCACACCCCAGGAAGCTGCGGGATTCGGCGCCTCCGCCGATCTGAAACAAAAAATGGCACTGGTTCGGCAATTCTGCTTCGATCATGGTCTGCTCGGCGCTAATACCAAATCGGTCGATGAGGTGGGCATCGGCTATCCGGACGGCTCCGTGCAAGGCACGGCCGGCCACGTCCGCCTGCAGTTTGACGTGAGCTACATGCAGATGGCGGCAGGAGGAAAACTCTAGGGGGGCTTATGTCAGCCGGGTTTCTGTTGATCCACGCGAAACCGAATCGGACTTGGACCGCGGTCCTTTCCTGGAGCCTTTTCGTGCTCGGGATCGGGTTGTATCTTTATGTGGCCCATTCACGCCACCGCGATAATCCGGAGGAACGAGTGACTCCCACGGTCGCACAAATGGTGCGGGGGATGTACGACGCTGCGCTCAAGCCGGCCGAGGACGACGAGCAGCAGGTTCAAGGAGGCAGCGTCGCTCAACGGTTCTTCGGAAGCATGCTGTGGAAAGATACCAAAGCGACGTCGCGCCGTTTCATTTACAGTATGCTGCTGCTCATTCCGGCAGTCTTACTGGGCTTGCACATGGGCCTGTTTCCGTACGTCGGCGTGCTCTTTACCCGGTTCATTCTGTTCTTTGACAAGATCGTGGCGCTTTCCATGCTGCCAATTCTTTTCATCGTCTTCGGTATCGACGAATTGGCGAAGATCATGCTGATCGTAGTCGGCGTGGCCCCGACGATCATCCTGGACGCTGTCAACCTGACGCGCGCCGTGCCCGGCGAACAGGTGGTCAAGGCGTTCACTCTCGGCGCCGGCGATTTTGACGTGGCCTACCGGGTGGTCCTTAAGCAGATCATGCCACGCATCCTGAATAGCATCCGGCTAAACCTGAAGGCCGTGATGTGTTTTCTTTTCGCAGGCGAGATGATTGCGTCGACCGACGGCCTGGCCTATCGCATCGCGCTGCTTCGGCGGCACATGGGCATGGATGTCATCATCCCCTATGTGCTTTGGGTAGCTCTGTTGTTGTTTCTGGTGGATTGGAGCATGCGTTTCGTAAATCGCAAGCTTCACCCCTGGTTCCGGGAGTCTTGATGGCGATGCGGCTCATTGAGATCGATCATGCCTGCGTGGCCTACGGCGCTCCGCCGCGGCCGGTGCTGGACCGCATCGATCTGGAAATCGAGGAAGGAGAGTTCGTCTGCGTCCTCGGTCAAACTGGCTGCGGCAAGTCGACGCTGCTGCGGCTGCTGCTAGGCTCCGAGCATCCTGTGCATGGCCAGGTCCGGATCGACGGCCAAGAGCATCACCAGCCGGACCGCACGCGGGGCTATGTGCCCCAAAAGTATTCGCTCTTTCCCGACAAGACCGTTCTCGACAACATCACTTTCGGACCGGAGGTAAGCGAATTCAGCCTGTGGGGCCGATTGACGCCGGGTTTCTATCGCCGGAGGCGCGAATTGCGCGTTGAGGCGCTGGAATACTTGCGGCGCATCGGGTTGCGCGAGGCCGATGGCAGGAAATACCCCGACCAGCTTTCGGGCGGCATGCAGCAGCGCGTGGCCCTTGCGCAGGCGTTGATGACCAAGCCGCGCATTTTGCTGATGGACGAAGCCTTCAGCGCGCTCGATCCAGGCACTCGCAAGGAAATGCAGAAATTAATTCGTGTTCTCTGGCAATCTACGGGAACGACCGTTTTGTTTGTGACTCACAATACTCACGAGGCCTTGCGCCTGGGCACGCGTGTCATTGTGCTGGCGAAGGAATCACCGGAACACGGGTCACGCGTCGTGCTGGACTTGCGAGTCCCCGATCCTTGCCGCGAAGAAGAGATTCCACACCTGGTGCGCCGGTTGGAAAGCGCGTCCGAAAATACCGAAGCGGCGCCAGTCGCCACCGCAAGGTGAACGCACTGCTCTCCGTAGAGCGATCTCTTTGCCCTCGTCCGGCAGCATAGTCTAAGTTCGCGGACCGCTCCGAAGGGAGTGGTCGTTTGACCCAACGTCTGTCAAGGAGAAATATTGATGGCACGACATACAAGCCGAACTCTGAAAAGCCTGTCACTTGTGACCGCGCTGCTGGCTGTGGCGTGGAACGCCTATCCTCAAGCCACTACGTCGCTGCGCGGGACAATTACCGATGTACAAGGGCTGGCATTGCCGGCGGCGGTGCTCTCGCTTACCAACGTCGACAATGGCTCGGTTCGCTCGGGGACGTCGGATTCTGCGGGCGCCTACGCTTTCCTCCAGGTTCCACCGGGCACGTATCGCCTGAAAGCCGAGAAAATGGGTTTTGCGGTCGCTACGCGCGACAGCATCCAGCTACTGGTGAACACACCAGCCACCCTCTCCCTACAATTGGAGGTCGGTGCGACTACACAGACGGTCAACGTAGAGGGCCAGGCGAGCGCGATCAATACAGTTGACGCCTCGGTCGGCAATCCCTTCAGCGAGCGGCAGGTGCGCCAGCTTCCTCTCCAGACGCGCAACGTGGTTGAGTTACTCAGCTTGCAGCCCGGTGTGACGGGCAGTGGAGAAGTGCTCGGCGCGCGCCGGGACCAGAACAATATTACGCTCGATGGCGCCGACGTCAACAACAACCAGAATTCCGGCTTGATCGCGCAGAACACAGCCACCGGCACGGGCGGCTTCCAGGGCATGAATGCCAATGGATCCATCACTAACGCTGGTTTCAACGCAGTGCTGCCGATCCCGCTCGACTCCGTCCAGGAATTTCGCGTCACGGTAGCGGGCGAGAGTCCGAGTCAGGGCCGGTCTTCCGGCGGCCAGGTCGCTTTGGTGACCAAGAGTGGAACCAACCAGCTTCATGGTTCCTTGTATGAATACAACCGGAATACGGCCACCGCGGCCAATACGTGGTTCAACAACCAGGCCGGGGTTCCGGTCCAGCCGCTGGCTGTAGGGCCGCGCACCCGGGTTCTGCAAAGAATCAATACTGGTGAAGAACAGAACCGGCCCAGTGACGCCGGAGAGATTCGGGCTGAATCGCGTGTATCCGAAGTTGACCACATTGATCAAATCCGGTTTTACGATCCACGTGTATTGTGCGGCAAAACCCTTGCTGCCATCCCGCAAAGTAGAGGCGGGCGCCTGTCCGGGGAACTGAGCCAGGATCTGATCGTCGGTATTGTGAGCGAGCGTGCCGCGCACGCTCAACATATGTTTGCCAGCGGAATCGAGGTGGAAATCCAA
>Ga0207090_1117_pt1 | contig 18792 bp, 20 predicted proteins | sample Alteio_BWMinHeat_50_FD_153565 | JGI IMG/M metagenome (GOLD analysis project Ga0207090, IMG submission 153565) | Enriched cells from forest soil in Barre Woods Harvard Forest LTER site, Petersham, Massachusetts, United States -... | ecosystem: Environmental > Terrestrial > Soil > Temperate forest >...
GTGGAAGGCACAGATACTGTGCTGCCAACAGTTATGGTTTGCGGAATCACGGCCGATGGAGAGTCGGCGGGTTGGATCATGAATTGCCCTGCCGGCTTGTACCGCATGAGGAAATCCACCGCGGGTTGTCCCTCTCCCTTCGGTTCGCCAGGGCTGACCAGGAGGAGGCTCGCCTGCAGGCCGCGGGTCGACAAGATGACCAGGTTGGTCTGTGCCGCCTTTGGCGTGATTGGTTTTACGAACACCAAGTTTGGTTCACGATCGGAGTGCTCCGCCGAGAACGAAGCCGGGTCGCCTACTACCACCGAGTTGATCGGCTCTGGCATCCGGATCGCCGTCACATAACGCGGCGCCAGGAACACTGTCGTCACCTGGCCGTCTCGAATCGACCGGCCAACGACCTGCGGTTGCACCTGAATCTGCACCATTTGCTGTCCATGTGCTCCTCCCGCGACATCGAGTAGGGGGACAATCCAGAACATCCACTTCATAACCGTCATGGCTGACTACCTCCTTCCAATTCGTCTTGCGCGCGGACCTCTGACTGAAGGCGTTTGAGACGCTTCGCCCGGTACGACCGCGCCACCTTGTTTACATTCTGGTAAACCTCAGCGTTTGAGTACGCGAGGCCAGCGGGCAGAATTCGGCTCTCGCCGGTGAGATAGGCCGCCGCGACCAAGCGCAGATCCCCGTTGAACAACTTCAGAAGCCTGGCCAGATAGGCCACGCCTCCTCGAATGTTCTGCTCCATCTCGAAGCGATTCGTGACCCCGAACGTCACGGCCGTAGCGGGCATCAGTTGCATCAGCCCCACCGCCCCCTTGTTCGAAACGGCGTGCGGCTGCCAGCCGGACTCGACCTCGATGATCTTCTAGACCGTCAACGGCGGGCGCCATTGCCAGTTCTCTACGGACAGAAGCCAGGCATCTCGCCACCGGGAAAGGAACTGGTCAAGACCGGAGTCAGCGAGGTGATCGATCAAGGCAGCGAGGTGGTGGTTCTATTCTCGGCCGTGAACGTTCAAGACCATGCCGTCGAATTGATGCCCCCGCAGATTCAGCTTGGTGGCATGAAGAAGAGCGGGAAGATCGTACGCAAGTCACGGTGGTCGACGGCCGAGCAGTTGTTTGTCACTGACTTCCGGATGAGCCGCCGCCGACTCGGCCCCGGAGAGCGAGCCGACGGCGTCGTGGTCTTCAGGCGTCCATCTTTCAAACAGTCGACCGAGACACTGTTGCTTCAGATGGCCGAGTCTGGTGCCGTGGATCGCCCGGCTTTGGCTCCAATTGGTTTTGGAATTAGCAGTTTCCGCGAGGTGACGTATGGCGCCCGATAACCGTTTTAACGATGAAAGACCGGAGCGAGAGATGAGCGAGCAAGACGATCCCACGCGGGTCAGCCGACTCGGAGGTGCTGACGAGGAATTGAAGCCAGCGGAGACAACCTCGGCGGAGGCACCAGCTGCTTCCGGCGGGATCGTGCAACAGATCTGGCGGCGAATCAAGGAGGAACGAAATCGGCCCAAACGGGTTGAGATCAACACTCGCGGCCAGAACAACATGGACCGGAGCAAGGCGTTTCTGGTTCTCGCCACGGCCGTCGTGCTGTGCGGCTTCGCATTTCTCGCCTTGTTCTCCACGTCCAGCGCGGAAAAGCGGGCGCAGGACCGGCGGACGAAACCCAGTTTAGGGAGACCCGACAGCGCAGCGCAACAGGCGGGGCGTCCGGGATCCACAATCCCGCTTCTCAGCGCCGACCAAGGCGCCGGCGATCAGAATAACGAGCAACTGAGTCCCGACGACATCCTGGCGACGTCGCGCCGCGCACAGACAGGAAACCAGCAGCAGCCAGAGCAACAGCCGGCGAAGGAGTATGCGCTGAACCAAGTGCCTCCGTTGAATGATCCGGCCCTTGAAGCGTACCGGCGGCAGAACAACTACATTTACACTCCGTCACCGCCGCCGCCCCCAACAACACCTGTTGTCGCAACAGTCTCCCAACCAGTGAACGAGTCCGAAGGTCTGAAGAAATCCTCGCTGGTGTTTGTGCGAAACACGACTTCAGCGACGCTCACGAACGCCAGCCAATCGACGGCTCAGCCTGCCTTTATTGAGCGAAAGGGAGTCTCGACGCTGTTGCCGACGGGCAGCCGGCTCGTGGCACGATTACAGACCGCCGTGAGCAGCGCCGTGAAGACACCGGTCGTTGCGGCGATTGAGTACAACTACGAAAGGGACGGCGAGATTGTCATTCCAGCAGGTACGAAGGCAATCGGGCAGTTGGCGCAGGCCAACCAGAATGGCCAGGTGGGCCTTCGCTTTACCACTCTGGAAATGCCCGATGGCAGTACCGAGAGCATCGAAGGCAGCGGTGTCAGTCTGGACTATGGTCCCCTGAAGGGAACCGTGAACGGACGCAATGGAGTAAAGCGCGCCCTGGTTCGCTCCATGACTGGGATAGGGTCGATGGCGGCTTACCTGGTCGGTGGCGGTGGTTACGGTGGACTGACGGGTCCGATCGATCAGAGTGTTCTGCTTCGTGAACGGATCGCATCGAACATCGGACTCGCGGGTGAACAGGAGTTGATGGCTATGGGGTATTCCCAAAACGTGGTCGTCACGCTTTCTGGCAACACACGGTTTTACATCGTCCTTCAGGAAGCAGCCACAACTCCAAATAGACCCGATCTCGGACCGAATATGACACCCGGCGCTCGGACGAGCGTCGCAGGAGCAGACACCCAAGCATTGCCGACGGCCGCGGAGCTTCGAGAACTGCTGGCGCTGAAGAACGAACTCAACCGGATGTATCGGGAAGTGGCTGCCACGCGGACATCGGAGCCCCCGGAACCTCAGCAGTGAGACGGAATGGAAGCGAATTGGACACCGCTCGAGACGAGACTCGGCACACTCCGGTGCGCCGGGTTCATGTTCATGGGTCGTTTGAATGGGATCAACCAGTACAAGCACGGCCTCAGCCGACGCTACTTGTTCCTTGATGACGACGGGAAGGCTTACGAAGCCGCGGGGAGAAACGAGTTTCGAGAGATTCCTTTCGATGAAGCCTTGGCGCGAGTCGAAGAACCAGTGAAGGAGTTGGGCGAGACACTCGAAACGGCGTACGACGACGCTTACGTCGGCCGCAAAGAAGCGGCGTTACGAGCCGTGGGAATTGAGGTGCTACGGATTCGGATCGTGCCTGAAGACAGGGTCGCATAAGGCCACTTCGGCAGCAGTGGCGGGGGCATGTCGGATGCGGTAAATTAGCCCCAAGGAGGCGTGTTTTGCGCCCCGAAAACCAGGCACCGAGTCCGCTCCAATGGGTGGCTACTCAGCTCGGACGATTCCTTGGCGACGGCTATCGGGAGATCCGCGCACTCATCACCGCGAATACCCCACACAGTCTCAAGAAGGTCTTCACGGGCAGCTTGGCTGCACTCATCCTAGCCTTGCTGGCAGTAATTGTGATTGCGTCGCAGCTGCATCCGGCTGTGGTCATTTTGGCGGTTGTCTGCGTGTTGCTGATCGTCTATCGAAGAACTCTATTCCGACGGCTGGCGCTGTTCGCCGGTTATTTCCTTTGTGGTTTTGTGCTTTTCATTGCCGCTGGGCTCATCACCACGGTCCCCCTTGAGAAAGAGTACCCGCTTCTTGCCAAGACTATGGCCGTGGTCTTGTTTGTGGTGTTGTGTTTGGTGATTCCGGCCCTGTTATCGATGAGACCGAAGCAGGAGATTGCTTCAGGCGGTGGAAGCTGGACCTCGGGCGACGGCGGGATCAAGATGCCGACCCTGACTTTTGCCGATGTTGGTGGATTGGAAGAGTCCAAGAAGCAAATCCGAGACCTGATCCAGGCGAACCTAAACGGAAAGAAGTTTGGAGAGTACGGTGTCTTTCGGAACGGCATCCTGCTCCACGGGCCGCGAGGAACCGGAAAGACGTTCCTAGCGGAAGCAGCGGCGGGGGAATTTAAGCTCAACTACTGTCGCGTGTCGGCGGCCGGTCTTCACCATAAGTATGTTGGTGAAACGGAAAGTCATATCGAGACGCTGTTCCAACAGGCGATCGATGGCAATCCTGCAGTCCTCTTCATAGATGAGATTGATGCCTTGGGCACAAAGCGGCAGCAGCTCGGAGACGGGGATGACACTGGTGGGGCGGCACGAGGATACAACTCGGCGACCACTCGGTTGATGGGGTGTATTGACGACGCGCGAAAACATCCCGGCCTAATCCTCATGGCCGCCACGAACTTCTACGATGGCTTGGATCGAGCTTTGATCCGGGAGGGTCGATTCGATCTACATATTCGGCTCGATCTGCCCAACGAGGAAGAGAGAACCCGAATCTTTGAGACCCAGCTTGCGAATCGGCCATCGAGACCTTTCGACCTCCGATCTTTTGCGAAGCGAACGCCGGGCTGGAGCGCCGCCAAAATCGGCACGCTTGTAGACAGAGCCGCCTTCTTTGCCGCCGAGGAACAACGAAAGATCGAAGAACGCGATCTGACGCGAGCCTTAGCGGAGACCGGCGGGAAGGACCGCGCGGCGTTCAAAGAGGTGGATTGGGCGGAAGTCGTTCTCTCACCTGATACAGAGACAGATCTTAGGAACCTGGTTCGCCTCATGGATCCCGCCTATGGAGAACGGCTCAGGTTGGCCATGCCCACAGGTCTGCTGTTAATCGGGCCACCCGGAACCGGCAAGACGATGATTGCGCGGTTGATCGCGACGCAGACGAAGCGGAGCTTCTACCCGATCACCGCCGCCGATATTCTGGGTGGCGCTACTGGCTCATCGGTAAGAAAACTTACAGAACTGTTTGCGAGAGCGAAAGAGAACAGTCCTTCGATCATCTTCATAGACGAGATGGATGGCCTGCTGCCGCGCAACAACGGTTTTCAATTGCAGCACGACATCCAGTTGGTAGAGCAAGCGCGAAGCTTGATCAGTGAGCTCGAGCCACAAAACAACGTCTTTCTGATCGGAACCACCAACGATCTCGGCAGCATCGACGCTGCCATCCTTCGCGGAGGGCGCTTCTCAGAAAAGATCGAGATCGGGACGCCGCACGAAAGCGGCTACCGGCGCTTGCTCACCAAGTACCTGGACGGCGTTCGGTTTGCCGAGGGGCTGTCGGTGGATCTTCTGACCGAGCGGTTAAAAGGCAATTCTCCGGCTGATCTAGAGGCTATATGCAGTAGCGCCAAGCGAATGGCGATGAGGCGAATGGCCGAGGATGCGGAAGATCTTCCGCCGCTCGTATGGAACGACTTCACCGAGGCCATGAAGCGGGTTCAAGTCCAGTTCTAGGTTTAAGGCCCAGTCGACTTCCCCTTCGTCTTCCTTGATAATTCCCCGCCGCTGCAAGCTCGTCCTCCGCCCGATTTGGAGACTTTTGAAAAAGCCGGGCCACTTGCTTTATTCTGCCTCCACGCTCTGGTAGCCGCTCTTAGATGCTGCTTTTGCCCTGCATCCAAGGGCGGCGACCAGGGCGGAATGCCAATCGCAGGGAGGTTAACCGCACATGAATCAATTCGCGAAACGGGTTATCGTCGCGCTCGCACTCTGCCTCGTAATCGTACAGAGCGTCGCGATCGCTCAGAACCTTGGAGCTGCCCCGCAGGTGAACGTCGCCGTGCAGGGCCAAACGGGAGCGCAACCGGAAGGCGCGTTCCTCAACTTCGTCAACTGGATCGGCAACGTGATCGCTCCGGTAGGCGCGGGCGTCGCGGTGTTGGGCGCCATTGGTAGCTATGCCACGGGAAGAGGCACATTCCGGTGGCTGGTGACCGCAGCCGGACTACTTGCCATCTCGGGCGTCACACGGTTGATCGAGTTCTGGATCGCCCAAGGCGGTGGCGGCATTTCCTGAAGCCTGGTCTCCGGAGTCCAGCAACCAACTAGGCAGGCCGGTTTCCAGGGGAGCCGGCCCGCCGAACTCTGAAACAGGAATGATGAATGGCAGTTCCACAACTCATACTCGACGCGATCCGATTTCTTCTGGCGCTGGCTGCTCCAGCCTCTCTGGTCGCACTCGTCCTGGCGGGGATTGCGCTGCGACGCGAAGGAACGACCTCCTTTTCCATCGGTGGAGGCGGATTCTCGAAGTGGATGTTCTGGGCAATCGTGATGATCACGCTCCCACAGGTATTCGGATGGTTCGCTTTTTGGGGCGTGGGCGCGCCGCTTCCTGGTGGAGGCATCGGCAATGGATGGATGTCAGCGTTCGCAAACGACGCCGTGATCTTCGTGAACACTTTCGTGATCGGCCGTTTGGTGCCGGTCCTCGCGGCATGGATGGTTCTTCGGTCGGTGATCGACTGGAGTGAGGGCTACACACCATTGGCTTCGATCCTCGGAGCCATGTTCCTTTTGGCCATCCCCGCGAGTGCCGCACTTCTCCAAGGTTGGAACGACGGGACGCGCTTTGGGACAGCCGCGGTTCTCGAAGGCGCTTGGACGTACACCGCCAGCCGGATCATACCGATTGCCGCGGGACTGGCCGTCATCGGGGCGGTTGTGAACTTCGCATTTGGGCGACCGGCCATCCGGCTCATAGGCTCAGCCGCAGCGTTCCTGACCGTCTCCGCGCTGTGGCGTTTGGTCGTTTCGATGATGTAGTACCGAGGCAACATGAACTTCCTTACCGGCATTACGAACCTGACGAGCTGGATGGGCAATGTCATCATGCCGACGCTCGCCGCGTTGTTCTTTGCGCTCGGCGTTCTCCGCTACGCTCACGGGCAGGCGCACACCTATGCACCGTGGGCAGGCTTTCTCTGCCTGATGGTCTCGGGCGTCTTGCGCGGGATCGAGAAATTCGCGACCCAGGCCGCATGGAACAACCCGGACTTGGTTTGGATCACGCTGCGGGGAATGGTGAATTGGTCGTGCAACGTCTTTCTGCCGGTGTACGCGGTGCTGCAACTCTTGCACGGATTCATGCTGTACGCGGGCATCGGTCATCGCATCTATGCCGGTGGCGCCTGGATGCGACACTTCAGCGCGGCCGCATTGTGCTTGGTGTTATCCGGCTTTCTGCGGTTGGCGGAATGGTTCATCGCACAAGGGCTGGGCGGCATTAGTTGAAGGAAGGAGAAGAAACGTCATGGCACTGAATATTAGCCCGGTTCATCGCAATCTGCACACGCGGGTAAGCTTCCTGTACCTGGAGTTCGAAGACTGGTTCGTTGTGCTCGGCCTGGCGGCCATCACTAACATTCTCGGTCGCTGGGTCGATCGTCAGATGTTCGGGATACCGATGAACGTGTTTTTGCAGTACGTCGTCCCGGTGCTGAGCATCCCGTTCCTCATGCTGTTCAAGTACGGAAAACCTCGTGGTTACTTGAAAGACTTTCTGGCCTGGCACACCAAGCCTCGCATCTATTGCGGGTTGGAGCCGGATTCGGGAATGGAGCTCGATTACTTCAGAGAAGAGGAGGAGTTGGATGCCAACGACTATCGAACAGCATAGGGTGTCTCTGCACCAGCCGGCATTCTCCGAGTTGCTGCCCGTACGCGACATCTTGAACGACGTCATCATCCGGACCACAGGTGCTTTAGTTGGGGGCTACGAACTCAGTGGCATCAACTCGTACTACCACAGCGATGACGGCCGGAACCGGACGAAACTGGCGCTCGAAGCGCTGATCCGTTCGCTGCCCGAGCGGTCCATGCGAATGCAAGTGCGGTTCGAGATCGCCGAAGGCCTCGGTGATCTGCGAGAGCAGTACCAGCACCAACTCAGGAATCAAAATCCGACGCTCTTGGCTCTCGATCGAGTGAGGATGGACACCTGGAGGAAGAAGGAGCAAGAAGGCTACTATTTGCGCCCGCTTCTGCATGCCTACTTCCTCTGGAATCCCGCAGTTCATCACGAGCTTCCTGGCGCGGCGTTCGGCAAGGCGGTAACGAAGCGCTTCAGCCTCGATAGCTTTAGCATGTCCGCGAACAGATGCATCCAACGAACAGCGCGGGAACACGATGATGTTCTGTCCGAGTTCGGTTCCATCCTCTCCGGTGTCGAGCAGACGCTGAGAGCGACAGGAATGGGAGTACGGCGGCTGACAGACGCAGAGATTTTCCTCGAGGTGAAGCGTTCTCTGAATCCGCTGATGTTCGATCGGATCCCCCTTCGCCGGCCGGAATCCTCACTCCAACATCGCAGCACACGGGAGCAGATCGTCAATACAAACATTGAGCACGAAGAAGAGACTTACATCCGTATTGGTGGTCTTTTGTACTCGTTCATCACTTTGAAGGACCTGCCCGATGCGACTTTTCCAGGGATACTGCGCGATCTCGTGGGTCTCGACTTTCCCATCACCGTCAACACGGACGTGATGATTCCGGACCAGGCGGCGATGATCAAACACTACAAGGGACGCCTCAAGAAGATGCAGGCTGCGCAAAGGGACTCGCATGGCGGATACCGCATCGATGTCGACGCGCAGGTGGCTCAGCGCCAGTTGATCGAGACACTCGAAAACCTGATCTCAAGCTCCCTCAAGACATGTCGCACGAGTGTGGTGATTGGTGTCCGCACTTCGCAACCCGTGCAGAGCCACCGTGACCTCGCAGAACAAGAGCGGGTGTTGTCGGACCGGCGCCAGAAGGTTTTGTACACGGTGATGCAGATGAATGGAAGCCGGGGGCTCCCCGAGGACTTGGCTAAGCGGCGGTTGTTCGTAGGGAGTCTTCCCGGGATGAGCGAAGAAAATCAGCGGGAGAACGACTGCCTCACAGTCCATGCGGCGGACCTGCTGCCCGTGGAAACATCCTGGCGCGGCACGCCACAGTCGCCGCTGATCCTGCTCGACACTCCTCGTCGTCAGCTAGTGCCGTTCTCTCCTTGGGACGCTTCGCTCGCCGACGCGAACATGCTGATCATGGCGGCCTCCGGCGGCGGCAAAACCTTCATGGCAATGCTGTTCCTGTTGATGATGGCAAGGCTGAAGCCACTGATCTCGATTCTGGAACGCGGTGACTCGTATCGTCCGCTGGTGGAGTTGATGGGTGGGCGATGCATCGACGTGGATCTCGAAGGAAGCATAACCCTCAATCCGTGGGACTTGGCCGCGGGTGCGACGACGCCCGGCAAGGAGAAGATCGCCTTCCTTAAAAACCTTACCCGGCACATGATCGGGGACAGTCCGAATTCGGACACGGCCCTGCTCGACAATTTGCTCAGTGAGGGAATCAGCCGCACCTATAAACGTTGCGCCATCCGGCATAGCAACCCGACGCCCACATTCAACGACCTACGAGAGGAACTTCAACAATGGCGTGACGAAGAGCGGATCGAGCGGACCCAAGAGGAAGCAAAACTGGCGGCGCTCAAACTCCGTGAATGGACTGGCGAGAAGGGCGTTTACTCAAGGTTATTCGACCAGCACACGACGCTGAAGACGGACGCCGACTGGCTGTTCTTCAACGTCGAAAGGCTGAGCGATGATCCAAAGCTCGAAACCGCCATGAGCATGATGATTGCCCACGCAATGCAGGAGCGGGCCTCCGGCAGAACAGGACAGCACAGTATTACGGTCCTCGACGAGTGCTGGTCCCTGCTCGACTCCAACGTCCTGGCTCCCGAGGTGGTGCAGTTATTCCGCACGGCGCGCAAACGCGGCGGGAGCGTATGGGGCATTTCGCAGACGGTAGAGGACTTCGTCGGAACGGACACGCAGCCGCGTATCCACGGTCCCGGCATAGTGCGCAACGTTTCGACGAAAATCATCGGCCGGCAGCCCGGAGATGTGAGCCCGCTAGCGACTCATCTGGCGCTTAATCAAGTGGCTTTGGACGAGATCAAGCACTTCGGAGCTCCCCGCAAGGGACGGAGCGCAGAGGCGCTGCTGGTAATCGGTGAGAAGGCGGAGACCACGCAAACGATCCGCCTCGTGCCAACGCCAGTCGAGTACTGGGTGTGTACGACCTTCCCGCGAGAACGCATTTATCGAACGTATTGCTTTACAAGAAATCCGACTCGGTCTCCGCTGGACGTGTACCAGGACCTCGCTCAAAGGTTCCCGAACGGACTCGCGGACGTCCCGGTGCTTCCCGAAGAGCTATCGGGTGCCGTGACGGGTGCGGCCGCGCGGAGGTAAGGAGAAAGGACTTTATGAAGCTCCTATCACTCTTCTTTACGAACCTGCTGGCGTTCTTTCTGGTAACGCGCGTACGCCGAGTCGTGGCCCTCACCGTGGTCGGAGCAGTAGCTCTTACTATGGTCGCGCCGCCGGCCAAAGCTCAGCTCGGCATTCCCGCGATCATTGCCGCCGCGGCAGCAGTGGTGACCATGATCAACAACGTCATTGGGGGCCTGTTAAACGCGGTCAGGGGTACCATTGGCTCAATCAATGGTGTGTTGACCCAATTTCAAAACCTGTGGCAACAGGTTGTGTACCCGCTCCAGTTGATCAACCAGGCACGCGCGCTTGTGAGCTCGATGATCGCTCAATTTCGCGGCGTTCTCACGGGCTTGTTACGGCTCAGTGTCTCCAGCGCGCAGCTGCCCAATCCGGTGGCACTCGAGGGCATCATTCGAGACCGAAGTACAGGGGACTTCGGACAGCTCACCAACGTCTACGTGCAGACCTACCGGGCGATTCCGCAGCCGGCCGATGCACACCCGATGGAGCGCGATCTGGCCGACATCGACGATGCGATGGCCTTGGCAAACCTGAAGACGCTCAAGGCATCCGACGCCATGGTGGACCAGATGATGGCCGCCTCAAACGTGATTGAAGACGAGGGCGTGAACATGGCTCCGGGGTCAGCTCCTTACCTTGCAGGCGCGGGAATCATTGCCTCGGTGAAGAGCCAGGCCATGATGGAGCGCATGATTGCCGCCGCGATTCGTCAGGAAGCGGCGCGCGTGGCGCACGACAACACGGTGCGAAAACGCAACGCCATGTTTGGCGCGCAGCTAAGAACCAATGTGCAAACGATGTTCAAGAAATAGGAGGTCCTAATGCCTAGTGTCCTGGGTCAATTACTGCACTGGATTTCGCAAGAGAGAACGAAAGTTATAGCGCTCATTTTGATACTCGCCCTGGTGGCGCCGCAGCCCGCCAAAGCCCAGCTCTTTATCGATTGGGCGGCGATCGTGGCGGCGATCAATGCAATCGGAACGGCTATCAACAACGTGATCGGTAGCGGCTTGCAGGCGATTAACAGCGCTCTGGGCGCGGTAAACAACATCCTGAATACCATTCAGAACTTCTTTCAAAACCAGATATATCCGCTGCAAGCCATCAATCGTGCGCGCGGAGTTGTTGGCGCTGTGCAGGGGATCTACAACACTATCCGCGGTCTGGTGAACTTGAACGTAGCGAGTGCCACGCTGCCGAATCCTCGCCAACTAGAGACGGTGCTGCTTTCGCGAAATGCAGGAAATATCGCGCAGGTGACGAACGGGTTCACGACGGTGTACCAGGCCATCCCGCCTCCCACCGACGCACCGCCGGCAGTACGTGACTTGATCGATATGACGGATGCCACATCGCAAGCAGCGATGAAAAAGTCCATCGCAATCGATGACGCCGCCGAACGATTGATGGATGCGTCTGATCAGCTAGCCTCCGAACTCGGCCAGGCAGCGCCGGGGACGGCGCCCATGATAGAAGCCCAAGCGGCGGCAATGTTGGTGAAGGCGCACGCGCTGACGCAATCAGCCATGGCGGAGTTGTTCCGGATCCGAGCGATCGACATGGCGAACACAGGAGCGAGCCTGAAGTTCAACGCGAATCACGCGAGCGATACGCGACGAGATCTAACGAACATGTTCAAGAAGTAGGGGGGAAGCCATGTTCTTCTTTGAGCAGACATTCCAAACTGTGCTGAACGGCATCGATGCCGCCGGTGGCCCAATGGGCGCAATTACAAACATTGCTAATGCGATTCTGCTGCTCTGCGCACTCTTTGCTGTCTATGAAGCGTACACCCGAGGGGGCGACGCGCGCATGATTGGTATTGCGGCGGCGAAGTTCCTCATTTTGGGTTTGATCGTCTCTAACTACAGCACGATCTTCCGAAACGTCAACGGCGCCTTCAACCAGGTCGCGGCGACGATCTCCCCCAATGATTGGGCCGACAACTGGATGCTTCAGGTCAATCAATACTTCAACGGCCTCGGAAACGCGAATTGGTTCAATCTAGTCGTCAGCAGTATCGTGGCCCTTGTCAGTGTGCTCGTGCAATTGATCGCCGCCGTTGTTTTCCCGATCTCGCTGCTGATCTTTACAATCCTGTACTGCTTGTACGGGGCCGTTTTGTACGCTGTCGGACCGATGGTGCTCGCACTCTATCCGGCGTTCGGTGTTGGACAACTGGCGCGCAGTTACCTGGTGAACGTGTTCGTATTCCACGCCTGGGGCATTGTCTACGCGTTGTTCAGCGTTCTTCTGACAGCCATCAATGCGCAGAGCCTCGGTGCCATGCTTGCCGCCAACAGTTTGGGGGGTTGGTTCCAAGGGGCAAGCGGAGCGCTGCTGATGTCGCTGGCGAGCATTCTGTTTGCGGTCATGGTGGCTCTGATCCCGTTTCTGGCGCGGCGCATAGTGACGGGTGAAATCGGTAGTTCGATGATGACGGTGGTTCACACGGTCAGCGCGGCGTTTGGCGCATTCAAGGGCATTCCGATCAGCAAGAAGTGATGTTGGCAAAGACAACGCAGAGGAGCCAAGAGAGATGTTCAAACAAAAAGAAAAGCCGACCGATGATCCCATGGTCCCAGAAAGAGCGCGGTATACGAAATACTACGAGCACGACGGCCAGCTGAGAGCTTATGCCAATCGGTCTATGTTGATGGCCGGGCTCTTCGGTGTAATCGCCTTGGTCTCGCTCGGCTTTGCGATCTACGTCAGATTGCAGCCAGCGACGGTCATTCGCATCTCCGCAGACGGAGAAGCGACGGTTGTCGGCGGAAGGCCCGCCGGTTCCGCTCCGGCTTTGACGAGAGCCGGTCTACTGAGCGTTCTGGCGGCAACATCTGCCGGCGAATCGGCACCAACGGACATCGAGGGCCGCGCCGCGGTCAGGAAGTTTCTCGAGAGTTACATGCGGTATACCCCTACGTCGGTCGATAAGAATCTGGCGGACGCGCTCAACATGATGACGGTCAACTTGCGGATGTACAGTCTCAATCTGCTCCGGGACCAGGACTTGATTGGCAAGATCAGCGAGGAACAAATCACTTCGTCGTTCAAAATCCGTTCAATCGAGCCGCTTCCTGGTCAGCCGTGGACCTACGAGGCGTTTGGGGTGAAGGAAGTTCACCGGGTTCGCAATAAGAGCGAGTTCACGGACCGGATTGTCGGCAAATACCAGGTGCGTCTGATTCAAGACCGGCGAACGGAGCGCGTGCCGAGCGGCCTTTTGGTCGCCGAGTACAGGGAAGAGCAGATGGTGGGCGAAAAAGATACCGGTCTCTTGCAGGAGTCAACCCTGCTAGGGAATCGGTGATGGGTTCCGCCAGTGCCGGTTTTCTGGGAATGGCCTTCTCCGAATCGGCGCTTGGAAGCGTGCCAGCGTTAATCTGGCAATCTTGCGTCCGAGAGAGGACGCGACGCGGCCTGCGGCCTCTTGGGGTTCGCGGGCCGCGAGCTTTCGACAAGGAGTAGTGCGATGGCGATAGCGACGACAGAAGCACCGGCAACCAGCAGTATCGCGGAGCCGAAAACCTCGGGAGGAAAGAAGGGGCAGGGTTCCAGGCGCCGGCGGGGCGCGAGGGTGGCCGAACTGTCGGCCGCGCGATTCTTCCTGATCAAGACGGCGGGAAGTGGTGCTGTGGAGCTTGGGCAGGAAATCGCTTCAGAGAACGAGGCAATGGTTGAGTCTTTCCGCGCAGGCGGCAGCTACGCCGTGATTACGGAGTGGAAGGCCGCCGTTGATCTATCGACAGGCGCGCCCATCATCAAGAAGGAGGCAGTCAAGTCCGAGAAGTAAATAGCACATTCCTAACCGATGGCACGGCTTTATGCACGTAAGTGTTGAAGCGACTCGTAGCTCTGATACGAGAAAGTGCTGGCTGGGTTTCCACGCGAATCCTGGCCAGAGTTCTTAGCAACCCTGGCCACGGATTTGCAAAAGAGACCCATTCCAGCGGGCTCCTTGCTGTTCTGGCAAATAGACGGAAAAGGAGAGGATCCATGTTGAGAAGCAAGATGGCAACACTACTCACAATCGTTTCCGCAATGCTCATCAGCGCCGGCATGACTTGGCAACAGCGTCTGCTGTTTGTTGTTGGCATTGCGTTCGGTTTGGTGGTGGAAGCGCTGCCGAGTCTTATCGACGATCTCAAGGAACGCGTCGCGGAATGGCGGCGTCTCCGACAGTTCACCGTGAGGACTAAGGCAGCGTAACAGTACGACAACCCGGTGACGGCTCTCCGAGCCTGGCACCGAGAACTTGATTCAAGTTCACGGCAACAGGCAGAGAGAGGGCACCGGAGACGGCGCTCCTGTCTGTCCGTTGTCAACCAACAAAACAGATAAGGAGAAGGCCAATGAAAACGATAGTTAAGTCCCAATTGCCAGTGCTGGCGTTGGAAATTGATGAGGAAGGAACGGTAGCTCAGAAGTCGATGCAAATGACGCGGCAAGGACAGCTCGAAAACACGCTCCTGGATGCACTATATCCGGGAATTCGTGTGGCCACTGTCGCAATCCCCGGCGAAGAACTCGACGACTATGGGCGTGCCAAGGTGGAACAAGCTCTGGCGCAGTTTCGAGTCGGTGGGGTGGAGTATCGCCTCATCGGCGCGTCGGGCTCCGCAAAGAACGGCAAATACTACGCCGTCAACAAGGAGTTCGAGAAGCCAATCGCAGAGCGTTTCCAGCAATGGCCAGAAGCGGCGATCACATATTTCGGCATCTTGATCTCACCCTGCAAGGTGCGGATTGAGCAGTCGGACGTTCCGGTGCTCGTTGTGGAGGATCATACCCTTGGTACGAATGACTGCCGAGGTTGGATTCGGCGCTCGCTGTTCGAGAAGCTGGATCTGCCCGCTCGTCACTTCTACCAGTTCCGTCTCGCATTCAACCGGACTCAGGCCAAGGGCAGCTTTAAAGTAATGGAGAATGACGTCGCTGAGCAAATCGGCGCCGACATCATCTTGCCCAAGAGCTCCATGAAGCCTGGATTGCCGGAGAAGTCAGCGTTAGTGAAGCTCTGTTTCGGCGATGCTCAGTTGTTCCGGGGCCCAATCGTGTTGGGTATCCGGGAGATTTCGCGTGAGCTGGAATACGAGTCGAGCTACACGCTCCTGACTCACGCTCCCGAAGAATCTATCGACCTGGAAGTCTTGCCGCATTCGCTCGAGCAAGTGCGGATGCTGAGGACCACCGTCGATGAGAACAACTTCGAAGAGCTTTTCCGTCTCCTTGGCACATCGAACACGTCACGCCCAATACACGGAGATGGGGACCCCACGGAAGACGGAGAGTACACGTCCGCGGAACGAACTGTGGTGGAGGCGGCGCTAAAGGCTGATGGTAGCGGTCAGCTCGTAAAGTTCCCCTTCATCAACAACCAGCTCCAGCGGATTTTGTGCAGGTGGGCGTACAAGCTGTGCACGGCTGGTGGCTTCCGGCTGCCTGCCTTCGCCCTGGCTGATGACGGCTACCTGGTGGCTCACAACGGAAAGGTCTACAGCGGTTCGAACTGGATGCCTGAGGGCCATGCCATCACGAGTCTCAACTCGCGGCGTCTCCTCGAAGTTCGGTATCCCATCCGGGCCAAGGACGACCTGCTTCCGCTGAAGAGCCTCTCTGGTCCGGATACGGTAGCGCGGTTGATGAACGACCTGCAGCGGCAAGGAAGCTCGATGTCTGAGCCAGAGGCGGCCCAGCAGATCGTGATCGGCCAACTCCATCTGGAACATACCATCACCCTGCACTCGAAGACAGCGGCGAAGAACGGAGGCGACTTCGACTTCGATGTTGTTTGCGTGGTGGAGGAGCAGCGCTTTCCACGGTGGGTCGAGGACCGCTTCAGGCACCGCGAAACCTTCTCGAACGAAAAGGACAAGCGGAAGAAGAGGCGCTCGGCTTGGTGGAATCTGCCTCAGGTCGCGGTGTCGGCGAAAGGCAACGGAATCGGGATCGTCACTGACCTGATGACGTCTTGCATGGCTGCCGGCCGCCCTGACCTCGCGGAACTACTGGCGAAAGAACTCCAGGCAGCACTCGATGCTCTGAAACATGGCACGATGCCGAACCAGGACGTGATCATCAGTGTCCGCAAGCAGGTCATCACCGCTCCGTGGTTGCGGTTGAAAGACGAAAAGCGCGCTGGAGACTTGCCGCTCCACTTGACCGTGAGTCCCACGGACAAGATCGGCAGGTTATACAACGTACTTCGGAAAGAGTTGGATGACTTCTTCAGCGATGTCCGTCCTCTAGTGGATTTTCGCGGTCTGATCGTCAACGGACAATTCGATCGTGAGATGTACAAGGAGGCAAGGCAGATCGCTACGGTCTATGGGGTCAACATTTCGTTGATCTTGAAGAAACGCGAGAAGTACCAGCAGGAAGTTAACGATGCCCAAGCGGAGTTGAACGCGTGCGACATGAACGACGCGGCAGCGAGGCGGAAGGCTTTCAATCGTCGCAATAGAGCCAAGGCAGCGATGCATTGGTATGAGGAACGCTCCCGCTAGGGCGGTGCACACAAAGATAGGAGAGGCCGACAGTGACGGCCGGTCGCGGTAGGAACTGTCCGGGTAGGAATCGCGAATCATGGTTTCTTACCTCCAAGCAGGGCGGCTTTGAGGAACATGTGGGGATGCCCGCGGTGAGCTTCAGGGTTGGAGCCAGGTAACGAGTACCAGCTCAATGCCCGCCAGCGCGGCGACGGATGTCGTCGTCTTGACGCGCCGTTTGACCGATTGAATGGCCTTGTCCCACAATCCCGCATCGGTTCTCTTTTGCCACAGGTCCCAGAGCCCCCAGCAAACTGAAAACAACAGACCCGCCAGGATCGTGAGCAGCAGCGTTACTTCGAAGCGTGGCTTCTGATACCACGGGGGCAGAACGATGAACCCGGATCCCGCGTTCGTTACATCCGGAATGTGGATTCGATTCAGCCAGTGCACAAAGCAGAACTCGACAATGATGAGCAGCGCGGTGGTGACGTACAGCCCGGCAACCTCCCCTCCGCGTAGCGCTCCGTCGAGGCGTGCTCTCCAGGCGCTGGTCATGGGTACACTTGCACCCGCGGCGCCGCTAGATTGAAGAACAGGAATGCCGTGACCACGAGGGCAAATAGCATCCCAAATAACACGGTTTCCATCTTCGGCTTACGCTTTCTTTCGGGCTCAAATGGGTTTCTAGGTTCGAGGAAGACATTCAGCGCCCGGTTCACGACACCGAGGTCCGGGCGTTGTTCCATCTTGGCTTCGAACGCGCCGAGGATCTCGTTGACTGTCACCGGATTGTCCACGGTCAGCTCGGCGCAAAGGGGTTGCCATTTCCGGACGGCCTCCAGAACGTCCTCAGTCGTGATTTGCCGTTCTTCGGTCATGCCTACAGCACCAGAAAGGCGCTCACGTTACCCGCTCCGTCCGCCGGGAACGCGAGTTTGACGACCGTTCGTACTCCCCGTTGGCTGGCGGATGGCAGGTCGAACGCAATCACGCCGTGGGCGGCTTGACCGGGCGGAACGACGGGGGTCTGGAACTCGGTGTGGACGACGGAAACCCGTGCCTCGTCTTTCCACTTGAGTTGGTAGTCGCCGGCAAGCTGGCTGTTGACCAGTGTGATCAACGATTGCGGCGCCCGAGGCGAGTTCAGTGTGAACACCTCCGGAGCCGCCGGCAGGTATACTGTTCGGCCGCCGTTCACGATGGCGTACCGAAGGTAGACGCGTCCATCCTTCTGGTAAACGTCCTGAAGTACGATCTCCACTTTCTGGTGGTTTTTAGAAGACCCAACCACCTTGACGGGCGTACTCTCCATCAGCATGGCCGTTGGTATCTCCGGTTGTTGAACGATTGGCGCCTGTTCGACCGATTCTTCCTTTTTGGCCGCGCTGACCGGGTTCTGGTCGATCGCGAAATGCATCTGTTCCACCGACCCCGCCGGCACCAATTCGTAGCTGAGACGACCGGAGGCAGTCCAGATGAAGAGGTTGGTGCTTGCGTCGGGTTCGAGCGGCTGAATGAAGACCTTATTTTCGCGCCACTCGATCTTGAACGATGAGCTGCCCGCGGCCACTTGCGTGACGGGCTCGCCGAGTTCAATCACGCTGAGATGATTTTGGACGGTACCCAGTCTGGTGATCTTGCTGCGGTCCGGCTTCTGCGTCTCGATCTTCTGACCGAACACGGCCAGAGTCGCGATTACGATGAGCATCAAGGTGCGTTTCATGGACTGTTCTCCTTCAGTCAATCTCTCTACTTGCTTCCGAACCCCACAGGGAGGCCTGGTTACCCAGACCTCCCCGAAAGGCACTACTTCGCGTCCGCCGTTGGCTTCAGAACTTTGGGCCTCTGCCTGGAACCAAGAAGCTCAAGCTTCCCGTCCCTCACTTCCGCCCGCCCGGACTCGAACTCCACGGGATGAATCCGCTGAGCTCGGCCGTGATCGTAGATCAAGTCGCCTTTCCTCGTCACCTGCATGAGGAAGGTTTCCCTCTCGATGATCTGTCCCTGGCCGTCGCCGACCTGATCGACGAGGTAGACGTTGCCGTCGTCGTCGATGTATACGTCGCCGTCAACCAGATCGGGAATCGCGACGGTGACCGGACGTCCGCCCGTGCGCTCTGCGATCATGTTGACGAGTTCCTGCGGA
>Ga0207090_1118_pt1 | contig 18780 bp, 13 predicted proteins | sample Alteio_BWMinHeat_50_FD_153565 | JGI IMG/M metagenome (GOLD analysis project Ga0207090, IMG submission 153565) | Enriched cells from forest soil in Barre Woods Harvard Forest LTER site, Petersham, Massachusetts, United States -... | ecosystem: Environmental > Terrestrial > Soil > Temperate forest >...
TTCGCCGCGACCGGAGCGCGCGGATTTCCATCGAGCGATTCGTGCTGCTGCCGCGATCTTAAGACGCGGTCAATCCAGTTTGTCGGCGTTGATCTCGATCAGATGCCTGTCCGGATCCAGAATATAGAGCTGCGGATAGCCTGTGGGCGCGTGCGGTACCGCCTTCACCTGCATGAGGTCGCTTTGTTCCGCTTCTTCGCGATAGCCCTTGGAATGCAAGAATTCCAATACTGCGCGATAGCTCTTCACCCGGATCGCAAAATGAAGGTCGCCCGGATCCGCTCCTTTATTGGTGCGATAGGTGGCATCGGTGTGCTGCAGGATGAGATGCAGTTCCTGCCGCTCGCCCACCTTGAACCAAGCGCCGCCGAACGGAAACCTGGGCCTTTCGATTTCCCGCAGCCCCAGAATTTCGCGATAGAAACGCTTCGAGCGCTCCAGGTCGGTGACCGGCAGGCTTACATGGTGGAGAACTTGAATGTCCACCCGACGATCTTACTACGATCCCGCAGCTTTCCGGCCGGCCCTGCCCTCGGCATGACACAAAACGCAAGCCGCGCGTAGATCCTGAGGCGCGGTTGCCAGCGCATAGGCCTGCCCTTGCATTACCCAGGACGTCAAGGCGGTGCCCTGGTCCACTCCGTGCGACATAGCTCGATGTTGCGGCGCGGCAGACGATCCCTGTGCCACTACCAACCTTCCTTCGCGATTGCCGATCCGATAGGAGATGCACGCGACCGGCCCTCCATCGCGGATCAAACTCACGCCGATCAAGCGCACGGAATGCTCCGCCGGCAAGGGAATGTCGAGACCCGCGTTGGCCTTCACCCAGGCGCGGATCTCGGCCGCATCACTCGAGCGGAAGTCCAGTTGCTCCGAACCGGCAGTCAAGTCCCGGGCAGCCAACTGCGCCACATAAGAAGTGGTGTCCGAACGCAGGCTGAAACAACACAGCGCTACCATGGCGGCCAGCGCGGCTGCAAAGGCCCACAAGCGCCATCGCGCGCGCTCCACTGGCTGCTGCGGCAGGCGGCCTTCCTGAATCCGCTCCCATAATGCTTCCGGAGCCGTCACAGCCCGAAGATGCCGCGACAGCTCCGTATCGAATTTATTGACCATCCCGACCTCCTCGCGTCTCGACCAGGTGAGCCAGGCGCCGTTCGAGAACTTTATGCGCCCGATTCAACCGCGACGCCACTGTCCCGGTGGAGCAGCCCAATGCATCGGAAATTTCCTCGTAGGACAGACCCTGCGTGTAGCGTAAGACGATCACCATCCGCTGCTCTGGCGGCAAACCCCCGACCACGGCCCGCACACGCTCGCTCAATTCAGCCCGCAGCAATGTGTGCAGGACCCCCTCACCGCTGGCGCGCACCAGCTCCAGAAGCCCATCCACCAATGGCAGCAGGCGGCGGCCGCGCCGCTTCCGATCGAGGCAACTGTTCACCACCAGGCGGTAGAGCCACGATTCGAAACTGGCCTCCCCGCGGAAATCCCGGATACACGAAAACAACTTTAGGAAGGTCTCCTGCGCGATATCCATCGCCTCCGCCTCGTCCCCCGAGTAGCGCAGAGCAATGGAATAGACCTTGTCCTTGTGAGCTTCAAAGAGCGTGCGAAACGAGTCGCGCTCGCCGCGTTGACACGATTCGATGAGTTCTCGCCCGGTACCTTCCAGCACCATACCGCGGTCCGCTTTGTAGTTGGACGCCACAGCGTGAAGAATTCTTCCCGGTTTATGTCTTGCGGCTCAATTCCCGTTTCTTTGCCCTACCGGGCGATGATGAACATACGCGGCGAGCGAGCCATCAATCAGGAGGTGGAGCGAGCTGACAAGGGATCTCGAAAACGTTCTGTCTGTCCCCGTTCACCGCACCTCAACTTCGATCACGCGTGCATTTCCCCGCGCAACGACCTGATGCCTCTCGCCGGCAGGAATGTAAGCCCAACGGCCCGGTTGATCCAACAGTTTGTCTCCCGCCATCACTTCACCCGACACAAGAATGACCACCGCCGGCACTTCGTGTGAATGCATCTCGCTGCTGGAACTGGAAAGTTCTGTCTCGTAAATCCGAAACGATCTGTTCTCTCTGGTCATCTTCAGGCCGGCGGCAGTGAGAGGCTCGTTGTTCTTCCACCCGCTTTCCCGCAGGTTCTCCACCAAAACCAGGTGATAGACGCCCGAGCCGGTGTTTTGCACTGTGTGCGAGCGCGGCTTGCCTGTATATTCGGTGAGTCCGGCCTGGCCCGGCACGCACGCTTTGCCTGGATTGCTCCACTCAGCGCCGGGTTGTTTTGCCCGCATTTCCGACCCGTGGATACATACGGTCGCGTCGTCATGCGTGTGCAAATGGTCTAGTGTGGTATCGCCACCCGGAATCTGCGGTGAGACCACGCGCAGCCATTCGTTGGCAAACTCCACATGATGCCTGGGCTCCTGCTCGAGGGGAACTTGGGCGGCAGCCAGTCCACTCAGCATCGCTCCCACACAAATGTATTTGGCTCGCATCACTTCCCCACCAGGTGCTGCACGTCCAGATTGTTTCCGTGCTCGTCCTGGTTTTCGTTGCAGATGTTTTCTTGAATCTCCCAGCCCGGGGCGAGTTGCGCGACTTCAGTAACCTTCCACGGCCGGGTGTAGGCCCCCGGATCGTCGATGGTGATCTCGATTACGACCTTCCCCAGCTCGGGACGCGTGAAACGCTCGATGATGTGGGCCTTCTGCGTGCGCGGATGACCCGTGGCGTCCAGCCAGGCCTTATCGTTGAGGCCGACCGTATCCACCACCATCGTGTCACCTTCCCAGTGCCCGATCGAGTCACCCCACCAGGTGTCTTCGACGTTCTTGTCATGCGGACGCCCGTCGATAAACACCTGCCGGTAACTGTGGACATTGCCCTCGTAGAGGATCAGAAAAAGCTTGCCGGTTTGCACGATCTTCCAAGGATAAGGGTTCACGCGCGGCGTGCCCATTGGCAGACAAAGGCCTTCCGGGTCGTCTTTGCTCAAGTTCGCCAGCCGCTCTTTCTGTAGCTTTTCGGCCCATGGCTGCATGGGCACATCGCCCGGTTTCAGGTCGCGCGCGATGTTATGGGCCGTGTTTTCTCCCGTGGCACTCCGCGGGTCGCCGGGCCCATAACCCGGGGCGTGATAGACCCCGGAGAAATCTACTTTGCCATCGGCCCTGCGTGGAGTAGGCTGACCCTTCGGCGCCTTCGCCGCGGCCTTGGAGATGCCCGCCTGTCCGGCCGCGGGCGTGGTCGCCAGGGGCAAAGTGGCCAGCACCGCCGCCACCGTCACAATCCAACCGCTTGAACTCATCGGGGCGCCTCCAATCAGGTTTGCCAAATCATACTCCCCGCGTTCGTTAGCTGTCAAATGTAAACGCTTGGCAAAAGCTGCCGGGATGACTGATAATTGAAAAACCGCGTCGAGTCGATTCGTCTGGGGTTCAAAACAACATGGTACGGAAGAAGAAGATATATATCGCGAAAACGGCAGTGATTCTTGGGGTAATCCCTGTCCTTATATTTGCCCATGAGTACGGGCCGGACGCAGGATATGCCAACGTGCCGGGGGAACTTGGCACTTGCGCGCAATCCGGCTGTCACCTTGGAAAAGCCGACGACCCGGTTAATAAGGGCAGTGTCACGATCGCTTTTCCCAATGGGCAGAGCTACACGCCGGGCGCGAAGCAGCACTTGGTCGTAACAATTGCAGACCCCGCCACCACGCAAAAGGCGTGGGGATTCCAGCTTACCGCGCGGCCGCCCGCCAATGCCCAGAGCCAAGCGGGGACCTTCGCATCAACGGACGCGAACACGCTGTTAATGTGCGCCTCGAGTAGCCTGGCCCAGGAGCTAGAGGTGGATTTCAGCGCGTCCAAGGCTCAGTCCTGCCCAACTAACGAGCCGCTTCAATACATAGAGCACAGCCTCACGGGCTACAATACCACCAGGGGACACACCGGCTCGCAGACTTACGAGTTCGATTGGACGCCGCCCGCCTCGAATGTAGGCAACATCGTGGTTTATGTGGCGGGCAACGCCGCTAACGGGGACCTTACTGTCAACGGCGATCACATTTATACCAACAAGTACACGCTCACCGCGGGAGCGTCCGGCCCCACCCCCACGATCGATACCAGCCTTAGCGTTCAGAATCAGACCAGCGCGCCCAATGCCAAAGGCCAGGCGGTGGCGGCGGGTTCCCTGGTAGCCGTTTACGGGACCAACTTCGCCAGCGCCGCAGCCGCCGCGGCTAACATCCCATTACCCGCGACTCTTGCTGGTGTCGGCGTAACTTTTAACGGCACCGCGGCGCCCATGGTCGGGATTGCACCGGGTCTCACGATTGGTGGCCAGACGGTGGATCAGATCAACGCAATCGTACCCTGGGGGATTCAGCCGGGCAATGCACAGGTGGTGGTCACACGCAACGGAGCTCCCTCGGCCGCAGTCACCGTACCGATTGCCGCCACGGGGCCCGGCATTTTCTATATTGCGACCGACAGCACCGGCGTGAACCGTCCGCTGGCATATAACAACAGCGACAACACGTTTTCGTACCCGGCGGGAATTTTTGGCACCAACCTGAAGACGCGCGCTTCCAGCATCAAGAACGACGTTATCGTTCTCTGGTGTACCGGTCTGGGACCGGTGACCGTCACCCCCCCGAATGGTGCGCCGGCCACGGATGCGAGCGGAAAATTCGTGGAAAGCGATACGACCACCAAACCGGTTGTCATGGTGGGCGGCATTCAAGCCAACGTGCTTTTCTCGGGACTGACGCAGTACCCTTCCATCTACCAGATCAATTTGACGATGGCCGCGGGCACGCCGACCGGTGACGCTGTGCCGATCCAGATCCAGATGAACAACGTCACCACGACCGATCAATTCAAGATCGCGGTAACGAACTAATTACCCGCCGGGGCTGCGCTGTAAAGCGTCATCCGGCTCTTGCCATCCTTGAAGGTTTCGGCAACAAAGATCACGCTGCCTTGCGCCGTGATGTTGAAGCCATAAAAGAAGACCGGCCAGGCGCCGTCGGGCAAAGGATCTGAAGCGGCCGCCACCACCAGGTCGCGGCCGTCGCGGCTGCGGACCAGCAGCGACGCATAGCCGAGCGTCCTGGCTTCGTAGGCGAGATCGCCGGCGTCGTTGGCAAACAGGTTCGGTCCGACGAAATTGTCGACGGTGCGTCCGAATGAAAGCGCATCGCCTTGTGCCACCACCGGCGTCCAGTTGGCGCCGTCGAATGCCTGGACGGTGTTACCGAGGTTCTTGTATCCGACGTTGACGACCACCTTCTGGCCGGCGAATTGCACACCGGTAAGGCCCGTAATTTGATTGCCCCCTAGGCCCGTTTCCCCGGTTCGGAGCAGCTTTTGTGTCTGTCCGTTGGTCCACAGAAAGAGCGCCTGGCTTCCGTCCGTGAGATTGGCGAGGAAGGCGGCGTTACCGGCGGCATCGAGCGCCGCCTGGCTGATCCAGTTATACGACGACCCGGCCGGTGTGGGTTGCTGGAGCGTGACGATTCTCTGAATCTGGGATGTGCCCAGATCGAAGCGCCACAGCGAGGTAGGGCCCGTGTTCGCCATCGCTATAAACTGCTGGCTGCCGTTCATCATATAGGGGCTGGGCCAATTCGGATCGATCCAATTCACTTTCTGACCGCCGGCGCTGAAGCTGTTAGGGCCGGTATCGCCGATGAGATCCACGCGCCCATCGTGAGCATGCATGAGCGCAGTTCCAACGCCGGTCAAGGCGACGAAGACGGTGCTCTTTCCGTCGGGGCTGGTGGCTGCCGGACCGAGGGAAACTACGGAGTCGCCGCCCACAGTGCTTCCAGGCATTACGACGGCTGCGGAACTCTGCCCGGCGCGCGCCAGCACATCGCCTGGCTGGCGCATTAGGGGATTAGCCCCCGAGGCGCGCTCCGGCACGCTGTCCCACAAAAAACTGGTGGTGACGGGTGAAGGCAATTGCCATCCCGCGGACAATAGAGGCGCCGGCGCACTCCCGGAAGCCAGTTTGTAAACCGCCGCGGTGCCGGAAATTGCGCCGGCCAGGTACACGCCGCTCGCGCCGCCCACGATCTGGTTGACGTTGGATGACGATTGCACGCTGGCCAGCAATTCGGCGTTGCCGGCGGTCAGGCGGAACACACCCGTGCCGTTGGGGGAGTCTGCCAGTACGGCGATGGAACTATCCTTGCCTACCACGCCAATCCGGAAGAGCCACCATAACTGCGTGTTTCCCACCTTGCTGTTGGCCTGGGCGATGATCGTCCAGGCGCCCGCCGCGTAGCGCATCACGCGCACCGGCCCGTCGCTCTGAGTTACCAGGCCATAGAGGTCGCCGGTTCCCGATTCCACGGGCAAATCGATGTTCGTGATTCGGCCATTCGTCGCCTGGTCGTCCAACCCGTATAGTCTCGTGAACGACGATCCATTCCAGCTCCAAAACTGCTGCTTGCCTCCCACCGGATAGACTTCCAGAATCGCGGCGCCGGTAGAAGTTAGCTCGGCCCTGTTCAAATTTGCCACCACCAGCGATCCGGGGAGGCTATCGCCGCGCTGCAGGATCAGGCTTCGGGTGCCATCGGAATGGTGGATATAGAAATGGTTGCCGTTGTTCTCCAGAAAGTAAACGACATCGCCGTTATTGCCCAGCGCGCGGTCGGTGATGCCGATGTTGCAGCCGGCATCCAGCAGCGCCGGCGGATTACCCTGATGATAGAGGACCAGCGCGGAGTCGCACCATTCAGCCGGAAACTGGACGGCGGCCACCACATCGCCCGCGCTATTCACCGAGACTCCCGTAAAACGGTTGATCACTTTGTTCGGTCCTGGTAACACCTGGCCCGAACTGCCGAGAAGCCGCGGCACGCCATTGACCGAAAGGATCAGCCCCTGCGCACCACTGGACAAGTCGCCGATTGTGGCGACGTAGGCATCGCCTGCAGCGCTAATCATTTTGGGCATTTGGAGCGCGGCCGCGCTGCCGGGATCGTCGCTCGAGACCAAGGCCGTCAGCTTATAGTCGGGCTTGCGATAAACGTTGACTTGAATATCGGAACTGAAATCCAGCCCCGCCGTGCCTGCGTCAATGGCGGCCGAGACGGTAACGGAGCCGCTCTTTAACGCCGAGACTGTTCCGTCGTTGGCCACGGCGGCTATGCCCGCCACGCCGGATGTCCATACGAACCGCACGCCGGTCAGGGGTTTGCCATCGGCATCGAGGGCGGCGGCGGCGAGTTGAATCGAATCGCCCACATGGAGCACAGGGTGCGCAGGCGTGACGTCGATGCGCAGGGGTTGCACGCGGAGATAGTAGCTGTTACCAAGCCCCGAAGCGGGATCCGAAACGGTAATCGCGGCTACGCCCGGCAGCAGACCTTGTACGTTCCCGTTCTGGTCCACGGTGGCGATGGCCGGACTGAGGGATTGCCACTGGGGCGCAAAGCCTCCGATGGTCGCGCCGTAGAAATCCAGAGCGCTCGCCGTGAGTTGCACGCTGCGGCCGCAGAGCAGGATATCTTGCGGTGACGAAATCTGCACGCTGGAGACAGTCTGCGCAAAGAGCGGGCTGCAGGCCGCGAACCAGATCGCGGCGCGCCACACGCCCCGGCCCTCCCGGTTAAAAAAGTGGTTCCGCCACATACAGGTTCACTCGATCCAACAGGTCGAAGGCCAAGAAAAACAAGCGCCGGTCATCGCGGAAATCGATCTGCGGGATGCTGAAAAGAAACGAGCCATCCGCCAACGGCTGGTCTCCGGCAAACGCCAACCGCGCGGTACCCCCCGCCAGCACCACGAGTTCCGGAAACCCGCCATCCGCGTTAGCCGAAAAAGCCACGTCGCCCGCGCGATTCACCGCCAGGTTGCGCAACGAACCCAAGGCTGCACCGCTGGGCAATGTTTCTCCGGCCACGGCGAGAGGGTTCCAGCCGCTGTCCGTATATTGAGCCAGCACCGGAAAGCCGCGCTGTGTGAGAATCGCGTAAAAGTTGCCCGCTCCAGCCTTTAATTCCACAGCGCCGTCCACCGCCTGGTCGTTCACTTTAGTCTGTCCGAACAGGGCGGCTGCTTGCCATTGGCCATTAACCCACAGGAAGTAGCCCGAAGGACCGCCATTTACGGTCAATCGCGCCATGACGCGGCCGGCTGCATCGATAGCGATCTCTTGAAATCCCGCGAAGTAGCCGCCGGCGGGACTGGTGGTCCGGTATTGCGGATTCGTCCCAAGGTACGCCAGAAGCTGGGTATTGCCCCCGCTCCCAAGGCACAGACGGGAATGGCTCTGATTGGTATTGCCGACCCAGGTCACCGCGCCACTGTCGTTGGCGGCCAGCGAGGCAATATTATTCTGCGTGACGCCATCGGAATCGCGGCGCGGCAAGGCCAGCACCAGGTCGTTACTACCAGCACCAAGCCGGAATACGCCGTCATCCGCCGCAGCGTAAAGCGTCCCGTCGGGCGCCTTGACGGCCAGATTGCCGTAAAAAGGCGCGGCGCCGAGACGGTCGCCCAGCAGAACGCGAGGCACTAATCCCGCCGCATCGTTGATTTGGAAAATGCTCGATTGAAAACCACCCATTAAAGGATGTGCGTCTCCGCTCAGGGCCCCGGCCACCACTCCGCGCAAAGTAAGATTCGCCGATACCGCAAGCCGGTCTCCGCTTTGAAAGAGCACGGTGGCGGCGCCGGCGGCGATGCGGAGCATCTCGAGCGGTTGGGCGGCGGTGCGCACCTTGGCGAATACGGTGCCGCTAGAGGTCATGGCCGCCGCCTGGATCTCCAAGATGATATCGCCCGCCGGAGCCGGCCGGCTCTGCAGCAGAATCATGTTAGCGGAGGATGATTTGGGCGGCCATAGATAGAGACCCCATCCCTGGCCCGCGTCTCCCAAAAACAGCACGCCGGCGGTATTCACCGTAAAGACCTGGCTGTAGCTGTTCAAAGGCAGCAGGTCTGGCTGAGACTTTACGTTTCCCCCAGGGAATCGCACCAGCCACTGGCTGCCGTCGGGACGGTCGCATCCGACGGCCAAGTCGCCCAAGAAGCCTATTCCCAAGCGGAAAATGTTGCGCACGGTTCCCGTGCCCAAGTGGTCTCCGGTCGCGAGTGCTTTGGCCACGGTGCCGTCATTGGCGAGACGATAGACTCCCCGGTTAGTTCCGTCGCTGGCGCTAAAGTAAACGGACCCCTGGCCATCCATGCCGAAATCCTGGTCAAAATTGAACGCCGCATTCAATCCCGGCAGAGTAGTGCCGGGTGTGGAAACATCCAGGTTGATGGAGCCGCGCTGCAAGTCGAACAATCCGGTGGCCCGCGTAGTGGATCCGAGAGGCAGATACGACGCCTGGAAGACAACCGCGCCGTTGTCGTTGAGGGAGAAGCGGCTGACGTTGGTGCCTTCCAAATCCGTATAGCTGGAGGTGGTGCCGTCGGTTACCAGGTACTGAAACTGGTTCTTAGCAAGCAGAAGCAGCCCGCCGGAGTTTCCCATGGAGTCGGCCCGCACCAGGACATTGCCCGCATTGTTAATCACGGGATCCCGGAAGTCGATCAGATTGCCGCCGGGGTTCAAGGTCGCCGTGCCCCCAGATGCCAGGATCTGGTAACCGCTTTGGCCGGACAGCAGGATGCCGTCGGACAGGCCATCAAGCGCCGCCACCGTCACCAACTGTTCACTGTCATTCACCGCGATGCCGCCGCGCCGCCCCAACAGGCGGAAGGATTGGCGCGTATCGTCGGTGGTGAGCAGACGGCGAATGCGGTAGTCGGAAGGCGGAAGGACGATCGCGGTGGTCTCTCCCAGGAACTGGTTGACGAAGGCGGAGGGCGCGGTTGGATAGACGATGGCGGCGCGGATAATGAGGCTGGCGCTTGCGTACGCCGTGAGCATCCCGGAGGCGGTGACATTGGCTTCCGAAGTCTTCCCGCCGTTGGAGCCCTCCAATTGCCAGGTCACCGGCACGGACAGAGGCTGCTGGTTGACATCCAAAACTGCCGCCGAATATTGAACCTGATCCCCGATTTTGAGTTGTTGCTGCGCCGGAGTGACATCGATTCGCAGCGGCACAATCTGCACCTGCAAAGTTCCTCGCACGCCGCCGGACGCACCCGTGATCGTAACCATACCCGGCAGAATCCCCGTAACCATGCCGGAGGAATCAACCGAGGCAATGGTGCTGTCGCTGCTGGACCAGGTCAGGGGCGCATTGGCAATGGGATTGGCGGACCGGTCTGCGACCAGCGCCGCCACAGGCAACTGGCTGCCGCAGATCAACGTGGAAGCGGAGGCGCTGAGCGACACCGAGGCGGGAGTCTGGGCGAAACAGACCGCGCCCGCGCCGCACAGGAGGGCCAGGAGGCGGAGCTTACGCAAAAACCTCCTCCACGGGAACGTAGGTCCCCACCGAACCGAACGGCACATACTCGAACTTGCGGCCTGAGGGCGTGTCGGCGATGGACTTGGTCCAATCGATTCCAAGCGCAGAATAGACGGTGGCCGCGATATCCTCCATGAAAATGACGCGCTTTTGCGACCAGCCGGGATCGACGATCTGATCGCCCTGCGCATCGGTGGCGCCGACAGCCTTGCCTCCCCGCACCCCACCGCCCATTAATAGGGCGCATTGGGCATCCTTGTGGTGATCGCGGCCGCCGCTCCGGTTCAAGTCGCCGGGGGTGCGGCCGAACTCGCCCATGGCAACGATGAGCGTGCTGTCGAAGTCACCGCTTTGTTTCAAATCCGCCACCAGGTTTCCCAGGCCACGGTCGAGATCGCCGTTGAGTTGATACATGTTGGGCGTGTAGCGGGAATCATACATGGACTGATGCGTATCCCATCCGTTGGAGAACAGGCTGACGAATACTGTTCCGTTCTTGGCCTGAATGGCGTTGCGCGCCACCAGGCACGATCGTCCGAATGCCGTGGCTCCATACCGGCTGTCCTCATCGGAGCTGAACTGAAAGACTGCGGCGATTGAGGGATCGTACATGAGCTGCTGCGCGGCTGTGTAGTAAGCCGCGTGGCTGGCCATTCCGAGATCATAGGGATTCAAACGGAGACCGGCATCGAGATCCGCCAGCAGGTTGAAGCGCTGCTGAAAGCGCTGCTGGCTGGTCTGCGGGCTGAAGCCGGAGTGCTGCAGAGTATTGAGGCCGCCGGCATTGGAAGGTGCTGTGAGAGGCTCGTTGCGTCCGCCCAGGAACTTCGCTCCCTGCAGAACGACCCCGCCGGAGCCCAGCGCCATGAATGGAGGAATGCGCCCGCTGCCACCCTTTTCCAGGGCAACCACCGATCCGATATTCGGCGATTCCGCGATAAAGGCCGGATTGGCCGGATGCGTGGTCTGGTTGTAGAACTGGCCCCGGTCATGGATTGCCTCCCAACTCTGAACCGACCGTAAAACACAGAGGTCGTTGGTGATTTTCGAGAGATTGGGGAACATCGTCTGGGAGAGAACGATGCCGCCGGGATGCTGCTGCAGGTTGGCGTCGGCGGCGTTCCAGGGCCCGTCTTTGGGATCGAAGGTGTCGAGCTGGCTGGGCGCTCCCACCAGGTTGACGAAAATGCAGGCGCGCGCCGTGCTGCGCATGCGCACGCCGGTGGAGGTTACATCGGCATCTCCGCGGCGGGCAGCGGCCAGGAAGGCGGCAGAGGCGGCCGCCGAAAAAAGAAAGCGCCGGCGCGAGAACTTGTGGTCGGGAGATTGACAGCCGCAGGCCATTTTCGTCAGCTCCTCAATAATTAAAGATGAAGTCCAGCTTGTTGAGCAACGCCCACTGCACATCCGAAAGCCATTGGTCGCGGGTGAAGGCGCCGCGGTTCTTCATGGCCGCCGCTGCTTCGGCGTCGCTGGGCGGGCGGCCGAGAGTGGCCAGGAAGAGCTGGCGCACCGCCGCCTTGTCATCCGGGGTCGACTGCAGCAGCAGCGCCACACGCGTGTCCCAACTTCCGTTGCCGGTGCCGAACGTCCGGTAGTTGACGAAGAAGTCGTTCATCAGATAAAGCACCTGGAGCACCGTGCTGGTAGAATTGCGGGCCACCTGCCAGTAATTGCCGCGGCCGAAGTTATTCAGAAAAGTTTGGATGCTGCCGTTGGTCCGGGGCTCGGTCGGGTCGGGCAACTGCCCAGCGTGATAGAGCGGGTGATCGTAACCATCCACAAACATCGGCACGGTAGTCATGGTCGCATCCGCCACCGCATCGTAGAGTTCTTCCGCGCTTAGCCGCCGGGAGAAATGCTTGGCGAAGTACAGCGCGTAGGCACTATTCCATCCATCGCCATACTTGCTCGAAAGCTGATAAGCATTGGAGTTGGCGATCAGCTTGATCATATGGCGGACGCTGTAGTTACTCTCGATGAATTCGTTGGCCAGCGCCTCCATCAGCACCGGGTCGGTGGGCTGCAGGAGCCCGTCCGCCGGAGGATTGCCCGGATCGATGCGTGCCATGTCCCAGCCGTCAGGCGGATCCACGATTCCGGTGGTAAACATGTGCGCCCAGATGTAGTTGGTGGCGGCGCGCGCAAACTGCCGGTCGCTGGTGATCAGGCGCGCCAGCTCCACGCGCCAGTTGCCGCTTTTGGGAGTTTCGCCGCTATAGATGTAGGTCGGCGTGTAGGGACCGCCGAAACGCGGCGGGCGCGGTCCACCATTCGTCGTTGCGCTGTAATCGCCCACGCTCCGGTCCACGATCACCATCCGATTCTGCTGGTGGAACGCGTCCATAGGGATCACATCGAATTGCATTCTGGAAAGAAAAGCCGACTGCTGCCAGAATTGCGTCCGCTTGTGAGTGGACAGAAAGAGATTGATCGGTTCCAGGTGCCCGCGTCCGTCATGGCAGGAGATACAAATGGTCTTGGTGCCGAGGAGGGAAACGGTGATGGCATCGGTCAGCGTATCCCAGGTGTCCTGGATGGGTTCACCCTGCTGGTAGGAGCGGACGCTGAAGTTTGCCGGGCCCATGCTGGTGTTGTCGCCTGCCGCGGAAATCAGCTCCCTCGTCACATCCTGGTAAGAGCGATCGTTCTGGATGAACTCGCGCAGGTAGCCGTTGAACTTATTGCGCGCACCGATACTGACGTAGTTGTAATAGCCGCTGGTCACCTGGAAAAGATTGGCGTAAAACAGCGTCCAGTTATCGACGAAGGCCTCCGACGCCATCAGATCGTCGATCAGTTTCGCCCGTTTGGCGGAATTCGTGTCCTGCAGGAAGCTGTCGACCTTTTCCGGAGAGGGGATGCGGCCGGTCAAATCCACACTGACGCGACGCAGGAACTCGGCATCGGAAGTGAGAGGCGCCGGATTGACGCCATCCGCCGCCATGCGGCCGAAGATGAAATCGTCAATGAAGTTGGCGCTGGCGGGGATGGGTGCCGCCAACGGAGCGCGGCGGGCATGCGCCTGCGCGGAAAAACTCGCGAATACTCTGGCGTTGTCGCGACGCTTGGCGTCGGCTACTCGCTGGGAATAAGGATACGCCGGACAATCGGTATCGCCGGAACCAAGGAGCAACCCGGACAGCAGCAGAACGAGCAAGAACCCTCGGTGCATCATAAGCAGTGGCGTTTGGGATAGTATACACCGGAATGTTTCAGAGCCGCGACCGATTTCAAAACCGCGACCGAAGGACGCAGTAAAGGATTACAGCCTTCCCAGTACTTCGCGTTGTTTTTCCCCTAGAGCCCGCCAATCGAAGCGTCGCACGGCGTGGTCATACGCGGCTTGCGCCATGGCTTGCCGGCGCTCGGGATCGGCGACCAGCGTGGCCACGCCCGAAGCGAAGGCTTCCGGCGTATCCGCCACCCAAACACTGTGGTCGTGAAGCAGCCCGAGGCCGGCGCAACCGGAAGAAGTGGAAACCACGGCCCGCTGCATGGCCATGGCCTCTAGCACTTTGATGTTCGTTCCGGCGGAAATCGGGGTAGGGACGAGCACCAGGTTGGCCTCCGCGTACAACGGGCGCACGTCGGCGACGAAACCGAGCAGGCGGATACGGCCGTCGTATCGCGGCTCAGGTGAATCGGTGAAAGCCCGCCAGTACGTCAGATAATCGGGGCCACAGACCACCGTCACTGTGAGGCGTGGGAAGTTGGCGGCGAGCAGCGGCCAAACGCGTTCGGCGAAGAACTGGAAGGCGGCGATATTGGGAAAATGGCGGAACGACCCGATGAATAGCAGACGCTCGCCGGGCTGCTCGGGTTGGGCGCGAAACCGCTCGAGGTCCACGCCGTTTTCGACGACGGCGCTGTGCGTGTCCGGTCCGAGCAGCTCCGCATCTTTTTTGGACATGACGACGACCCTGCGGTAGCGCCGCAGGGCGCTGGTTTCGAAGCGCCGCCAACGAAAATAGTCCCACCAAGCGGCCAGCGAGCGGCGCCGGTGCGCGATCTGGCCGAACAGGTCGAAGGTTACATCGTGCTCCACGAGCACATCGCCGCCGTATTCTGCCAACTGCGTATATTCCACCTGCAGCAGTTCGAAGCCGAAGGCGCGGCGCTCCTCTACCAGGGCCTGCCGCATGGCTGCCGAGCGAAATTCGTGGATCTCGGGCGGTAGCAGGCTCGACCAGCGCGGCTCGCGGTAGCGGGGCTTTCCAACCAGCACGACGCGCGCGCAGAACTCCAGCAGCGGAGCGGTTTCCGGTGCGTCTCGATCCGTAAAGGCGAACAACTCGACATCGAACTCGCGGGCGATTTCGCGCAGCAGGTTGTAGATGCGTACCGCGCCGCCGTGTGCAAGCGGGTAGGGAAAGTAAGGGGAGAGCACGGCCACACGCTTGCGGCCCGCCGTACATGCCCGGCCTTCGAGCACCCGGTACCCCTGCGGTGCCATGGAGCGCTCCCGCTTGGGCCACGGCCACCACCAGGGGCGCAGATAAATGCGGTCGAGGGACACGCCGCGCCAGAAGAGAAACGACGCCAGATCGGGCCGGAGATGATGGCGCTCAAGCCGCGAATTGTACGCCAGGATCTTGCGCGGCGCACGCAAATAAGCAGTGCGCCGGAGTGCGCTGCCCGCGCGTGTCAACATCACAGGCGCTAGTCCGATACGGTAAGGTTTCAATTCCCGGCGGAGAGCCGGCCAGCCCGTGGGAGTAGCCACGAAATGGCGGCGATCCGGAACCAGGCGCTGCACTTCCTCGGCCATGCGGCGGCACAACTCCGGGTTGCCCGAACAGAACGTGACTACCACGGCTTCCGGATCTTTGCCTAACAACCGGAAGATCCATCGCTTCAGCCACTGCTTCACCGCACGGACCTCGCGCCCCATAGCACGCCGCAGGCTGCCAGCGGCGCGAGCGCCGCAACAGACGTGACGGGAGCGTATCCGTGGAGATCGATGACCTTGCCCACGATCGGAGAGATCACTGCCTGGACGCCGCCATACGAAGCCACCAATATGGAAACGGCGAATGCGGCGCGGGCGCCGCCGAAGGCGTCGAGCGGCAAGGTGTACATATTAACGCTGAACGCGGAGACCGCAAAAATACTGAGCGAGATGGCCGCGGAGGCCCATGCGGCAGTCGGGGTGAGGGGAACCGCCGCCGTGGCCAGTGAAAGCACGGAAGCCGCAACGCATACCCGGAAGCGCGCTGCAATAGGCGCCATCCCGCGGTTCACGAAACGGAGCGAAAGCCACCCGCCACCCAATCCACCGGCCATAGCGAACACGGGCGGGATCCACGCCAATCGCGCGGCGGCGGCCAGCGTCAAGTGGTGGACGTCCACCAGGTACAGAGTGGTCCAGTTGGTCCACAGCGAGTAGCCGATCATGCTGAGGCCGTTGGCGGCGATAAAGGCCCACAACCTTCGGTCGCGAAGCATCGAAGTGCTCGCCGTCGCCTTGAGTTTGGGAGCGGGCGCGCCATCCGCCCGGCGCGCGGTCCAATTCCATAACGGAATCCACACCAGGCCCAAAATTCCGGTGACGACGAATGCCTGCCGCCAACCGCTGCGCAATGCCAGGAACGTGGCGATGGGAGGCGCGAGGATCATCCCCAGGCTGACGCCCGCCTGATTCACGGCGTTGCCCAGCGCGCGCTCGGCGGGCCGCAGATATTGGTGGATGGCCTTTCCCGCCGCGGGAATTCCTCCGGCTTCGGCGACACCCAGCACGGCGCGGCAGCCCACCAGGCCGCTCAGACCGCTGGTGAAACCGGTCGCAATTCCGGCGCACGACCAAAGCCCCACCGCCAGGCTGATGGCGCGGTTCAGCCCGATGCGATCGATCAGCATTCCGGCAAACGGCGCGCTCAACGCGTAAGTGATCGAGAACGCCGTCAGAATCAACCCGTATTGCGCATTGGAAAGCCGAAACTCGCTGCGCAGCAGCGGCGCCAGCGTGGTGAGAGTCTGGCGGTCGAGGTAATTGATGGCTGTGGAGAGAACGAAGACGGCGAGCACCAACCAGCGGAAACGGGTGACCTCGGCCGTCCGGATCACTGGAACTCGATGGTGGCCACCTCACCCGCAGTGGCCAACTTGGAATTGGCCTTGGGGACATACTCGATGGTCACGCGCCGCGGCTTCTGCGCGCCGCACCCTAGCGACTGATCGCCGCCGCCGGCAAGGGCCACCTTGGCCGGGTCGGTGACGAGCAGCCTGGTGGTCTTGCGGTCGTCGCCCTCGACCACGAGGCGGGCCTGAGTGCCCAGGCAATCCACCTGCTTCAACGAACCGCTCAATTTCCCGGCGGGTTTGGGACCATCCCACCACGGCACGGCCTTTTGTTCCGGATTCTGTGCGCGGTCGCTGAACTTCTGCTCGAGGGCGCGCACCTCGGCGCGCGCCTCTGCCTTCAGCTTGTCCAACTCGCGCGCCTCCTCCGCGGCGGCGCGTTTGTGTTCGGCGTCTTCGTAATCGAGGCGCTGCTGCTCGACGGCCAGTCGCGCTTGCCGCATACGGTCGCGCTCGGCTGGGTCGGTGGCGGCCTGCGCGCCCTGGTCCCAAGCCTTGGCGGCCTCCGCGTAGTTATGGCTGGCCAAAGCTGTTTCGGCGAGCGACTGCCAGTAAGCGGCGTTGCGCGGATCGCGTTCGGCGGCGGCCTTCCAATGCGCCAGGCGTTTGGCCGGTTCAGTGTCGCGCGTGGCCATCAGGGCAAATGGCGCGTCCCACTTGGGATTGATTCCAGCGGCTCGCAGCAGGGCTTCGGTGGCCTTCGCATTGTCGGGTTCCAGCTTGGCGTATTCGACGTAGCACCGCGCGCTCGAACTGCCCGCCGCTATGGCCGCCGCGAAGTGTCGCCTGGCCTCTTCGGCGCGGCCCGGGTCGCGGAGAGCCAGTAGACCCAAACCTTCTTCGGATTCCGCAACCTTGACATGGTCGCGAATGAGCGATTCGTACTCCGCAGCGGACTGGGCGCCCGCCAGCAGGTCGGCCCGCACAAGGCGGGCATCGGCGTCGGATACGGGGCGCTCGGAAAAATCGCGTTCGCTCATAGCACGGCTGGAAAGCGAAGTCGTCTGAAAATTGCCGGCGGCCAGGTGCTGCTTGGCCAGCGCTTCGATCTCGGCCGCCGATTTGCCGAACGCATTGCGGTAAGCCGGATCCGCCTCCACGCCTTTCCGCAGGTTGTAGAGCAGCACTCGCAGTTTTCCATAGAACTCAGGATCGACCACTAGCAGATGGATGCGCGCCCAATCGAGATCGGGCGCGGAACCTGCCGGGCCTGGCGGCGCGCCGGCCGTGATGCGTATGCCGCTGACGTCGAGGGTAGAAAAGAATTCGATCAATCCATGTTCGAAGGCAGCGGGCAGGCGGGCCGTGTTGGAGTCGAGGAACAGGCGGGTCAGTTCGCGATAGAGCGCCGGGCTCGACGCGCTTTTTTCGTCGAGTACGATGGCATACGCGTCGCGGGCTTCGATCAGCGGGGTGGCGGCAATCCATCCCTTTGTGTTTTTCAAAACCAGGATACGCACCGGCTGGCGTGTCTGCAGATCCGGTTCGCCGAGGATCTGTCCCAGGGCATGACGGAACTCCTCGAACCGCACCAGGGCTTCCCGCGCGGGGCGGGTTGAGGCATCGGTCCACACTTCAAATGGCCCGGAGTTGAATTTCACCCAGTGGTCTTCCGCCGCCAACAGGCAGGGAAGAAGGCCGAACAAGAGCAGCCGCTGCATGGATTCATTATCCCGCGATGGGGGGCGGGAGACTACCCCGGCCTAAGCGAGTGATTTGCTAAGATGAAGAAACCCGTGGCGCTATCGTCTAACGGTTAGGACGGAGCCCTCTCAAGGCTTAAATACGGGTTCGATTCCCGTTAGCGCTACCAAATCCTTTAAAATCAATCACTTGAAAGATCGGCGTACAGAGGATATGTACAAACGGTACAATGGGTTACGAGGAAACAGCCTTGTTAACCCTCTATCGCCGCCACTCTGAAAGATGCCCCGTTCACAAGCTTAAGCTCACTCCGGCAGCCAAACGCAAGTACATGGATTGCGATTGTCCGCTGTGGATCTACGGGAATACCGAGACAACTCACGTTCCCCGTCAAAGCACCGGGACGAACATTATTGCCGTGGCAGAGGCGAAAAGGCAGACGCTTCTGAAGAACGGCCAAGACCAAAAGGTCCACGGTCCGCGCATCGACGATTGCATCGAGCGTTTCAGCGCATCCCGCAAAGAGGAACTTGGCGAAAAAACCGCCGCGGCCTATCTTTTCCAGCTCGATAGATTGCGTGCCTTCTGCGCAACGCGCGGCGTTCACTTTATGCGCGAACTGACTGTCGATCTCCTTGAAGACTTCAAAGTTGA
>Ga0207090_1119_pt1 | contig 18627 bp, 11 predicted proteins | sample Alteio_BWMinHeat_50_FD_153565 | JGI IMG/M metagenome (GOLD analysis project Ga0207090, IMG submission 153565) | Enriched cells from forest soil in Barre Woods Harvard Forest LTER site, Petersham, Massachusetts, United States -... | ecosystem: Environmental > Terrestrial > Soil > Temperate forest >...
CCTGTTCGAACCGTGACTGTCACGGTTGCCGGAACAACTCCGGCCAATGTCAGTTCTGCCGGATCCACGGGCGATACTAAGAGGGATACGCGGCTGCCGGACGGCAGGCCCGACCTTTCGGGCGTGTATAACTTTGCCGGCCTTCGCGGGGCGGCTCCTCCACCGTTGAAGCCCGGAGCCGAGAAATACAAAATCGTCCGCGGGCCGAACGAAGTGCGCGGCACGACGACGCTGGGCCCCGATTGCAAGCCGCTCGGCGTGCCCCAATCCTTCGTCACGCCTTATCCGTTTCAGATTGTCCAGACACCCAAACTCCTGGTGATGATCTTCGAATATCCGAACGCGATTCGACTGATTCCGACGGACGGCAGGCCCCATCCCGTTGATCCGGATCCGACCTGGATGGGGAAGGGGGTGGGCCATTGGGACGGAGACACCCTGGTCGTGGACTCGGTCGGTTTCAATGACAAGACGGAGGTCAATGGTTATATGCACACGGAGAGTCTTCATGTTGTCGAGCGCTACAAGCGGCTCGATAACGGCTCCCTGCAATACGACGTAACCGTAGAAGACCCCAATGTTTTCGCAAGTCCATGGGTGATGCCAACCCGAACTTTCGCGCTTCGTCCCGAACTGGAAGCGGTCGAGGAATTTGTCTGCGAAAGCAACGTGGACTACAACAAGTTGTTCAAAAAGGATTAGCCAATGACTCGAGAGGATTCCTCGCACATCGGACAAACGGTGTTGCGTCTTCGAGAAATAATACTGAAAGGAAACTTTCAGGCCGGTGAACGAATTTCTGAGCTTCCGCTGGTTGCGGCATTAGGCGTTTCCCGCACACCAATACGCCTCGCCCTTGAGCGGCTGGCGCATGAAGGCCTGCTCGAACCCTACCCAACGGGTGGATTCATTGTTCGAGGATTCACTCTGAACGACGTGTGGGACTCGATAGAAATCCGGGGAACACTCGAGGGAATGGCCGCCCGCCTGGCTGCCGAGCGGCTCACGAGCGCTGCGGACCTCGATGTTCTTCGAAGCAATCAAGACGAAATGGACGGGATCGATCAGGCGTCGGCCGATTTATTTCCTCTCTATCTTGAGTTGAACGATGCGTTTCACGCCGAGATTGTGCGTCTCGCGAAAAGCCCGATGTTGCGGACGGCGCTGGACCGATTGTTCTGCCTCCCCTTTGCGGGACCCAGTGCTCTCGTTCCTTCTCCTCTAAAGTTGCCGGACGCATCGGAGAGGTTCAGGATTGGCAGCGAGCATCACCACCTGCTCATTGATGCTATCGCCCGTGGGCACGCATCGTTCGCGGAGAGTCTGGCCCGCGAGCACTCGAGGTTGACGCGGCGGCACCTGGAGCTGGCGGTTGACGACAAGGATTTCCTGGCCAGCGTTCCGGGTGGGACCCTGATCACGGTCGATTCGGATCTTTCGAGGAATTCAGAATGATCCCTGATCCAGCCGCGGAGCGGCGACAGAGTGAGGCCATGGCTGAAGGCCGTGGTTGAGAATTTTGAAAGGTTTCTCACACAGTTCCACCTTACACGATAAGCGACGATTGTGTCGCGAAGGGTTCCTTCACGATATTATGGGGGGGCTGGCCCGTCCTCCCCAACTGGGCTATGTCGTTTCTCTTTGGCGGGTTGAGTGCCCGTGAGCGGCGTCGATCGATGCCGGACGGGTTTGAGGCAGCAAATCGGTAGTAATCTTTCAAATGACTTTGAGTGAGCCGGGCAAAACAGTCACGTCAGTCAGCGCCTTGTATCGCCTTGTTGTCACATGACTCCGCAAGGTTTGGGACAACCTATAAGTGATGCCACATAGGACGGATCTTGGGGATCGGTTGAATCGCAACGTCAGTCGGGCAATCTGGTTGTTTGTCCTCGTCGTCGTGCCGGTAGCGACGCTCGGCAGGGGTGTCCCGCAGCTTTCTGCAGTTCACCAACCTTCCTTACCTTCGGGCACGGTGACACTCTCCGGCGCAGTCTTAGATGAAGCCGGTTCGCCAGTCGGCGCAGCCCATGTCACGTTGAAGGCAGAAGGCTTTCAGCCCGTGGTACGAGTTACTGACGACGAGGGGCACTTTGCCTTCACGGACTTGCCGGAGAAATTGTTCGAGCTTCGCGCCACGTCTTCAGACTGGATCGAGACCATCTACGGACAGACGCGCCCGGGATTACCAGGCACTCCAATCCGACTCGCAGCAGGTCAACACGTCAACGTGGTCCTGCGGATGTTCCGCGGGGCAGTAATTACGGGAATGGTTGACGACGGTGGGCGACCGGTGGCCGGAATTAGGGTTATGGCTAGCCGGCTCGAGCCTCTTAGTGACGACGAGGAGGTCCAACTCGTTACACAATCTACGGAAACTGACGAGCAAGGATTGTACCGCCTCGCGGACTTGCCGCCGGGCCCCTACATCGTCTTCGGATATCCCGCCCACAGCGCCGGGGAAGTCACCCGGAAGAACGAGTTGGGACAGGATGAAGTCGTGATGGTCTCCGGGCTGTACTATCCGAACGCGACTGGACCGGACACAGCAGAGCGATTGGCACTCGACACTGGTGAGGAACGACCTGGCATCAACCTGCATATGCGCTGGGTACCGGTCACCCGCATCAAGGGGGTCGTACGCTTCGCTGATGGACAGCCCGGTTCTGGTGCCTCGATACAACTTGAATCTGAAAGCAGCGTGGATTCGGTGTCGGGGGCAGGTCAGACCATTGCCGACGCAACCGGGCGCTTCGAGCTCAAAGGCGTCGTTGCCGGCTCTTATAAGATTGTCGCGCACTCCAACCCCTCCGCGCCGGATCGAGGCGGGCCGCAGTGGGCTCACGCCACGATGTCCTCCGATGGAAGAACATCAGCAGAGGTTACGCTGATGCTTGAACCAGGGGCTACCGTCAGCGGTGTCATGGGATTCGAGGGTCGTTCCACTCCACTTCCTTCGCCAGACAACTTGAAACTCTGGCTCGGGAGTCTTTCTGGAAGCTTGATGTATGACGTCCCGAGTGCATTCAGGATTGACGAATCTCGTCGGTTCACGTTCAGTGGAGTTCCACCCGGCCACTTCAAAATCAACGTCCAACCGGAGACTGCGCCCGGTTGGACGATCAAGTCCGAACTAGTGAACGGGCGTGACGCCTTGGACTTTCCATTCGACATCCGGGATCGCGAGAACATCGGCAACGTCGTGATCACGTTCACGGATCAGCACAGCGAGCTTTCTGGTGCAGTCCTCGCTGCGTCCGGCCGGCCGACTTCGGACATCACGGTGGTGGTGTTTGCCGCCGATGACAGGTACTGGACGCCGAGATCGAGACGGATTGAGACGGTTCGACCGGATATCAACGGAAGATTCAGCTTCAGTGGATTGCCAGCGGGCGAGTATGTGGTCGCTGTGGCCGAGCCGGATCTATTCGGTAGGCCGGTGTCGTCGATGTTGCGAATTCTGCAGTCGGGCTCCATCGTCACTACGGTCCGAGACAGGGAGAAAAAGATGTTGGATCTCCAGGTTCGTTAGTAGTAAGAGTCACTCGCTTTTGATTTTTCACTCTGCAAATTTTCTCGATCGGCCGCCCACATGCTGCTTGACACTTCACCAACGAAAGGCATAGTTTTGCGGCAAATTGCATGCAAAACATTGGTCTTCTTGGGGGAAATCCGATGCGAATACGCTATGTAGCTTTAGGACTGGTGGTGGCTCTCGCGTTGTCCATGCCGGCATTCGCTCAGTCCACATACGCGACGGTTAGCGGCACGGTATCAGACTCCAGCGGCGCCGTGCTGCCCGGCGTATCCCTGACCGCGGCAAACAGCGCCACTGGAGTTGTGGTGACGGTGATCAGCAATGAATCCGGCGCCTATAACCTGGCCAGCCTTTTGCCGGGGGCGTACACGGTATCCGCGGAATTGCCGGGTTTTCAAAAAGCGACCTATACCAACGTAACGCTCGGAAACGCGCAACAGGTGCGATTGAATTTCACGCTGCAGGTGGCGACGGGGGCGCAGTCGGTCGAAGTCACGGTTGCCGCGGACACGCTGCTGGCGACTTCGAGCTCCTCCGTTGGCGAAGTGCTCTCGCAACAAAAGGTGTCGGACCTGCCGATCGTCGCCAATAATCTGCTGAGTTTCTACACGCTGATGCCGGGCGTTCGCATGAACGACGATGGCATAAGTGGAACCTTTGCGGGGCTGACCGCCGACAAGGTCAATATACAGCGCGATGGCGTTGACGCCAGTGGCTCGGCACGTTACTCGCAGGCCGGCGCGCAAACCGCCACGGTCATCAATCCGGACCTGGTGGGCGAAATGCGTATCATCACCGCGCCGGTCGATGCCGAACTGGGACGCGGCAACGGACAGATCCAGTTTCTGACTCGATCGGGGACCAATCAGTTTCGCGGCGCCGGCGTATGGTCTGGCCGAAACACCGCGCTGGATGCCAATACCTGGGCGAATAACATGCAAGTTGATCCGAAAACCGGCGCCTGGAAGCCCACGCCTCCGAGTTGGGCCAACAACCACGAATTGACGGGAAGTATCGGCGGGCCCATCGTCAAAAATAAGACATTCTTCTTCACGTTATTCGACGATCAGATTGTCGCGGCGCGCACAGCGCAAAACCCGATCGTGTTGACGCCCTGCGCGCGGAACGGCATTTTCCGTTATTTCGACGGCTGGAACAACGGAAACGCCATTGCTCCGACTCAGGCCGCCGGCGGTACTCCGACGATCGCGGTGGTGAATGGCACCGGCGCTCCGGTGACGCCGGCGACAAACCCGAATGGCACGCCTTTCACAGGCGCGCTTCGCTATGCGAGCGTATACGGGAAATTGTTGAACACGCCAACCCAGCCCGACTGCTCGGATGCCGTCGTTCAAGCCGGCTCGAATTGGGACCCATTCCGCAAGGCGATCGATCCCACCGGATACGTCACGAAGTTGATGGGAACCATGCCGATGCCGAACAATTACATCGTCGGCGACGGCCTGAATACAGCGGGGTATAACTGGCTACGCAATGAGAACCATGGGACTGAGAGCGTTTTCGGGACGCCTTCGGTGAGCCTGCAATCCGGAGGCCTTGCGCGCAAGCAGATCAATACGAAAATCGATCACAATTTCAACTCGAGAAACAAGCTGGCGGCGTCCTACACGTACGAAGACTCCGCCGGCAACTTTAACTATGCGACCTGGCCGAACGGCTTTCAAGCCTCTGTTTTCAAGCACCCTCAGACACTGTCGTTCAATTTCATTTCGACGCTGTCGCCGTCGCTGGTGAATGAAGCTCGGATTGGAATGCGGCGCATCGGTGAGAATTCGTATGACGCGCTGAACGATCCCAATCTGGGCGCGGCTGCGCGTGCCTTCGCTCCCAACTACAACGGTTATCCCGTGATGCCGGTTTTGGGAGCGGGCGCTGCGAGCTTCGCAAGCAACCAGATCCTCGGTGGAGGCAGCACGGGCTCTTTTCTGGATAAGACCGTTTTGTGGACCTACGGCGATTCGCTCAGTTGGACGAAAGGCAAACACGCATTCAAGCTTGGCGGTGAAATCCGCAGAGGAGATTCCCTGGGACACGACGCGGGTGTTGGCATAACGACCATACCGCGCGCCAATGGCGGAGACGCCCCAAGCGCTCCCATCTCGACGGCCGCGATCAGCTCGGCCAATATGCCGGGACTCGCGGGAAACAGCGCCGCAGGTAACAACGCAACCATGCGCAACCTCCTGGATTTCCTCGCTGGGTCGCTGGCCAGCGTCACGCAGGTCAAGTTCATGCAAGACCCTGCCAAATTGAGCGCATTTGAAGACTACAAAACGTACCCGTGGCGCGTGCGCGATTTCCGTGAGAATGAGGCGAGTTTGTACCTCAAAGATGACTGGAAGATCAAAAAGAACCTGACTCTGAACCTCGGCCTCCGCTGGGACTATTTTGGCGTGCCTTATGAAGCCAGTGGTTTGATGCCGGCGGCTGTCGGAGGGCCCGCGGCCATGTGGGGCGTCTCCGGATCGAGCTTCTCCGATTGGATGAAACCGGGAATTCGCGGCTCCAACACGGTCGTCGCCTATTTCGGCAAGAACTCCCCGAATCCTGGCACGGGGTGGTACGAGGACGACTACCACAATTTTGGCCCTGCGGTTGGTTTTGCCTGGCAGGTTCCGTGGTTCGGCGAGGGAAAGACGACTATCCGTGGCGGCTATCAGATCACCTATCAAATTGGCCAGGCGCCCAACAATATATTCCAGGAAGTTAACGTTCCCGGCAGCTCCAACAACATCACGTATACGGGAGACAGCGTCAATACATATCTGGATCTGACGAAGCTGCCATCGATAATTCCAGCACCCTCCGCGCTGCTACCGATGCAACCCATTCCGACCACGGATCGAACGCAAGGGGTCTATAACCCCCAAAAGGGAACGGTAAGTCCGTATACTCAGAACCTGACGTTGTCGCTGACCCGCAGTCTCCGTTCGAATCTAACGATGGATGTGCGCTACGTTGGCACGCTTGCGAGAAAACAATGGAATCCGCAATTCAATATCAACATCCCCGACTTCCTGTACAACGGATTGCAGCAAGCTTTTGACGCGGCGCGGTCCGGAGGCGAGTCACCATTGTTGAACCAGATTTTCAACGGAATCAATCTGGGGGCAGGAACGGTGGGACAGAACGGCTTCACGGGGGCCGCCGCAATTCGCGCTGACAGCAGATTCAACTCGAACCTCGCGAATGGAAGTTACTCCGCGCTCGCGGCGACATTGAATACCTTGATCTACACGACGGCTTTGAATCCCACGCTGCCAGTCCTTCCGGGCAATGGGACGGTGCTGAGAGTCAACGGATTTCCCGAAAACTTTATCGTTGCCAATCCGCAGTTCGCCGCGGTGAACCTCATTAGCAACGACTACGCCACCAACTACCACTCGCTTGAAGCGCAAATCACGATGCGGCCGGCGCATGGTCTCGGCTTTCAGTCGACATACACCTTCAGCAAGAACCTGGGGGCCGGCGTTTGGGCCGCGAGTGGGAGCACACTGGGACCCACCTACACGAACCCGGTGAACCGTCATGCCGACTACTCCGTGCAACCGGATACTCGCGTTCATGACTTCCGGACCAACGGCACGCTCGCGCTGCCCATCGGGCCGAACAAACTGTTCTTGAGTCAGACATCGGGAACTCTGGCGCGAATCGTTGAAAACTGGCAGACGGGCTTCATCGTGAACCTCAACAGCGGCGCGCCAACAACCATCACCGCCAGTACTTCGTTGTACGGCAATGCGAGGCCGGACATCGTTGGACCGTTCCCGGTAAAGGGAGGGAAAACCACATTTACCGGGACCGCCGCGGCAACCGGAAGCTATTACACGCCGGGCAGTTTTACGACAGTCAAAGATCCGCAGTGCTCTGCAATCGCCGCGAATTTACAATCGCTGTGTACGCTCAATGCTATCGCGGACGCCCACTCCGGCCAGGTCCTGCTTCAGAACCCGCAGCCGGGAGCGGTGCCGAGCCTGGGGCTTGGCTCGATCATCGGGCCGGGACGCTGGCGCTTTGACGCAAACATCAGCAAAGCGATCCGGCTCACGGAGTCTAAGAACCTGCAGTTTCGCCTCGATGCTTCGGATGTCTTCAACCATCCGGAGCCGAATGCGCCAAGTTTGAATATTACCGGAACCAACGCCAGCAATTTTGGGCTTATCCTTGGGAAGAGCACCCTGCACCGGATGTTGCAGGCGCAACTTCGATTTACGTTTTAAACCCGCCATGCCCGTCGTTGAAGCTGTAGCGGCGGGCCGAACCGGGTTTCCCCAGTGGCCCCAATTTCATTGATCCGTAATGTTCATTGATTTATGATCCGGTTGCCACTCCAATTTCTAGAAAGAGGGGATACCGATGATCGTGGTTAACCACCGCCGATTTTGCTGTTTTGCCATTCTCGCGGCAGGCATTTTAGCCGGCGCGAACGCGCTGCTGGCTCATCATTCCTTTTCCATGTTTGATACGACGAAGTCGACGACGCTGACGGGCACTGTCTCCAAGTTTGAATGGACCAATCCGCACGCGTACATTGAGATCGACGTCCCGGAAGGCAACGGTGTCAAGCACTGGAGCGTCGAGTTAGGCAGCCCGAGTATTCTGATGAAAAGCGGATGGACATTCAAGGCTTTGAAACACGGGGACAAGATCACCGTTCAAATCAGTCCACTGAGAACCGGGGAGACCGGCGGGTTGCTGGTCCAGGCAACGTTGCAGGACGGACGCGTCCTCGGAAATGGCCCCGGCAGGGGCCCAGCCACGGCCCCAGAGGCGTCGCAAAGTAAATGAACGCCTCATCTGGATGAAAGGGGTCGTGGACCTCGAGGTGGGCGACAAATGATAAGAGAGTTTTGAGTAAATCCCGCACATGCCTAAGAGGAGGACACCGTGATTAAGTCATGGACCGGTGGACGCGTCACAGCATTACTTGTGGCATTCATCTTTATCGCCGTATCCGATTTACAGGCGCAATTTCAGCCGCCGGGAGCACTCGGTGCGCTAGCGCCCGCGAATTTGGCAAAGCCTCGCCCGAAGGCGCCATTCGACCTGACCGGAACATGGTTGCACGGCGGCGGCGCCAATAACGCCTTCGCCTTCGCTCCTCCGGCAGGATTCAAACTGACTCCCCAAGCACAAGTGATTTACGATGAAGCGCGAAAAGCTCGGGCGGAAGGAAAGGTGTATCACGACGATATCGGGCAGTGCTGGCCGTCGGGTTTGCCGATCTTGATGACCCGCGTGTGGCCGATCGCGATGATCCAGCTTCCGACGGCCATCTACATGATCCAGGAATTGATGAACACCATGCGGGTCATCTATCTGGATGGCCGCCCTCATACGGATCCGGATGTAGCGGTGCCCAGCTTCAATGGCGAATCGATTGGCCACTGGGAGAATGATACGCTGGTGGTCGATACCAAGTATTTCGTAGCCGACCATCACTGGATTGACTCCGGAATTCCCGGGAGCGACGCCCTGCACATCGTCGAACGGATTCGCATGCCGAGCCCGGGAACAACGTTGGAGATCGAATACACGATGAGCGATCCGAAGAGCTGGGAAGGCGAGTGGAAGATGACAAAGCGGTGGCAACGGGTAGACGCACGGGATATTGCCGAAGTCGAATGCTTGCCCGATCTCAACGATCACATGCCGACTACGCACTCACAGTCGAACGTCCGCTAGTGTCCGGATTGAGAACAGGAGATAAAAGATGAAGGCTTTTTCATTAATTATAGGCTTATTGGTGATAGTGCTTTGTATTGCGAGTAGTTCCGCCTATGCGCACCATTCCGCGGCTGGTATCGATCGCACGAAAAGCGTTACGGTTGAAGGTACCGTTAAGCAATTCAAGTGGGCCAACCCTCACTCCTGGCTCGAGGTCGAAGTGACGAACAGCAAAGGCGGCACCGACGTCTGGAACTTTGAAATGAATCCGCCTGCGTTCCTGGTTCGCAACGGCTGGAAGTCCACGTCGGTAAAGGCCGGTGACAAGGTCAAGATCGTCGGTCGGCCCTTCATGAACGGCGATCCCGGTGGAATCTTCGTCTCAGCTACATTGGCGGACGGACAAGTGCTAGGTGCCGGGCAGCAGCCGCCTGCGGCGCCCGCTGCACAAACACCAGCCACACAATAAACTCTTTTGAAGAAAGGGCATGGGCGATTTGTTTCGAGAAATCGTCCATGCCCTTTTCCGCGGTATCGCGCATGTCACGACATCAGCGGTCGAATAACCGGGCTTATTCCTGTGCCAATGCGAACGTCCAGACGGAGCCGCCGGACGGCACTTTCCCCGCGGCGTAGCGCGTCGACCAAATGCCCCCGGTTCCGGACAAGATGGTCACAAATTGCCTGCCTTTGTGGGTGTACGTGATGGCCGTCGCATTGACGCTCGAGCTGGTCTTGAACTGCCAAAGCGTTTGACCGGTGTCCTGATCGAGCGCAACGAACTCTCCCGTCAATTTCCCGGTGAAGATTAACCCGCCGCCGGTCGCCAGCATGCCCGCGGAACTTGGCATGTCCGTCAATGGCACTTCCCACTTCTTCTCGCCCGTCAGTGGATTGATCGCCAGGAAGTGACCCAACGCTTCGCCGGGTTGTAGTGGTGTAGTCTTACCGCCAGTGACGCCGGTTTGCATCTTTCCAAAAACCCGCGGCGCCGGCGGCGCGAGTCTCTCGGCTCGCGATAAGTTCCACGTGCTCGCATAGATGAGGCCGGTGGTGGGACTGAACGCGGCCGGCACCGCATTCGTGCCGCGCTGAGGCCAGATTTCGACCTCTTCGCCGGCGGCAAAACGCTTGTAGACATCCGACAACACGGGCCGGCCCGTGGCCAGGTCGATGTGCGTGGCCCAATTGACTTTCACATACGGATGCGCGGCGATCAGTTTGCAGTTCGTGCGGTCCAGGACATATAAAAAGCCGTTCTTATCGGTCTGAATCATCACTTTCCGAAGCTGACCGTTGATCTGGATGTCCGCAAGAACCTGCTCGTCAACCGCGTCTATGTCATATACGTCGTTCGGCGTGTATTGGTAGTAACAAACTATCTCGCCGGTCTTCGGCCGGAGCGCGAGCACGCTGTTCGTGAAGAGACTGTCCAGACCTTCCCTCGGTCTGGGATCGTAGGGCTCCGCATTGCCTGTTCCCCAATAGACGAGGTCCAGTTGCGGATCGTAAGAACCGGAGCGCCATGTTGGCCCTCCTCCGTACATCCAGGCGTCGGTATCTTTGGGCCATGTCTCGGAGCCGGGCTCGCCGGGCGCCGGGACCGTGTACCGGCGCCACAATTTTTTCCCGGTGTCCGGATCCCAGCCATCCAGGAACCCGCGCGAATTGAACTCGCCGCCGGACACGCCAGAAATCAGCACACCGTTGGCGATAATCGGCGCGCTGTTCGCGTAAAAACCCTCTTTCATGTCGGCGAATTTCTGGTTCCAAAGCGATTTGCCGGTTTTCATGTCCAACGCCGCCACATGGTTGTCGAGCGTGACGCGAAAGAGTTTGCCGTTGTAGATCGCTGGCGCGCCGCGGGTGACTTTGACGGAACCCTGCAATTGACCCGATTCGAGTTCCACCGGCGTGCGCCAGATCTGCTGGCCGGTTTCAACGTCGAAGGCGAAGGTCCACTTGACGTTCATCACGTACATGACGCCGTTATAAATGACCGGCGCGCTGAGCTCGCCCAGGTCATTCATGAGGCTAGAGCTCCAGATGGGCACGAGCCGCTTCACATTGGATCTATCGATTTGCTTGAGCGGGCTGTAGCTCTTCCGGTCGTAGCCCATGCTGAGGGTCGTGACGTTCTCGGTGTTCCTCCCATCATTGATCAGTTCTTCCGCGGTTTGCGCCAATACCGGCACTGCACATAAAATAAATAGCGTCGCGCTCAGCCAAATGTTCTTCATGATCGGTCTCCTCGCAGGCTGCCCTTTCGGGCAGCCTGTTGTTCGGTTCAAAAAGCTACCTTCAGCGCGAGTTGAACAAACCGCGGATTGACAGATGTCGACGTAATCTGTCCGAAAGTAGCGGAGTTGAAAGTGGTCGCCGGGTTGCTAAACTGAGCGTGATTGAACAGGTTGAAGAACTCGGCGCGAAATTCCGCGCGTCGGTTTCTCTCCGAACCGAGGGTAATTTCTTTCTTAAACGACATATCCGTATTGACTTGGCCGGGACCTGTGACAATGCCTGAACCCGTGTTTCCGAAGGCGGTTGCTTTGCCGTCGTCACCGATTACTCGCGGCGCCGTGATGCAGGCCGGATTGAAGAATTGATTTAATCTGCTCTTAACTGGGCCTGATGAGAGCAGGTTGGCGTAAGTGCAGCTGGGAGCCAGTGAGGCGCGGTCGGCGGTAGTTCCATAGACGTTGCTGGAACTGGTGTAAAGAATACTCATCGGTGTGCCGGTTTGAAGTGTCGTGACGCCCGACACGGACCACCGGCTGAACAGTCTTCCAGCAAAGCCGTGGTCCTTTGCGACATCGGGGAATTGGTAGACGTAACTGAACACGAACCGCTGTGCATGGTTCGTTTCGGCCGGTCCCCAATTCGCCTTCTGATCCCAGACATCTCCAACACCAGTGGTGTTCTGAGCGTTAACCTGCGAGCTTGTTCCCAGGGTGTCCAGTGTTTTCGACCATGTATAGCCGGCGCCAAACTGAAGACCGTGGGACATGCGTTTGGTCAGGCTCGCCTGCAAACTGTGGTACCAACTCTTCCCGTCAGACGTAACCCATCGATTTCCAGTTTGAACGGCGGCCATGCCCAGGTATGGAACCCGCTGGAGCACGTTGGCCACGGTGTTGGTTGTAATACCGTTGATAGGAGAGGAAGGACTTGCCAGCATTGCGTGATTGAAGGTCACCGTATGCGTGCGGTCGAAACCTCTCGCGCCGACGTAACCGACCTCCAGCAAGAGGTCGCGCGCCACTTCGCTCTGTAAGTTGAGGCTGGCCTTGTGGGTATGGGGTACCGTGTAATTCGGGTCCAGTCCAAAGACGTTTACTTGGGAAGTTTTCGTGAACGGAGCCTGCCCCCAGTTAATGTGATTCTGGTCGTAGGTGAAGGTAGGGGGGACGGCCGGATACGGGTTCGCCCAGGTGGCAGCGGCGTTTGCAACCCCGCTTAGTGACGTTTCCCCACCAAATTGCAGAGCCCCCATGTTGCCTTGCGCGGGATTTGTCTGGTTTGAGAAATATAGCCCATAACCGCCTCGAAGCAGGAACCGGTTTGTATTGGGCAACATCTTCCAGGCGAAACCGAAGCGTGGCGAAAACAGGTTAAGCACCTCCTTATTCGTTCCCACGGTGTTGTTCCCTTGAGTCGCATCCTGGGGGAATGCTGGCCGGAAGTTCGTCGGGATCACGTACCCGGCAAAAGTGCCGGAAGCGGGCGGATTCGGATTGGCACGAGTGGGGTCGAAGTTCACGTTCGTCCCGTATTCGTCTGTTGGCATTCCAACGCCCGACCATCGGAGGCCGAGATTCATCGTTAGCCTCGGACTGAATTTCCAGTCGTCCTGAATGTAGGCATCTCTGTCCCACATCGACATGCTTTTGATTCGGATACCGGGTGCCGCAGTAGACACACTGATATTACTGAATTGGGAGCCGTTCTGGGCAGCACTCAGGCCCAAAAGAAAATCTGGAAAACTGAGAAAGGTGAGTCCTTCTCCGTTTAGGCCACTTGAAGCGCCATCCGAATGTATTTCGATATGAACGCGGTTGACGAGGAAACCCGTACGAAGGGTGTGGTTTCCATACACAAACGATAGGTTGTCCTGAATACCCGTTGTTCTTTCCGGAAACCTGACATTTGAGCTTGCGGCTATTGAGTAACTCCCGGTGATTGAAAACACCGGCCGCTTGTCCATCGTCGGAGGAAATGGAGTAGCGATTCCGAACTGGGAATACGTAAAATCCGCAGCCCTTGACCCGAACGTTCCATTATTGAACAGGGATGCTTTGGCTTCATTAAAGATATGCGGATTGATAATGTAGGTGTGGGTCAGTGACGATACTTCGAACTTGACAAAGGTATTTCCTGGAGCCGTGCCAGGCGCGATGTTGCCTGCCGCAAGTGGTGCCGTTGTATTGCTCCTCGCATTGAAATGACGTATGGCAAACTTGCTTTTGGCGGTCTGCAAGTAGTCCAGGTTAACCATGTATTGATTTTCACCAAACACACAGGCTTGACTGTAATTAGAAAGCCCCTGGCTGGCGAATGGCCGGGTGCGGTCGATGATCTGCGGAGTCGGAAACACGTATTCGCCATCGGGCGCCTTCGTGTTCAGCAAAGCTATCGCGACCGGATTAATATTGGAACCGTCTGGTTTGATGGCCACGCCGCCGTTTTGGCCGCTCTGGCCAGCGAACAATGCACCGAGTGCGGCCGCCGACCGATCGCTGGTCAGCGGCGGCGAGTTGAATGATCGATTGCAGTTGGCGCCGAGTCCATAAGCCTGCTGTGTGCGCTGGTAGGCGCCGAAGACAAGCAACTTCTCGCGCTTGACAGGACCTCCGACGGTCCCTCCAAATTGATTTTGCCGGATCTCCGGCCTTTTTTGTCCGGTTTCATTAAAGAAAAAATCGTTCGCGTTCAAGTCCTCGTTGCGGAAGAATTCAAAGAGCGAGCCGTGAAATTCATTCGTTCCGCTTTTGGTGACGATATTGATGTTACCGCCGGCATTCCGGCCATAAGAAGCATCGGCCTGGCCCGTCTGAACCTTGAATTCCGCGATCATATCTGGATTGGGAATTGCCGTACCCGCAGTTGCGGTCGAATTTGAGTCATTGGTGTCCGCCCCGTCGATATTGAAGTTGTTATCCAAGGTTGTGGAACCATTGACACTGATCCCCGTACCACCCGCTCCGCGTCCCAGCGCTGCGGCATTATTCACTGCGGCCACAACCCCGGTCGAGAGACCGAGAATCTGAGTGAAATTCCGAGTTGCCAGCGGGAGGCTCGATACAACGACTTCGTTGACGACACCTCCCAGGGCACTGCTTTCTTGCTGCACCATCGTTGGGGCGGCTTCCACGTTAATCGAATCCGACAAGTTGCCGATCTCAAGCTGGAGGTCGAGGTGCGCCGTTTCCGTGACGGTAATCCGAACTGCAGCACGAACAGCCGTTTTGAATCCCGATAGCGCTGCTTCCAGGCGATAGGAACCCGGAGCTAGTAAAGGAAACTCATAGATCCCTCTTTCATTGGTAATCACGGAGCGCGCCTCGCCCGTGCTTTCATTGGTTAACTTCATTTCCACTCCGGGCACCACCGCATGCGATGAATCTGCGGTCGTGCCGGTTAGCGCGCCTGTCGAGGCCGTTTGAGAAAAGCCAAACGGAACAATGCTGATGGCCATGATTACCGCCGCAACGGCAAAAACTAGTCTTCCCTTACAGTTGCTCATAAATTCCCCCCTTACTTTTGATTCGCGCCGACACTGCTCCGGGATTACGGCTCCCAGCCTATCCTCTTCTTCTCTTCCGCGATGACGGTGCTATGACCGATTGCGCCGCCAGCCAAGACGTATCGATCATTGCTCCCATCGCCAAAGCCCACGTCCATTGCGGCTGACGGCCTCTGACAATGTTCGCGTCGATGGTCTCGCGCCGGCTCCGAGGACCACAAAACGATCTCCAGAACTGACGCTACCGGCATGTTGAGTTGAATCTTGGGATCATCTATCCGGACATGGCCGATTTCGCGCTCTTTGAGTGTTTCGATGTTCACCGCGCGAAACGCATTATTAGTGGCGCTGCGAGCCCCTCTCCCCGCTCGCGCTCGCCTGAACTCTTTGGAATGCGGCTGAAGCATACGGGCCCATTGCCGTGGTTCCTTTCAGAAACTCACGTCTTATTGATGGCATACTCGCGCTCCTAACTTGTGCGGTGCTTGTGGCGTGAACGTGTCACACATGTCGTTCGATTGTCAACATCTTTTGGGAGAGATTTTGAGGGAAGTCGAGCACCCGGAACCCACGGTGTTGGAGGGACCGGACGTCGAGGGACGTGGTGGAGAAACGTTTCGTCCGTGGAGTTGACTCTGACATTTCAGGCGGTCTATGATGCATGCAGTTTCTCATGAAATGAAAGGATTTCCCATTATCGTAGCTCGGCCCGCGAGAGCTTGTTGCTTTGTGATAGCTGCAGCGGCCTTGGATATTGCCCCACGGGCCGGGGCCAGTTAATCTATCGGTAATGGTCCCATTAAAGGACCCGCTCAAACTACTGCAGGGACCCCAAATCAATGATCAAATATCGAGACACTCTGTTACGCATCGTCGTAGCTGCGCTTTGGTCAACCGTATTCTTGTCCGGCGGAGCCTGGGCGCAATCCAAACCCAACGCCCTTGATCTTAACGGCACCTGGGAACCGTACCGTGGCGGCCGTGGTGCCGATCCAAAACTGACGCCGCCCGCAGCCACTCCGTTGGTACTCAAACCGGAGTACGTCAAAGACTATCAGGCAAAACGCGCTGCTGATGCTGCGGCGACCAGCCGTGGCGAGCAGTTGGCCACAGGTGCGATAGCCTGCATGCCGTATGGCTTACCCGCCATGATGGCGGTCGCTTCATATCCGGTAGAGATCATCCAGACTCCGAAGCAAATAACGATGGTCCAGGAAGCCTACAGCGAACTGCGCCGTATCTATATGGACAAGCCGCAGCTTCCGATCGACGAAGTACCTCCTACTTTCCACGGCCGCTCCGTCGGCCGCTGGGAAGGAGACACGCTGGTGATCAACACGGTCGGGGTTAAGGAGTCCGTGCAATATCAACGGATACCCCACAGCGACCAAATGCGCATCACCGAGCGGGTGCGGTTTGTAGCGCCCGAGATCCTGCACGATCAAATCACAATCGAAGACCCTGTTACGCTCGAAAAGCCCTATACGTATACGCTCGGTTATCGACGCATGTCGGACTACGAGATGGTTGAATTCGTCTGCGCCGAAAATAATCGGGAGTACGTAGATGAACAAGGTGTCGTGCGGTTGAGAGTGCGCGAGAAATAGTCATCGGTGCGAATTGTCGAACCGGTATGGTGGCGGCCGCTGTCTCGGATTCAACGAGAACTAGAAATCTCTCCCCCCAAAGTGCCGTAGGAAAGTGTTTGACAATCGAACAATATGTGTTACAGGTTCAGCCCACAGTGACCCGACAATAAGGAGCGCAAGTATGCCGTTAACAAGACGTGAGTTTCTCGAAGGAACAACAGCGATGGGCGCGTTTGGTGCAACCGCATTCCAAGGAGGGCAAGAAGGGCAAGAAGGCCAGCGAGGACAACGAGGACAACGAGGGCAAGCGGGCCCGAAGGCAGAGAATCAACGAACCGGGAAAAAGGGACAAGTATACCCGGACGCGCGCCAGAAACACACTGACTCCAAAAGCGGCCATGCGGTTTGGCAATTGACCAACCTGATGCCCGCTCACAGCGCTCATATGTTTTATCCAACGAACCGAAGCACCACGCCAGACGGCCGTTGGCAGATTTACGGCTCAGACCGGGGTGGATCAAAGGGCTACGTTGATCTCTTTAAGATGGATCTGCGCACGGGTGAAAGCGTTCAAATGACGGAAAGTGGCGATGTGGATCCAACCACGCCGGATATTGCTTATAGTGGGAAGGAAGTCTTTTTCTTTAACACTAGCAATACGTTTCGGGCGATAAACGTCGAAACGCTGAAAGAGCGCGAAATCGCCCATCTCCATGTAAGTGATGATCCCAGCATCCACTTCGGCATGCCCGTTAGCGTCAGTCCCGACGACCGTTTTGTTGTACTCGGAGTCCAACGCGAACGTAGCAGAAAATACGCTGGGGACGGTCATTTTGCGCCATGGCTGATCAAGTCTTCTCTTGTCGTTCTCAGTACGGAAGATGGCCACGAGCGGGCAATATTTGACGGACTCATACCGCTGGATCATGTGAAGTGGAATCCGAAGGACCCGAACCTGATTTTTTATGTGAATAAGGGGCCCGGCTCCAGCGTACAGCGCCCCTGGCTGATCCACGCGGACGCAACAGGGAATAGGCCGATCTTCCCGTGTATCAACGGCGAACAAACCATCCATGAGATCTTTAGCGATAACGGCAAGACCCTCTACGCAAACATTGTCGGAGGCCGTCAACCGCAAGGGATGTGGGCTACCAATGTCGATGGCAGCAATGAGCGATGCGTTTTGGCTGGAAGCGCAATCGGTCATAGCACCATCAACCCGGAGGAGGACCGGTTCGTCACAGACGACCGCCTGGGCGACGGTAGCTCGTTGTGGATGGCGAAGAAAGGCTCTACAGAGGCCAAGCTGCTCTGCCAGATGCAAGTCAGTTGGACAGAGACCCGACCCGATGGAACGGTTCACACGACGGGCTTCCATCCCGATGGGCGTTTCCTGGCGAACGGACAAGGTGTCACTTTCATCAGTGGCGGGGATCTGTTTCTCGTCGAGGTTTAACTGTAAACGATATCAAGAAGTCCCCGCGATCCGCGGGACGAGGAGAATAGGATGATGTGGAAAGCTGTTGCGAGCAAAATAATGAAAGGTAGTTGGGTAGGAGCGCTACTCGTGCTCACGCTGGCAGGTAGCGCCGCGTATATAGCCGCTCAACAGAGCGCCCCGGCGGGGAAGGCGGCTGCGCCCTCATCGAAAGCGGAAACTCAAAAGAAAGCGCCCAACACAGGGAGAGCGGACCATCTGAACCCAACTCAAGCGGCGCCGGAGCTCTGGTGGCCTCTGCCGGCTTCGGCCAAGCAGTACGGCACGATCGACGGCCGTCACGTAAAAACGTACGTGGAGGAGCTTGCGGCTATCGCCCGAAAGAGTCGCGACAGCGGGCACCAGTATTGGGGGCGGATCGCTGGAATGGACTCCGCCGACGACACGCAGGCGTGGATGGAGGCGAAATTCAAGGCTGCCGGTCTGGACACACATCTGGATACCTATGAACTCACTCCGCAGCAGATCCCGAAATCGTGGGACGTCACCGTCGCGGGCGGCGGCCAGTCGATCAAGTTGACGAGCGCATGGCCGGCCCCTTTAGGTTGTTGTAATCAGTTTCAAGCAGAAACTC
>Ga0207090_1120_pt1 | contig 18627 bp, 15 predicted proteins | sample Alteio_BWMinHeat_50_FD_153565 | JGI IMG/M metagenome (GOLD analysis project Ga0207090, IMG submission 153565) | Enriched cells from forest soil in Barre Woods Harvard Forest LTER site, Petersham, Massachusetts, United States -... | ecosystem: Environmental > Terrestrial > Soil > Temperate forest >...
CGGAAACGGATTGGGGCGGAACATCGCCGAAGCAGCACTGAGGGCAGGTGAGAACGTCGTAGCCGGAGCGCGTCGCACGGAAGAACTGGCGTCGCTGGTGGCGCAGTACGGTGAGCGGGTGAAGCCCGTTACTTTAGAAGTGCGCGATGAGTCGGCTGCAAAGGCAGCCGTGGGGTTAGCGGTGGACACCTTCGGGCGGCTGGATGTGCTGGTCAACAATGCAGGTTATGGCCAGATTGCGCCGTTCGAGCAAATAAGTGCGGAAGACTTCCAGGCGATCGTGGACACCTGCTTCTACGGCGTGGTCTACACAACGCGCGCCGCCATACCGGTAATGCGCAGGCAGAAGAGCGGTCGCATCTTTCAGGTGTCGTCGGTCGGTGGCCGCCTGGCAGTTGCCGGCAATACGCCGTACCACGCGGCGAAGTGGGCCGTCGGCGGCTTCAGCGACGCTCTCGCGATGGAAGTCGCGCCTTTCGGCGTGAAGATATGCAGTCTGGAGCCGGGCGGCATTAGGACCAATTGGGCACGGCGCGCAAGACAGAAGGCACCGGAGCTTCTGCCGGAGTATGAAGCATCGGTCGGCGCGAACCTGAAGGTCCTGCAAACCCACGAGGTTCTTTCTGAAGGCGACCCGCGCAAGATTGCCGATGTGGTGGTGCAACTGGCAAACAGCGAGGATGTCCCGGTCCGCCTGATCCTGGGCGTCGATGCGGAAAAGAGGGTGCACCAAGCGGAAGCTGCGCGCGCAAGCGAGGCCGAGAAGTGGCGGCATCTCACTTTGTCAACAGTGTTCGAGGATGCTGAATCCAGTCCTGAGCTGCTGAATCACTAGCAGCGAAAACTCAGGGCTTTACTCCGTAGCCTTCGAGGGCGAAATTTGGCTTGAACTCGATGACGGCAACACCGTTCACCTCGAGCGCGGTGACGTGGTCGTGCAGAATGGCACTCGCCACGCATGGCGAAATAGGGAACAAGACCGGTGACGATGTTGTTCTTCTTAAACGGCGCTGAGAGCAAACTAGCGTAGCCAATCTGACCCCGCGTCCGGGCGAGTTGCGGAAGCAACCCGGCTCGTTCAGGCCGCGGAAGCGCAGTCAAGGGTGCTCCGTGAAGGAGGATGGCCGCTGGTAATTGCGTCGGAGGTCTTGGATCGATGAGCACCTGCCTTGGGCGCAGCCCGACAGCTTCCAAAGCTTCTTTTAATTCTCCACACTTCTAATGGTTTCAACAATTTGGGGAATCTGCTTTTTGCTCAAAAGTAACCCCAGCAGTTCCAACACAAAGAGTTTTGACACGGTTTTGCCACGGTCCGGTGAAGGCCTGAACGCCGCGTGTTCAACGGTTGACTCGGTCTTCGAGTTCTCTCAAATCTGACATCACGGATCAAACGGCGGAGGTTCAGCAAAGAACATCTCCCGCATGTCCCCGTAGTCGCTCCGAATCTGCGCTGCTTGGGATTCCGCAGGGCATAATCGAAGACTTCCGGGTTTGACCAGATCGTACCGCGCTGCGGCTTCTCGGAAGAAAACCTTCTTGTGTTCGACTACGCTTGCGAGCAGGCCGACATCAACCGTGACGATATCCCGCCTTCAGGAGACTCTCGACGCGGTCGGCCTGAAGGCGCTGATAATCCTGAGCGCCTAGAGAGGGTGGGCCTTTTTTTTACTTGGGGTCGCCTAAGAGTGCGACCTACCTAACGGAACATCAGGCGGTTGAATTCAGACTGATCGACCACTTTCGGGCAAGGTCTTGAGACGAGTGCCTCAAAAACTTCACCCCGTGTTCCGGCACCCATGCCCTCGTACGCCATACTTTGCACTTTGAAAAACTTCGCGAAGTAGATGGCGAGTTTCAACATGCACTCCGTGATTACCAATTGTTGACCGATCGACCCCGATAGGCGGCGAAGTTTCTTTGGATTGAAATTCTCGCCGAAGAATATGGCTCCGCTATAGGCCCCGTGCATGTCGTAGTTGAATTCGTTGCGCGTTGCGGTCTGCCAGGCCCGGTCGCCATTCACTGGGGTTACAGCCGGGCTGAGATTCGCTGGCGCCCACGCCGAAATCGTCGTATTGCAGCCCTCATAAAAATTGTCCCAGAAGATCTTGTGACTTCCCTTGAATCCGCTTGGGGAGCGCAATTTTCTTAAAACGCGAAACTCCTGACTGTTTGGCGTTCCTTGGGACACCTCGACCATGCCTTCGTGATCGAGCCATCCTCCAAACATCCCGAGGATTGCATTGGCACCGAAGAACGACGCATAATACAGCGTCACATGAGCCCATGGGGCATTGCTTGGTATCAGCATGTCAATCGCCCGCCTGTAATCCGCAACCCCGAAGAGAATCCATCGCTCTACCGCGTTCAATAGACTCACACGATGGATTTCGAATTCGGTTGACCCTTCGCGCAGGACGTAACGCCTCGGCGGTCCCTTGTGAAAAGATGACAACGATTGACTTGCGCCCGGCGGGACAGCCGTTAAAGGAGTGCAAAAGTGTTGCGCCTCGGGAATCTCAAAAAGCTTCATTCTACGGAAGGACCTGCCCCTTGATCGCCTGGTATAGGTCATTGACGCCTGCGGTCCCTTGCGAAGCGCGAAGAGTTTCTTTTGAGAGGGTTTCCGGGTCGATTTTCTTTAGCTTCTCCTGTAGGTGTAACGTTGTGAGCTTGTCCAGGGACTTTGCCTGTACTGCCATGTCAGTAAGCACGCGCAGAAGAGCGCGCAGTACGCGCGCTTGATAGTACGTGCTCTTCGGATCGCCCCAGCCGTTCGGATTCAGCGATCGAATCGCTGAGAAAAAACGAATCAGGACGGCTAGGTAGTCGTCGAAGGTAAGATCGAGACTCTTCTTGGTCCTAGTCACCAGAGTCTTAATTTCAGGCGCGAGGGAGCCCTGTTTGATATTTAATTCCTTTTGTTCACCAGTCAGATCAATGGCAGTGTAAAACGGGCTATCCTCTCGCTCAACAAGCGCCAGAACCAGTTCGGAGGCCATAATCGCAGCCTCGTCTCCCGCAGGGCGCACCAACCGAACCAAATCCCACCGCAGCGACGAGGGTACACGCCGCTGATTCTCATTAATCTCAAGGAAAAGTTCGGCCATTTCCTTTTCCGTTTTTCCCAGGTGAATGATGCAAGCATAGCGGCCATCCTTCTGCGAGAAGTTCTGAGCCCAGAGCCGATGCTGCCCGTCTACGACCAGAAACTTCGTCTTCTCAGAAATGAGGATGTGGCCGTCGCTCCTCTTGAACTCCCTGATATCGGTCGCCAAAGTGATCGCGTTAGGGAAAGCCCGTTCACGGTCAAGAATCGTCCGCGCAATCTGTTTGGCGCGATCCTCTTTGACGATCCGCTGGAATCCGAGCTTCGGGTCCTTGAGACGCCATGAGGGCGTCGTATGCTCCAATAGCCATCGCCCTGAGATGACGATCACGTAGACCGGTGGAGACTCCTGTAGTTGGAGTGCAGGAACTTCTATCGGCGCCGTTTTCGCAGTATTCAATTTCAGGGCCATTGAGGTCCTTTTACTTTAACGCTTGGGCCCAGTTTAGGTGATACGCGCCAGGATCTTGTCAACCAGCAGTTTCGCATTCGCCTGGCTGGCGCTGCATTTGTAAATCAGACCGATCAACTCCTCATACGCGCGGCGCTTGGAAGAAGGGACATCCGCGAGGGCGCTGACTTTAACTGGCGCATTCAGGATTTTGGTTATATCCCGCTCCACCTTGTCTTTGCGCTTCTTCAGGTCTACGACAACCGGTTCGGGCAGAATTCCTTTAGTGATGATGCCATTCAGGAACGCCACGCCGGCTTTGATTTCCTCCGTCATGCCGTAGCGGTCTCCCCGATTGAGCGCGCCCTGCTTGATGATCGCCGCCTTCTCTCGGATCGCGGTTTCCCGAAGCTCAAAATCTCGTGCCCACTTCCGCTGGACGCTGCTCGTGCGGCATTTCCGTGTAATCTCGCGCGCGACTGGTGTCAGGTGCGTCAGCAGGTTGTGGAAATGCACGCTCTGCTCGAAGTGGTCACGCCTCCCGTTGGGCACGATTCGCGGGTCGATGATATGAAGCTCGCCCACGCTCCACGCATTGAACCGTGTTTCCGGGAATAACTCCTCGAACATACGGTCATCGCCCACCTGGATATTGCCACAGCGGACGCGAAGGCCGCGTACATTGCAGGCGGAAGGGAGCGCGCCGGTATAGCCATGATGGAGCACCCAGCCTACGCAGGCCGTTTCTTCATCAATGCCCTCGATGTTCAACAACTCCACTTCGGTGAAGGTGTCGAGCACGCCCACGCCGATCTCCATCGATTCGCCGTGCGGCCGATAGATTTGCTCCCCATCCTCGCCAATGACAACCCGGAGGTCACCAAGGCGGACATGCGGGCTGACATGGTTCAGGATGTTGTCGCGGAAGGGAAAATCGGGCCGAAACGGAACCGGCGCCACCTGAGAAAGATAGGTGTTGATGGCGGCGGCGCTCAGCAACTGGTCGTTGCGATGGCGAATAATGCCGCGCAGCTCGATCTCGAAGAATCGTTCGGGAAAATCAGTTGCCGGAATCCGCCGCAGCTCGACAACCTGTGCCACCGCTTCCCGAAGGTCATGATGTTCATCGCTTGACCGCAGGATTGATTTTAGCTTTTTGCAGTCCCAGCGCAGTTCGGAAACTTTCGTTTCGCCCGCAACCCGAGAACGAAAAATGAGTTCCTGACAATAGCCGATGCCGGCTAAACGACCCACGCCGCGAAACCCGCGGGCGCCTCGCCCCCGCTTCTTGCTCGCTCCGAAGGCCGTGAGTCGGCCAGCGAAATCAGCGTGCGAGATGCCTGTGCCGTTGTCCCTCATCTTCACATTCCGGCCCGAAATATCAAGATTAATTGTGACCTTGCCCGCATCGGCGGCAAGCTGGCCGTCGGCGCGCGCCTGATCGATCGAATCCGCGGCGTTCTGCACGTATTCGCGGTAGATCGTCATCGGGTCTACGTACATGGAACTGCTGAGCAGCTCCAGAATGTCCTTACCAATAACGATTTCTCCGGCAAGGTTCTGCCAGGGAGCTTCCCTGATCGTGATGGGTACAATGTTCGTGCTCATGCGATGGCCATAGCTCGTTTCTTGCGCGCCGGAACTACTTTCGCCGCTGTCGGTATAGGTGCCTCTTCATAATTGAGCCCCGCGTCCTCTACCCGTTCTTCATCGGGTACGATAATGCTGGGATCATCCTGACGCTTCATTTCTCTCCGCAGGGCCCAAATCTCCGCTTCCCTGTTCTTAGGAAGGGGAAGGTAGTGCCTCATGATCGACTTCACTCGGCCCGTGGTGGCTAGCCCAATCCGAGTATGCATTTCGCGAGGCTCAACATTGGCAATGAGACCGAGCAACTCGTCTCGCTCCGCATGGCTCAGCTTGCCAAACTCTCGCAAATATTCCCTGAATTCGGCTTTCCCGCCCTCTTCCTCGAACCAGTCGCGGTTGAAAATAAAATGATGGGGCCGAATCAACAAGTCCGAAAATTCTTCGAACGTATTTCCGAATGCGCGTTTGAAGAACGACGGTTCACCGCTCACCACGCCGTGCGTCGCCTGCAGGATCAATTGCATCGAGCGCAGTTGATAACGAGTCCATTTTTCGCCTATGTGGGAGCGATCAGGAAGCCAAGTCGGTTGGTAGCGCATCGGGAACGACCATATGCGCAACTTCAGTTCTTCGTTAAGCGTCACGTTGAGACGCATACGCTCAAAAAGGTCGGCCGGTGTGTCGTGAAAATTGTAGAGCATGTAGTTCGACATGCTTGTAAGACCGAACTCGTGAGCGTACCGAACGGCCCGCTCATAGGGAGCTTTGAGACCGAGATGATCGAACGCAATCCGCAGAGGCTTTAAACAGATGGTCGACAGCTCCCGCAAATAAACGGCGTCTTTGCACAAGATACGCGCATCGACGCCCTGATTGAAATCCACGCGCCGTTGCACTGGAACCCGCCCGATGGTGAGCTTTGCGTCCCGCACAAAACCCAAATCCCTGATCTCAGCTATTATTTCGCGAAATCGGACACTGGCGACGACGTTATTGTCCATAAGGATCAGGTCCTTTTTGGGGCCGTAACGCGCTTCAATGTTCCGCACGACGCCCGTAATGGATTCGGAGTCGCGCTGATCGCCCTCCAGCTTCGGCACGCCGCAGAAGGTGCATTTGCGGATGCAGCCACGGGAAGCATAGGCGAAGTAGGCATCTCTGACGGGATATTTGTATTCGATCTGATCCAAGATGCTGTAGTCCGGGATGTGGTCTTCGATCGCCTGGCTGCTGTGATCGTCTGAATAGAGCTCTTCGGAATACTCGTCCAATTGAAGGGCCTTCGAGGGCGAACCCGTTAGCAGGCCTTGTATGAACCGAATCCCCTGCCACGCGGACTGCTTGGCGAATTGGTCGGGCATTAGCGATGCAGCGATACCACCGACGAAAATCTTATCCGCGTGTCCGTTCGCCACCTTCAGCGCGAAATCAATGCTTTGCGCGATGCGGGAGAACTCAAACGAGAAAAGAGTTGTGATGTAAATCCGATCCCATGCCGTCCCAAAAACCCTGGCGTCTTCTCCCTTGATAAAGGTGACCTTGTCGCGTTTTCCGCGCTCGCCGTGATACTGGGCGAGCTTCATCAGCCCGAGCGGAGGGTACTTGTTCTTGTAGCCGGGTTCAATGAGGAGAATGTTTTTATTAGCCATTCGAGATCACTCGCAGCTTTCCGTTCGCGCGTCCCGAACGGATGGCATTAAGAGCAGCCTTCACCCCAGCCTCTCCGCCCAGGCCGCTGAACGGCCCATTGTTGCTCCAGTCCACCTCTAAGATGAAGTCCGCGAGCTTATTGCTGAAATATCGCTTGTCGATCACTGCAGGGCCCGCTTCGTTTACGAGATCTCCGGCGATGCCCATCAAGGCGTAAACGCCTACGCCTTTACAGAGAAGGGTTCTCCGAGGATTATCCCACCCATCGCGCAGCAAAAGGGCAACGGCTGACCAGAAGTCGAGGACCATCTGCGCGACGACATCCGGGCGCTGTTTATTCAGGATCTTGGTTTGCGTCAGGAACCGCTTGATCGCTTTCTGCATAGTGCGCAGGGACGCACGCCGCGTCAGCCCAGATGTGATATGTCCACCGAGGTTGAGCTGGCGATACCACGGCGATTCCCGATCATTGTTAAGATGCAGCGCGATGAAAAGCTCCGGTCTCTCGGAAGCCAGGTCGCCGGCAAGCGTCGCGTCGTGAAAATCCAGCAAGCTCGTGCTCAGTCCTTTTGCCTTGCTGTTGATTACGTTGAAGACTTCCATCTCCTCGCGTTCCGTCAGGCCGATAAAGCACATAAAAGGCAGCACGAGAGAAAGATCGTTGAGATGCCCAAGACGGTGCTGGCAATCAACCTGGGTGAACAACTTCTGGCCTTCGGCCGCGATTATCATCCGCGCATGCGGCGATTTCAGGCGCTCGATGCGCCACGCGCCGTCCGTTCGCTTCCGAGCGTTGAACGTCAGCGGGATTGTTGAACTATTCTCTTGCTGGATATACCTGCGGAAATCCAAGCTGTGCGCAGAATTGAAACGGCGCTGGTATCCGCGGCCCGTATCTTCATCGAGCACGTCGGCGAAACTTAAGGCGTGCAGGACGTTCGCGGGCGCGAAACCGAGAAAGACTTCCCGCCCCGCCGACATTCCAAGGATGCCTTCGAAGGTCACGGAACAATCATAACAACAATTTCAGCAGTCCTGGGCGGCAGAAGTTGCAGCCATTCAGTGCAGATTTGGGGGCCGTCGGATGCGCTTCTGCGAGGCGCGCCTCCCAGTCTCGGTTAAACAGCCAAACCCGCCTATCATCAACACATTAGGGGCGAGCAACGGCCTTGGTTATCTGCCATAATTTACTACCAGCGCGAGGAACAATACAAATGGTGAACAGCGGAGTTCTTGAGCTCGTCCCAGTAGCCGACATAGAGCTCGATCGTACCAATCCGAGGATTCGGAAGTTCCTTGAATTTTACGTTGAGCAACCGACGACCGACCAGATCTATCTCGCCCTCGGGGCCGCGGGAGATGAGGAAGGCGAAAGCAGCACAAGCTTTGAGAAATTAAAAAACTCCATCCTGACGAATGGCGGAATAATTCACCCGGTTATCCTGAACCGCAGGCCGGACGGAACCTTAATATGCATCGAGGGTAATACTCGCGTCGCGATTTATAAATACTTCCTGAAGGATAATGTGCCGGGAAGCTGGCAGAACATCCCCGCCTTGGTCCACAACGAGATGGACGAGAATCAGGCCGATGCAATCCGTCTGCAGGTTCACCTCGTCGGCACGCGGGCCTGGGACCCGTACTCCAAAGCGAAGTATCTGCATCACCTACGCAATCAGGCGCTCCTGCCTTTCGCAAAGATTGTGGATTTCTGCGGCGGGCGGCAGAAGGACGTGCTTGAAAGCATCAACGCCTTCTCGGAGATGGAAAAGTATTACCGGCCTGTGGTTCCCGATGACGGCAGTTTCGACACCAGCAGGTTCAGTGGTTTTGTCGAGCTTCAGAAGCCGGGGGTAAAGGAGGCGATCGCCAAGGCAGGCTTCGATCTTACGGATTTCGCACGCTGGATTCACGAAGAAAAACTCTATCCTCTTTACACCGTGCGGTGGCTAAATCGCATTCTTGCCCACCCCAAGGCCCGCGACATCTTCCTGAAGCAGAACGCGAAGAAAGCCATGGAGGCACTGGATCGGCCAGATCTCAACAAGGCACTTGGCGATGCGAATATCGAACAGCTGTCACAAGCGCTCAGCCGCGCGATTTATGCCCTCCCGTGGACGGAAGCTGAGCGGCTTCGGAAAGACCCCGGATCGGAGCTTGGCCAGACCCTAGGCGAGACCATGACTGCTTTGACAGGCCTTCTCAATGCTACGGGCGCAGGAGCGTGAGCATTGGCTGAGTCCAGTCAACATGCGGCTCTGGTTCAAATTATCATTGGCTATATCAAACGCGAACATGCCGAAGTAACCGCGCTTGGAATCGTCGACGATCGTTCCAGCGCGATCGGCGCGGAGAAGCCGAATCGCATCGAGGGCTTCGTGCCCGATGTCTACGCATTCGATGCCCCTCGCACGACCACGATCATCGGGGAAGCCAAGACCAAAGAGGATCTGGAAACGGAGCATTCCAAAAAGCAGATCGCGGCCTTCCTCTCACATCTTCGTTACCAAAATGCAGGCATCTTGATCATGGCGGTTCCATGGCAGTTGAAACGCAGGGCGCAGGCGATCGTAACCACGTTGCAGCAGGCGGTCGGAGCGGGCTCGGTGAAAACCGTGACGCTTGACGACCTTGGTCTTTGAGATCCATGCTGAAAACCCACCGCCCAGCGGATTTCACGGCCAAACACCGTGGATTCGTTTATCAGGTGGAGGCACTCGAAGCCGTCAAGGATCTGCCCTTCTCGGCGGTGTTCCACGAGCAGGGCTTAGGCAAGACGAAAATCGGCGTGGATCTCGTCCTCTACTGGCTGACCCACGACATCGTCGATTCCGTCATCATCGTGACGAAAAAGGGGCTGCTGCGCAACTGGAAGGACGAGCTTGCCGTCCACACCCATCTTGAACCACGGCTCCTGAGCCAGGACAAACGCGCCAATTTTTTCGCGTTCAACAGCCCGGCCAGAATATACCTCGCGCATTACGAAGTCCTTAAGTCGGAGCAAAAGCGCCTCGCACTTTTCCTGCGCACCCGCAGAGTTGGCGTCTTGCTCGACGAAGCCCACAAAATCAAAAACCCGGACTCGTCTATTGCCAAGGTCCTGTTTTCCCTGGGCACCGGCTTCAAACGGCGACTCATCATGACGGGCACCCCTGTGGCGAACCGCCCCTATGACCTCTGGGCCCAGATTAGGTTTCTTGACGGCGGCGTAGCGTTAGGACCCGATTTCAAGGATTTCAAGCGCGACCTGGATTTAACGAACGACCTCGTTTCAGACCCGTACCGCGTTGACCGGTTCCAGCGCGCGCTCGCCGGCGTATTCGCGAAGATTGCTCCATTCACCGTCCGCGAAACGAAGGGGACTGTCGAGATCAGCTTGCCTGAAAAGGAACTGAGAAACATTTGGGTCGAACTCGAATCTCGGCAAGGCGAAATTTACAAGCGTTTCCAAAAGGATCTGTCAGCGATTGTCGTGAAGGACGGCAAGGCGGTTCTGGACGACGCAGAGGAAATGTTGAAGCGCCTGATGCGCCTCGTCCAGGTCGCCTCCAATCCAGTGCTGGTCGACGATTCTTACCGCGCCATGCCCGGAAAATTTGAGATCCTCATGAACCTTATCCATGCAGCCGTTGATGTTGGAGAGAAGATGATCGTCTGGACATCCTTCACCGACAACGTCGATTGGCTCGCCCGCGAGCTCACGGATTTCGGCGCCGTCCGGGTCCATGGCAAGCGCAGCATTTTTGAGCGAGATCTCGCAATCAAGCGGTTCAAAACCGATTCCAGCTGCAAAATCCTTATTGCGACGCCCGCCGCCGCGAAAGAGGGCTTGACGCTCACGGTCGCAAACCACGCCGTTTTCTACGACAGGTCGTTCAGCCTTGACGACTACTTGCAGGCGCAGGATCGCATCCACCGCATTTCGCAGACGCGCTCCTGCTACGTCACCAACCTTATCGGAAGCAATACCATCGACGAATGGGTCGATGTTCTTTTAGCCGCGAAACACCTCGCGGCGCAGCTGGGCCAGGGCGATATAACCCTGGACGAATATTCAAAGCAGGCCACCTACACTTACGGCGCGATGATACGTGATGTGCTTGGCCTTGATGGGAACCATGCCGATGCCTGATACCAACAAAGGAAATGCCCTCGCGTCAAACGACGAATCCATCGTCATCCTGGGCGTGCGCGTGCCGACGACGACGAAACTCCTAAAGCAGCACACTCTCAAGTTCTACGCCGACAATCCTCGTGTGTATTCGGTGGTGCGCGCGAACGGCAAAGTGCCGACGCAGGATGAGATTCAGGAGCAGCTAAGCGAGCTCGAGCATGTCAGGGAACTACGGGAAGACATCCGACGCAACGGCGGCTTACTTGAGCCGTTGATTGTCCGGGACGGGACGCTCGATGTACTGGAAGGCAACAGTCGTCTGGCGGCCTACCGGCAGCTTGCTGCGAAGGAGCCCCTCAAGTGGTCGGAGGTCAAATGCACTGTCCTGCCGGCCGACGTTAAGGAATCGCTGATCTTTGCGCTGCTCGGGCAATTTCACATCAAGGGGAAGAAGGATTGGGCTCCCTATGAGCAGGCAGGCTTCCTTTATCGGAGATTCAAAAATCACAACGTCTCGGCCAGCGTTCTCGCTTCGGAGCTGGGACTAAGCGCAAAGAAGGTCGGGCATCTCATCGACACGTACGAGTTCATGGTCGAGCATGACGAAGTGGACATTAACCGGTGGAGTTATTACGACGAATATCTGAAGTCGAACAAGATAAAGAAAGCGCGCAGTCAGCATCGTGGTATGGATGCACTCGTGGTCGAAAGCATCAAGAGTGGCGAAATCGAGCGCGCCATGGATTTGCGCGACCAACTACCCATCGTATGCGGCTCTGCGGTGGTCCTGAAAAAGTTCGCTGAAGGCAAAGTCACGCTCGCAGAAGCGCATGAACGCGCAGTGGACTCAGGTGCGGACAGCGTTCCCTACAAACGCGCTACGACCTTCAGGAAGTGGATAACAGAACCTGAAATCGATACGCTGCTCGCCTCATGCCCCGGCAGAGTGCGCGACAAACTGTTGTATGAATTTCGCAAGATTGCGCTTCGCATCGCGGCTCTGGAGAAGAAACACTCATAGAACCAACTTTGTTAGCTGCGTTGAGGTGGCCAAATAAGAGGCGAATTTCTTCGTGCACTCGTCTCGGGTGCTGAAAGCCTTTATAACGCCGTCGCTTTGCCGTTTGCGCAAGCAAAGACGATGAGGTAAATCCGATCACGCCAGGGCTGACGACAGAATTCATAGTGGCTATTTACCAGAAGCTGGTCGAGCACAAGATCCGCTTCAACAGATCGCGAAGCAGGCAGAGCACACTACGCCGGAAGGGCCAGTTGGCGTCGCAAAGCGTCATGGCGTCCGCCAGTTACGAGTGGATCCGGTCTAGTAGCTGGGTCTCAATTTCTCAAATTCGGCGCGCGGGCCATTCAACCACTTCACATAGGTCCTCCCCGCGCGTAGACTCGAAAGCTGGGTACTAATTAGCGTTCGAAGAGAAAGTCATTCCTCTTGCAAACCCCGCAAGGGCTCGCCTCCGTCCCCCGTGCGCGTTTGGCGGTCTATGCCCATTAACAAAGGGGCGGACGAACATCTGGCCTTGTGGATTGGTCGATGACCGTTTTACAATGCTGGGCTCGTTGGAACAACATGTCATACGAAAGGACGCGGACATGAGGAAAGCGCCCCTTTACCGAGGACCAGTCATATGCCTGGGGACTCCTTCCAAGCACAAGTGTGAGTGCCGGCTCGTACCCGTGTGCATGATATCGAGCTGCGAACCGTTTCCTGTTTGCCGCGACGGCGAAATACTCTCTATACTTGAGCAGTTCAGCGATTCCCCGCGCAGCTACTGCCGATGGTCGGGATACGCCCATCGTCTCGACCAAGAGGGGGGCTTTCGGCAACTTCAATTCGATGACATCCCAAACATCAGAATCTTCTATCCGCATCATGAAATCCGGAACGAGTTTATTTCCGGCACTATCAACCAAACAGACATGCGACCGGACCTCAGAATATCGCTCGTCGAGGCAAGTGAGGAATTGCGGATGTTCCTCAAAGAACTGTTGGAGGTCGCGCTCTCGTATCCGTGGTGCCCTAATAAGTGTCTCAAGCTCTTGAAGTGCTGAATTGGCGTTGTCGAGCGGTTTGGCGGAGCAAATGGTTGCAGACATACCGGTGGGCACGCCGGCAATTTCTCCCGGCTGTTCGCCTTCTGAAGCGAAGAAGAGTCCATGATTTACAGTGGGCACGAGCGCTAGTTCACCCTGTCGGGCAACGATAGCGTAATCGCTCGGCGCGTTTAGCAAGCGGACCAGCTCGTCGCATACCGCTTCTGGCCGTTGAGCGATCGTCAGGGGTGAACCTATGCCGAACTCCATTCCACGCCAAGCCTCCGGAGCGAAGGACATTCCGAGTACGTCGGAGAATATCGTCTGAGCGTCTTGGTAACTACCTGAATGCTCCATAGCGGCGGCGCCGTGCCCGCCAACATATGCATTGTGGAGATTCGTCACAAAGTAATACGTGTACGCCCCTGGCTGGTGGTAGTCACGCCGCACCACGAAGGGGAGGTTCGGAGGGGGTAAACCCCAAGGTGGTTCCGGCCCAAACGGAGGGATCCCGAGAAGCCGTAGATCTTCCAGTCCTGTGCGAAGCTCGTGTGAGAAGAAGGGACGAATACTACTTTCTTCACTCAATGAGGCGGGCAGGTACGCAAGTTGAAAGAACGACGCATCGCTGGTAAAGACCCCGGCGGGAACGTATCGTGCGAAGACATAGGAGCGCGATGTGGCGTACGTGACGGACTCGCCGCCCTCCTCGGTGTGATGGTCGATCAGCGTTCGGAACAGTTGGCGAAATTTTACCTCCTCAAGTTGACTCAAAAGGTCCACCAGGAGCTCACTATCAGTCACTATCGCACTCCTTTCCGCCGTGACTATGCCGATGCGTCACGCATAAACTTAGGCGTTGGGACATTCTGATTTTCTCCCACTCCGACAGGGCACGTGTAAGCGGCCTTCCCCATTCGCTATCGAACGGGCTTGCTGCGGTCAACCCGCGTAGAGCGGCGAGCGGGCTGGGCCTTCGGCAACTTCATCAACGAGCGGCTCTGATGGGCCTTCGTGGAAATATTCCATCAGGCGGTAAAGGTCCTCCCCGAGTGCCGCCCAGTCGCGTCGGCTGTCCTCGGTCGCCTGCGCCCAGATGAATGCGAACAGCTCTTGGACCACGCGCCAGTCGCTCCGGCCAAAGATGTGTTTGGGGGGGCCATCGAAGTGGCGCCGCCTTGGGGCTCGTGCCACCGATCATGCTCACACTGTTTCGCGATCGACACTATACGCGTCGTCTGAGCACCGCGGCAACAGCAGCGGTTGCGCTTGGTTTTTTGTCATGCTGGAGCGGCGCGGCCATTTGGGGGCGACCTGCTGGAAATGGCAGCGTTGTATTCCTATCGCCGGTCATCAGTACCGTTGTAGCAACTACAGTCATGGCGATCGGACACCTCCGTATGGGCACCCGCCCCGCAGACTTGGTCTCAGTGCAGCAACTTCCGCCGGACCGAAATTCACGGAGTTAACCCGAACACCTCGGCCCTTTCCGAGTTGCCTCCCGTACGCGATGTGCGCGGGAATCAGCTGGCGGCGTTCCTCGGGCGTTTGCGGTGTCGCGTCATCCGGCTGGTCGAAAACCTCTTAGTCACAGAAGAGCCGCGGATTCGTATCGCTCACGATCGCGTCGAGGTTCTTGTCGGGGCCCTTCCCCGCCGCTGGGCCGCTGTGCGCGGTGTTCTTGATCGCATCGGCGAGATGCTCAACCTGGATCGCGTATTGCAGAAGCTCGAATCAGCCTATTGGATGGACGTTCAGTGTCGTCGCAAAACACGGCGGGGGTCAGCCGCGTATAGCCCGCGAATTCAGCCGTGCGCCGATGCTGCCTTCGACGAGCTTCCGCATGAGGCGTTCCGCGTCGTCGTCACGAATCACCGGGAGATCCATGAGGCGGGCGGCGACTTCCAGCTCTTTTTTCGTCAGATGCTTGAGCAGTGCCAGTCCTTCGTCGCGGGTCTCAAGCGTTTGCAGGAGGTTTACGATTTCCTTCATGTCGCGATGAGCAGGAGGAGGGCGCTTCACTGCACCGTGGCCGCGTCGTTCAGGGACCGCAATCTGAAGGCTTGCACGTCCGCTCAGCAAGGCGTCCACGTCCCCGGAAGAACTGCGCTCAATCAGGTCCGCAAGCATGCGAAATAAACGTGCGATTTCCTTTTGCTCCATGACTACAGCCCCAGTTCCGACTCGACTTTAGCGCTCACATCTTCAAGTCCCTCGACGACGCTTTTGTGGCTGCCGGAATTGTACGCCCTGATGACAGGAGGCACGCCATACTGCGGAGCGTCCGCGAACACGGAATCGTTGCGCTTAATATACTCAGGGAAAACCGTAATACCGGGTATCCTGCGGACCTGGCTCATGAAAGGCCGCTGAGCGGCTATCGGCTTGCCGCCGTATTCCTGAATCATGGTGAAAACGACGCCGAGAACCTTCGGATCGATTTTGGGCGTCTTCTGGCCGACATTGACGTCGGCAAAATCATTGTAATCCTTGATCAGCGCATCCACGCTGCGCAGCAGGTAGCTGATTCCAAGCGTTGACAGATAGTCCGGTCGCGCCGGGACCAGTATGTAGTCGCTGGCGATAATGGCCGTTTTCGTGACGATATTGAAATTCGGCGGGCAGTCGATCAGGATCAGATCATATTGCTTGTCGCGGAGGCTCGTGTCGATACCATCCGCGAGGCGGCGATGGATTGTCAGGAAGTTTTTCTTGGCCTGCCCGATGCTGGCTCCGCCGAGTTTGGTGGCGAGATCAAGGTCCACATTGATGAGCCCGAGATGCGAATAGATGATGTCCAGCGACCCTTTGCCCTTCAAGAGGCTGGCCAGAACTTTCGGTGTATCGATGAGATCAGAAAGCGGTTTCGGAGCGCCGGACTCGAAGGATTCAAACCAGCTCTGAATCGTCTGGCTCGGGGCAAAGCTCTTCTCCCAGACATCCGGGCTGATGAACGAAAACGTCAGGCTGGCCTGCGCGTCCAGATCGATGAGGAGAATCTTTCGCCCGTTCCAGGCGAGATGCGCCGCCAGATTGGCGGTCAGAGTGGTTTTTCCGACGCCGCCCTTGTAATTGATGACTGAGACGACCTTCACGCAATGCGCTCCTGTCGCGCTGTGTGATACCAGCGTCGCTTTCTTGGGATCGGACCCTTCAGGATACCAAAACGCGCCGAATTTCTTGAAAACAATACCGGGAGGGCAAACGCGAAGGGAGCGGAGCTTGCTATTATCTCCTCGACGAAAGCAAAGGGCTCCAAGTGCCTTCGGACCAAGACATCGGGAAGATATTGAACGATCTTGTGCTCCGAGATCACCCTCTTGGAACTACTCCCGGTATCGCTTCGGGAGTCCGGCCCGTGGTGTCGGATTCGTCAGAACGATATCCGGCGCTGGTCCGAAATGGCTCTGGTCGCCGTATCGGGTTCACTATAACACCGACCTCGTACTCTTGCGCATGACAAAATGTGTCGAATTGTCCTCGATTTGGCCGTAGGCAAGCCGCTGTACGAATAGCGCCGAATTGTATAACGCAACGCAGGAATCGACACACGGCTTGAACCGTTCAAGCCGCCAGGGCACTAGCATAAGCAGGCTTCTGCCAGAAGAATCGATCTCAATCTTTCAAGTTTGCCGGCCCGATACGAGTAAAACTACGGTCCTTCGGACCGCAACGAAGGATGAAAGCCCCAGTGTTCACGCAGAATCAATGGGGTAGACTACTTTCGTAGGGTGGTGCTGGGAGGAATCCTCACTCATTGGCCAGACTGCTGCTGCCCTGCCCTTCAAGTCCGTTTGGTATCTCCACGCCGGGGCGGCACTCGCACCTGGTCAGCTATCCAGACTTCCATGCGTTTCGCGAGATGACTCAGCGGGGTCTCCAGCGCGTCGGCGATCCTCCACAGCCGTCCCACCGTCGGGTTGATGATCCCTCTCTCGACCCGACTGATGTATGTTCGATCGAAGCCGCACTCGCCGCTAAGGCGCTCCTGAGAGTGGCCGGCCCGCTCACGGAATTCGCGCACGACGGTCCCGATGGCTTTCATTTTCAGATCGGTCGGTTGGATCTGCTTCGTGCGCCGTTGCATCAGCTGATCCGATGGTGATACCTTGAAGCGTATCAGCCAACGGCATATACGCCTCATTTGCAAGGTACGACTGGTGCCCGAGTGTGGCGAAACTGAAGTGGAATGTCGCCAGATCCCAGTCCGATGTTGTATTCTTGAGAACCGAGTGGACAAGCCGCTTCTCCCACTAGCGAACGGTGGCTGTGGCGGGCCCAGAGTCCGCGGGACCTGTCCCAGCTTTAGAGAATCACGATGAACCGTCTTGCCAAACCCGGGAAGGCCAAGGCCGACCTAGGGCAACAATCAAAGCAGCTCGCACTGGATGAACGCGAACTGGTTGCGCCGGACCGCCTGGCACAGACTATTACGGAGTTCGTTGAGTGGCGAGCATTTTCCTATTGGCTCCGTCTAACCGTCGAGACTCAGGGATCCGTTTCTAACCCAATGATCGCGATCCTTCAATTGCGCTGCCCCGGCTTTCTGGAATACGCAACCGCATTTGCCCATGAGCATCCTGCGGAGCCCGAGTTCCTCTGGCTCCGCTTTCTCGAGTGGATCGACGAAAAGGTATTTCACGTTTCTACAGCCGAGGGCTGGCGCCACGCGCTTGGCTATTACGCGACTCGTGATCCCCGGATGGATCAGCTTCGGGCATATTGGAAACAGTGTCGCCGGGCGTGGAAGCTTCAGCCGCCCGAGTCCTTTCCGAGTTTTGAGGCCTGGCGCGAGGCTGCGCTTCAGCACCGTTAACCCTCGATCTCTCGGCTTCCACGAGCTCCGACACCCAAAAGGCCGTATCTTGATCAAACCTCGGCCATTTCAAGTTCTCCGGGTGGCTGTAGAGAAATAATTGCAAGGATCCTTCATCGATCCTGCCGTTCCTTTTCCTGTGGAGAAGACCGGCCTCAACCCACTTCTGAACACTCAAGCGCCTCACGTGAAGTTTTTCGGCCAATTCGCGCATGGTGTATCCGTCTTGGAATCTAGCAGGGATTCCACGTCGGCCAACCATGTTCCAAACCGCCTTTTCTGATCTTCCAATCTCTTCGGCGATCTCCCGCACGCTCATATGATTCAAGGATTCGATGGCGAATCGGTACTCAACCATCGTCCAAGGCCGGCGCGAGCCCGACTGTCGGCTCGGAATGCCCAGTTTATGGGCTCGCCGTAGGATGGCCTTTCGGGGCCAGCCGGTGAGGCTCTGCACTCCTGACACGGCTGCGCCCAAACCAGCCTCTTGGTGGATGCGGATGAGCCGCTTATCCAACTCATCTGTCCATCGGAACGGTGGGCCGGCGTTTCCGTTTTCTTTTTGCTGTTCTTGTAATCGTCGAAGGCGCGCCCAGATTGTGCCGATCCGCAATTCGGAAAATCTGCGCAGCACCTTGTCAACGGTCTCGCGCTCTATTTGGTTCGCGTTCCGAATTGCACGCAGCAAGATTGGGTCGATCTCCCCTCGCCAGAACCTCTGGTTGATCGTTGAAGGTCCCGTTGGGACTGCGGCAGCCGAATCGGCTGGTCGGCCAACAGCCGCCACCCGTGCGTCGCGGTCGTTCGCCACCGCGAATGGCGGGACCGCTTCTTTCAGGTACTCCGCCCGTTGTTTTCGCAAGCTGCGGATACGATCCCAAATCATGCCGACGTGCAGCTGCGGGAAC
>Ga0207090_1103_pt1 | contig 18354 bp, 20 predicted proteins | sample Alteio_BWMinHeat_50_FD_153565 | JGI IMG/M metagenome (GOLD analysis project Ga0207090, IMG submission 153565) | Enriched cells from forest soil in Barre Woods Harvard Forest LTER site, Petersham, Massachusetts, United States -... | ecosystem: Environmental > Terrestrial > Soil > Temperate forest >...
CTCGCTGCGCAGTTTATCAACCTGCGAATAACACGCTGCGATGTTATTGACGTCGTCACCTGACGCTCTACCCTGAGGCCCGCCCAAAGGCCCCTGTGACGGAGCTGTCCAATGCCACTCGTCTACAGGCCTGCCCAGGCGCATGATTTGGCGCGGGCCGACGCGCTGGTCGTTGCCAGCATCAACGACCTTACCGAGCGGCATGGCTTCGGCTCGATGGCGACCGCACGCCCTCCCAACTTTCAGCTGTTCTCGCTAAAGGACGACCCCAACGGTCTGTGGGTGGCGGAGGACGGCGGCGACATCCTCGGTTTTGCCTGGAGTTGGGTGTGCGGCGATGTGTGGTTTCTCGCCCAGCTGTTCGTTGATCCCGCCCAGCAGGGCCGTGGCATCGGCAATGAACTATTGAAACTAACCTTGGAGCATGCCCGGAAATCGGGAGCGGCCCACAAGGCGCTGATTACTTTCACCTTCAATCGTGTCTCGCAGGGCCTCTACATCCGACACGGCCTGTTTCCCAAAATGCCGATATATTTTTTCGGCGCCGCGCGCGAACGCGTGATGGTCGGTTTGCCGGACGCGCCATTGCGGAGCATCGCGATCGAGGACACAGCCGCGCACATGAAAAGCCTTGCCGAGATCGACGCCCATGCCGTAGGCGTCGCGCGCGAGAAGCATCACCACTACCTGTTCAATGACCCGGCGACCAAGGGCGTCATGCTCTGCGCCGGCAGCGAGTGCGTCGGCTATGCCTATATCGGTTCCGACGGCCATATCGGACCGCTCGCGGCCACACGGGCCGAGGTCCTTGGTGATGCCTTCACGACTGCATTGAAGATCGCGGCCGATGGCGGGTCCGAGCAAATATCGGCATTCCTACCAGGCACATGCGGCAGCGTGCTCAGCTTTGCGGTCAAACAAGGCATGCGCATCACCTTTCCGATGCTGCTGATGGCGTCGCCCGGCTTTGGCGATTGGACGCAGTACTTGCCGCGCAATCCGGGCTTCATGTGATCGTAAATGTCTACCCCAGCACTGTTCACAGCCGCTGGCTGATGCTCCTCGTCCTTTTCGTCGCGCGGACGGCGATGGCCTGCCAATTCCAGTCCGTCGCTTCGACCGCGCCATTCCTAGTCGATTCACTTGCCATCGATTTTGCCCGCATCGGCACGCTAATCGGACTTTACATGCTTCCGGGCATTTTCATTGCCCTGCCGGGAGGTATGGTTGGACAACGCTTCGGCGCGAAGAATTTGGTGTTGGCTGGATTACTTCTGATGGCCTTGGGCGGAGCGTTGATGGGTGCAAGCACGTCGTTTCTACCGGTCGTGGCCGGTCGATTGATTAGCGGCACGGGTGCGGTGCTAATCAATGTCCTAGTGACTAAGATGGTCACAGATTGGTTCGTCGGCCGCGAGATTGTTACGGCTATGGCGATCCTTGTTGTGAGCTGGCCACTTGGTCTTGCACTTGGACTGCTATTGTTCACGCCGCTGGCTGCATCGCAGTCATGGAACGCGGTGATGTACACGGCCGCACTGATGGCGGTGGCGAGCTTCCTGCTTTTGGCGCTGACGTATCGCAATCCGCCCGGGACGCCCGCTGCATCGAGGTTGGGTCTCAATCTCACGCTCACGCGGCACGAATGGCTGGGCGTCTCTCTCGCTGGCAGCATTTGGATGACCTACAACGTGGGTTACATCATCCTGATCAGCTTTCTCCCGGGATTGTTCACGACGCGCGGGTATTCGCTTTTGGAAGCCGGTTGGGTCGTCAGCCTCTTGGGTTGGATGCTGATACCCTCGGTGCCACTAGCCGGCACTCTCGCCGAGCGGCTACATCGACCGAATCTGTTCTTAGTAGGCGGCCTTTTGATCGCGGGCCTAGCAGCGGCCGCGCTACCATTCGCGAATAACCCGATTATTCCATTCGGGATTCTAGCGGTGGTGGTTGGTGTGCCGGCGGGATTGATCATGGCACTGCCAACGCAAGCGCTGCGGCCGGAAAATCGCGCAGGGGGCATGGGCGTCTATTTCACTTGGTACTACGCAGGTATGGCGCTGTTGCCGGGAGTAGCCGGCGTGGCTCGCGATTTGACCGCAAGTCCGGCAGCGCCGGCCCTGTTTGCAACGGGGATGATGGCCCTTGCAATAGCCGGATTGGCAGGATTCCGCCTCGTTAATCGTTAAGCGGCGGCCCATCGTCTGCGTCGGTCGCAATGTCCGCTGTTGGCACTTAGCGGACAATCGCGGCAGGGCAACAGTTTGTCCGCTATTGGAGTAACAGCGGACATTGGCCGGAACTAACGCTGAGTGCGTCGGTCGCGAATGACCCAACAGCGACTCCTCAACTCCGCGCATTGTTTCAGTTAGTGTCGCATCGCGCTCGCAGCGCGCGGTGGCTCGCCACATACGCACGATATCGGCGCGTCAGTTTGCGCAAGCGTCAGCGCCGCACGGTGATATGTTCGTCGCGAGATAAGCGGGACGTCATACCAGGAGGAAGCCATGAAGGGCGTCGTGTTTCTCGGAGACCGCAAGCTGGAGCTGAAGGAGTTCTCCGATCCGACCCCGGGTCCGCGGGACGTGATCTTGGAGATTAAGGCGTCGGGGATGTGCGGCAGCGATCTGCACGTTTATCGCGCGCCGGCTCAGCCGGGCGGGGCAGTGGCGGGCGGCATTAAGCGGCAGGCCGGGGTGATCGCCGGGCACGAGCCCTGCGGCGTCGTCGCGGCGGTGGGCGCGGGCGTCAGCGAGAAGGAGGCCCGGGTTGGCGAGCGCGTGATGGACCACCACTACGACGGCTGCGGCACATGCAAGCACTGCCGCGCGGGCTGGACGCAGATGTGCCTGGAAGGCCCGGTGGTCTATGGCGTGGGCGGCCACGGCGGGCACGCCCGCTATATGAAGGTGCCGGTGTCGACGCTCGTGCCGCTACCGGATGCGCTCTCCTTCGTGACGGGTGCGGCCATCTCCTGCGGCACCGGCACGGCCTGGGGCGCGCTCAGGCGACTCAACCTGCAGGGCGGCGAGACGATCGCCATCTTCGGCCAGGGCCCGGTGGGCCTGTCGGCGACGCAGCTCGCGGTGGTCATGGGCGCGCGCGTCATCGCCGTCGACATCGCGGCCGAGCGCCGCAAACTCGCCCAGCAGTTCGGCGCCCACGAGGTGCTCGATCCCGCCGTGGGCGACGTGGTGGCGGCGATCCGCGACCTGACCCACGGGGAAGGCGCGCACAAGACGCTCGACGCCTCCTCGGCGCCCGACGCCCGCGCGGCGGCGGTGCGCGCGGTGCGCTCGTGGGGCACGGCCTGCTTCGTCGGCGAGCGCGGCGAGGTGACGCTCGACGTGAGCCCGGATCTCCTTCGCCGGCAGGTGACGCTGGTCGGCTCCTGGACCTTCTCAAAGCAGGGGCAGGCCGAGTGCGCCGAGTTCGTGGCGGACCGGCGCGTGGACGTGGAGCGGCTCTTCACGCACCGCTGGAAGCTCGAGCAGGCGGAGGAGGCCTACCGGCTCTTCGATACGCAGACCACGGGCAAGGCCGTCATCCTGCCGACCTGACCCTCGACCACCAAACGCGAGCCAATCATTAACCCAAAAGCTATGTGGTGAAGACAATCTAAAGCGCCTGATTGAGTTTGGATGTAACGAAGGACAGGCTATCTGTTTAGCAAGGCGATGCCGGCTAACGAGATCTCTCAATTCCTGGCTACCAAACGGACCGCCGTGGCGCGTGATCGGTAGTACGCCGTAACTAAATCTCAAATCAGCAAAGTCTTGGTTCAGCGCAGTCGGATTCGCATTATGACAGGTTACGGAATATCGCCGGTTGGCCAATGTCTTGGCGGCGGCGTGCGTAGCGACAGCACCGCCGCCAAGCAAATGGCCTCGTTTCTACATAGGACGCAAAAAAGCGGCCCCAGCGGGGATCAGCGTTGGGGCCGTGAGTCCGCGGGTACAGGAGACGACCTGCGGACTGCTAAGTTGCAAGGCAGAAGCCGGGCGAGCCGACTATTCGCCCTCCGCACCAATCGCGTAGGCCGTCTCGCCGTGGACCGCGCTGTCTCCCACTTTGAGGGTTGCATTGTCCATACGTAGCGGCACGATGGCCGAGATGACCTTGAGGATGATGTAAGTAGCTATCGCGTTGTACACAATTATGAACGCCGCTCCCTCCACTTGCAGCAGGAGCTGACCGGCGTTGCCGTAGAGCAAGCCCGTCACGTTGATGCCGGGTGCTTCCTTGTCGGTGCCGATATATTGAAGCATTGCCGGGTTGGCCAGGATTCCGGTCAGCAAGCCGCCAGTGAGACCCGCCACACCGTGGGTCGAGAAGACACTCAGCGTATCGTCCACTTTCATCATGAACTTGGTCTTTTGCAGCCTATTCATGCTGAGCCACGGGATCATGCCGGCGACGACGCCGATGATAATCGCGCCCCAGCCATCCACGTAACCGGCGGCGGGAGTGATTGCGACCAACCCCGCGATCATGCCGTTGACCGCGCCGAGCACCGACGGCTTGCCATAGGCAATCTTGTCCATCAGCGTCCAGACCAGGAGGGCTGCTGCGGTGGCGGTGTTGGTGTTGAGCACCGCCGCGCCTGCGTCAGCATTGGCAAAATAGGGATCGCCGCCGTTGAAGCCGTTCCAACCGAGCCACAGGATTCCGGCACCGACCAGCGTCATCAGCAAATTATTAGGCGGGAAATGCTCGCGGTCGGCTTGAAGCCGCGGACCGATGACCCATGCGGCAACGAAGCCTGACGTTCCGGCGGCAAGATGAATTACGTAGCCGCCCGAGAAGTCTGCCACGCCCATGGCGGCGAGCCAGCCGCCACCCCACAGGCTGAAAGCCCCCACCGTATAGACGAGTGTCATCCATACCGGGCAGAAGATCATCCACGCCGCGAAGTTCATGCGACCGAGCACGGAGCCGGCGAGAATGATGACGGTGATGGCAGCGAACACGAACTGGAAAAAAATCAGGGTTGCCATTGGAAAGGTGAGGGGCGGCATGCCCGATGCGGCGGCCGGGATTGTCGCTTGGCCGGTGGTATATATGGCGTCCGTCGCCAAACCAGGTGTGCCGATGAACGGGAACCATTGCTCCCCGAACGCCATTTTGTAGTCGAACAGAATCCAGACAATCAAGACCGACGCGAAAGCGTAGATCGACATGAAGGCGGAGTTGATCGCCCATTTCTTCTTGACGATGCCGCCGTAAAGAACCGTTAGTCCGGGAATGCTTTGCAGTCCGACAAAAGTTGCGGCCGCCAGTTGCCAAGCGTTGTTTCCGGTATCTAGCCATTGTGGTGATGGTACGAGCGCCATGTTATTTTCCCCCAATAAAAAGCCCCTGCGCGCCGATGACATTCAGGCGGGCAATTGAAATTCCGCAAAAATTGTGCCAATTAATTGGACATTGATCGGCCTATGTTTTCCTGGCTGAGCTTAGGCAATGTGAATACGAAATATGCAATTTGACTACAAAGTGGGCAGCAAAGTTTTGCGGCAATTAGTTCGGACTTGGCCACTGGCAGCGGGAATCGGCGCATTGGTGCTCGGGATGACTGTCCCGGCCGTGAGCGCCGAGACTGCAATTACCTGCACCAACCTGACTAGCGGTGCGAGCTTTCAGATCAAGATCGACTACGATCGCAGCACCGTCGATAGCAATCCGGCCCAGATCAGCGACCGCGAGATTACGTGGCGTGACGCGAACCGCTGGAACTATACGCTTGATCGAAGATCCGGAAATCTTACGATCATTCTCGCCTCAGCCACCGGTGGCAATTTCCTCTATGATCGCTGTAAGCTGGAGAATTGAAGCTGCGATCGCGGAATTGAATTTTGCACCATTGCTTGCGTTACGATCCGCACCTCCTGCCGCCCCGTGGAAATTGGAGCGGTGGTGATGGCTGATGGGGTCTCTAGCGTTAGGGCAAGCGTGGGTTTCGCCTCCCAGACTGGGCCCCGCGAACGCAACGAGGATTTCGCTGGCGCCGTTTTCGGCTGGGAGCTGCCGCAACCGCGTCACGACGTTGTGGCAGCGATCGCAGATGGAATTGGCGGAGCAAAGGGCGGTCGCGTCGCGGCCGAGACGGCTGTACGCGGCTTCCTGGACGGATTTTGCGACCTGCCCGAAACGCTCGAAGTCCGGCGTGCCGCTGCGAACGTCGTCACCGCACTGAACGGCTGGATTTACTCCCACGGCAAGCGCGATCCCAATCTGGCGGGAATGGGATGCACCTTCACCGCTCTGGTGCTGCGCGGCCGTATTGCACACATCCTCCATGTCGGCGACACACGTGCCTACCGGCTAGGCGGCGACCGCCTTACCTGCCTCACCGTCGATCATGTGCGAAAGGATGGCGCCGCTCGGTCGAGCATCCTTACCCGCGCACTCGGCGTCGAGACGGAGGTGCGGCTCGACTATGTGATGCAGCCGTTGGCGCGGCACGACCGCTTCCTTCTGTGCAGCGATGGCGTATACGGTGTACTGACCCCCGACACCATCGCTGACATCCTGCGTGAGCGCTCGGCTTCGGACGGTTCCGCACGAGCGTTGGTTTCGGCGGCGTTGGATTCGGGGAGTGCCGACAATTGCACGGCCCTAGTGGTCGACGTCGTCGAATTGCCGACGGTCGAATCCGCTGATATCGGAGCAGCCATCAGCCAACTGCCGCTGGTACCGGTACCGATCGACGGTGAGACGGTCGATGGTTTCCTGCTCAAGGTTTTGGTTTCCGACGGCCAATACACCAGACTGTTCGGTGCGATCGACGAAATCGAAGGCGGTGAGGTGGTGTTGAAGTTTCCAAAACCGCAGATGGCGGCGGTTTCCACCTATCGCGCCGCATTCGTGCGCGAGGCATGGGTTGGCGCACGCGTGCACAGCCCGTGGGTCGGCCGCACAATTGAGCTGCCGCCCGGCCGTCGGACCTGCCTTTATACGGTCATGCCACTCTACGAGGGGGAATTGCTGGAAACACGGCTCACGCGGCGTCTCGGTTTGGAGGAAGGACGCAATATCGCGATCAAGCTGGCTCGCGGTGCCGCGGCGTTGCACCGCGCCGGTATCATTCACCGCGACATTAAGCCGGACAACGTAATTCTTGAGCGTGAAGGATCGCTAAAGCTGCTCGATCTGGGAGTGGTGCGCGTACCCGGACTGGAGGATTTCCCACCTGAGAACGTTCCAGGCACCCCTGGCTATATGGCGCCTGAAATGTTTGACGGCGAACCCGGGAACGAGGCCACTGATCTTTACGCGCTAGGCGTCACCTTGTTCCGCGCCTTCACGGGCGAGTTCCCATATGGCAATCCAGATGCCACCAGCCCGCCGCGTCGAGACCGACCGAAGGCGCTCTCTGCTCTGCGCCCGGACCTCCCTGCCTGGCTCCAGGCTGCAATCGGGCGAGCGATCGCAATTGACCCCGCCGAACGTTTTCGTGACATGATCGAATTTGCGGTGGAGATGGAGGCGGGACCGGCGCGCGCACCAGTTGCGATCCACGGACCGCGGACGCTCTATGAACGCAACCCGGTTCGATTCTGGCAGGGTGTGGCCGCGCTGCTCGCGCTCGCGTTTCTCCTATCGCTGCTTAGGCATTAAGGTAGTGATGTCTGCTATTGGCACTTAGCGGACAAGCGAGCTCTTGCCTTGAATGGTCGCTATTGGACTAACAACGGACAATGGCTTGCACCGGGGCGGAATGGCGCGGCAGCGAATGACCTAAAGCGGACGAACGGGCCACCCGATTATACGTTAATGCCGATGGAAACATTGGGTCGGTGAGGCGTTGCACCCATGAGGGACACGCGAGTCCTATAGGTAGGAAATATGCATTCCCAGTCGCCGCTTTGCCCAAACTGCTGTCGACCGATGATCATAGCCCGAACGATACCGGGCGTGCTCGGTGAGCCAGAGGTCAACGTGTTCGAATGCAGTCGTTGCAGGGTCGACTTCATAACAGAAGACCATCTAACGATAGCGGGAACTACCGTGCCATAATTCGCGGCGAGCCTTATACTCTCCACGCGTTTGAACGCGATGAGGCTGCTATGAAACCCGTAAAAAAGCTCCCATTCGATCCCCAGACATTTCTCTCGAAAGTGAACGGAGGACAACGAACCATATCCCAGTACCACAGCAATCAAATTATTTACGAACAGGGCGACCCTGCGGATTCTGTTTTTTACATTCAGAAGGGCAAGGCCAAGGTCACCGTCGTCTCCGAGCAGGGCAAAGAGGCGGTGGTTGCGGTTGTGGGAACCGGCGATTTCTTCGGCGAGGGATGTTTGGCCGGCCAGACGCTGCGTTTGGCAACTGTGACTACTCTGGCGGAATGCGCGATCATGCGAATACCTAAGACAGAAATTATCAGCGTGATTCACAAACAAACAACATTTGCCGAGTTGTTTATTGCCCACCTCTTGGCTCGCAATAGTCGCGTTGAAGAGGATTTGGTTGATCAATTGTTCAATTCGAGTGAGAAGCGCCTAGCACGAACCCTCCTGTTACTTGCGAATTTTGGGAAGGAGAAAAGTGAACCCGAGCCGATCCTAGCGCAAATCAGCCAAGAGACACTCGCTGAGATGATCGGCACGACACGGTCTCGTGTGAGCCATTTCATGAATAAGTTTCGTAAATTGGGTCTTATTGATTACAACGGCCACATTGAAGTCCACCGTTCCTTGTTGAACGTGGTTCTGCATGAGAACCCGCAAATTAGAACTTAATCGCAATCTCCGATTCAGTTCCGATGGCCAAAGGCGCTGTGTTGACCTAGTGGCCTAGTTTGAAAATCCCAGTGGCTTAGTTTGAAAGTGGTCTGTTTTGACCAGACTTGACCAGAACGTTGGTGAATCATGTCCCGGTAGAGACCCCTGATGCATACCCGCCCTATGCAGCCCCCAATTCACTGCATAGTGGCGGGCACTCACTGCGATAGAACCCCAGATGGTCTAAGGCCGCCTCAGTTGGCGGCCTCCTTCATTGCAAACAATGCGCTGAATGGACCGGTAGCGAATGACCCAAAAAGTGTTCCCTTTAAGATTTGGCTGTGGCCTGACTTGAAAGGTGGTCACTTTGAACAGACTCTGATGGTCCTTCATTGACAGATACCGGAAACTATTCCAGCCCGCATACCTAGGAGCTAATGCTTTGAGTAAAGTCATTCAGCGCGAAAATCTGAAGTATCTTCGCAAGGTCCTTGCGCGGACTGAGGACGGAGCAGAATGCCAGCGGATTGTGAACATGATCGAAGAGGAAGAGGCAAAGAGGCGTGGGGAAAAGTAGGCCGCCTCAGTTGGTGGCCTATTTCATTTTTATAAATAACGGTCGCGATGTCCGCAATTGGCACTTAGTGGACGTTCCAATCTCGCCAGCATTTGGCCGCTTTTGGACCAGAGCGGACAACGGTGGGTTTTAGCTCGCAATGCTTTGTCCGCTAATGACCCAAAGCAGTCCTTAGCATGTGACGCCATCGAAGATCAGGCCGGAACAAAACCGAGGGTCTGCTCGTTGGCAATCAGGGATTTCATAGTGTTATTCAAACCAAGTACCCCGCCTGCATGGGACGAGGCGCATCTGCATCTCGCTATTGATGCAGCGGGCGTCGCTTTGTGGTCGTGGGACGTCGATAACGACAATCTCACGATGGACCAACGCGGGTATGGCCTATGGGGCTTGCCCATCAGCGAATTCGTCACATTTGACGACCTCTCATCGCATATTCATCCCGCCGACCGCGACCGCGTGCGAGCGGCCTTTGCTGCGACGCGGGCCATTTCGGGTCGGTATGAGATCGACTTCCGCATCATGCTTGGAGATCAAGTGCGGTGGGTTTCCGCACGGGGGCGGGGGTCAGACGAAGGTATGGTCGGCAGTCTTATGTTCGGCATCTTCATCGACGTGACGGGACGCAAGCAAGCTGAAGAAGGACACGAATTGCTTGCAGGAGAAATGAGTCACCGCGTTAAAAACCTGCTGGCCATCGCCTCGGGACTTACAGTCATCACGTCACGCTCTGCAAAGACCGCCGCCGACATGGCGCGTGAACTGACGCATCGCCTGACTGCGCTCGGGCGCGCCCATGACCTTGTTCGTCCACTTCCCGGCCATGAGGGAAAGGCCGCGTTTCTCGCGGACATATTAGCGGTTTTGCTTGCACCATACGATGATATGGGTGCGTTCAGCGGGCGCATCCGCATTTCTGTGCCGAGGATGGGAGTCGGGGAAAAAGCGGCCACGACATTGGCCCTCGTGTTACACGAACTCGCAACCAACTCGCTTAAATATGGTGCGCTTTCGTCGGAAACGGGTACGCTTGATGTTTCGTGTCCTTCTCCAGACGATGAAATGATTATAGTTTGGACCGAGCGTGGTGGCCCACCCGTTACGGCTCCCGACGGCACCGGAGGCTACGGTAGCAAGCTGGCCACTCGCGCAATGTCGGAACAATTCCACGGTACCATCCAATGCGACTGGCCTGTAGAGGGTGCGGTCATCACGCTCAGAATGGACAAAGCGCGCCTCGCTTCATAAGCAACGGGCGCGTTACAATTCATTCAGGTCGTATTTCGGCACCGTGTAGCTTTGGCGGGCGTCCAAGAATTACCGATGAATGTCCGTTATTGGCACTTAGCGGACATTCGGGGCACCGCAGCATTTTGTCTGCTTTTGGATCAAAGCAGACATCGCGCGTCCACGCTCAAGAGGTAAAGTGACGCCTCCGGGCCAAAAGTTATTTCATGCAGTTATAAAGAAACGACCAGCTGTCCCGACCTGAAAGTGTTTTTTTGTCTGCCTGCTTTTGGCAATCAGCCCACTTCGCTTTTTCCTCCGACCATTTCGCCTTCGCTGCATCCCACTGCTTTTGGGTCCATTTCGAAACGTCATCCATTTTGTTCGCTGCGGTCTCGGCAGGCTTGGTTGTCGATTGAGGTTGCGTCTGAGCAAATGCAGTGGCACTTGCGAACAGTGTCAGCATCGTTATCGATAAAATTACTGTGCGTATCCGGGTCATAGTCATAATTTTAGCCTCCTTGAAAACTCAACTCATCTTGAAGAAGCGCGCAATAAGAACCGACAGATGTGTTACATCCGTAATAGTGCCAGGCGGAACCAGCCGCACTTTTAAACGCAGTGTCCGTCGTTTTGTTCCTGAGCGTCGGGATCTTTCCCCGCATCAAAATCGTTTCATCTCGGGGGTATATCTTGTCGCAACACCGCCGGATGCCGAGAGCACGGTTTATTAGAATTGAATGAGGTGCGTTATGGCCGCAATTACTGAATGGCTCAACCAATATAATATCAGTCTCCTAGCGGTCGGAATGACCGTCGCACTCATGATCGTGGTAGGCATCGTTATTTTCGTGCTGAACCGCCTTCTTCGACAATGGCTCAATTATCTCCAAGTGCGCACTCATTTGACTGATGAGACCACACTGCTGATCGCGCGAATGATCACTGGAGGACTTTGGCTGATCGCGGTTATGCTGATTTTCAATATTTGGGGGGTGAGCCTTAGTGGCCTATGGACCCTCTTGGTTAGTACAGTAACGATCATTGGTATCGGATTCCTTGCTACTTGGACGATGATTAGCAACTTTACGGCCAGCTTGTTCCTTACACTCTGGCGACCTTTCCGTCTCGGTCAGACCGTCGAAATGCTTCCCGAAAATTTGAAGGGGCGGGTAACTGACCGGAGCCTAATGTTCACGACGTTGCAGGAAGAGAGCGGAAGTACTCTCCAAATTCCGAACAATCTTTTCTTTCAAAAACTGTTTCGGGTCAGCGGAGAGCCTGCCTCAGCCTGGTTAGAGCCGCGTAAAGAGGTCCGCGCCGGCACTCTTGTCCAGACCTAATGAGTTGGCTTGGCGAGCTGACAAATAAGGTGTTTGGCCTAAATTGATTGGCCGCGCCGACAAGAAATTAGAAATTATTTTAAAAGCCCCGAGTTAATGCCCGGCACTTCTATGCTTTGTATCCGCTAAATCTGTGTTGCTCAGCGATAAATGTAAACAATGCGACGCGAAGCCGGATCGACGAGCACTCGCTGACCATTTACGTAAGCGTAGCGGTAGTTGTAGTCCGGCACGGGCCGAAGTTGTACAGGTTCTGGCAAACCGGCACCCACCACAACCTCTCCGTCAAGGTAGACTGGATCGCCAGGGTTGCTGGTCACATAAGTTTGGACCTGTTGAGGAGGAACGAGCGCGGCTCCGGCAACGCCGCCGCCTACAGCGCCCACGGGACCTGCAATAAGTGCACCTGTGACCGCGCCGGTGGCAACCGCTGCTCCCGTGGTAGGTGTTGTATACGTCACGGTCGGGATAACACCCGGCGGACGTTGGGAGACAATCACTCGACTGTCCGCTGACTGCGTTGCTAGATATTGGGAATAAGCCCAGCCCTCCTGGCCCTTATGTGTGACCTGGCACCAGAGGCTGCCTTCAATACAGCCGACCATAGTGACCGGGTCCTGGGATCGGATGAAGCCGATAATCGGATATTCCGGGCCAGGACCAGAACGAATATTAAGATCCGTGAGAGCGCTGGCCAGCACAGCCGCCAAAGCCATGCCTGGGAAAATGCAGGTCGTGAGGCTCGCAACAGTGAAAAGTCTGAATTTGTTATTCATCACCCAATCCCTCATGTGTGCGTCTAGTTTAACGCTGCGCGCACTCCAGTGTTCCGCCGATTGGGGACTTAATTATCGTTGGGGTCACAAGCCGCGAGGCCATGGACCCCCCGGAGGACTGGGCGCGTTGCGCACAGAGCGGAGTGCGCCAATTTCCTGCGGCAAACCTATCGTCCTGATGCCTTCTTGACCTCAGCTTTTTCTTCGGCGGCTTCCTTGGCTAACCGAAGTGATTTCAGCCGGGCGGTCCTTTCGCGAACGCCGTTGATTTGCTCCTCAAATTGCTTCATTGCCATAGTGATTTCCCGAGCCCGATCTTCCTTTTTCTTGAAGATTGCTTCGGCTCGATCCTTGGCTTCATTTGGTTTCATCATTGTTACCTCCTCGTCAGAGGTAGTGGCAGGCCCAAATTCTCGTTCGTAAAAAATGCAGGTCTCTCGACCGATGTACATGACGGTCGCTAATTCAACTTTCGTGCGGCCCACGCATTAGCTTCAGTGCCGCTTCAATGTGCCTCCAAGTTTCGGCGTCTTCTTTCTTGCCTTCCTTTTCGAAAGCACTAGCTGTTTGCGCGGATTTGGCTATTGCCTTTGCGCCTTGTGATTCAAACAGTTGTCGCGCGTAGTCTTGGACGTCGATTTCATGTAGTTTCATGGCTTCATACCTCACTTCATCTGCACGATTAGCTACCGGATCGCGGTTTGCGAATTTCGCGTTCACAGCCAATTGACAACCGGTATGCCGTTGCAACGCTAGCGGAACAGCGAAAAACCAATGTGGCTGCATGGCGACCGCTTTCGCAGCTGAAGGGTTAGGTCCCAATAATTCGCAAGCGGTAAAATTGTTCCATGCAGCAGAGGCGCTGATCTAGTGATAAGCCGCAAGCCAACAGGCTGCCACGCTCACTCCGCGTGGATTTGGCGGGCAAGCTTAAATAAACATCAACGATTGCAGGGCTCGACTCAGATCGCGGACAAAATCCGTCCAACCAGCCACGTGGCAATTGCCCAGCCCGCGCCGGTGAAAAAGCCGACACAAAACCAGACGCCAATCAGTTCTAGATTAACCTTGAAAGGCATTTTGAATTCTCCACTATGACGTGGGTTTCTCCACTATGACGTGGGTTAGTGTACGTCCGCTGAAAGCGGAAATGAACTCCGCTTGATCGCATGAAAGAATCAATGAGTGCGGTGGGGCCTAGACTGTGATTGCAGGTCCGCCGAAGCCACAGCAAGAACTCTGCCGAGACGACGTTGCACATTCGGATCATCCGAATACGCAGGCAGGCCGAACTGCGGAGACGCTAAAAGCGCACGCAAAAAATCAACTTCGGATTCCCATTCAATAATCATGGTGCCCTTCTCATGGGACTAACAACTTCAGAGGCAATTCGTTCAAGTTCATTAGGTCAGGCGTAATTGACCCTCAATTTCGTAAGTTGATGGAATCAGCGTCCTGATCGCAATTATTTGTGGCCTAATTTGAAACCGTGAACGATTCGAGTTCCACTATTTGGAACTCGCCATAACCCGGAACAGTTAATCCCACCATTGGCTAAGGACCCGTTCTACAGGCGGTCTCGGCGACTAAACAGATTAAGTTTTTCTAGTTTCCCACTTCATGTGGGCTGGGCATGAACCGGACGCCGGTCGCAAAGCCTTCGCGCCAAATAACTTCACAGCGGCGTTTTACTGATCCTCGTAAATTCAAGGTCAATAAAAAGTGAGTTGGCAGCGCGACGTTTGGCGCAAAAATGTTAGCGCCCGAGTTCGATATGTCCACTATGACACAGGGAAATGTCGTTTCGTCGGTGGCTCGCTGCACAACCCCAGCGGCGCGGAGGATTCCCCGCGGCGATAATCTTCGTTCTCCAAAATGATGATCGCCCACCATGCGGGCATAATACTAGGCAGGACGTACAAACCCGGCTTAATCGGCAGGTTTGGTAAATCTTGGGACGTTAGTATCTGAAGTAAACGAGGACGTGGTGGTTACCCATTATAATTTAGCAGCGTCAAGAAGCTCCGCACTCTTGCGGGGGCTGAAATTTTGTCCGCTTTCGGACAACAGCAGACAAAGTCGGATTTTGGCCCACGATGGTTTGTCCGCTAATGACCCATAGCGGACATCAACCGGTCGCCACACCCTATTGGCTGACTCTCTTACTTTTTCGACGACTTACGATGGGGCATTAACAGTGCATATGCATTTGTGACGGCTAGGAGCAAATACGCCGAGTAAGCAGCCAAAGGCAGATATAGTCCACCGCCCCAATGGACAATCAAACTGACACCTCCCGCGGCCGCAAGGAGATAGAAGGACGCTGCCAGCGCGGGAATGCGAATAGGTAGTCCTTCGCGGTTACGTAGTTCGTTGACGATGATAGGTCCGGGTAGCAGACACGCGCAGGTCAGATTGAAGACGATCAATTCAACACCAAGCAAAGTGACGTCCTGTGGCAAGAGAACGAGATTTGAACCGATCATAATGGTGATCATGCTCATAGTAGAATTCCGAGCACGCAGTCGCCAATGCAACGAGGACAATATTTGATTTGCGCGAACCGCTGTCGCGACAATTATGAGGCCAGCGATCACCGCGCCGCCGCTTGCAAGTATCGCATATGCTTCATGCCAATCTTTCGGGTGATACATGAATTCCAAGGCAGGAAACCCTTTCAGTGTGGATGACTTTGAATTCTCCTTCAATTCTTGCAGGTGTGAAAGGGGTCGCAGTGGTCCCGGGATCGCTGGCGGCCGCTATTGGACCAACAACGGACAGAGGCTTGCACTGGGGCTGAATGGCTTTTGGACGATATTATACTTTGCAAACCCAGCACATTTTGTAGTGTCCGGCCGGTTCCCGACAGGTTGACGCATTACTTGACGTTATTTTATAATCTTCGAGGACGAAACTTTGTCGGCGTGCGGGGGTACGTCATGCCAGAGTATCGGTTCTATTTTATCGCTAGAAGCGGCCAAGTTGCGGGGCCGCCAGCGACCCACGACTTGCCGAACGACAGGGCCGCTAACGAGAAGGCAAACCAGCTTCTCGACGATCGCGACATCGAGATTTGGCAGGGCGCTCGCTTGGTCACCTATATCGCCCCGGATCAAAAAGCCGGTTAGCCAGATTTTGAGGTGGCGCTTCATGCCAATGGATTCTCTGCTTGAGGAAGGTGGGTTCGACCCTGAAGCCGCCCGCATGTTGACGACAGCGTTTGACAGGGCTTGGGCCAGATTCAAATTGTCCGGAAGCACGCTTGCAGGAGAAGCCTGTGCGCCTTCGACACGAGCCCTGCTCGCCAAGAGAATTATTGAACAAGCCCAGACGGGAGAGAAGGACATTGAGCGTTTAATCAGGGATGGAGTGGCCTACTTGGAGGGCGTGATCCCGCCATCTCAATCACATTAGTCACGCATGACCGAAAAGCTGATGAGCAATAGTGCACGCTGCGATGGCATACGCGGTGCTATCGTCGGGAATGTCAGACGCCCTTTGGTATCGCAACAAAGCCGCAGAATGCGGTCGCTTGGCGGCTTCCGCGACTGATGTGGCTGTTAATAAGGGCCACCTTCGCGATCAAGCCAACTGGAACGAAATTGCAAAGAGCATTGAAATTGCTGAAGAGGCGATAAAGGCGAGGAAATCAAAGTAGTTAAGATTGAACCTAATAGGCCGCCTCAGTTGGCGGCCTCTTCCCGTCCAATGTCGCCTATTGGCACTTAGCGGACATTTCGACCGAGCCCGCAAATGTCCGCCATTGGACAACAGCGGACAAATCTGAATTTTGACCTCGGATGCTTTTGTCCGCTAATGACCCAAAGCAGACATCTTCCGACTTGGCCGCGGAGACGTTCTCAGGTGGATTTTACGAGCCTGCGGTACTCGCTAGGTAACGAACCAAAAGTCGTTCTGAATCGACGGCCAAAATGGGTCATATCGGAAAACCCCCAGCTCTTGCAAACTTTAGCGGTCTGGTTCCGCACGGATCGCCCGCCAAGGCGGCAAATTCTCGACGCTCGTTGATTTGAACATGTCGCAACACGTCTGATAAAATGGTTTCAGGTTGAATAGGGAGCGAGGGCAATCAGTGGCCAAGAGAACTTCGAAACGGCGCGCGTTGGGTCTGCGGGGCCGCCCCGGTTTGCCGGGCAAACCCGGGCCTCAAGGCCATCCCGGAAGGCCCGGTCCGCAAGGGCCGCGCGGCCTGGCCGGCAAATCCGGGCCACAAGGCAAGCGCGGCAAAGTTGGAGAGCAAGGAAAACCCGGTGCACAAGGAAAGCCCGGGCCACCCGGTCCGCCGGGACAATTGCCTTCGATTAACGAGGTGATGCCTTGGCTGCACTTGGTTTTCGAGGCCTGGGAAGACTACAAGCAGACGCGAAAGCGAGAAGCCAAGGACGCCGAAGACACTAAGAAAGGCAAAAAGAAGAAGCGTAAGCACAAGAAATAGCCTCGGCCGTTGCGTCAGTTGGACATGCGAGGCGGCCAACGGAGGCCGCCTCTGCCGTTTTTCGGATAACAGTTGTGATGTCTGTCCTTGGCACTTAGCGGACAATCGCGGCGCCGCAACATTTTGTCCGCTATTGGAGTAACAGCGGACAACGTTCGGCACTGGCGTGAGATGAGTCGGTCGGCCAAATTTTCTAGGAATGGTCAAAAGAAGCGACGAAATTATTCCTGCCGCCGCTAGATCAGGTCGGGCTAATGCAATAGTCTCTCCATCGCGGCTGGTAGAAAAAATCCGACAGGCTGCGAACACCACGCGTACGGGGAGGACGTCATGAGTAGAAGCATAGCGCCACGGATCAAAGGGGTGCTTTCCCCGGTCGTCACGCCTTTCAAATCCGATTACAGTCCGGATGCAGAGCGCTTCGTGCGCCATTGCCGGTGGTTGTTGTCGAACAATGTCGGCCTTGCAGTATTCGGGACAAACTCGGAGGGGAATTCACTTTCCGTAGAAGAGCGTATGGCTCTCCTGGAAAGGCTGGTCGAAGCGGGCATAGATCCGGCGCGTATGATGCCTGGCACGGGCTGCTGCGCGATTTCTGACTCAGTGCGCCTTTCGTCACACGCGGTGAAGCTGGGCTGTGGTGGGGTTTTGATGCTCCCCCCATTTTACTACAAGGGCGTTTCCGACGAGGGACTGTATCGCAATTATGCGCAAATCATCGAGCAAATTGGCGATGCCCGCCTCAGAATTTACCTCTATCAGATCCCGCCAGTAACGCAGGTGCCTATCAGCGTTGCGTTGATCGAGCGACTGCTTAAAAATTACCCGCAGAACATTGCTGGCATCAAAGACACCTCGGGCGACTGGAGCTACACCAAGACAGTACTCGACGCATTCCGCGGAAGCGGTTTTGATGTTTTTGCTGGGACCGAAACCATCCTTCTCGCCACCATGCGCGGTGGGGGCGCGGGCTGCATTAGTGCCACGGCAAACGTCAATCCGGCGCCGATCCATAGCCTTTTTAAAACATGGGAAGGCTCCGATGCCGACGCACAACAGGAGAGTCTCAATGCGGTGAGGCGCGTGTTTCAGAAGCACCCCATGATCCCAGCGCTTAAGCAGGCTATTGCTCATTGGAGCAACGATCCGGGCTGGTCGAAAGTTCGGCCTCCGTTAGTCGAACTCTCAAACGACCAGGCGTCAGTCCTGGTTGCAGAGTTGACACAACGCGGCTTCCACATGCCGGGCC
>Ga0207090_1111_pt1 | contig 18329 bp, 22 predicted proteins | sample Alteio_BWMinHeat_50_FD_153565 | JGI IMG/M metagenome (GOLD analysis project Ga0207090, IMG submission 153565) | Enriched cells from forest soil in Barre Woods Harvard Forest LTER site, Petersham, Massachusetts, United States -... | ecosystem: Environmental > Terrestrial > Soil > Temperate forest >...
GGCCGTACCGCTCTGAGGCGGCCGTCGCGATGATGATCTCACGTCGCCTTAGCAAAGAAATTGGTGAAAGGTGTCCGCACCACGGTCCGCTTGAGCCGGCTGACCAAGAAGCATTCTTAGATTCCGCGTTACTGGCTCTTACCGATGCATATTTGTATGCGACTGCAGGTAGGTGTTGGAAGGCGCAGAGGAAGATATGTGCTGCGATAAGTAGTGTGCTGGTAACAATTGGTACATCAACCAGGTAACAATCCGCCGACCTCCGGGGCTGGCGGGTCTTTTGTGTAAATTGGATCTCGATCAAAAAATGTATCAACGTCAAAAAACCTGCTTGGGTAAGTGCGAATGAAGTACTTACAGGCGTCTCTTATGATGTCATACTCATCATATCCATGTCTGAAAGAACGCCTCAAAGCCCGAATATGCTCTGTTTCTGACCGCCCGGTGTTTAGATCGATCACGATCCTTGGGTAAAACTCGATCCCGGGCAAAATCCCCTTAAGAGGTTCGCCCTCCTCATACATCAGCTCAAGGTTGTTTGGTTTACGAAATATGTCTGCGAGGCGCAGTACCGCAATAGCAAGCTCTATTGAGATTACAAGCCTATTTCTCTCGGCATATCCTGCGATGCGAAAGCCCGCGTCGATGCTGGGTCCTAGATACTCTGGTATTGCGGTGACTTGATGGCTGGCCGTACTCTCAACGCTGCCACCCGGGGTACCCGAATAGCTCCGTCGATTGGCACCCCTCATCAAATCGGCAACCGAAATCCGTTTGTTGAATTCTGGAAAATTACCAAGCCAGGCGCACCCCTTGGCCGACAATCCCGATGGCCCCGGTGTCAAAAGTTTTGCGCTCTCAAGCTTGTCCATCGCGTATTTAACGAATTCCGTAAAGGCATCAAGCGCAATCCATACCTGCGAAAGCTCTTCAATCTGCAGATGAAAAAGAATTTCGTCCCCGTTAGTCTTCCAGACGGCCGGCGCCATGGCTTCCAACGATCCACGTCCCGGCGTTCGTTTGCTGCGGGGACCGTGGAGAGCTCTGCACTTTTGTCTCCAAAAATTACGGAGAAGCTGACCGGCACCAATGAAGAAATTACTATGAAAAATGTCCATCCATTCGTTCGGGTGCTCCCTCTTGAATGCCGTAGATCCCGAGATGTCGATGCTCATAAACATAACGAGGTAGGGGTGCGATCCCCCCATTTGGGTCGCCGACATGTCAAGCTATCCGGCGAATTTCTAGTCAGCAGTGAAGAGAGTCTTTACTCTATGTCGCACCAGCTCAGTGGTGACGCCGCGATCTGCCGCAAGATCATCTATATATTCGGACCGGCGCTTTCGATCATTTGGGAGCTTCAGTATCTTTTTTGGTAGGAGAAACGCCTCGGCAAAATCCATTGCTTGTTGGCGAATATGGGTAGCAGTTTCGCTATCCTGTGGCATCTTATATACAAGCCCACTGGGCGGGAATGTAACCGGCATAGTGACATGGAGTTCTAGATGACCTATTTGTACGGCAATATACAACGTACGCAACTCATCGGGCTCTTCGTGTGGTAATAGGATAACCACTGTCGTGGCGCTAGGAAAATATACGGAGGCGTCTGGCGGGGCATTAAGAAGCGTCGGCAGTCGCCCTTGCTCCAAAAGCATATAATTTTGATATTGACAGTACTCATCAATTAGAAAAGTATATTCGCCACCAAACACCTTATTCTTCTGCTTTACAAACGCGAGATGACGAGCTTCTGCTAACGATTGTATTTCCTGACGGTCGCCGCGGTAAGGCTCAAATAAGCCCACCTGCGGTGTTTGGGAAGGTCCGAACCCGTGGTCCTGTGACATAACCTCGGTATCGTCCGGCAAGATAGCGCTGGGCGAAAGCGCAAATCCACTGGGCTTCAAAGTTCGTTACCCCACGCATTCGGAAGCCTAGCGACAACCATATAGCACCAAGCGTTAATAGTCGCAACCGGTCCCCGTGAGGGCGGTGCGTTTATTTAAACAGTTGTCTCCTGTTGTTGACTCAAATTTTGTTGACCACTAAGGAATTGTTGGTCACCAAAGTTGTTGACGTAACGGCATTTCGCCGCTACCCTGGGTTATGCAAGCGGATCAGGGTCTGCGAGTCGCGAGCAGCACCGGAGGTGCCGGCCTATGCGCAATCAGGACGCCGGGTGCCTGATCTGCCTCAGGACGCGGGAATGGCGCCGATGCCTCGCCAAGCTAGCGAGATGCGAAGCCAAATCCCCAAGTGCATATTTTGTTAGACTGAAACCTTACATCGACAATTGTCTTGCAAAAGTCTCCTGCGACCCACCAACAAAGGTAGCCGAAGATTGAAGCCGCGTTTGTCGCGATCATCGCGCAAAGGTAACACGCCATGAGGCATCAAGAGCTGCGAGCGGCACGAATTGCCCAAAATGTCCCGCTGAAGAGAATCGCCGAGGAACTTGAAGTTGGCAGTAGCTATCTCTCTCACGTAGAGCACGGTCGGCGTGCGCTAACGCGCGAGATCGTAGCCGCTTATACAAAGCACCTAACACTAAACACCGTTCATCTTCCTGTACCAGACTATCAGTCTACGCCAGATTTATTGAGTAAAGAGCTGCTGAGATGGTTTCGGAATATCAAGGTCTACCGTCCCATAATATCCACGCGCACTGCAGAGCCAAATACGCGGCGGCGGACCTCTAACACATTCGCGACTTTTGCAACGAAATTCTGTGAATCTAGTAAACAATCCATCAAAGATCGCACCGGTATCGCGTTAATTTGGACAACGCCACAAGATTTCTTTGAGAAAGGTAACATTATACCGTGGCGACGTGTGTTGACAAAAGTGGCAAGTGACAATATTCCGCTAAAGTTATTTTTCTCACCATCGAGCAATCCAACATTTGCAACGAATGAGTTACTTTTAATGATCAAGGAATATACGAGATGTATCCAATTCAAAGAAATAATTACAATAGACTCAGTATCAGAATTGAATTTCTCGCATTTCCCGATCGACTTATTCGTGTTGTCAAATAACTTTGCGCTATTAGATTTCGCTGGTCGCGAGTATAGTAGGAAAAATTCACTCATGTTGCTCGCTCCCGAAACGCAGTTCGAAAGGACGTTGCAGGGGTATGTGGAGCGCATTGAATCTTATCGCGACCGTAAGGTCTTATTGTACTTTAGTAAGAGTGATTTGACGAAATTTTTTCGAGAGTATTTGGCAACCGAAGAGCTCAGTGGCCCACGATACCTATTCCAATGCTTTCCCGGAAGCCATACGCGGCCACCGCAAGATTATGAACCAGGATCAAATTGGTGGCATTATTATTCTGACCTGCATGTCGATGTTGACGAGCTAGCGGCGCTTCGCCGAAGAGCATGGGATGCCCTTCGACGACGAATGCGTACTTATCCAGCCCGTCAGATATGTTCGCGACAAGCCTTTGAGGAATGGGCCTTGACCGGTAGACGTCCAGGCGTTGACCTCGTTAGGGAATCGGCCGATGACCGGATAAATCAGTTGCAATATATGATTGCTACACTACGTACGAATCCAAATTTTCAGTTGGCAATAATCGACCATGAGCTAGGACGGGATCTGGGTTGGGCAGATTTGGGCGATAATGCTAGAAACTTGAATTGGTTGGTCCAAGGCAATGATAAAATTATAGTGGAAGGTCGTGCGCCGAATGATTATGGCGTGTTATTAGAGTACCAATGCATTATTAGCGATAAATTAATCGCGGATCGATTTCGAAACATGTTTGAGAAGACCTGGGACCAGCTGCCGCCGGAAGTTACTCAGATAGATGCTATTACTGAATTTCTTCAGGAGTTAAGTGTTCGAGCGGGGGCCCGAACAAAGATTACCCAAAGTTGATGAAATTACAACAGTAAAAGAACAAAAAGCAAAAATGGAGGCGCGCGCCGGATGACTTCGAGATAAGTTTATAAGAACGGTATTCTATTATTTAGTCAAGTATTTTTAGGGTGTGCTAACCGCGGTCGCCCGGGTATAGGTCAACTGCTACAATTCTCCAGGGGGCAACTGTCCTTTGGAGGTTTGCATGCAGGAGCGCTTGTCTACGCGCTCAGCCAGAGGAACAACCCGCCGGACAACAGGCGGGCGGTGCGCTTCTTGCGGGCGGCGATGATGCTGTTGATCCGCTGGCGGCTCGTCGTGACGAAGAGCACCCGCATATTCGGCAGGCCGTAGAGCGACTTGTGCAGATCGGCGCGGAACGTTCGACGCTTTCCTTGCCAACATCAAAGCCGCAAGCGCCTAGCAATGCAAGGGGCTGCGGTACCGGCGATAATCAACATCTCCAGTTACGCTGTAATCCCCCGGCCCGAACCGGCGGGGCTTTTTATTTCGGCAGGGTTATCCCCGCTATCGCCGGGCATTCTTTTCCACCGATGTAGAATTAGCGAGGTGTAGTTCTTTTCCAAGGAGTCAATCCAATGAAGATAGAGATGATCCCGCTGAATAAGCTGGTTTCCTCTCCAGCGAACATGCGCAAGACCGGCGCCGCCTCCGGCATCGACGAACTGGCGGCGAGCATCGCCGCGCACGGACTGCTGCAGAACCTGCAAGTCCGCCCCGGTCCCCACGGCAGGTTCGAGGTGGTGGCGGGCGCCCGCCGCCTTTCTGCCCTCAAGCGCCTGGCAAAGGCAAAGACCATCGCGAAGGACGCCGCGGTCGCCTGCCATGTGCTCGACGAAGCGAACGCCGCCGAGATCAGCCTGGCTGAAAATATCATGCGATTGCCGGTCCATCCGGCCGACCAATACGAAGCGTTCAAGGCGCTTGCCGATGAGGGCAAGGGGCCGGAGGAAATCGCCGCCCGCTTCGGCTGCAGTCCCGCCGTGATCCAGCAGAGGCTAAAGCTCGCCGGCGTCAGCCCATCGCTCATCGAGGCATATCGCAACGATGAGATGGACCTCGATCAGCTGATGGCCTTCGCGGTCAGCGACGATCACGCTACGCAGGAGAAGTTGTGGGCCGAACTTCCTGAGTGGAACCGGCACTCCTCGACGATCCGCCGCCTGCTCACGCAAGCCCATGTCGAGGCGCATGACCGTCGCGCACGTTTTGTCGGCATCGACGTGTATGTCGCCGCCGGCGGATACGTGCTTCGCGACCTGTTCGAGCCGGAGCACGAGGGTTATCTGACCGATCCGGTACTCCTCGATCGGCTGGTCGCTCAGAAACTCGAGCGCGAGGCCAAAGCGCTGAGGGCCGAGGGCTGGAAATGGGTCGAGATCGTGGCCGAATTCGACTATCGGCAGATCGGTGCCGCGGCCCGCGTGTATCCCGAGCGCACGGAGCCCAACGCCGAGCAGCAGGCCGAGATCGACCGGCTGACCGAAGCGTATGAGGCCCTCGTCGCCGAACATGGCGACGAGCCGCCGAAGGCGGTACTCGCGGAAATCGAGACGCTCTCCGATCAGATCGACGCGCTCGGCGCCGGGGCGGTCGTTTGGGATCCCCAGGATATCGCTCGCGCCGGGACAATCGTCGGGATCGGCCATGCCGGCCGCGCAATGGTCGAGCGCGGCCTGCTGCGGCATGAGGATGAAGCTGTTGGCGAGCAATCGCCGACCACCGATAGCCGCCCAAGCGCCGCCGGTGCCCGACATCGGAAGGATGGCCCAGCGCAGCTCGCCGATCGTTTGGTCGAGGACCTGACGGCACACCGGACGGCCGCGTTGCGCGTTGCGCTTGGCGGCAATTCCGAGATCGCACTCACCGCCATCGTCCACGCATTCGCACTGTCACTGTTCTATCAGTACGGCGCCGCTAGCTGCCTTGCCATGCGGGTCGAGTGCACTGAGTTGCGCGGAAGCGCCGAAGGGATCGAAGAGAGTGCCGCCGTCACAGCCCTCGCTACGCGGCGTGAAGCATGGAAGCGGCGGCTCCCGGAGGCGGCGGAGGATTTGTGGACGTGGCTGCTCTACCAGGAAACCGCCGTGCGGGTCGATCTTCTGGCCCACTGCGCCGGCTGCGCCGTGGACGCCGTACACCGGCCCCATGAACGTGCGGATTCCGGCCGCTTTGGCCACACTGATCAACTCGCTGCCGCTCTCGGTCTTGACATGGCGCAGTGGTGGCAGCCGACGGTGACAAGCTATCTCGGGCGAATCTCGAAAGCCCGGATACTCGAAGCGGTCGCCGAAGGGGTGTCGCGCGAGGCAGCGGAAAACCTGAAGAAACTCAAGAAGGACGCGCTGGTCGCTCGTGCCGAAGAGCGCCTTGCCGGTTCCGGGTGGCTCCCTGCAATCCTGCGGTCGCCGGTGCTGCTGTAATCCCCTACCCCGCCACTGGCTTCCAGGCTGGCGGGGTTTTCTTTTGTTAGAATTTAACGGGTATTCACTGTTCTTTGGAGGCTTTGGTGCCCCGTTACATCATCATCGACGGCAAGCGCTACGCATGGCGCGACATTCTCGCGCTGCGGCGTGAGCAGCGGCAGCTCCCGCTGCTACAACCGACCTTATTCGAGCTCAAGGACGATGCGCGGCCGATGCCCCAGCGCACGGCGGCAGGCCGCTATGCGGAGCCGTCTTTGTTTGACGGAGATCCGCGATGAATGCCGAGAAGATACGGGAGCTGAATGACGCGTTCCGCACCACGATGACCGGCGGACGCGTCATGATGACCGCCGGCGTCGACGCCTTGCCCTCCGACGTCAAGGCGATGGTGATCCGAAAGGTGGCGACCTTCTCGGAGTTCAACGCCGACAACGACCCGTACCAGGAGCATGACTTCGGCAGCTTCCTGGTCGCCGGCCGGAAGTTCTTTTGGAAAATCGACACGTACGACGCTGAGATGGAGTTCGGGTCGGAGGACCCGGGCGACCCAACCAAGACGATGCGCGTACTGACGATTATGCTCGCGGAGGAGTACTGAGCGCTTCCCTGCCCCGCCCGGCTGATGCTGGGCGGTTTTTTTCTTGCATCGGTCTGCCGCGTACCGGTTCATGGAGCAGTTCATGGATACACGATGGAGCGCCGGCGTGTTCCTGCTCCTCATCTCGATCGTGATCGAGGCGGCCGTCGCGATCATCGCTATCTTGGCGGCTCGGAAATGCAACCCCTATGCCTATGGGCTCGCATTAACGTTCGCGATCTACGTCTTCTACGATAGCGCGCGTTTGGTCGGGCTTGAGGTACGGGAAGGGATCATGGCCCAGTCCTTCTTGCTTGCTGCCATTTCCGCACTCGTTGCCGTGTGGGGCTGGTATAGGAAATAGCCGCGCGGGCAAATTCGGCTAGCGTTGCTTGCGGAGCAGTATTGATGCGCTTTGCTGCCCCGCCCTGGTAAATGCCGGGCGGGTTTTTATGTGAAGCGGCGCCGGGTCGCCATTCCGAGAACATCGCGATTAATGATGGGCGGTGTTAAAAGCCGCCACCGCGTCAGCTACCACTTTTTCTGCAGCCCGGGTTTGATTCTCCTTTGTTGCTGGCTCGCTGCCGCCACCTGGCCCTGAGCCTGCGGTACCGTGAGCCGTGGCTAAATCGTAAGTGTCGGCCGCTTTCTTCAGTTCAGCTTCAACCGCTTCAGAGGTCTTATCGCAAAACCCCCGGAGTAGGTCCGAGACGCGCTCTGCTGATTCTTTCTTCGCAGTCTCGTCTTTGCAATCATTAGGAGGTAGAATAAAGCTGAAACCAGGCGGGACGCGAAACTGTTCGTGGGCAAGTTTCTCTGCAATTGCATCAAACAGCCTTCTGCAGATTAGCGAGTGGCCGTTTTCGTGTCTCAACAGCACTCGCCACGCTAGCTTCTCCTCAGCCGGCGCTTGAGCCGACGGCTCGTTGGGCATCCAAATTTTGATTGCCAAATTCATGTCTATTGTTACGGATTTGATTGTGACCTCCACAGCGCAAAAACCCTCGCTGCGCCGCATTCGATATTGATGCTGAAAAGAGAACTTACAGGTAATCTCACACAACGTGAATGCGTCTTCGTTTGCTGGTTTCTCAGCTGGGGGATTTTGAGGATCGAACGTTCTGCCCTTGGAGCTAACCTCGTGCTTAATTTGAATTTTAGGTTCATCAGCATTGGCGTTTCCCTGCCACAGGATTCCAATGATCGAGCCACTGAATGCGACCGCCGCTGAATTACCTAATCGCCGCAGGAAATCCCGACGGCCAATAATTTTCACGAACGTTCTCCCCTATGCTGACTTCGTCGTTAGAAAAGCTTGCCCCCATGCACACGCAACCAGGTAGTCCGCAGGCGCGAAATTCCACCATGCCGAAGGATTCGCCGCACTCACTTTGCAAGTTGCGGTCTTTCACCCTTCAGGCCCGAAACCGTCGAGCCTCCAGCGGGTGTTCCGCCTCAAGCTCGACCCCTTGCTGGGCCGCGCGCATACGAGCGTAGCCGCGCATCATCTTCTCGCGAAACTCGTACCAGCCACTGCGAGTGCCAATCAGGATCGAACCCAGCGCCGGGTCCTTTAGACGATTCATGCGGCCCCAGAACTGTTCACGGGAAAGTGGTTTCCTGCCCCAGCGCTGCATAATTTGTTCGTACGACGCCAGTATTTCGCGTGATGGTCGTTGTAGCTCGTGACCGTTAGCTACAGCCCACAACACAGGCTCACAATCATTCCCATAGTTCTGTGTGGCGCGCTCATATGGTCCCTTCAGGTGGGGCTCGACATCGGCCACCGCCTTCGAAATTGCCTGCTCAAAATGGTGTGCTTTCACCTGCATATCAGCCAACTGGTCTTCGTACACTACCCAAAACAATTTTTCGCAAACGAGATGGACGAAATGAGGAAATCCGTCGCTCACACGGGCAATCCGGACTTTGGTTGTGTCGTCCACACCAATGCCGAGTGCCTCGGCGGCGCTCAGGATGATCTCGAACCTTGGCTCCCAAGCCAGCCGGTCTAGCTTCACTGTGTGGAACTGTCGGTAAGCACTCTCGTGCGACGCAAAGAAATTCTCGATGGCTTCACCAATCCCACAAAAGATCACTTTTGCGCGCAAATTCCGGTCACCCAGCTCTTTTACATATGCGGCAAATTTCGATTGCTCCGCTTTGGCGTCGAGTTGATCAAATTCATCGACAACAACTACCGGCTCGTTTGAGTGAAGCGCTAGCACAAATTCCGTGACTTGTACTGCCTCATTAACCGACCTTGGTTCAGGAGCGTCACCCTTTTCGATAGAAGTCTTAATTTCGGCGGACAAGCCGCCGAGCTTCACACCCGCGCCGGCGTCAATTTTGCGCTTGATAACACGAGGATCGTGCGGAAAAGCACGCGAAAATATGTCGTGCATCACGCGGCTGAAAGTTGTGCCGCTTTCGCAGATGACGCGGATCGGTGCCGCGTCCGCGGACTGGTGCTGGTGTGCTGCCGTCATCGCGAGCGAAGTCTTGCCCACGCCACGATAGCCATAGATGAAGATCTGTCGCCCACCTTGATACCAGGCGCGCCTTATCTCCTGGAGCTGCATGTCTCTGCCCTTCAGGAGTTCGGGGCTTTCGATAGCTCGGGAAGGCGCCAGAACACTATTTAGGATCGTGGCGAATTCTTGCTCTGCTATGCGCCCGCGCATCCCCAGACCCCTTAAAAGCGAACGAGCCACCCAAGTTAACGTAGGTTTCCCAGGAACAGCATACAAGATACTGAGTTCTCCCGGTATTTTGGCGCAAAATCCCTGAAAACCGCGAGATCCCGATCCGCTCCGAGGCGGAGCTGCGCGTAGGCGCAAACGGATAGCCTCTCCTAGCCCAAAGGGTTATGTTGGGCAGGCCGCCTTTCCTTGGGGCGGTACCTCTGAGCGAGGTGGGCCGGGACCGTTGTTAGCGCATCCGGTCCCGGCCCGAATTCAACTAACAGTACGGCGACGCCGGGCGACGCATCCCCGTTGCTGCTGCCGACCAGGGGTCATCGCCGCTTCTTTCGCCGCGCCCAGCTAGGCTCGCCTGGCGGCTTGGGAGGCGGATGCGGCTGAGCCTTCGCCGCTGGCGGGTTGAGCTTGTCCAGAATGCGCTTGAGCGCGCGGATGCGCGGCGACAATGGGAAGCGATCAGCAGCGATCGTCTCCCGCAACAGCACGACCAGCGCGGCACGCTCAGCAGCCTCTAGGTCGGGCACCCCTTAGCGCCGGAACTCTGAGGTAGTCGGTGGCTTGCCTCGCATGATCGAGACATCATCGGGTAGTGACAGCCTGTGCACATCGCGCAAGACCTGCAATCGCAGAAGAAGCATCATAGCTTCTTCGGTAGATAGGCTGAACTCGACATTGAGCGTCGTCTGCACCCCGTCGATGATCTTTGTAAATTCAGGAGTCAGCGCCACTTGCGTTTTGCTGCCGTTCATTTCGACCGCGACTTTGTTCGCGTAACCTTCAATTCGGTCCTTTGAGTGCATGTGGCTTACCTCCCGTTTTGCGGGAGGGTAGCGCGCACTGGCGCGGCGGTCAAAGATTGGGGATAATGCGCGCGTCTCGGCACCATCGTTGCCAATATGGAATACGCTATGACGATCGCCGCCATCATCGGCGCCGGTGTTCTCGCGCTCTTTGTGCTGATCGTTCGCGACTGGAGGCGAGAGAGCGACGGCCCCACGCCCGAAGAGGAGATGTTCGGCACGCTGCGACCCCCGGAGCGTCCTGCGGCTGTGAAATACGAGTTCATCGAGTGATTTCTGATCTCGATGTCTACCGCGCGGCAAATCTGCTCATCGAGCGGCATGGCGGGGAGGCCCTGATCGACGCGCTCCAGGTGCCGCCGAGTGGCACTCTGCACTGAGCAGCATGAATGCTGCGTGCGGTCGTTGGCTTGATCTTGGCAGTGGCGACACCTGGGAGCGCCGATCCTTCTCTCTGTCCCCAATTGGCCCAGCGTTCTATGGCGGCGCTCTCCGAGGTCACCGAGGCGTTGCGCGCGTATGAGCAGTGCGTGGCCGCCAGCGGCGCTCGCTACGCCTGCTCGGTGGAGTTCTCGGATCTCGACCTGGCGCAAGATGGGTTTGAGAGCGCCGTCACCGAGTACGCGAAGGGCTGCCAGTGAGGCGCCGCCGCTACTGCGCGTTCACGACCTTCGGAGCGCGGATTAGGGAATGGGTATTATCGAAGTCACTGGATGTATTTCGTTCCAGCCGTGATCCATGTCGGTGACATATACACCGGTAATCTGTACGTGGCGGCCGATCATGCTGGGGCGGTAGATCTGCTGGTTGAAACCCGCACAGACACCTTCTTCTATGGTATCTCTTTGGGTCACCGGGTTAGAGCACACCGGCTCAACAACGAGGTCGCCAAATTGCCCGCTCAGATTTCGGTCATTCAACATCCGGGTAAATGGCGGGTCCAACAAAACACGAACATGCCAATCGCCGTCCTTCTCCGGGCGAGGCGGATGGTGCGGGTCGATGAAGCCCGTTACGGTGACGCATTCGCTGATAACGCGGAGCCGATCCTGCGGGCGTCCGAACATACCCGCATACACGTGCGCCCATAGTGAGGGATCGCAGGCTGGACCCGTCGGCACTGCCGGCGGTGAGCCTATCGGTTGCGCCGAGGCGCCGGTGCTCCAGGGCGCAAACATCACGATCAAAACAGCGCAAAGTACCGCGCGCATGCTTGTCACTCCTTCGCCTCGCCGCCACGGCGGCCGTTGGCCCCCTACCAAGCGCAAATCCGGGTCGCTAAAATTGCTTCAACCGGTTAGTAACGCTGCCTGCTCTTTTGTCATTACCATAGATCGGAAAGCTTCTCTCGTCAGGCGTTAGTTGGAACCCGAAGGCGGCGATGTCACGGAAAATTGGGCGCCGAAGGGGGGCGACGAGTGAGTCACGGATTTTGGATGAATTCTCTGGCTTGGGTGCCTGTAGGGCAAGGACCGCCGGCGGGTTGGTTAGGCGGCAGCCGCGCTGTCCAGAGATAGCCGGCCAATGACGGATGGCTGATAAGCGCGGATTTGCGTCTAGAGCTGAAAATATTTGAGCCGTATGTGAGAGGCCTCACAGGCAATCAACCATCTTGGCGCCGATACTCGCCGCCAAATAGAGCGGCACACAATCCCCGCTCGGGGAGATTGGGCCATGCGCACGCCGATGCCATTGCAATGGATGGAGGAAGCCGAGGCGCGGCGGGTGCCCGACCGACCCGTCGATAACAACGCGCGTGCTCACCATCATGCTCGCGAGCGAGTATTGATCCTCTAACCCCCTCGGCCTCATGCCGGCGGGGATTTTTTGTTCCTCGCTTATGATCGCCCTGGGGATAAACCGGCGAGCGTGAATCGAACCGGTGGTACCCTATCGAGATGGACGAACAGCCGCGACCGGACGCGAACACCGACGAGCGCGCTTACACGCTCACTATCGAAGAAGCGCTCCCCCGCTACGAAACAGCGGGTCATGGCCGCACGGCGCGGGCTCTGCAAAAATACTGCGCGCGCGGCGACCTCGATTGCATCAAGGAAGAGACCGAATATGGCCAGCACTATCGGATCACACCCGGCTCCATCGCGCGCCATCTCGAACAAATCGAGCAAGTGAGCCAAACGAAGGGACGCGAACAGCCGCGACCGGACGCGACCGTTCGTTTCGTTGAAAAGAAGTCCGATGACCCACCGAACGACGGAGCGAACATTCGCGAACAGCCGCGACCGGACGCGGCGCCGTACGTCGCGCAGCTTGAAAAGCGGCTCGACGAGAAGGATGGAGAAATTACGTTCCTTCGCGCCGAGATCGCCGTGAAGAATGAACAGATCAAGGAACAGACCGAGCGCGCTCGCGAGACCAATGTTCTGATCGGCGGTCTGCAACGCTTACTCGGGCCGCTCCTTTCCGCGCCGCCTGATCGCGAGGGCGATCGGATCAGCCCAGAACAATAGCCCTGCGCTTTATCCCCACAGGGAGTCCGGCTGAAGTAGGGAAGTGCTAGAATTCGAGCATGACCCGGCCGGAGCAAAGCGACTGGCGTGAAGGTCGGATGACCCCGATCGGCGCTCTCATTGAACGCAATATCGAGCTGGCGACAAAAGATCCGATTGTCCGCGGCGGGTTCACTCAGGTTCCAAATTTCATTCTTAAAAACAGTGAAATAAGTTTAGGAGCAAAGGTCACATATTCGCTCTTGCTGAGCTTCTACTGGAACAATAATGGTGTGTTTCCTGGTCAAGATCGTCTCGCGCAGCACATGGGGATGAGTACGTCTCGCGCAAACGAATACATCAAGGAATTAGAGACTGTCGGGCTCATCGAAATCACTCGACGAGGCCAAGGCAAGACCAACCTCTATAAGCTCCACTCGGTAGTCAAGAAAGGCGGAAAAATGTACTCACGAAAATCTTGATTTCGACATATCGAAATCTAGAATCCGGAATATCGAAAACCAGAGTTCGACCTGCCGAATTCATTCTATATAAGAATATGGAGTTATAAATATCTAAGATTAAAAATACTAAGTCTTCCGCTCGGCCTCAAAAGGCCTGTGGAAAACCACACCAACCATGACCACAAAACCTTCAGGCGCACATACGCAAACTGTTATTGCGGCCGGCCGGACGTATCTCTGCCAATTCCGGCCGCAGCGGCACGGCGGATATTTCGTCTCCTGCCCACAATTCCTGCCACTCGCTGCCTATGGTGAAACCCTCGCTGCGGCTCGCGAGAATGCACGACAGGCGATTGAAGACTGGATCGCCTACGCCGACTGCAGCGAGCTGGTTTGATGCGCTCTCTCCACAATATGAAACATCCCCGTCCCGACCCAGAGCCCGAAGAGATTATCGTCAGCGTCGACGTTGTGTTCACCCTGACTCTCCGACGCGACGAGGAGCGAGGTGGGTATTGGGCTGAATGCCGCGACCTCCCGCAGGTTGCAGCCTTTGGGAAGACGCTAGGGCAGGCACGAAGCGATGCCCGGACCGAAATCAAGCTCGCCCTACAGGACCTCGCGGAGGACGGCGAGCCGTTGCCACCGCTGATCTACTCGCCACCGTGGCGGCGGTCAGCCAGGTGGTCCGGTTCAGAAAGCCGTGCCATTCACCGTATAAGGCTCATGAAGGCGAGTTTGGGGCTAAAATGATCCTACCTACGTCCAGGGGGGTGTCTCGCCGTATAGGGCATTCCGGAGCGATATACGCGATTTTGGTTCAGGTGGCCGATTTTGCCCAATTGATCGACACGTTGCCTCTGCCGTCACCGAAACCCACCGTCCCCAGCTCGGTGATGTGGAAAAAGCGGCGATGATTCTGCGGGTTGTCCCGAACGCAGCCCCCCGGTATCGTGAGCCCGGCTAGCAGCAGAAGAGATCATGGACGCACCTAAAACGCACCTAAGGTTCTGAAAGACGACCTAAGCTATTGAGTCCCCGTAGCTCAGCCGGATAGAGCATCGGTTTCCTAAACCGGGGGTCGCAGGTTCGAGTCCTGCCGGGGACGCCACCGATTGCCGGCCGGCTCGGTCTGGCAGGTGGGCCCGCACTGGCGCTCGACTTATGCGATTGCCGTGCGATGATCGCATCGGCTATGTACCCTCCCGCCATCTTTGCGAAGGAGTGTCCAGAGGTGAGACAGGCAGCGCAGAAGACAAGGTTCACCGCCGGCCCCTTGACGTTCGCCGTCAGGCATGAGCTGTGGGACGGCAATATCCAGGACCACGCCGATCAGGGTGTTGCGATCGCCGTGACGGCGCAGATCGACGGCAACGAGACGACCCTGCTGCGGTTCAATTGCTTCGATTTTGAGAAGAGCTACATCTACGGGCCGGAAAACCCCGATCTGAAGGTTGCGGGGCCGGCGATGCTGGGCGGCGCGCCGGCCACAAACCTTTACCGCATGGATCCGATCGCCGACGGCAATCCGATCAGTTGGACCATCAAAACGCTCGGGACCAAGCTGCCGAAGATGCTGGAGCGGTCCGGCTATCCCGAGATCGCCACCGCGACCGATCTCGCCGAAGTCCGCAGCGTCCTCCCCGAGGTCGAAGCCTGCGCCCGCGCGCTCTATGCCACCAACCGGAACACGGTCAAGCACAACCGCGGCACGCATATCTTCGAGGCCGGCAACATCCGGTTCGGGCTCGAGATGCGGCGGCTGCCGATGGGCGACGGCGGCCTCGCCATCCACGTCCTGGCCGATATCGGCGGCACGCCCGGCAAGGCCTACACGGAGGAAACCGAACTGCTGGCCTTTGATCACTTCTGGAACGGCGCGCATTACCACTACGGACCGCGCAACAAGAACCACCGCATCTATTGGGACCGCACCTTGGTCGAAGATCCGCTCGCCTGGACGTTGGAACAGTTCGAGACCGGAAAATTGCGGGCGATGATCGAGCGGGCCGGGTATCCGGGGATCGCGGCCGATCTCGACGCGGAAAAAATCGCCGCCGTCTTCCCGGCGATGAAGAAGCAGGCGCTCGCGATGTGGGAGGAAGGCGAGCGGCTGACCGGCCACCCCGGCCTGCCGCTGGAGCCGACGCCGAACCTCGCTGCCGCATAAAGCACGCGAGGGGAGCGCGGTCGCCGCCGCGTCGCCTTTTCGCTGCTGAGGTCCCGCCAGAAATCCCGTGCCAGACCCGGTCTGGCACGGGCGGTTCATTCAGTTATCGTCCGGCCCACTTGCCGGCCCAGCGACGGACGAGCCAGCCGAATGGCCTGATGAAGAAAAAGAGCCAGAACAGCCGGTCCGGCAGGCGCACGACCTTCCAATCGGCCGGCGCGACGAATTCGCGCATCACCTGGTGCTTCCGATATGTCCAGCCAGCCTTGAGCGAATAGGCATAAAGGCGCAGCCAGACCGAGTAGCGCAGGAATTCCGCGAGCGATTTCTCAGGCGGTGCCTGATGCCAGGCATCGGGCGTGTAGGAACGCGCCAAAATGCGATCGAGCCGCGCCACGCGGCGACTGGCCTGTGCCCGATCAAGATGGCGCTGCTCGACCCGCAAGCCGAGCCAATCATGCGCCAGCGACAGCGCTTGCAAGACGGGCGCGGTGACATCGGCTGCCTCCGCCGCGGCCAGGGTGGTATCGATGGCGCCCGGCTGCCTCTGCGCCGCTGCGAAATCGACCAGCCACTGCAGCCGTTCCCAGCAATGGATGGCGCCGTGCAGTGCGAGATAGAGCCCGAGATGCCGACGCCCCGGCGTCGCGACGGTCTCGCCGGCGAGCCTTGCCTCACCGCGTTCCCTCCACAAGGTCGCAAAATCGACGCTGACCAGCCTCGCATTGTCCGTCCACCGATGATGCAGCTCGACCCGCAAGCCGCTCGCGGGGTGCGCAAACTCGGCCTCTTTGGCCCAGCGCCGATAAGCGGCGCTCTGCCGCGGCGTCAGCGCCTCTCCTAAGCGGCGATAGCCGGCCGCGACGAGAAGCGCACCGGCGGCATCGTAATCGGTCGGATCGACCAAAAGGTCGACGTCGCGCGCGTCGCGCAGCGTCGGATCGCCATAGAGTTGCGCCGACAGCGCAACCCCCTTCAACGCCAGGAGCGGCACGCCGGCCTGTCGGAAAATGCGCGACAGCCGCGCCAGCTCTGCCGTCTGGGCCAGGCTGCGCCGCGCCGCCTCAATTGCCTGCCGGCGAAGCTCCCCGATCACGTCCGGCGGCGGATGCGGCGATCCGGACGCCTGCAGGCGGCGCAGCAACAGCGACGCGACCCGGTGCCGCCGCGTCCCAGCGAGGACCTGCTCCCACTGCGCTCCCGCCGCGATGACTTGACGCAACGCCGCCAGGTCAGCCACGCCTTGCGGCTGGCGCAACGCGAGGCAGAAGAGGTGGAATTCTGGCGTGGCAGGCGATTGGCGAGTTCTTGTCGACGCAACCCGGTGAAAATTCCAGCCGCGCGCGATCTCCGGCGGCGCGGTCTCGAGCGGCGCCTCGGCTTCGGCCTCAACCATCCAACAATGCCGCGACCGATGCCGCGGCGACGGCCAAGCCGGCGTGGTCGTCGGGCATCACCAGCCGCGAAATTGCCAGACCGGAGGCCATCAAGCTTGTCAGCGCGGTGAAGATGGCGGGTTCGAGGCCGAGCGCCCGCGCCGCCGGAAGCATGTGTACAACGTTCTGCAGCTCGATGACGGCGTGCGCCCCCCGCAACCGCTCCATGGCGGGCACGGCGCCGGGTTGCCGCGACAGCAGTACCACCGACGTCAGCGTCCATCGCGCGGCAATCTCCCGGGCGCCGAGTTCGAACACGTATTTCTCCCGGCGTGATAAGGCGCGCGGCAGACCCTCGGGGCAGATCCCGAGGTGATCGAGCGCGTCGCGCCACAACCGCAGGCGCGGCGTGCTCGGCAGCAGGTCGGCGCCGTTTGCGGCATCGACGATGCAGATATCGTCGGCCAGGACATCGAATCCCTTGTCGGCCAGCACCGCGGCCAGAGTGGACTTGCCGGCGCCCGACGGCCCGGCGAGCGCCACGGCTCTGCCGTTCCGGCCGACGACGCTGGCATGCAACGGCAAGAGGCCGCGCTGGTGCCACAGCACCGCCTGCACCGGCGCCATCAGGATCGCGCGCGCTTCGGTTAAATCGGCGCCGGGGGCCGGTTCGAGCGTGACAGTGCGGCCGTTTTCGATCAGCACCCGCGCCTCGTCGGGGTAGGCGGCGAAATAGCGCTCGCACGCCTTCGCACCGCTCGACGCATCGATATGGTCGGACATGTCCGGTTCGGACACCGGGCCGAGGCGAAAGGACAGCTCGACCGGATCATCCGGCGGGCCGTCCCACGGCAAGAGTTCCGGCAATTCGATATCGGAGGCGAGCTTGAGCGCCGACAGCCGGTAAAAATGGCTCATGCGGCAAAGGCGGCGACGGTGACAAACGCCGCCGCGGCGTCACCACCGGTGACCGCAACCGGGCCGCAACAGCTCCAGGCATGCGCCGCAAGACGCCGCCCGTCGGCGCCGCGCGCGAGACCAAGATGGACGGTTGCCGCCAATCTGCGGCGGCGCAGCATCAATAGCGCGGCGAAGGCCTGCTGCAGGCACGCGGCGCGGAACGGCGCGTGTCGCGCGGCGCGCTCGATGGCACGGCGGATCTCGACAGCTTCCGCCACCCCCTGTCTGCCGCCGCCGCCGGTCTCGCCGGGGAAGGCGCCGATCAGCCGCAGCGCATACGGGAAGGGCAGCACCGCCAAGGCCAGCCGAACCGCCAGGAGGCACAACGCCGCCTCGATCAGGCGTTGGCGATCCTGCCACGGCAACGCACGGTACCGGGCAAGCCGTGTCATCACGACAGCCTCACGACATCCTGCGCCGCCATGCGCGTTTGGCGAACTCGTCGATTGTCTCGCCGTTGATTACGACGCGGACCGCGAGACGATCGCCGCCGATGTGCGGGCGCTGCTGGAG